>WNGN01004620.1_pt1 | contig 13830 bp, 16 predicted proteins | sample 5400561 | NCBI WGS metagenome assembly WNGN01 (sample SAMN13153379, study PRJNA577476) | soil metagenome | isolation source: 115 cm soil or saprolite under Garry oak tree replicate 2 | place: USA:California | collected 2016-06-15
GACGATCGCCCGGACGTCGGACTTCGTCCGCATGTTCGTGGCCGCGAAACCGAGGGCCCCGTTCACGAGCACGCGCACGCCGATGCCGCGATCCTGGCCGACGTACAGCGCGTCGAGGACTCCGTTCTTCAGGATGAAGTTCTCCTGCTCCTGGTGCTCGTATCGCGCCTCCGCGTACGAGACCCCTTTCTTCGTCGCGTAGTCGACCGCAAAATTCGCGAGATCCGTTTCTTCCTCCATGACGATCCGACCCGACCCGAAAGCGGCTCCCTGAGCGCGGCGTGCAGAATGAAGATATCGAATCGCGCGGAGCCCGCCCCAAATCCTTATGGCGGCGCGGGGATTCGGGCCGGGTCCATGCCGAAGGGAGACCGCCCGATCGTCCTCTACCCTGCATACTTCGACCTGGGACGGACGAGGGACCAGGGCCGGCGCGTCGCGAAACGGTGGGCCGTCGAATCCCCCACGGCGCAAGAAGTCACCGCCGCGGCGAAGGCCCTCGGCCTCCAACCGGAGCTCGAGGAGGGAAAGTCGTTTCCCTCGACCCCTTGGCGGAAGGAGGGGCGCGTCCTCGTCCGTGCGGACTATTACAAGACCTCGATCGTCCAAAAGGTCGCGAAACGAATCAAAGAGTCCCGGTAGCCGCGATCACCGATGGTCCTGGCCGGTGCGGACATCCTCCACCGCCCGTTTGCCGGAGGCGACGAGATCGACGGAATGGATGACGGCGCCGAGCTCCCGCAGGGCGTCCTCCACGCTCGGATAGTTGATCGACGGCCCCTCGATTGTGACCTTGACGCTCTCCGTCTCCTGATCGACCTCATCCAAGGTGCACGTGACCCCGTCGACGCCTTTGAGGCTCGATAACCGAACCGACATCTCGACGAGGGACGGCTTGTGAGGCTTCAGCACGTCCAGCACAATCCGCTTGATGTCGGTCAACGGACGGTCCCTCCGAGGGACGGCATCGATGGGGACGTTCGATAATAAACGTAACTGTGCTAGCCGGAACCTATAGGCCGGCCTCGTCGAAGACGCCGGAGAAACTGATTCCTACTCCAATCAAGCCCACGATGAAGCCAACGAACAAGGCCCCTCCGCCGAGCTGGGTCAGGATGAGCCCGAGGACCCCGACCGAAACGCCGGACACTGCCACCGCGGTTCCGCGCCCCACCACATCGCCGAGAACTCTATGGGGGCTTGGCAACAAGAACCTGTGCGAGCGAAGAGGGCCTCGACACGATTCACCATCCCGTGTTGGCACACACCGCGGGCGGTGCGTCCCTTTGGACTTCAGCAGCAACGTTTCTGTATCGCAATAATCACGCAGTGGTGACTTCCGCGCCCGCGGGTCCCACGATCATCGTGTGCTCGGTCTGGGACACGATCCCGCCACCCAGGTCCAGGAGCGCCGGATAGGTCATCACGGCCCCATTCCGAACGAGCGCGTTCAAGAGGGCCGGCGCCTTCGAATTAATTCGGTGGGCCCACCGCTCCGCGAATGGTAGCGTCCTGAATTCGTTGGCGATGAGCCCGAGGAACTCATTCGCCTTGGCCTGTTTCTGCGGCTTCACCTTCAACACCCGATAGATATTGCCGGTTCGGCGACCGTCGACTTGCCCGGCGCCGGACGAGGCGAACGGCTCGATGGCCACGACCTCTCCCGGCTCGAGGAAATCGTGGCCGTGGGCGATGTTGGGGACGCTCTTGCCCGCGTGGAGCAGATACCGCTCGATCGTGTGGCCCGTCAGATTGCGAACCGGCCGATATCCGTGCGCTTCAATCGCCCGCTGGATTCCCTCCCCGATCGCGCGCGTCGACACGCCGGCGCGGACTGCCTCGATCGCCGTTTGGAGCGCGAGTTCCGAGGCGCGAACGAGTTCCGTCCAGTTCCGCGTCCCGACTTCCACCGTGACGGCGGTGTCCGCGATCCAGCCGTCCAGCTGGGCTCCCAAGTCAAGCTTGACCACGTTCCCGTGGCGGAATCTCAGGGTGTCGTCGTGTGTCGGCGAATAGTGGGCGGCGAGGTGGTCGATCGAGATGCACGTCGGGAAAGCGGGCTTCGCACCCCTCTTCCGCATGAGGTCTTCGACTTCTTCCGCGACGTCGAGCAATAACGCGCCTTCCTTGACCAGCGCGACCGCGCGTTCCCGCGCCTCCCGCGAAATCCGGCCTGCCCGTAACAGTGACTCGCGCACGTCGGTGTCCATCTCTTACGCTCCCGGACGAATCGGACCTTGGCGAAGGATCTTGGCCCGGGGACCTGAGAGGTCCACGACCGTCGATTCTCCGCCGAGTAGGGTCGGACCCCCATCGATGTAGAGATCGACTCGGTCTCCGAGTTGCTCCCGTGCGTCTTCGCAGGTGCTCGGCGCCGGCTGACCGTGTCGGTTCGCGCTCGTCGAAGTGATCGGACCGAACGCCTTTGCGAGGAGGCGGGAGATCGGATGGGCTGGCACGCGGAGGGCGATCAGACCGTCCTTCGACACAATCGTTTGCGGCGCCTCGGATGTCCCCCGCAAGACGACCGTATACGGTCCTGGGAGGTTCTTCGCGCAGAACGCCTCTGCAATCGCAGTTCGCTGTCCGAAGCGAAAGACGTCCTCGACACCCGCGACCGACATTGAGACGGGCAGGTCTCGGGGTCGGGACTTCGCGGCGTACAGCTTCTCGACCGCCCCGGCCTGGAACGGATCCGCGGCGAGCCCATACACGGTGTCCGTCGGGTGCACCACGAGGCCGCCGGCACCGAGGATGTCGCGGATCCGGGCGAGCGCCGCCGGGTCCAAGAGATACTTCGTACCCAGCGACAGCGCGACGACCGTCTCGACCACGGCGCTGCAGAACGACGGGTCGCCTAAAGGTTTTCTGGCTAAACGTACAAGAGGTACGCGAGAGGGTGCGCCGGGTCCGCGGTCGGCGCGTATGGATCCAGCCGCAGGCCCGCGGTCCGGGCGAGCTTCGGGATGATCGCTCGCGTGAACGGTGCGGATGATTCGGACGTCGTAAGTTCGCCGAGAGGACGGAACGCGGCCTCGCTCACCTCGACGCGATCCGGTCGCGGCTCCCCGCTCGCGTAGGTCATCGCGAAGATGAGGAACGTGTCGTTCGCCGTCTCGGTCACTCGGTTGCGGACGCCGAGGATCGGCCCCGCGCGGCCGGCGATGCCCGTCTCCTCCGTCACCTCCCGCTCAATCGTCTGGACAACCGACTCGCGGGGCTCGACGTATCCGGAGGGGATCGTCCAGAGGCCTTTCGACGGGCCGTACGTCTTGCGGACCACGAGGAGTTCTCCATCCCGGACGAGGAACGCACCCGCGCCGACCGTGATGGGAAGAGTCGCCACATTGAGGGCCATGCACCCGTCAGGCCGCCGAACGAGATGGCTTTATCCCAGGTCCCGTTCCTCGGCACCTCGGTGGCCCATGCAGCGGAAGGTCACGTTCACTCCTCGCCGGTTCCTGAAGAAAATCTGGCAGCTTGGGAACTTCGACGTGTCCCCCGACGGCCGATGGCTGGCGTTCGCGGCAAACAAGGGGGACCAGTGGTCGGTCTACCTGCTGGACCTGCGGACGAAGAAGGATCGAATCCTTCTGCAATCCGAGCAGTCCCTGCTGAATCCGGAGTTCTCTCCGGACGGTCGATGGATCGCGGTTCAGTCGGACTTCGAAGGGGATGAGAACTACAACATCTACCTCGTGCCCGTGCGGGGCGCGCACGTCCAGAAGATCACCGACACGTCGTTCGACAGCGCGTTCCCCCGGTGGTCCCCCGATGGCACGAAGATCGCCTTCCTCTCGAACCGGGATGGAGACCGAGACAACGTCTTCGTCGTGGACACGAGCGGCGGCGACGCCCGGCAACTCACGAATGTGGATGACGTCGTCGGCGAGATTGCGTGGCGTCCGGACGGTCGGAGTATCGCCTTCTCCGCCGGCGTGGGCCTCCTGGATTATGTCGGCCTCGTCGACCTCGCCGGTCACATGGAGAAAATCGTCGCGTTCCCGGATTCGGAGAGCGCGATCGGGAGAGACCTCGGGAGGCCGAGACCCTGGTCTCCGGACGGTCGGGAGCTTGCGTTCGTGTCGAACGTCCACGACCATGTGGACCTCGGCGTGCTCGATGTCAAGACGAAGAAAGTCCGCTTCGTCGTCCAGAGCCGGTGGGACAAAGCGATGCCCCTCTGGGCCCCGGACGGAGAGCGGATCGCGTTCCTGGAGAACCGCGATGGAAACGTCCAGTTAAAGACCGTCTCCCGAGACGGCAAGGGGTCCCGAGTCGTGTCCCCTGCGAAGGGCTCGGCGAGCCGGGCCGCCTGGACCCCGGACGCCAAGGGCTTGTTCTACCAGCATTCCGAATTCACGCAGCCACCCCGACTCATCCTCCGGAGGGGCGAACGGGCCGTGACCCTCGTCGACAGCCTCCGCGAGCCCCTCCCGAAGGACGAACTCGCCGCAGGAAACCTCGTTCGATATCCGAGTTTCGATGGCCGGACAATCACGGCGTGGCTCTTCGTGCCGCGAAAAGACCGCCGCCGCAACGCTGCGGTGGTGGATCCGCACGGTGGCCCGGAGTCGCAGACGGTGAACGACTGGGATCCGCGGTTTCAGTTCATGGCCGCCGAGGGGTTCACGATCCTCGCGCCGAACTATCGTGGCGGGACCGGGCGGTCGGTGGCTCATCCAGAAACGACACGCCGCGCCAGAACGTCTGGGGGCGATCGGTGTGAGTTACGGCGGGTACGCCGTCGCGCATGTGCTCGAGAAAGCGCCCGAGCTGTGGGCGGTCGGCGTGAGCATCGTCGGATATTTCAATTGGCTCACGGCGACGACGAACGAACGCGGGTACCTGAGGCGATATGACCGCCAGAAGATGGGGGAACCCGAGGTCGACGCCGATCTGTACCGCAAGTTCTCCCCGATCTACTTCCTCGACGAAATCCGGGCCCCGGTCCTCTTCACCGGCGGTGCCCACGATCCTCGGTGCCCGGTCACCGAGGCGCGGGCGATGGTCGAGGAGATGCGGAAGATGGGCAAGGTCGTCGACTATCTCGAGTTCGCCGACGAAGGTCATTGGCCCCGAAAGATCTCGAACCAGATCCGGCTGAACGAGCGGGCGCTCGAGTGGCTGAGACAATATTTGCCGGACCGGTGAACCTCACAGGCTCGCGCGGATCGCCTTGAGGAGCCAGTCCATGATTTCCGGATCCGCCTGGGTTCCCATCGTCCCGATGCGGATCGTCTTGCCGCGCAGCGGCCCGAGGCCTCCGGAGATGTAGATGTGGTGCTCGTCCCGGAGCCGCCGGACCAGTCGGTTCGGGTCCACGCCGGCGGGAGGGGCGAAGCAGGCGACCGTATTCGACAACAGGTTCGCAGGTCCCATCGGCGAGAAACCGAGTCCGATGAGGCCGTCTCGTAGCCGCGCGGCGACTCGTGCGTGCCGAGCGATGCGGGCTTCGAGGCCTTCTTCCTTCAGGAGGGTCAGCGCACGGTGGAAGGCGTAGAACAGGTTCGAGGAAATCGTCGTCGGCGTGGGATGCCATTCCCCCCACTCCCGCTCGTAGCGGTCCCAGGTGTAGAGGTTGAGATACCATCCTTCGACGGATTGCGGATCCGTGGACTCCCAGAGCGACCTCGCGACCGCGACGGGCGCGATGCCGGCGGGCGCGGCGATGCACTTCTGAGACGCACTGAAGGCCGCTTCGATCCCGAGCTTCCCGAACGGAAGCGAAATACCGCCGAGGGACGAGACCGCGTCGACGATCACGGCCGTATCCGCGGCATGTGCCGTCTCGACGATCGGCTCCAGGGGATTCGTGATGCCCGTCGAGGTCTCGTTGTGCACGACCGCCACGGCCTTCGTCGGCGTCTTGAGGGCCTCCCGCAGCGCCGGGATGTCCGGGCCGGCGCCCCATGCCGACGAGACCACGTCCGCCTTGATGCGGTGGCTTTGGAGGACTTCCCGAGTCCGTTCCCCGAAGAAGCCGTTGGAGACGACGACCACCCGGTCGCCCGGCCGCAAGAACGTGTACGCGATCGCCTCGAGTCCCGCGTGGCCCGGTCCCGCGAGGGGGAACACGTGCGCGTCGGGCGCGGACCAGAGGCTGTGCAGCATCTCCCGCGTCTCGCTGTGAGCTTTCACCCAGGCGTCGCCGTAGTGAGGCATCGCGGGCTTCGCGAATTCTTCGAGCACGCGGGGCGGGAGCGGAACGGGCCCCGGGATCAGCAAAAGCCCCGCTTCCATGGAACCGGTCAACGATGGGTGGGACGCTACTTCAAACTGTCCCGACACGTTTTGTCACGGAACGAACCGGCACGCTCAGTCGCGGATTCCGTCCTCGGAGACGCTGAAGACCGCCTCGGCCTCGGGGAGGTTCGGGGAGTCGATCAATCGAGCAATCCGCTTCCCGCCTTTCGACTTGCGCAGATACACGCGGAACGTCGCGCTGTGGCCGACGATGTGGCCGCCAACCGGCCGGGTCGGATCCCCGAAGAACGCATCCGGCTTCGCATGGACCTGATTCGTCACGTAGATCACGGCGTTGTGGATGTCCCCGAACCGCATCAGCTCGTGGATGTGCTTGTTCAGGAGCTGCTGACGCTCGGCGAGCACACCCCGACCGATGTACTCGGCTCGGAAGTGCGCCGTCAAGGAGTCAATCACGATGAGCCGGATCGGGAAGTCCTGCGTCAGCTCTTGGGCCTTCTCGACGAGGAGCATCTGGTGGTGACTGTTGAACGCGCGGGCGATATGGATCCGTTTCAGGATCGGATCCGCATCGAGATCGAGCGCTTCGGACATCTGACGGATGCGCTCCGGCCGAAAGGTCTGTTCGGTATCGATCCAGACCGTGTCCCCGTTCATACCGCCGTCGTCCTCGGAACGGGTGACGTTGACCGCGAGCTGGTGGCCGAGCTGCGACTTGCCCGATCCAAATTCGCCGTACATTTCCGTGATCGCTTGGGTCTCGAGCCCGCCGCCTAGGAGCTCGTCAAGGGCTTTCGAGCAGGTCGTGAGCTTGGCGACGGACTTCCGCCGCTCCAAAACGACATCGCCGGTCTCGAAGCCGCCGATGTCGACGGCCTCGCGGGCGGCGATGATGATTTTCTGCGCAACGTTCGTACCGATCTCGGCGGCGTCCGCGACCATCGTGGGGGAGGCCACAGCTAGGCCCATGAGGTCCGTGAAGCCGGCCTCTCGCAGCTTCTCGGCGGTCGCGGGTCCCACGCCGGCGAGCTCTTCGATGGACTTGATGGCCTTGACGGCTACCGCCACCTTATCACCTTTCCCCTCATCCTTGGCCATACTTAAGGCGGTAACGCGGGGAGATGGGTGAAACTATCGTTTTTCATCCATAGAGGATGGAGGAAATTCGCCGGATTACCGGTTCTCTAGTTGAATCGAATCGCCACGTCCGGAGCCTCGAGGAAACGCGACAGATCGTGGGCTTCCTCCTTCGCCTTCGCTCGTGTTTCCTTGTTGAAGGCCGTAAACATCTTGACGTCCACGCGAAGCTTGCGAGGCTGGCGTTCATACGACCACGTTCCGGCAACCCGACCATCCACCAACACGACCGGAGCGAGCCACCCTTGATCCTTGTACACCTGCTTGTAATGGGTTCGGTCGACGAGGTGATCCCGGTCCCGATGTCCGAGTAAGAAAGGGTCGAAGCTCGGAAGCAGCCGTACGATGCCGGGTTCGGACGCCGCGTTTTCCAGCTCCGGGAGATCCTTCTTCAACAGAAATCCGCGTCGGCGCCCCGTGTCCACCTCGACGAGCTCATCCCGGAGACGGTCCAAGATGACTCGAATCCGCCGAACATACACGCCGGACCAGGACCAGAGATCCTTCGCATCGGCCGGGCCGAAGGCGCGGAGGTGCCGTCGAACCAGCGCGTCCTCGGCCTCCTCCCCGGCCGGCATCGAACGTGGCTTGAGAAGCCATCGATCCACTCTCGTGAATGTGATCTCCTGTCCGTTGCTCGGACCGAAGCACACGAGCCCCCGCATCACGGCGGGGCGGACGAGTTGCCACGAGGTGTTGGATCCCAGCGTCTGGCGTCCCCAGCCCCCATCGAACCAATCCTTCGTCTTCGTCCCCAACTTCTTCGCCAGATAGCTAACGAGCTGGGCCCGCGTGACCGGGCCATTCTTGAGAGCGTCGAGGATCATCGCCGTGGTCTCTTCCTCCTTCAAACCGGCTGCTTGGATCCATCTCTGCTCTCGCGGCAGCCTCGTGGGCATGAGACCGCGGAGATACAGGAGGAGTTCGTTCGACCCAAGAAGATGTAACGCCCCCCTCATCGACCAGGTCTTGACGATGGTCCGCTTCCGTACGAGGGCTTGCTCGACATCATCGACGGTCAGCTGTCGCAGGCGGGCCCAGAGGGCAATCCGAGCCATCGCGGTCACTTGGGCTTGGACTCCGCAGACATCTCCAACGACGACCGGGAGCCGGCTGCGGTCGGCCCGGAGGTCCAGATGGTGGCGGTGCATCCGGAAAGCGGAAACCTGAGCCTCACTGAATGAGGGCTTGTCCATTCGATCGGCCACGTTCTTTCAGACGCGAGAAATCGCGCTCATCGTCCTAAGTGTTTGGGCGTCCGACCGTGTCCTTTTAAACGCGCGGAGTCCCATCCTCTCCACCGATCCAGGCGATTGCCCATGGCCAGCATGCCCGTCGAGCCTCCCGTGTCCGTGGTTCCATTCAAGAACTGCCCGATCGCGACGAGCTTGGGCGTCCTGGGCCGGAAGTGGAGCCTTCTCATCATCCGGGATATCGGATGGAAGCGCGCCGACCGGTTCAACGGTCTCCTCCGCACCATCCCAGGCCTGACACCGAGGATGCTCGCCCTTCGTTTGGGTGAGCTCGAAGACGCCGACATGATTCGGAAGGTCGAGGAACACCACTCCCCCAAGCTGGTCCGCTGGGCGCTCACGAAGAAGGGAGAGGACATCATGCCGGTGTTGATGCGCCTCGTCGCGTTTGGATCCCAATGGTTTCCAGAACGGGTCTTCGAGGACGCGCAGCCTCGGACCCTCGCCGAGATTTACCCGCAGAGCGTGGCCACGCATCCGTGGTTAACGGGCGAGCCGGACTAGCCGGACCTCGCGCTGCACTATTTGACGGTCCGGGTTTCGAGGCAATGGGGCTCAGATTTCGGCGGGGAGAAATCAACAAGGAGGACAAGTCAAGATCGATTCTCTGTGCGACAGAGTAACTTTGCGCCGGAGAGGACCGAGTTTGACGTAGCGTGGAAGCGATTTCCGGTCGTCATGAAACCTCAACGTGAAAGGCTCGTGACGGAACTCACGACAGCACTTGTGACCGTCCCCCGTGCGGCAATCGCGCGGTGGCGGGCCGCGATGGGCCTCATGGGTTTGGGCCTCGGCACCTCCGGGGCGGGACTCGTCTGGGACTTCTACGTCCACGAGATTGTCCGAGACGTCGGGGAGGTCGAATCGATCTTCGCGACGCCTCACTTGGTGATCTTCGCAGGGCTCGGGATCACGGCCTTGGGCTTCCTCCTGTCCCTGATCGCGGTCCGATTCCGCGGGCAGCGCCCTGTCAATCTCGCCTAGTCCGAGGTGAGGCACGTATTCGGCCGATGACCCAGGGGACGCTCTGCATTGAAGAGAACCGATGTCGGCTTGTGCCCTGGGGGGTATCACCTCCCCATGCATGCGAACGTTCACGAGGGCGAAGGGCTCACGCCGCAAGCCGCCGTCGCAGAGATTCGCCGAATCGAAAGTCTCCACGGAGCACTCGCTCGTCGTGCGAGCGGCCTCACTTGGATGATCTGGGGCATCGTGGCGCCGGCGATCTTCATCAGCTATGCCTTGCTTGGCATCCTGGTCGGTTTCCCCGGGACCAATAACGGATACCACGCTCTCTGGATCTTGTTCCCTGTCCTCTGGGCGCCTTGGGCCGCCATCGGTTTGGTTGCGACGGCCACCCTCTGGCGCTCCGTCGGCCTCGTGATCCCGAGGCGTTCGGCGCAGATGCGGGAGGGCCTTCTCACGGGCGCCATCATCGTCGGTATCATCTTCGCCGGCTTCGCGGCGATTGCCGTCACGAAGGTGCCCGTTGTCGAGTTCGCTTGGGTCCTCATGGCGCAAGGAATCGGCGTGGTCGCCGTCGGCCTCATGGGCTTCAACTGCAACGATGCCACCGAGCGGCGGCTCTGGATCCTCGGAGGCATCCTCTTGGTGGCCGCAGCCCTCGCCGGCAGCCTCCTGCTTGGGGGTGAAATCCTCCTGGCTCGTCAATGGTTCACGCTGATCTCCCCGCTGACCAGCGGGCTCGTCCTGTTTGGCGGGGGATTGTATATGACGTCGCGAGCGTAGGCTCGGCGGTTGCGTGGCGCTGCCTTCCTTGGACCCCATCATTCATCAGGCGACCCGCCTCCGAATCGTGGCCCTCCTCTTCCGGAACCGCACCGCGGCGTTTACTTGGGCGCGGGACACGCTCGGCCTGACGGACGGCAATTTGGACACCCACGCGAAGCGCCTCGAGGAAACCGGCTACATCCGTCGGGGGCGAGTGCTCACGACCAGCGGCTTCCAAGTCCGACTCCAGATCACACCGGAGGGAGACGCAGCGTTCCGCGCCTATCTCCAGGCTTTGCGAGCGTATCTGGCACTCGAGACCGTGGAGCCGACACAGTCCGCGTCGCCTCCCTCGACGGATCGTTAGGCCTCTGCGCAGGGCACATTTTTCCATCCGTCCGCCATGCGAGATGCGATGCCGGGCCGATTGTCCTTTGACCGCATCGCGGCGATTTACGACGAGACGCGCGGCCTCGCACCCCGGGCGATGGCCCGCGTCCTCGCGGTCCTCGTGGACCAACTTCAAGGGAAGCGGGTGCTCGAGGTCGGGGTCGGCACGGGCCGCTACGCCGTGCCTCTTCAGAAAAGTGGAATCCGCGTTGTGGGCGTGGACATCTCGCGCAAGATGGTCGAGTTCGGTCTCGCAAAGGGCCTGCGAGATGTCGTCTTCGCGGACGCGGCACGACTTCCATTCGTGTCCGAATCGTTCGATGTCGCCACGACGAACCATGTCCTCCACCTAATCCCGGATTGGCGGGACGTGCTGACGGAAATCGCGCGGGTCACGCGGGAGACCTACTTCACGGTCATCGAACGCTCGGACCGGGTCGACACGATCAAACGGGAATACGACGCGCTCGTCAAGGAGGCCGGACACACTTGGTCCCATCCCGGGTTCCACGAGAAGGACTTGCCAGCACTCCTGAAACCAGACTTCATCATGCCGGTCGGACCCTTCCACGAGACTCTCCTGGCGAACTCGATCCTCGAGGAGCTGGATCAGCGGACGTACTCGTCGCAATGGGACGTCCCCGAGGAGATTCACCGCGGCGCGATCGAGCGCCTCCGGACCGAATGGAAGGGGAAGGAATTCCAGCTGTCATACACGCTCGACGTCACGTTCTGGCGCTCCGAGCGACTTCCGGAGATGGCGAAGGCTCAGAGGACGTGAGGCGCGCCCGCGAACGCGACCAGGGCCTCTTTCTCGAGGAAGTGAAGGGTCCCGGGGATCACGAGGCAATGCAACGGAGGACCGAGGTCGCGGGGGGCGAGGTCGGCGATGGGGCCCGCGAACGCGCGGACCTGCGGCGAGCCGACCCGGCTCAAGATGCAGGCGAGCGTCTGCGGACCGAATTCGGACGTTCCAATCGCGGAAGCCATCCGAAGCAACGAGGCGATCGCGTCCCGCGGTGCAAGGAACGACCCGTCCTCCCGCAGGTCCAGCAGGACGAGGGTATGAAGGCCCGCGCGACGATTCTCCAGGATCGCCTCGAGCGGGCTCGTCGGCGCGAACCCGAGGGAGGGAAACGGGACCGTCGTCGTGCGGCCGAACTTGTATGCTTGGAGACCGAGCGCGCCCGCCGCCGCAGTCAGAATCGAGACTCCGTGGACGATCCGCGTACGAATCTTCGCCGCCTCGGCCCTGAGACGGAGGTCGACGTGAGTCGTGGCCGACATCGGATCGCCAGGAACCAAGAAGGCGACCGTACCGCTTGCGGCTGCGGCGAGGAGGACCTGGCCGTCCTCCACCTCCTTGCGGCTGAGCCGGCGAATCTGGCGGTCGATCAGCTTCTCTACGGCTTCGATCGAAGCGCCTAACAACGCTGATGTGTAGAACTCGGCAAAGACCACGTCGGCAGCGCGGGCCTCGTCGAGTCCGCGAAGGGTGATGCCCCTCTCGTCATCCAACCCGAGACCGATGAAGACGATTTCCCCCATCGGGACGTGAGGATGGCGGGGAGGCTATTCTCTTTTCCTCCGGAATCGCGCCCGGCTCTGTCGAGGGAATCTCGCGCCACGGATTTGCACGAGTCCGAAAATCCTTAACCGAAGGCGTGGAATCGCGGAGTCGTGCGGGCGTGGTGTATCGTCGTGCCGCGGGAACGCGGCGAGGAAGTCCGGCTCCGGCTGGTCGGTCTCGGCGCGTTGGAAAAGCATCTTCGCATCGTCCACGACGGAGGCAGCGTATTCCTCCCGACAACGGAGCGCTTGGACATCGGTTTCCCGATGGAACAGCGGGAGTTCGACGAGGGATTCGCAGCCGTCCGGAGCTACAAAGACGTCGTCGATGTGCCGGACGCGCTGCGTAGATTCCTTCCGAGCTCGTTTGACGTTATCGGCGACATCGCCGTCTTGAAAATACCCGAAGAATTGCAGCCCCACCGCGAGGCGATCGGACTCGCGATCCTCCGATGGAATCCGAAGATTCGGGTCGCGGCCCAGGACCGCGGGGTGAAGGGCGAACGCCGAGTTCGATCAATCGAGGTCATTGCGGGCGAACGGCGGACGACGACCGTGCACACGGAGCACGGCCTTCGCTATCGCGTCGACTTGGCCCAGGCGTATTTCAGCCCAAGGCTGGCCTCGGAACGCCAGCGGATTGCGGATCTCGTCCTGGAGGGTGAAGTCGTCGCGGATCCGTTCGCCGGCGTAGGGCCGTTCGCCATCCTCATCGCGAAACGACGTCGGCCGAAGCTCGTTCATGCGTCGGACGTCAACCCGGCGGCGGTCGAGCTGCTCCGCGCGAACATCGGGGCCAACCGCGTGGACCGAGTCGCGGCGCACGAAGGCGATGCCTGCCGAATCTTGGCCCGCATCGCACCGGTCGACCGCATCATCCTCGACCTCCCCCATACGGCGTTCGACCACCTCCCGAATGCCTTAGCGGCGATCGGGGAGTGCGGGGTCATCCACGTCTATCGGATACTGGAGCGGGCGGACGAGCCGGCAGCGGTGGACCGCATTCGGGCCATCGCCGCAGAAACCGGGTTCCAAATCGCCGCTCTGCGAGCCCACCCTGTCCGCGCATATTCGCCGACGCAACATCACGTCGCGTTCGACGTCACGGTCGTTCGAGCGTCACGCCGCGCTGCCCCTGGTACGTCCCCGAGCGCTTCTCGTACGTCTCCGACGACGGGGACTCCAACAAGAGGAAGACAATCTGCGCGAACCGCTCTCCGATCGGCAGCTCGAGGACGTCGGAGCCGCCATTCAGCGCGCCGAAGGTGAGGGTCCCGGAGAAGCCGGCATCGACCATGCCGAAGGCCGCCAGGACCCCCCGGCGGGCCCAGGTCGTGCGGAGCCAGAGTTGGCCCGCGACGTGTCGGCCGAGACCGACGGACTCGCGGGTGCTGACCGCGAACCGAGTCGCCGGCGGGATCCGTGCGGCCCCTTGACTCGTCCGAGCGTTTGAGGATGGGACGAGGACCTCCTCGATCGTGACGTCATAACCGTACGGCGTGAGGTTCTTCTCGTCGAACGGCTCGATTCGCAGCTCCCCTTT
>WNGN01006332.1_pt1 | contig 13827 bp, 13 predicted proteins | sample 5400561 | NCBI WGS metagenome assembly WNGN01 (sample SAMN13153379, study PRJNA577476) | soil metagenome | isolation source: 115 cm soil or saprolite under Garry oak tree replicate 2 | place: USA:California | collected 2016-06-15
CCCCCGTGTGCCTAAGCACGGCGCCGAAAACAGACTGGACGTAGATCAATCCCGTGGTGATAGCGCAAAGCCTCCGCAGCCGGCCGCCATCCGTGATCAGCTCTCCTTTGGGCTCATCATTCCATTCCGCTGAAGTGAAGATAGCGAGACTCACCGTCAAAGCAAAAAAAGCTTGCGCGAATGCGGCGTGGACGATCGCCAGCGTGTGCTCGAGCAGGATGACCCGAAGCCCGCCGATGACGCCTTGGAGAATAACCAACAGCAGAGCCACGGCTCCGAGCCAGCGGAGCCAATAGCGGCGCTCCTGCAGCCAAAACGTGAGCGCCAATGCGATGGTCAGTACGCCGACGGCTGCTGCAATCACACGATGGCTATGTTCGTAGAAAATGTTGCCGACCATTTTGGACCAAGGGTAAAAAAACATGTTGTACCCGAAGGTCGTCGGCCAGTCGGGGACCGCAAGGCCCGCCCCTTTGCCGGTGACGAGACCGCCGATAAAGAGCAAAGGAAACGTCGCGCAGGCCAGAATGACAGCGAGTCGGTGGGGCCAAACGCTCACGTCCCCCGAATTTTGCGCGGGACGGCTGGCGGCTGACATGGAACTACACTAATGGGCTCGGGCCGCGGCTCCGGCTCCGAGTTGCTTATTCTGCGGCAACCAATCTTCTTTCACTTCCGGCGAGCTATATTCGTAAGGGCCGCGGTACACCACCGGCTGGACCTCGAAGTTCCCGTGCGGCGGCGGCGAAGCCGCAGTCCATTCCAGAGTGTTGGCCTGCCAAGGATTGCGCTCGGCCTTCTTGCCGGCGAACAGGCTCCAGACAAAATTATACAGGAAAAAAATCTGCGACGCGCCGAGGATCAGTGCGCTCACCGTGATAAAAACATTCCAGTGCTGCATCGGCTGGAGAAACTCGTATTGAGTCGGGTTGTAAATCCGCCGCATATGACCGGCCACTCCGAGGAAATGCATCGGGAAAAAGGCGCCGTTAAAGAAAATGTAGGTCAGCAAGAAGTGAATTTTGCCCAACCTTTCGTTCATCATCCGACCGAACATCTTCGGAAACCAGTAATAGACCGCGGCGAATAGCGCAAAGATAATTCCGGCAACGACGTAGTGGAAATGAGCGACGATGTAATAAGTATCATGAATGAAGATGTCGACCGGCGTGGAAGCCATGAAGATACCGCTCAGGCCGCCGATGACGAAATTCGAGACGAACCCCAGGGCAAAGAGCATCGGCGCAGTCAAGCGAATGGACCCACCCCAGAGAGTGCCGAGCCAGTTGAAAACCTTGATGGCTGACGGGACGGCAATGACCATGGTGGTCATCATGAAGGCCGTGCCGAGGAGCGGATTCATACCGCTCACGAACATGTGATGGCCCCATACGATCCAGGAGAGAAAAGCGATGGCGATCATGGAAAATGCCATGGCGTGATAACCGAAGATCGGTTTGCGTGAAAAAGTCGAGAGCAGTTCCGAAGTCACGCCCATCGCCGGAAGCACTAAAACATAAACTTCCGGATGGCCGAAGAACCAGAACATATGCTGCCAAAGGAGCGGCTCGCCCCCTCCTTCCGGCAGGAAGAAGCTGGTACCGAAGGTGCGATCGAAGAGCAGCATGGCCAAAGCAGCCGTTAAGACCGGAAGGGCAAGCAGCAACAGGATCGCGGTGACGAATAACGACCAGATAACGAGCGGCATGCGGAAGTAAGTCATGCCCGGCGCTCTCATGTTGACGATCGTCGTGATGTAGTTGATGGAACCCATCAAGGAAGAAGCGCCCAGAATGATCAGGCTGATGATCCAGAGATTTTGTCCCCAGTCCACGCCCGTGTATTGCGCTTTGGCCGAGAGGGTCGCGTAAGCGGTCCAGCCCGAGGCTGCCGGGCCGCCCGGAACGAAAAAGCTTGACAGCATGACGACGCCGGAAACGGCGCCCACCCAGAAGGAAAGCAGGTTCAACTTGGGAAAGGCCATGTCCCGCGTGCCGACCATCAACGGGATAAGGAAATTGCCGAAGCAGCCGACCATGATCGGCATGACCACAAAAAAGATCATGATCGTCGCATGCATGGTAAAAATCGCGTTGTAGGTCTGGGGCGGAATAATCCCCCCGTACATATAAGGCTCAGGAATCCAGCTCACTCCCGGCACCGCGGTTTCGGGCCACGCCAGCTCCCAGCGAATCATCATGGCCAGCAGCCCACCGATCATCAGCATGAACAGGCCGAGAAAGAGAAACTGTCGGCCGATCATTTTATGGTCGGTGGAAAACACATAGGTGCGCCAGAAACCTAATTCTTCGTGGTCCGCATGCACTGCGTGCACTGCTCCGGCGGCTACTGTATCGCTCATCGTTCAAGCTCCTCCGTCAATATGCTTACACGAATTCACTAAAAGAGTGGATGCCTTACTGCGGTTTGGCGGTTAGGTTTTCCGCTGCCCATTTGGCGTACTCCTCCGGCGTGTGGACGTACAGCCAGCCTTTCATTCCAGAATGGCCGAAACCACAAAGCTCGGCACACGGAAGCTCATACTTGCCAGGCTTCGTGGCTTCAAACCAGACCAGAATAGTGCGCCCGGGGACCGCGTCCTGCTTGAGCCGCAAATTCGGCAGGAAGAAACTATGAATAACGTCTCTCGACGATAGATGGACGCGCACGACCTTATTGACCGGGACATGCAAATCATTGTCGAACTTCACGTCGTCCGGCGTGCCAAACCGGTGGTCCGCTCCGGGATAGACGACCTCCCAGTTGAATTGCTTCGCGGTAACTTGCAGCTCAAAGTCGCTGTCCGGCGCGTAGCGTTTCACCTTGGCCCAGGTCGACACGCTCATGAAGGAGAGCACGATCAAGATGGCAGCCGGAATGATCGTCCAGATGATCTCTAAGGTCGTATTTCCATGAGTGTAGGTGGCACGTCGCCCTTCCTTTTGGCGGTACATGATCAGGAATACGACCATTAAAACGGTGACCAGAATGAACGTGACGGCCGTAATATAGTAAATAAGATAAAACAACGAATCGATCTCTCGACCAAACGTAGACACATCTTCTGGTAACCAGCTGAGCATCTAGCGAACCATCCTTATGATTTTTTTGGAATTCAAGATAAAAACTTGACTCTTGCTAACATAGCTACGAGGGCATTTCAAGGGCAACGCAGTTGATTTGCAAAGGTTTGACCTCGATGTTAAGCAAAGTTGCTGTCAACAAATACCCCGCTTACAGTCATGAGTTCTTGGCAGACGCTTAGTCTACTCGTTCATCTCCTAGCGCTCGCGCTTTGGTTGGGCGGCGTTACGTTTTTTCTGGTCGTCTTTGGACCGGCGGTCCATGAGCTGAAACCTGGCGCGGGAATCCAGGTGTTGAATCAAGGAAGGATTGCATTTGAAGCGGTCTCCTGGACGGGAATTGCGCTCATCATGATTACCGGAATGGTAAATCTGATTCTTCGTAACCAAATATCAGGCGGGAATCTGGGCCGATATTATATGGTTATGTTATCCGTCAAAATTTTCGTCTTTATTGCCATGCTCGTGCATCACTCTCTGCAGGTCTTCAAATACGGACCGAAAATCGTCTCGCTAACGGCGCAAGTCAGCGCCGAAACTCCCTCGTGGCCCGAACCACTGCGTGCGCATTGGCAAAAGTGGTTCATGCTTCTCAAAATCAACGCGACGCTCGGCCCTATCGCCACCCTGTTAGGGCTTGCGTTGACAAAGGGCTGAGGCAATTGAGCGCCGGATAGAAGTCTGATTTTGACGGATTTGCTGGGCCGTGGTATCTATCGTCGCGGCCACGAAGAACCCCGGCAAGGAGGAGAACATGAGACGGATCAGTCCGATTTTTGTTTCAATAGCGCTCGCGCTTCTCGGCTTTAGCTCCAAAGGAATCGCCCAGACCATCAAGATCGGCGCCGTTGTTCCGCTCACCGGGAGATACGCCGCCGGTGGCGCGCAAAACAAGGCGGGTTACGAGATCGCGGTCCAGCAGGTAAACAGCGCGGGCGGAGTCAGCGTCGGCGGCAAGAACATGCGGCTCGAGCTGGTCATGTTGGATGATGAATCGGATCCCACCAAGACCGTGGCTCGGCTAGAGACTTTGGCCACCCAGGGAGTCGTCGCCTATCTGGGCGGATTTGGCTCCGACCTCCATGCTGCCGCCGCCTCGATCGCGGATAAAAATAAAATTCCTTATCTAGGTGTCGCTTTCGCGTTTCATGGCATCCATAAACAAGGCCTGCGCTACCTCTTCTCGCCTTTTCCAAAGTCTCCCGACCTAACGAAGGAGACGTTTGTCTTCCTCGATGCTTCGATCCCAGCGGCTCAACGGCCTACGAAGGTCACGCTCTTCCTCGAACGAACCGACTGGGGGAAGGAGATGGGGTCGCTTTGGGAAAGCCAAGCCAAGCAGCGCGGTTATCAAGTGGTGGCGAGCGGCGAATACGCCCCGGGCGCGAAAGATTTTTCCGATTTGATCTTGAAAGCCAAATCAGCCGGGGCCGAAGCGGTCTTCGCCCTCCCCTCGCCTCCTGACGGCATGACGATCGTCAGGCAGATGAAGGAGTTGGATTTCAATCCCAAATTCTCACTCATCATCCGCGCGCCCGATCCGCCGGTATGGTCCCAAAACCTCGGCAAAGACGGCGACTATGTTGTGCTGTCGCCCGGCTGGCACTTCGCCGCTCGCTATCCCAAGGTGGGTGAGCTAAACGAGGCGCATCAGAAATTATTCAATCGCCCGGCTGACCCGATCGTAGGGCCATCCTATGCTTGCGTTCAGATCCTGGCCGACGCAATTGCTCGCGCCCGCGCGCTCGACCGGGACAAGATCCGCGACGCCATCGCGGCAACAAACATGACCACCGTGGTTGGGCCCGTGTGAAGGTCTTTTTCCAGCAATGGCTCAAAGGAAAACAGGAACTGGTCTGGCCTAAGGAGTTTGCCACCGCGCCATTTGCGTACCCGGCTCCGCCCTTCAGTCAGCGATAGCAGGAATTGTATCATTTTGGATTTTGGATTGCCGATTTTGGATCAAGCGAAAATCAAAAATCTAAAATCGAAAATCTAGTGGCCCTTCTCTCTCTCAATAAAGTGTCAAAGAGTTTTGACGGCGTCGCGGCTGTCAAGTCAGTGACCTTGACCATGGAGGCGGGCGAGATTCTCGGCGTCATGGGACCGAATGGCTCGGGGAAGACGACTCTTTTCAATCTCGTCAGTGGCGCCCTAGTTCCCGACGGCGGCGAGATTCGATTTCTCGGCGAGCGCGTGAACGGTCTTGCGCCTCATCAGATCTGTCGCCGCGGCCTGGCTCGAACATTTCAGCTCGTGCGACCGTTCCTCGGCCTGACGGTCGTAGAAAATGTGCTCGTCGGCTTAGGCTATGGCCGTGAGCGGCTAGGCGGATCTGCGGCTCGTCGCAAGGCGGCCGAGCTCCTGTCCTCAGTGGGTTTGGACGGCCTGTCGACGCGGCCCGCTCATACGCTTCCCGTGATGGCGAGGAAGCGGCTCGAATTGGCGCGCGCTCTCGCCACGTCTCCCAAGCTCCTACTCCTGGATGAGTTCATGGCTGGACTATCTCGCTCCGAGACCGCGCAGGCGATGAATCTTATCCGCTCGCTGCAAGGGCAAGGACTTTCCCTCATCCTGGTGGAGCATATCGTCTGGGCGTTGCTTGATCTTTCCCATCGCATCGTGGTTCTGAGCGCCGGCGAGAAGATTGCCGAGGGCCTGCCCACCAGCATCGCGAAAGATCCACAAGTGATCGAAGTCTATCTCGGAGAAAGCACGAGGATTTAAACAACGGTTCAAGCCGTTCAAGAAAATATCCCTGAATGTGACGTTTTGAACGGATTGAACATTTTGAACTGCTTGAACGGAGCGAACAGAAAGCCATGCTTGAAGTGAAGAATCTTGAGGTTGCCTACGGCGCGCTCACCGCGTTGCATGGGGTAAGTCTCACGATTCAACCCGGTGAGATGGTCGCTCTCGTCGGGCCCAACGGCGCCGGAAAATCAACGCTTCTCAAAACCATCGCCGGCCTGCTGGTTCCACGCGCCGGCGCGATTCTATGGGAGGGGAAGCGCCTCAGCGCTGTGCCGCCGCAGCGGATCGTCGAGCGCGGTGTCGCTCTGGTCCCTGAGGGGCGTCGGCTCTTCGCCCGGATGACGGTCCGGGAAAATCTCGAGCTTGGCGCGTTCACCCGACGCGCTCAGACAGAGCGCCGAGCGCAGATCGAGCGAGTTCACGCTATTTTTCCGCGCCTGTTCGAGCGGGAAGGTCAGCTGGCCGGCTCCCTTTCGGGCGGCGAGCAGCAAATGCTCGCGCTGGGACGCGCTCTCATGGGGCTGCCGCGGCTGCTGCTTCTCGACGAACCGTCACTCGGCTTGGCGCCAAGAATCGTCGAGTCGATATTTTCCGTTCTCGCGGAGCTGCATCGCGACGGGATGAGTCTGTTCGTCGTCGAGCAGAACGTTCATGCCGTGCTCCACCTGGCCCGGCGCGCTTACATCCTCGAAGGCGGAAGAATCGTCGGTGAAGGCGAAGGCCAAAAGCTGCTTCAGGACGATCACGTTCGGGCGGCCTACTTGGGTCCGCTGGCGAGTGGAACAACCTCGTGATTCTCACTCAACAGCTCATCCTTGGCGTCCTTGTCGGCGCGCTCTACGGCCTTGCAGCCGCCGGCCTCTCACTAACGTTCGGGGTGCTCCGCGTCTTAAACGTCGCGCACGGAGAGCTTTTGATGTTGGGGGGCTACGGAACCTTCTGGCTCTTCACGCTTTGGCAGATCGACCCGTTCCTTTCTCTTCTCTACGTCGCGCCGGCCATGTTCGTGCTCGGGCTGCTGCTCTATGGGGCGCTCTTTCAATTCGTCGTGCAAGCCAATGAGGAAGTCCGCATCAAAAACTCGCTGCTGATCGGGTTCGGACTCACTTTGATCTTGCACACGTTGGCCATCCATTTTTGGACGGCCGACGAGCGCGCGGTGACCACGAGCTACGGCGGCGCTGTCGTAAGGATCGGTGTCTTCGCAGTCCCTCTTATCCGGCTGGCGAGTCTGGTGTTTGCTTTTGCCATTCTGACGGCACTTCACTTGTTTCTTGCAAAAACGCGTTGGGGCCGGGCCATTCGAGCCACTGCCGAAGATTGGGAGGCTGCGGCCCTCATGGGGATACCGGTGGGAAAGACTTACCTTGTTGCTTTTGCCCTGGGGACCGTGCTGGCGGGGATCGCGGGTGGAATGGTCAGCGTTTCCTATTCGATCAGTCCGTCCATCGGCCTCGAATGGACTCTGAAGGCCCTTATCGTCGTGGTGCTGGCTGGACTCGGATCGCTCTTTGGCAGCTTCGCCGGCGGCATTTTGCTCGGGCTCGCCGAAGCGACGAGCGTTGCGTTTCTCGGCGGGCCATACCGCGAGGTGATGGGACTCATTCTCTTTCTCATCATTTTAGTGCTTCGCCCTCAGGGGTTATTCGGAGAGCGCGGATGAAACTATTTCTGGGAGGGATTTTGCTCGCCGTCGGATTTGCCGCGCTCCCGCTCTTCACTCAGCGTAATGACTTCCTCAATCTTGGAGTGCAAATATTCCTCGCCGTGGCGCTGGCCCAGAGCTGGAATTTGCTAGGAGGCTATGCCGGGCAGATTACTCTCGGCCACGCGGCTTTTTTTGGTCTCGGAGCGCTCGTCACGCGCACGCTCTGGGTCGGCGGCGCGCCGCTCTTTTTGGCTCTTCCCGCCGGCGCGCTGGTGGCGACGGCTTTCGGAGTCTTGATCGGAGCCCCGGCTTTCCGCCTCCGCGGCGCCTATTTTGCGATCGGCACGCTTGCCTTAGCCGAGATCCTGCGCATTACGGTCGGGAATCTCATGCCGCAGATCTCGACGATTCCCGCCGCCGCGTTGGCCTCCTATAGCATCATTCCGCGCTATTATCTTACTTTCGCTCTGTCGGTGTTCTGCGTTGCCGTGGTCGCGCTGTTGGTTCGCTCTCGCATCGGACTCGGAATGCAAGCTGTCCGGGAGGACGAGGCGGCTGCCGAAGCTTCAGGAGTCGGGGCGTTTGGCCATAAACTCTTGGCTCTGGCGATCTCCACGGCTTTGGTTGGACTCACCGGTGGAGCTTTCGCTTACTATCACGTCAGCTACTACCCTCAACATACCTTTTCTCCCACCTGGACCTTCGACGCTGTCCTCATCGCTTTCATCGGCGGCGTCGGAACTATCCACGGCCCCGTGTTGGGCGCGCTTTTCTTCGTCCTACTGAGAGAAGTGCTGGCGGTTCAATGGGTCGATCTTCACCTTCTGATCTTTGGCGTGCTCTTCGTTCTGATCGTGCTCTTCCTCCCTGGCGGCCTTGTCGGAGCGTGGGACACGACCCGGCGTTTAATCGGCCGATTAACGCGGCAGAGATAAGTGAGTGCCTGCTTGCAGCGACGGAATCGTCAACGGCTAAAGCATGTGAAACCCGCGTGGAACAAATCACCATCTTTCTTTTCCGACAAACTCCGCTGACTGTTTGATAACCTTTTCGGACTTCCTTATAAGCTGTTATCACTCGATGAGAGGGAAGGATTCACCATGAGAAAATTCTGCATCCGTTTTTTGGCAGTTGTCGTCGCAGCTACGATGTTTTGCTCTTTGCAACTATTTTCCGGAGCTACGGCCAGCGCTCAATCCACGCCCTTTTACCAGGGCAAGACGATTCGCATCATCGTTGGCTTTACCTCCGGCGGACTTTACGATCAGTACGCGCGGATTCTCGCGCGCCAGATGCCCAAGCATATTCCCGGCAGCCCGACTATCATCGTGCAGAACATGCCCGGCGCGGGATCGCTGACCGCCACCAATTATGTTTACGGTGTCGCTAAGCCCGACGGTTTGACGGTCGGGATGCCGGGCAGCGGGATTTATCTGGACCAAATGTTAGGGCGAAAAGAAGCGACGTTCGATGTGCGGAAATTGGTTTGGCTCGGCAGCGTCGATCAAAGGGATTTGCTGCTTTATATGAAAGCGGACGCGCCGTGGAAATCCTTGGAAGATATTCTCACAACCACCGAGCTTCCCAAGTGCGGGGCAACGGGAACGTCCGACCTCACGACGATCATGGCCAACGTGCTCGAAGAAACACTCGGCCTTAAAATCAACAACGTGCGAGGCTATCCCGGAGGGGCCGAGATTGATCTGGCAATTGAAAAGGGAGAAATTCAATGTCGCGGAACCGGCATCACGACCCACTTTGCCCGCGAGCCGTACTTCACATGGCACAAAAACGGATTCGACCGGCACCTCGTCCAGACGGGAACTAACAAAGATCCACGGCTGCCCGACGCGCCCACGCTGAACGAATTAATGGACAAAAAGAAGACACCAACTATCAGTCGCAACGTCGCGCGCGTAATGCTGGTGTCCGCGACCTTGGGACGTCCTCTGATCGGCGCGCCGGGCATCCCGGCGGACCGGATCAACATTCTGCGCGAGGCCTATCTCAAAGCTTTCAAGGAGCCGGAAGTCATCGAAGAGGTAAAGAAGATTAACCTCGATCTCGCAATGCTGATCGGTGCAGAAGTTGAAAGGCAGATCCGCGAAGTCATGAACCAGCCGCGCGAGGTCATCGAGCGAGTGAAGAAGCTGTCGGAGTAGCAGCGTGCGCGCATTGATTGTCCATCCGGGTCAGAAGGATTGAGCGACGCGCTTTGAACGCTTTGGCCGGTTTGAACCGCTTGAACTTTTTGACATGAAGCCCTTCTTTCGTGTCACATCACTTCTTCTGGCGATACTATTTCTCGCAGCCGCCGCGTTCGCGTGGATCGACCTTCTAAAACATGGCGATTTGCTCTCGGATCCACGTCTGAAACCTGCGTCGGCATGGTTAACGGCGGGCTTGATGTTTTTGGCCCTTGGCCTTCGTGGATGGCGGCCGCGCGCGCGGCGGCACTCTGAGACAAAGACGACTTAGCAGTAACTACAAACTCATCCCGAACAATCTCAAAGCGTTGCCCCCGAGGATCGCTTCTTTAGCTTCGCGTGACAGGTCTTCCCGCGCTTGAATCACCGGGACGGTATCGGGCCAGCTTCCCATGGTATCGGCGTGCGGATAATCCGTCCCTATGACCCAACTGCGATGACCGAAACGATCGACCAGAACGCCCAGCAGGCTTTCGGTCGTGCGCACTGAAAAGTACAGGCGATCGAGATATTCTACGGGCGCCCGCTTCGGCTTCGATCCCAGTTTGTCATAATCCCCTTCTCCCTCGTATACCGCCGCCAGGCTCTCCATCAGGTGAGGCACCTGCGTCCCACCGCCTTCCATAAAACAGAATCGAAGCTTGGGAAATGCATCTAACACGCCACCGAACATCAGATTGGCTAGAGCCAGGGAATTTTCAATGGCATTTCCCAAGGCGCTCCAAAAGCCGTAGCCGCGCGTCGCATAATGGCGTGTCAATCGCCATCCGCCGGCCATGGGCCCCGTGTTGACGGGATGAACGATAATCGGCACATCAAGCTCTTCGGCTTTAGCGTAGAAAGGCCAGAGCGCTGGATCGTCGAGGTCTTTGTCATTGACGCTCGTGTAGCAGACCGGGGCATGGAGACCCAGTTCGCGCACAGCTCGATCCAGTTCCGCGGCGGCAAGCTGCGCATCCTGCAACGGCAGGGTCGCGAGGCCGATGAACTTGCCCGGATGTTTTTTCAGGATCCTGCCGATGGCATTGTTGTACGAGCGGCAAACGCTCGCCGCCAATTTCGGCTCGACGTCGTAATAGAATGAACCGTTGCTCGGCACGAGAACTTGCATGTCGATCCTCGCCTTGGCCATATCGGCGATACGATCCTCCGGATCGTCGCCCGCGGAGCGAGGCCTCGGCATAAACGGATTTGGAATGTGGCGCGCATAGTCAGGGATATTCTTCTGCCTTGCCTCATAAACGACAAACGAGTTTCCCTCTGTATCTGTAACGATGCGGGGTTTTTGGCGCTCGAACTCCGCCGCTACGTCGTCGAACGCATCGTCCGGTAATATATGTGAATCGCAGTCCACATAGGCCATGAAAGATCTCCTCTTGTTCGAAGATAAGTGATCAGGAAAGATTACACAACTTATTTGAAAGGCGCGCTCCCTTCCCTTGCAGCGCTATCAAGCCGCTATGGCAGGTGTCAAACAAAAAATCGCAAACGGGCAGGAAGCGACGTCTTTGTTTACTTTTTGTAGAGTGAGCCGATGAATCCGCTCTGGTCGATCCGTCTCACAAACGACGGATCGATGATCAGGTTCGGGTCAGTCTGTTTGGCCTGTGGGTATTGAAGAGAAAGGATGTCGAGCCCGCTCTTTATCACTTGCAGCGACGGGATCGGTACCTGTTCTAGCTCACTCCTCGTATTGGGATAGGTTTCCTCTAAAACGTCGTCGGCTACGCCCCTCAAATATTTCTTCCATACGGCCAGGCTCTTCTCTTTATTGGTTTTGAAGATCGAAATTCCTTCGATAATAGTTTTCGACACCTTCTCTAGCAGCTCCGGATTTTTACTGACGGTTTGTCTGAGGGTCGTAGCCGTGTTGTAAGGATAGACGATTCCCAGTTTATCGTAGTTGACCAATTCCCGGAACCCCATTCTCTTGGCGACCAATAGCTGTGGCATAGAAAACGACGCGGCATCGACGACGCCCCGCTCCAAAGACTGCAGCGCGAGAGCGGGCTCACCCACCGGCAACAACTTGACGTCACGATCAGGAACCAGGTTCAATTTGCTGCGCAGGACATAGCGCACCATGGTCTCCGCCAGCGCGCCTGGCCGACCCGTACCGATGACCTTGCCGCGTAAATCGTCGGCGCTTTTGATCTCGGGCTTGGAGACGATCGCTCCGCCAACCTTATTGACGAATATTAAAATAATCACCTGATCTTTGACCCCAAGAACATGCGAAGTCAGCGCCCCGGTTCCGGTCGCGAAAACCAAAGGAGTCTCCCCGCTGATCAGTAACTGCTGAGGCCGCGCCCTGCCGGCATATACCGCTTTGAGATCCAGGTCGTATTTTTTCCCCAACTGATCCTCGATGGCGATCCACAGCGGCACATAATCGCCCGAGAAGGATGAATAACCAATAGTAAGACTTTCCAGTGGGGAAGCTGCGTGGCCGAAGGGCGCAAAGGCGATCCATTCAGCTAGAAACCACGCTCCGATCAGGAGCCTGTTGCTAAGCATACGGGACTCCTTTCATAGGGAAAACTTGGATGGGCTGGCTTATCGCATCGTAAAATTACATGAAGGCGTGCCGGACTTCAGAAACAGACCTCATCAAAGGCACGCAACCGCATTTCGTTCTATTTGTTCGCCTCCAATTCCTTGAGCGCCTGACGCACCAAGGAAAAATCTCTCACCTCGTCCAGAGGCCGCTTTTTATCGCCCAGTCTTTCGATGAAACTTTCGATCTCGGCGTCGGTCATTTGCCCATCCTTTCTGATGGTCTTGAGTTCGAGGTCATAGGAACGCGCCGCAATCTCGGGTGTCTGCTTGACCCAATGCAACAACACTCGGGTCGTTTCCTGGCGATTTTCGTCGATGAAACGGTTGGCCTTGAGCAACGCTCGCAGGCCGCGCTTGACCATTTGTGGGTTTTCCTTGAGAAGCCGATCCGATGTAATCATCCCTGAGGCCGGCATGCCGACTTCCGGCGGCCCGGCCAAGACTTTAGCGCCCATTTGCTGGGCGATGAGATCATGCGGCGGCGAGAGCGCAACCACATCAACGACGCCCGTTGCGATGGCTTGGGCTCTCACTGAGGTGTCGCCGAGACCAATCGGTTGTAGCAGTGCAGGATTAAAGCCCTTGGCGCGGAGCATCTCTTCAGCAACTAAATGATCCGACCCTTTCAGAGTCGAGACTCCCAGCTTTTTGCCTCTCAGATCCTGGACGTCTTTAATTTCAGGGCGGACACGCCCTTGGGAAGGGCGACTAAAACAATTTTCAACGGAAGTCCCTGGAGAATGCCGCGAACCGTGCTGACAAACGAGCCCGTGAATGCGACATCCCCGTTCATAAGAGCCATCGCCCCAAGCCGCGGATTAGCCTGAATAAGCTCGACGTCAAATCCTTCTTCTCGGAAGAAGCCTTTGCTCACAGCCACGTAATATGCCACGGTCGTGTTGCTGCGACTCGAGGTCGAGATCCTGATTTTCTGTATTTGGGCGTGAAGTGCCTCAGCCGGGAACAGAGCCAGGTTCACCAAGAAAGCGAGCCATATCCAGCGCCAATAATGATTCCGATCGGTTAGCATGGCAGCGCTCATGGACCGCTCTGCTGCGCTACTTGTTCCCCTCTAACTCCTTCGACGCCTGCCGCACAGGAGAAAAATCTCTCACCTCGTCTAACGGCCGCTTCTTCTCGCCCAGCCTCTCGATGAGACTTTCCATCTCGGCGTCGGTCATTTGTCCGTCTTTGGCCAGCGCCTTCAGCTCGAGGTCGTATGACCGACTCGCGACCTCCTGTGGCTGCGGCAGCGACTTTAACATCACGGCGATCGTCTCCTGCCGATTCTCCGTAATAAACCGATTGGCCTTGATGAGCGCGTGCAGCGTCCGCTTCACCGCTTGCGGATTCTCCTTCAGCAGACGGTCCGACGTGAACAAACCTGAAGCTGGCAAGCCAACCTCAGGTGGCCCGGCCAATACTTTGTAACCCATCTGCTGCAGAACTAGATCGTGCGGCGGCGATAAAGAAACAACCTGAACGATTCCGGCTACGAGCGCTTGTGCCCTTAGCGGCGTCTCCCCGATAACGATCTGTTGCAAGAGGGCCGGGTTGAACCCTTTCGAGCGGAGCA
>WNGN01001934.1_pt1 | contig 13825 bp, 13 predicted proteins | sample 5400561 | NCBI WGS metagenome assembly WNGN01 (sample SAMN13153379, study PRJNA577476) | soil metagenome | isolation source: 115 cm soil or saprolite under Garry oak tree replicate 2 | place: USA:California | collected 2016-06-15
GGAGGGGAACCTTCGGGACATCGCCGTTGCGTGTGAAGAGGTCCAGGTGGTTGAGGGCGGCCGCCCGAAGCGCGACGAGCACCTCGCCGCGGCCCGGCTCAGGGGTTGGCGCGTCCTCGTAGCGGAGCACCTCGGGCCCGCCGTGCTGGTGAAACCGAATCGCCTTCACGTCGCGTCATGCTACTCACTTACCGCGCGGTGGCGTCGCGGCTCGACCTGCGCACTCGCTGAAAGAAAGTCACAGAGCGTGACGTTGCAGTATCGAAACCTCCAATCGGGAACGTGGTTGTGTCAAAAATCATGACTTATAATGTCGGGCACGTGACAGCCGACCCCGAGATTCAACTGCTGAACCGGCTCGGGGGTCTTTTTTCCGCCTCGCTGTCGCTGAGCGACAACATCGAGGCGATGCTGCGGGCGACGTCCCAGATGGTGCAATTCGATGCCGCCACCGTCTTCCTGCTCAACGAGGGCAGCCGAGAGCTGACCGCCACCGCCACCTACCCGCACCGCGACATGGTGCCCCACATCGCCCACTTCGTCCTGGGCGAAGGCATCCTCGGCTACGCCGTCGAGCAACTCGAGACCCTCAATATCGCCGACGCCACCCTCGACCCGCGCTTCAAGATGCTCGACCAGAGCCGGTCTCCGCGCTCGCTCATGGTCCAGCCGCTGGCGACGACCCAGCGGGTGGTCGGCGCGATGACGATCTCGCGGCAGCGGGTCGATCCCTTCACCGAGCTGGATGCCGCCATCCTCAAGGTCATCACCAACCAGGCCTCGATCGCGATCGAGAACGGCCGCCTCTACGAGCAGCTGCAGGCCCACCTCGGAGAGTTGGAGACCGCCAATGCCCAGATCGCCGAGGTCAGCCGGCTCAAGTCCGAGTTCCTCGCCAACATGTCGCACGAATTGCGCACGCCCCTCAACGCCATCCTGGGCTTCTCGGAGTTGCTTCGCGACGACCTGGCCGGCAAGATCTCGGAAAAACAGCGCAAAGACTGCCTGGACAACATCTATAACAGCGGTAAACACCTGCTGTCCCTGATCAACGACGTCCTCGATCTAACCAAGGTCGAGGCGGGCCGCATGGACCTGGTCTACGAAGAGTTCGGGGTTGACTCCGCCGTCCGCGAGGTCCTCAACGTGGTGCGCTCGCTGGCGATGAAGAAGGACATCGAGATCGACTCGGCGGTCGAACCGCCTGATGCGCTTTTGATTGCGGACAAGAACAAGTTCAAGCAGGTCCTCTACAACCTCCTGTCGAATGCCATCAAGTTCACGCCGCCGTCGGGGAAAGTCGGCCTGAAGGCCGCGGTCCAGGGCGATGCGCTGCGGATGACCGTTAAAGACAGCGGCATCGGCATCCCCAAGGACGTCCAGCACAAGATCTTCGGCGCCTTCTACCAGGTGCAGAGCGCGAGCAACCGGGAGTACCCGGGCACCGGCCTCGGCCTGGCGTTGACCAAGAAGCTGGTCGAACTCCACGGCGGGACGATCGACTTCGAGAGCGTGCCCGACCAGGGGACCCTCTTCACCGTTGAGTTCCCGCTCCGGCCAGGCCCCAGCAAGCGGAACCGGGTCCTCGTCGTCGAGGACAACCCCTCCAACCTGGACCTGGCCCGGATGGTCCTGGAGGGCAATGGCTTCGCCGTGGACACCGCGTCGAACGGCCAGGAGGGCCTGGAGAAGGCTCGCCACCTCCGACCCGACCTAATACTGATGGATATGCAGCTCCCCGGCGTTGATGGATTAGCGGTCACCCGCCAGCTCAAAGCGGACCCGGCCACGAGAAGTATCAAAGTGGTCGCCCTGACAGCGAACGCGCTGAAAGGAAGCGAGGAGCAGGCGCTGGCCGCGGGGTGCAGTGGCTACATCGCGAAACCGATCGAACTCAAGAAATTCATGCTGCAAGTGACGAACTTTCTGGAGAAGGAGTAGGCGCGACCCATGTCATTCCCGAAGACGATTTTGATGATCGAGGATGATGCCCCGACCCGGGAGGTCGTCCGGATGGCATGCGTGGGTCAAAACCTGAACCTGATCGAGGCGGACACCGGGGAGAAGGGCATGGAGATGATCGAGAAGTCCGAGCCCGACCTGGTGATCCTCGACCTGAATCTGCCGGGCGTCTCCGGTATGGACGTCTGCCGCCAACTCCGGGCCGACGGCACCCAGGTGCCGGTCATCATGCTGACGGCGAAGAACGACACGATCGACGTCGTCGTCGGGCTCGAGGTGGGGGCCGACGACTACTTGACCAAGCCGTTTGAGGTACGGGAACTTCTAGCCCGGGTGGGCGCACACCTGCGTCGCAGCGAGCAGGCGGTCTCGCAGGCACAGCCCAAGACGCGCTTCGAGTTCCCAGGCCTCATCATCGACATGAACAGCCGGCAGGTATGGCGCGAGGGCAAGGAGGTCGCCCTGACGCTGACCGAGTTCAACCTCCTGTCGCTGCTGGCCTCGCAGGCCGGCCAGGTGGTCAGCCGCGGCGAGCTGCTTCGCAAGGTGTGGGGCTACGAGGTCGAGATCGAGACGCGCACCGTCGACGCCCATGTCTACCGGTTGCGCAAGAAGATCGAGCGCGACTCCGAAAAGCCGCACTACATCCACTCGGTTCCGGGGATCGGCTACCGCTTCGTCGCCGACTAGCCCGATCGAGCGGCTGATATGCGTTCTTTGGCTTTCACCTAGGCATGTGGCGCAGGACTGCGCGTTTAGTTATCGTGGTAGGGGAACAGACAGTCACCGAGGTGGCCCCTTGGGCAAGCTCATCGCCAACGTCGATCCAGTTCTTGAAGATTACATCGAGGCTGCCGCTCAAGCTGAGCGCATTCCCCTCGATGAGTATGCGGGCGCCCTCCTTCAGGTTGGGTGGGATGCGCTCTTTGGAATCCGGCGCTCCGATCGGCTGAAGCGCGCGGCTGCGGCATCGCGTCAAGCCGAGCTCCGGGCCAACTTCGCGAAGGTCCGGGCGGGCCTACCCCACACGGTCGCGAAAAACGGCGACTGATCAGGGAATCCCGATACCGGCGATCTCCTCCCACAGACGCAGGGCTGCCTTGCGGCCGAGGTAGAAGCTGTCCAGGTCGAGGCGCTCGTTGGGGGCGTGGGCAAAGCAATCCGGCAGCACGAAGCCGACCAGCAGACAGGGCGCCTCGAGCAACCGGCCCATCACATCGACGGCGCCGATCGACCCGCCGGCGCGAATCAGGGCCGGCTCGGTGCCATAGACCTGCCGCAGAGCTCGCTGTCCGGCCGCGATCAGGGGATGGTCGACTGGCGTGATCCAGGGGTCGCCCTGACCGCTGAGCTCGGTGACGGTGACCCGAACCGTTTTTGGCGCAACCTCCTCGATGTAGCGGCGCAGCGCCTCGCTGACGGCCTTCGGATCCTGGTCGGGGACGAGGCGGCAGCTGAACTTGGCGGCCGCCCAGGCCGGAATGATCGTCTTCTTGCCCGGTCCCTGATAGCCGCCCCAGATTCCGTTGACGTCGAGCGTCGGCCGTGCCCAGTTGCGCTCGGTCGGCGTGAATCCCGGCTCGCCTTGTAACGCCCGGAGGCCGTAGGTGCGCTTTATCTCGGCCTCGTCAAACGGGATGCGCGCGAACTGGCTGCGCTCGTCGTCGTTGAGCGGCCGCACGCCGTCGTAGAAACCGGGCACCATGACGTGGCCGGTTGCATCTTTGAGGTGGACCAGGATCTCCGCCAGCGCCTGGGCCGGGTTGGGCGCGATACCGCCGAGGATGCCGGAGTGGAGATCGGTGTTGGCCGCCTCAACCCGGAGCTCGAAGTAGATCAGGCCGCGCAGCGCGTACGTGATCGCGGGCAAGCCCTTTGCGACCATTGACGTGTCGCTGATGACGCAATAATCCGCCTTGAGCCGATCCCGGTTGGTGCCCACGAACTCCTCGAAATTTGGGCTGCCGATCTCTTCTTCGCCTTCGGCGATCACCTTGAGGTTGAGGGGGAGCTCGCCGGTTGTGCTCAGCCAGGCGTGAATCGCTTGCCAGTGCAACGCGATCTGCCCCTTGTCATCAGATGAGCCTCGCCCGAAGAGCAGGCCGTCCTCCTGACGTGGCTCAAAGGGCGGCGAGGTCCAGAGGTCGAGGGGGTCGACGGGCTGGACGTCGTAGTGCCCGTACAGCAGCACGGTTGGCTTGCCGGGGGCCTTAAGCCAGTCGGCATAGGCGACCGGGTGTCCGGCCGTTTCGATGACTTCGGCGTTCTCTAGGCCAATCCGTTCGTACTGCTCGGCGAGGTGGGCGGCCGCGCGCCGGACCTCGCCGGCCCGCTCCGGTTGGCTCGAGATGCTGGGGATCCGCAGAAAGTCTTCGAGTTCCTTCAGCCCCTGGTCCCGGGTATCTTCAAGGAATTCTTCGGGGGCGATCACTACTGGCTATCTTAGGCAACAGTCGCGCTCTTATGCCCGACCTACACATCGGAGACAGGGCCGAGAACGAATAGACTCGGGCCGTCGGCTCTAGTAGATAAAGCCCAGAAGGTCGAGACCGGCCGTGGACTTGATCGTCCGGTAATCAACGCGACCCCAGCCGCCGTAGTTCATCTCTGAGACGGTGAACGATCCGTCGCCGTTCACTGATTCGACGTACGCGACGTGTCCCACGGGCGACGCCCAGCTGATGCCCTGGACCATGATGGCGCCCACCATCGGCACCTGGCCCTCGGCGTAGCCGAACTGCTGCGCGTTGTACCACCACTGCCAGGCGTTGCCGGACCAGGGAACGTAGCGCTTGTGCGCCACCCACCAGGTGCAATAACCGTATGGGAACTTACCCCCGGAGCCGGTAACCGGTGCGTTGCTGTAGGTGATGGTGTAGTTCGTGACCTGCGGGCCGAAACGGTTCCAGGTAACGGAGCGAATCGTCTTCTTGCCGACTCCTGGATCGGCGAGTGACGGTCCCACCCCATCGGGCAGCATCAGCATGGTGCCGGGCTTGAGGTGGTCGGGATCACGGATCAGGTTGAAATCGATGATGTCCTGGACCTTGACGTGATACTGGATCGCCAGCCCGCTCAGCAGGGTGTTGGGCTGGACCTTGACGAGGATGCCGTTGACGGGAGGCACGACCAGTCGCTGGCCTTGCACCACGCTGGTCACGTCGGCAATGTTATTGGCCCAGCGCAGGGTGTCCAGCGTCAGCCCGTAGCGACCCGCGACGCTCTGGACGGTATCGCCGGGCTTGATGGTGTAGTAGGTGACGTCGCGCCGGACGGGGGTGTCAACACTGGAGGCGCTCATCTTCATGATGAACCCACCCTGGCTCAGGACCACGTCGTCGACGTGCGTGGCCCGCTGTGACACGGCAGGGGCAGCATTTGCGCCGTAGGCGGTATCAGTGTGGAGTCGGTCGAAGGCTGTCAGTACCGGGATCACGGCCGCCGCTAACAAAACAAGCGTGTGCGTTAAAAACCGGCTCTGTGCCAGATCACTTCCCCCGTGATAGCTCGAGTTGGTTTTTCAGGATGGTAGCACAGGTTAGGCCGCGGCAAGTGTCCGGGAGGGCTTCCACGAAAGGTGCAAGCGGGCAAGGGGTGACAAAAATGTGAAAATGGAGCACAGTTAGACATGGCGCCCAGGAGGGGCGCGCGGCGCGGCGTCGAATACGAATCCGGGCAGGAAGGGGCCCACGGAGGCAGCGTTTGGGGTTCGATGGGGCGGGCCGTAGAGGCCCTCGCCTAAACAGTTGTAAAGACTTTTGTAGGGCTGTGAAGTCGCGTTCTTCTGTGGCCGCCGGGGCCAGACGTGGTCCGAGAGTGGCAGTCCTCCTGCTGAGCCTGGCTGTGATGCTGGGCTTGCTCGTGCTCCCGGCCGGGGTCCTGGCCGACATGCCGGGTGCCTCGCCCTCGGCGGCTCCAAGCCCGAATCCGGGGATCGCGCCGGGTGGCCTCGGCTCGACGCTGGCTTCGTCTCCATCGCCGTTGCCTTCCGCCAGTCCTTCGCCTGCAGGCCCGACGCTGCAGAACCGCGAGGCCCAGGGGCAGTTGATCGGCGCCCTGACGGCGTCCGAGGCCCACGCGCTGATGCTGGAGAAGTCGCTGAACCAGTCGGAATTGAGCTTGATTGCGCTTGGCCAGCAAATTTTCGACGCTGAAAAGCAGGTGTCCCTGCTCGATAGCCGGATCGCGACCGTCACCGCGCTCCACGCGCAGGTGAGCACCCAGCTGCAGGCCGACCGCACCAAGCTTGCGGCCATTTTGCGCGGCCTCTACAAGCACCAGGACAATTTCTTTGTCAGCCTGGTTCGGTCGGGTGGCTTCGCCGGTTTGCTGCAGACGATCGGCTACAGCGACGTGCTCCTCGACCGCGAGCGAAGTCTCATTCGGGCGGTTCAGGCTGACGATGTCGCCCTGGAACACGCGCAGGCCACGCTGCAGCGCAGCCGTCAAACAAAGAAGGACACCCTCTCCAGGCTGGTCGTTTTCCGCACCACCCTGGCCCAGGAGATCGCCAACGAGCAGTCACTCCAGACCGAGCTCCAGGGAAGCATTGACGAGGCGCTGGTCGCCCTCGATGCCATGCAGACCGACTCCCCTGAGGTGGCGGCGCACCGGGCCCAGCTGATCAAGATGAAGACCGACAGTGTCTTGAGCCAGATCGAGCAGGCGGTCTTTGCTCAGCAGAATTTCCAGCAGACGGCTCAGCTGATCGCGGAGGACCCGGTGCTGGCGGCCACGGGGCGCCTCCTTTGGCCGATCCCGCACGCGACCATCACCCAGGGCTTCGGCCCGACAGCATACGTCTTCGAAGCCTCCTATGCCGGGTTCCCGCACTTCCACACCGGGATCGACCTGGCCGTGCCGCTGGGAACACCCGTGTTCGCGGCGGCGGACGGCGTCGTCGTGCTGGCCCGTCCGATGGCCGATAGCGGCGGCCAGCTGGTCGGATACGGGAACTACGTCATCATCCAGCACGATGCCGGCTTGAAAACGCTCTACGGTCACCTGCTCACGATCGGGGTCAAGGAGGGGGACGTGGTCCACCGTGGCCAGCTGATTGGCCTGGTCGGCTCAACCGGCAACTCCACCGGCCCGCACACGCACTTCGAGGTTCGAATCGAGAACAGCCCGGTCGACCCCATACAAATGCTGCCCGACCTGGCGCCGCAGCCGGCGGCGGCCATCCCGAGCGTCCCGCACTGAACTCTGCCGCAGGCCGCCAGCCAGAGAGGAGCGACCGCGACGATTGGCCCTTGCCAGCTCCAGGGACTTCTTGTAGGATGTGCGGCACATGACGCGGCGGATTCAGTTCGCGGGCTTTTACTTTTACGCCTACCTCGGGCCGGCACGGGACCGGCTCGGGATGGGCTAGCGCCGCCCCTCCCGCCGCCTCCCGCTCACCGGCCTCCTCCCACACTCAGAACGAACTTGGCGCGCCCAGGAGGCAAACAAGGATGGCGGTTCGAGGAATTCGCGGTGCGACGACTACGGAAGAGGATAGCGAGACGGCGATCGTCGATGCCACGACGGAGCTGCTGGCGCAGCTCGCCCGCGAGAACGCGCTCAGTGCTGGCGACATCGCCGCAGTCTGGTTTACAACAACCCCCGATCTGACGGCAGAATTTCCCGCGGCCGCGGCCCGGCGCTTCGGGTGGGGTGACGTCCCCCTGCTCTGCGGCCACGAAATGGCCGTGCCCGCCTCGAACCCGCGCAGCCTCCCTCGGTGCATCCGCGTGCTGCTGCTGGTCAACACCGACCGGCCGCCGTCAGCGATGCGCTTCGTCTACCTGCGCGGCGCGGAGAAACTGCGGGTGACGGCATGATCATCGTGATGCGGCACGACGCGACCCCGGCGCAGGTGGCGGCGGTCGTCTCGCAGGTCGAGCTCCACGGTTGCCGGACCCATCTGAGCGACGGCGACGAGCGCACGGTGATCGGCGTTATCGGGACCAATCCTTTCGCCCTGCGGGAACTCTTCATCGAGGCCCCGGGCGTAGCCGAGGTGGTACCCATCACGAAGCCATTCAAATTGTCGAACCGCGAGTTCCGAGCGCGCGATACCCTCATCAGGGTCGGTGCGCACGAGATCGGTGGGGACCGCCCCTGGATCGTGGCCGGGCCATGCTCGGTTGACGGCGAAGAGCTCTACCTGGAAACCTGCCGGAAAGTCCGGGCGGCTGGGGCTCACGCGCTCCGTGGTGGTGTCTTCAAGCCACGCACCTCCCCCTACAGCTTCCAGGGACTGCGCGGTGACGGCATCAACATTCTGCGGGAGGCGAAACGGGAGACCGGCCTGCCGCTGGTCTGCGAGGTGCTGGAACCGGCGGACATCGGGACGCTCGCCGACATCGTTGACGTGCTGCAAATCGGTGCCCGCAACATGCAGAACTTCCCACTGCTGTCCGAAGTCGGTCGGTTGCGCAAGCCGGTCCTACTGAAGCGGGGTATGTCGGCGACAATCGAGGAATGGCTGCTCTCCGCTGAGTATGTCCTCAGCCAGGGCAACTACGAGGTCATCCTCTGCGAGCGCGGCATCCGGACCTTCGAGACCTACACCCGCAACACCCTGGACCTCAACGCGGTGCCGCTCATCAAGGAGTTGAGCCACCTACCGGTGATCGTCGACCCGAGCCACGGAACCGGCCGGCGTTCCCTTGTGACCTCGATGGCGCTGGCAGGGATCGCCGCGGGCGCGCACGGGCTGATGGTCGAGGTGCACGCCCAGCCGGAGGTCGCCCTCTCCGATGGTGCCCAGTCGTTGACCCCGCAAGCGTTCGCCCACCTTGTCGAACAGGTTGACGCCGTCGCCGCCGCGCTGAGCCGGACGGTCGGAGTGGCGTGATGCGGATCGGCATCGTCGGGCTCGGCCTGATCGGCGGATCGCTCGGCCTGGCCCTGCGCCGGCTCGGCGGGGCCATCGAAGTGCGCGGTGTCGCCCATCACGAGGATGGGGTGCTGGCGGCGCAGCAGCGGGGTGCGGTCGACCGAGCATCGACGGATCTGCGTGAGATGTCCGACTGCGACATCGTCGTGGTCGCGACGCCGATCAACCAGGTCCGGGTGGTCTTCGAACGCCTTGCCAACGTCGTCCGGCGAGCCACGATCGTCACCGATGTTGCCAGTGTGAAGCGCCCCGTGCTTGAGTGGGCCCGCGCTCTGCCAGATCCGGATCGATTCCTCGGCGGACATCCCGTCGCCGGCAAGGAGCGCAGCGGCCTGGGCGAAAGCGATGCCACGCTGTTCCGCGGGGAGACCTGGGTTTTCACGCCGAAGGACAGCCAGGACCTGACCCCATTCGACGACTGGTTCCGTCTCGTCCGGGCTCTGGGCGCGAGGCCCCAAATCCTCTCGGCCGAGGTTCATGACCAGCAAATGGCCTTTCTCAGTCATCTGGCGTTTACCATCAGCATCGCCTACGCCCAGACGGTGCGGCCGGTTGCGGATCCTGGACTCGGTGGCCCGGGATTTCGGGGCATGGTGCGGCTGGCCGAGGGTGATCCCACCCTGTACGAGGACATCGTGACGACGAACCGCGGCCCGCTGGTCCAGGCGATCGACCGCTTTTCGGACGTCCTGCGAGACTACCGCGAGCGCATCGAGCGCGGTGAGCGGGTGGGCGAACTCTTCAGGGAGGGCGTGCATGCCACGCGCTGAGGTTGAATCGGCGCGAACCATCTCATCGGCAACGCGGGTTGCCGGTGAACTCGCCGTGCCTGGCGATAAGTCGATTGCTCACCGAGCGCTGATCCTGGCCGCGCTGGCGCAGGGCGAAAGTTGGATTCACGGCCTTCCCGAGGGGGAGGATGTCCTGGCGACCGTTGCCTGCCTGCGCGGCCTCGGCGCCAACCTCCAGCGCAGCGGCCGCACGACGCGGATCCGTGGGGCGGGCCTGAGCTCGTTCGCGACGCCGCACGGGGAGCTCGACTGCGAAAACTCCGGGACCACGATGCGACTGCTGCTGGGCGTGCTCGCCGGCAGTTCGATATCGGCGACCCTCGATGGCGACGCCTCGCTGCGTCGCCGCCCGATGGATCGAGTGATTGAGCCGCTGAGGACCATGGGGGCGCGGATTGAATCGCGGGAGAGTCGCGCGCCCGTGTTCGTGATGGGAACATCGCTGCAGGGGCGGCGTCACACGCTGGCGATACCGAGCGCCCAGGTGAAGAGCGCGCTCCTGCTTGCCGGACTTTCCGCCAGCGGCCCCACGACGGTCGTCGAGGCCACGCCGACGCGCGACCACACCGAGCGGCTCTTACGCGCGATGGGAACGGATGTTGGCGCGACGGCGGACGGTGTCGTAGTCCGGCCATCGCATCAGCCGCTGCGTCCGATCGAGCTGGCGATCCCCGGCGACTTTTCGTCAGCCGCCTTCTGGATAGCGGCCGCGGCGCTGCGGCCTGGCTGGTCGGTCATCGTCGGTGATGTCGGTCTCAACCCGACCCGGACCGCGTTCCTCGCGCTGCTGCGATCGATGGGCGCCCAGGTCGAGGTCGAAGGGTCGTCTTCCGATATCGAGCCGCGCGGCATGCTGACCGTCACCGGCCAACGCCTTCGCGCCATCGTCCTGGGACCCGCAGACGTGGCGGCCGCCATCGACGAAATCCCTTCCCTGCTCGTGCTGGCGACCCAGGCCGCGGGCGTCACGACCATCGACGGTGCCGGTGAGCTCCGCGTCAAGGAGAGCGACCGGATCGCCGCCATGGCGGACGGCCTTCGCCGCATGGGTGCCGTTGTTGAAGAGCGCCCGGACGGCGTCAGCGTCAAAGGACCGACCGCGCTGCACGGCGCGAGCGTCGAGTCCCACGGGGATCACCGCGTCGCCATGGCGCTGGCGGTGGCGGCGCTCGTCGCTTCCGGTCCCACCACGATCGCGGACGCGGACTGCGTCGCCGTCTCCTATCCGAACTTCTTTACGCAGCTGCAGGAGCTCACCCATGAATAGAGTGCTCCTGCTGGGCGATCCCATTTCCCGGAGCCTCTCGCCCGTGATGCAGAACGCCGCCTTCGAGGCACTCGGCATCGATTGCCAGTACGTGCTTCGCGAGGTGAGCCCTGCCCAGCTCGTCCCGGCAATGGCCGACCTGCGCTCCGATGAACGCATCCTCGGCGCCAACGTCACGATCCCGCTCAAGGAATCGGTGATCGCCTTCCTCGATGACCTGGATCCGCTGGTGGCCCACATCGGCGCGGTCAACACCATCAGCCGGCAGGGCGGCAGACTGAAGGGCTGGAACACCGACGTCGAAGGATTCCGTCGCGCCCTCGCCGAAATTGAGAGCTCAATTTTTCCCTCCCCCGCTCGCGGGGGAGGGCAGGGTGGGGGCTTCCGCGTTGCAATCATCGGCGCTGGCGGCGCCGCCCGAGCCGTAGCCGCGGCCCTGCAACCCGCCGCCGAAATCTGGGTCATCGCCCGCAACCTCGAGCAAGCCAAGCGCCTGTGCCGGGACCTCGAGATCCTCCGTGGTGGACCCGTTGACGTGGACCAGATGGAGCAGACGGTTGCCCGCGCGCAGCTTGTCGTCAATGCGACGCCCGCGGATCTCCCGCCGACAGCCTGGCTGCGAGCAGACCAATACCTCTTCGACCTGCGGAGTCGCCGGTCGCCGGAGGGACGCGCGATGCTGCTTCATCAGGGCGCCGCATCCTTTGAGATTTGGACCGGCAGAAAGGCGCCGCTTGGCGTCATGCGGGCCGCGCTGGATGGCGCATCGGTGCCGGCATGACGCTGCGCTTGCTCACGGCCGGCGAATCGCACGGCGAGCGGCTAACCGTTATTCTCGACGGCGTGCCCGCCGGTTTGACCGTGCGGGAAGAAGACCTGGCCCGTGACCTGCAGCGGCGGCAGGGTGGTCACGGCCGCGGCGGGCGGATGGCGATCGAGCACGACCAGGCCCACATCGTTGCCGGGGTGCGGGGCGGGCTGACGCTCGGTTCGCCGATCACGCTCGAGATCGCCAACCGAGATTGGGAGAACTGGCGCCAGGTGATGGCCATCGATGCTGCCGAGGTGAAGCGCAAGCCGATCACCCGGATCCGGCCGGGCCACGCGGACCTGGCCGGCATGCTCAAGTACGGTGCCGATGACGCCCGCGATGTGCTGGAGCGGGCCAGCGCGCGCGAGACCGCGGCGCGCGTGGCGGCGGGCGGCGTTGCGAAGCTGCTGCTCGCGGAGTTCGGCATCCGGGTTCGGAGCTATACCCGGTCCATCGGCGCGATCGAGGCCTCGGTACCTTCAGCAATCCCGTGGGATGTCATCGAATCCTCGGCGGTTCGCTCTCCCGATGGGGAAGCCGGCCAGGCGATGATCGCGGCCATCGACGCGGCGCGCGAACGCGGCGACACGCTCGGCGGCGTCTTTACCGTGATCGCGGAGGGCGTGCCACCCGGCCTGGGCAGCTACCGGCAGTGGGACACGAGGCTCGATGGGATGCTCGCCCAAGCGATCGTCAGCATACCGGCCTGCAAGGCGGTCGCGATCGGCGATGGGGTGGAAGGGGCGGGTCTGCCCGGCTCGCAGGTGCACGACGTGCCCGTCTACGACGACGGGCGTCTGCGCCACCAGTCGAATCGCGCCGGTGGACTGACCGGCGGCGTGAGCAACGGCGAGCCACTCGTCGTGCACGGATATATGAAGCCAATCTCGACGCTGCTCAAGCCGCTCGCCACGGTCGACCTCAAGACGAAGGAACCGGCCCGCGCCCATTACGAGCGTAGTGACATCTGCGTCGTGCCGGCCGCCGGGGTCGTCGGTGAGGCCATGGTCGCCCTCGTCCTCGCCGGTGTGTTGCTCGAGAAGTTCGGCAGCGATTCCATGGCCGAGCTCCGTCGAAACGTCGAGAGCTACCTGCAGGAGACGCGCCGTTGAACAACGTGGTGCTTGTCGGCTTCATGGGAAGCGGCAAGTCGACCGTCGGCCCGCACCTGGCTCAGCGGCTCAAGCGGCCTTTCGTGGACCTCGATGATGTGATCGAGGCGGATGCCGGGCAGTCGGTGGCCGAGATTTTCTCCAATGAAGGGGAGGCCGGGTTCCGCGAGCGCGAGTCACGCAACCTGCAAGGCACGCTGGAGAGCGACGGCGTCGTCGTCGCAGTCGGCGGTGGCGCGCCGATGCGCGAGGACAACTGGGCGCGCATCCGCGACGGCAACTGCGTCGTCGCGCTGACGGCGGAGCCTACCGAACTGGCTCGTCGCCTGAATGGATCGACCGATCGACCACTGCTTCCGTCGGGCAAGGCGTCGGCCATCGCTACACTGCTGCCGAGCCGGTTGCCGCGCTACCTCGAGGCGGACCTCGTCGTGAAGACCGATGGCCTCGACCCGGCCGAGGTTGCCGAACAGGTCAAAGGCCGGCTTTCCGCCGGGGGACTGCAGCGCATCCCGATTGACGTCCCCGGATCTCCCCATGAGGTGACTCTCGGCTACGGTCTCACGCATCTTGTGCCGTCAGCAGTGCGCAGACGTAATCCCTCCGCCGTCGGGGCCGGTGCTTCATTGAAACCCTCCCCCGTTTACGTGGGAGGGCAAGGTGGGAGCGTTCTCGTCGTGACCGACGAACATGTCGAGCGCCGGGCTAAGCCACTGATGGATGCGCTGGCGTCCGATGGCATTGCGGCACAGTTGCATGTGATACCCGCCGGGGAAGAGGCGAAGGAGCTGTCGGTGCTTGCCGGCGTCTACGCTGCGCTGGCGGCCGCGGGCGTGGATCGTCAGGGCGCCCTGATCGCGCTGGGTGGTGGCAGCGTGGGGGATGTGGCCGGCTTCGCCGCCGCAACCTGGATGCGCGGCATCCGGCTCATCCAGATGCCGACCACGCTACTCGCTGTGGTCGACAGCAGCATCGGTGGCAAGACGGGGGTCAATCTGC
>WNGN01003955.1_pt1 | contig 13818 bp, 17 predicted proteins | sample 5400561 | NCBI WGS metagenome assembly WNGN01 (sample SAMN13153379, study PRJNA577476) | soil metagenome | isolation source: 115 cm soil or saprolite under Garry oak tree replicate 2 | place: USA:California | collected 2016-06-15
GTTCATTTTTCCTTTGGGCGGAACATTCCTCCCGCGATGCGCGTAACCATTGGGCGCGGCACGAACCGCACGGTTTCGGCCCCCAGCCAATTTTTGAATCCGGAAATTACCGAACTCTTTCCCGCCGCCAGGGCGCGCAGTCCCACGCGCGCGACTTTCTCAGCAGTCTCCCGAGGACGCCGCGTGTGGTGCCGCTGGCCGGCAACTTCGAGAAATTCGCTCTCCGTCGATCCGGGGCAAAGCGCGCACACGCGAATTCCGTGATGCCGCACCTCTTCGGCGAGACCTTCGGCAAATTGCAGGTCAAACGATTTCGTCGCCGCATACGTCGTGATGTAGGGCACAGCCTGAAATGCCGCCGTCGAAGCAAGGATCAGGATGTCCCCGCTGCCGCGGGCAACCATGCCCGGCAGGTACAAATGTGTCAGATGTACGACCGCGCTCACATTGACCTGCACCATTTCGAGGAGACGGTCGAGTTGCACCTTGCGGAATTCGCCGTACGCGCCGAAACCCGCATTGTTCACGAGCAGGTCTACGGAAATATTCTTGCCCTCGGTGTAGGTGAAGATTTCGTGTGGTCCGGCAGGCTGTGCCAAATCCGCGACGCACACGAGTGTGCGGATATCATGTTTGGCGCTGAGTTCACCAGCAAGGCCGGCGAGGCGGTCGCGCCTTCGCGCAGTGAGAACGAGATTCGTTCCTCCCGCGGCCAGCTCCCGCGCCAGCGCTGTGCCGATTCCCGCGCTCGCTCCCGTTATTAACGCCCACTTCCCCTGCCAGTGGTTCATCGCCGCCTCCGGAGGGCCCGCATTCGGATGGATTGTACAAGATGCGGAGGGATTCTTGAGCGGTACAAACGGTGGCCAGGCGCATCTGTAGCACGCAAGAGTTATTGCTTTGGCGATGGCGCGGACATGCAAAATACAACGACGAGGCTCCTATCGCAGTTCGCGAGAGAAGCCTGGTCGTCGGTGGCCTGAGGGTCGCGTCAAACAATTCCGTGACGCGGCGTCCTGCCTACATCGGGGAATCGAAAGAAACTTTAGCGGCTGGAGGCAGTTTTCGCCGACCTTGCGTCCGCCGCATCCGCGCGAGGGGTCATTGAGACCACTGAATATTCGCGCTCCTTGTCATTCGCCTCGGGGACGCGAAGCATCAGCTTATCTTTCTCGATCCGAAATTCCGCCGTTTCGCCAATAGGCAATAGAGTTGGATGTTTGTCATCTTTCGGCCTGATCCTGTAGATGACTCGATCCGCCTGCAATACGTACTCCGGGCAGAGCATTTCTTTCGTGTTCTTGTGCTCGCCATCGGTGCCCAGGATTTCGCCCACCACCGTCTTGCTCCCCTTTTCCGCATACCCGCAGGGAGAAGATTCCATTTGGAGCAACACACCCTTCTCGTAAGACTTCTCTTTTGCTTGAACAGGCCAGATGACACCTACCAATACAGCCGCCAGAAGAACCTTCTTCATTGTCGCTTCTCCCATCCCTTGAGTGCAGATTTCATGCGATTTATCGACCTTCTGATCCCATCTCCTAGATGCGCTAGTTGGTTTTGATGGATGCAGGGAAACTTCCAAACCATAAGCGCTGTGTTTCCAATAAAGCGCGCCGGATTTGCCAGGTCGCCAGGAGGGGCGATGGGTCGAAAACACACAATTCGAGAAATGGCATGGACGATCAGGCTAATCCTACTATCGATCGTGAGAGGGGGCACGGATACTCGCGTCAAGGCTGACCCCGCGCAGCTCGCACCCGCAAGATCGTCATGCCGGCATGGACGGCGTCTGCCGGGCTTTGTTAAGCTCATTATATTCGACAACTCGAAGGGAGCGCTTCTGCCATGGCACGGACATTGCGGATCGCGGTCTGTTGTTTCACGCTCTTCGTGACGGGCGCGCCTTTGCGCAGCGCGCCAGCGAAAGCTTTGCAAGACGCGGCGGCGCCGCAGGCTGCGTATCCCGATTCTCCAAAAGGGCTGCAGGATTTCCTCGAAGCCCTCTTCGCCTTGATAAAGGCAAACGACAAACCGAAGATCGATTCACTCTGGCAAGGCACGATGTTGCCGGAGCATGCTGCATGGTTCGCGCGCGTCTTCGGCGACAAGGAGGGCGCTGCGCTGGAAGCAATGTATGCCCGTCAACTCGCGAGCGCCGCGCCGGGCCCAGGCAAGACGTACAGCTTTGTCGCCGGCCTCGACAACGCGAAGTTCGTGGTCCTGCCTCTCGCCCAGGCGGCGGTGAACCGCCCTCAATCCTGGGCAAAAATTATCCTGTTGTCGATGAACACGCCGATTCCTGTCTATCGGGCCGAAGCGATTGGCCCCGCGGGAACCGCCAGTTACATGCTCGGCTATTTCTTCTATGTGGAGGGCGGCTTCCGATGGGTCGACGAAAGCGTATTCAGTGCGCTGAGCAACGCGAAGATTTCGACGAAACTTTCCTACATTTCGGCGACCGAAGCGCAGATGTTGTTGCTGCAAAGCGCTCCGCCTGTTACGCCGCCCCTGGTGAGAAAAGAGGGGATCTCCAACACCGTGACGCTCGACGTTATTATTGACGTTCTGGGACAGGTCAAGTCCGCCTCGATCCTCAGCGGCGATCTCGTGCTCGGAAATGCCGCAAGGGCCGCCGTGCTGGGCTGGCGATACCGCCCCTACATTCAAAACGGACGCGCCGTCGACGTGGAGACAACGGTCACGGTGACGTTCCCGCTTTAAAGTTGAACGGCGCCAGCCAGCCAGAAGGTTCCATAGACCTTGGGATCCCGGCTACGGGATAATCGTAAGATCCTCTCGAGTCAAGCCGAAGTTCGCATTCACCGGATCCATCGCGAGCACCTGCAATTCGACCTGTCCCGCCATGGTGACTGGAACGTTGCCCGAATACGTGTTCTGTACTCCGGCATATTTCATGGGGACTTCCGTTTCCACGTTACCCTCGCGAACCAGCCGCGCGACCACCCGGAACTTGTTGGAGTCCCAATGGCCGCCAGGCTCGGTTGGGCATCCGCAGGCCATATTGACCGTGGCTTTCACTTCGAACGGCGATCCCACCTTGACCTTGGCGCCCACCTGCGGCGTAAGAGTCTTCACAATGAAACCGTGGATTTCGAGCACGATGCCGTCCCCGACTATGTCTTCACCGGGCACAAGGAGCAGCGTCTTGGAGGCGCGCTGCGTGGCCTCCGGGCTGCGCAACGGGCCCTCCGCTGTCACCTCGACGACGGTCGGCCGTTCCAGATTCAAGACGGCCAGAAATCCGGACGCGCCCGGGGTATCGTAAATTTTTTCCCCACGGACGTGAGGCTTCTCGATGATCAGCGCCGTGTCGCCTGTTCCATCCTGCAGCATGCCCTCAGCCAGCACTTTCCCGGAGCTGACCTCCCGGATTGTAATGCGCGCGCCGCCCACAGCCTTACCGATGATTTTTGCGTCACGGGCGATGGCGCGCACCATCACCCTGGTCGCTTTGCTGGCCTGTTGAGCAAAAATCTGCGGGACAAGAACAATGGTGACGAAGGCGATCGTGCTGAGTATGCGGCTAACTTTCATGGTGCCCTCCCGGAATGGCCAGAAAAATACAAAACTCGGTTCAAAATCTCGGCTCGACTGACGATATCACATATTCCATCGTCTCCGCGTTGCCTGCTCCGCAAATGAGTCACGAGATCTAGATAGCTCGGTAGACGACCCCGGGAGGCCAGCGTATGATACTTGCGAGCCGGAGAATAGTGCGGACTATAAGACGGCTGCGTGCAAGGAGTGCCGCACCCGGTAAGTCAGAACGGCCACAGGAGACAAATCCATGAACGAATTTTCACGCCGGTCCCTTCTGGGTGGAGCGGTTGCGGCGGCAGCCTCGACTATGTGGAGCGAGCCGGTACGTGCTCAATATGTGTGGCAAAAATCAAATTGGCACGTTGAGGAGTTCGATGCGCTCACCCATTCCGCGCGGCGCATCAAGCTGGTGTTGCACGCCTTTGCAATCAACGACAGCAGGTTCCTGAAGAACGCCAAGAACTCCCTCACTGGGCTCCAATTCGGAAGCGGCGTCCCCGCTGACCAGATCCAGATCGTCTGCGCGCTGAACGGACCAGCTAACCTCCTGAATTACACCGACTCCGTTTGGCAGAAGTATCGGATTGGGGAGTGGCTGAAAATTGACGACCCGAAAACCGGACAGCCCGCGGTGCGCAATATTTTTTATCCGAGCAAGGCCGGAACCCCGGCGCATTACACATCCGAGGACCCCAGCAGCGAAGACTCCGCCTACCAGGACTTCAGTATTCAGAGCTTGCAGGCGCGCGGCGTGCGATTCTTGAGTTGCCACTCCTCCACGGAAGAGGCGGCGCGGGCCTTGATCAAACAAAATAGTCTAACCGGGCAGCCCGAAGAAATCGTGAAGGACATCCACGCCCACGCGTTGCCTGGCGTGATCATCGTGCCGGCGCTATCGGCAGCGATTGCGCTCTTGCAGAGTGACGGTCACTACGGGTACATGGCGGCGTGAAACGGTTTTGTAGCGTCGGCCTTCAGGCCGACACTGCAGATTCGAGCACATGCCCGTCCCGCGCGCGGGACGGGCGCTACAGTGGCTCTTCAGCCTGATCGAAGGAGCAATCCAGTGATTCGAGGGATTATCGCACGCTGCGGCTTGGCCATTACTTTTGTTTCGGCCTCCGCCCTTCTGTTATCCGGACGCACGACCAGTTTTGCGTCACAGAATGCACGGGAAGTTGCGGACTCGGCCAAGACCTGGACGGCTCCCGACCCGGCGACGATTCCGGAGGGGCCCTTGGGCGACAGCATCCGTCTGGGACTTCGCGTACTCAATGACACTCCGAAATATGCGGCGCCCTACGTCGGAAATAAGATGAGTTGCGGCCACTGCCACATTGAGAGCGGCACGGTGGCGGGAGGGATTCCGCTGGTCGGCGTGCCGGGCATGTTTCCGGTATACCGGGACCGTGAGAAGACGGTGGTGACGTTCGAGGAACGGATCGAGCAGTGCTTTCAACGCAGCGAGCACGGACACCGCGTTCCGAACGACAACCCGATCATGGTTGGGCTTGTGGCCTACGCGCAATGGTTGTCCAAGGATCAGGTGACAGGCCATCCATTTCCGGGACGCGGACTCGTGAAGCTTCCTGAACTTAACGGAGACCGCTATCGCGGCAGTCAGATCTACGCCTTACAGTGTTCGCTGTGCCACGGCGCGGATGGTGCGGGAAAACCTCCCGCGATACCCGCCGTGTGGGGTCCGAATGCCTATGACGACGGGGCTGGCATGAACGACATTGGGAAAATGGCGGCGTTCGTGCAGCACAACATGCCACAAACCGATCCTGGCAGCCTGACTGCTCAGGAGGCCTATGATGTGGCTGCTTACATAAACAGTAAACCTCATGAGCAGTTTATCATTGAGGAACACAAATAGTTCTATCTCGCTCGGTAACAGGCAACGGTTGCTCCCCATCCTCTTCTAGGTGGTTGCGAGTTCCTTCAGCAATGCCTTTCCTTTGCGGAACCACGGTCGCTCAATTCGCCCCATATAACGCGGCAGCGTGCGCTTCTTGGCCAGAAGCTTGTGCACCCATTCACGCGCTTCCTCGCGGCGGTTCTGCAGTTTCAAATAGTTTGCGTAGTTATAAAGCGTTTCCGGAGTCGTCGAATATTGGGTGACTTCCGCGAAGTGAAGTCCGCTGCGGTCCATCTCGCCGGTCCTTGCATAAGCATCCGCCAAAAGACCCGCCGCCCGGTAATAATCAAATTTCCTGTCCCTTTCGACCACGCGCTCCAAATCGGGGATGGCCTCCGAAAAGTTGTTCTGCGCCAGCAAGCTCAGCGCCCTGAAGTAGAACGTATGGGGAGAATCGCACCGCGCCGCGATCGCGCGGTCAAAGGCCTCTCGCGCCTTCCCATACTTCTTCTCTTCCATGTAGAGTTCGCCGAGTTCTTCATAGTTTCCGGCCGAGGGATTGTCCAGGATTTGCGCTTCGAGTGTCTCGACGCGGGACCTTCGTCCGAATCCCTGAATCACACCGCGAAGCAGAGTCATATCCGGCAGCACTTCCGCCACAATGTACGCGCTGGCGCCGAGGAATCCACCCAGGAAAATGATGTAGAGCCAGTAGGTCTCCGGCCGCCGCCGTATGAAATGCACGATCGCAAGGATCTGCACTACGAAGCCCCAAGGATAAAAGAGGTAACTTAGGCCAAACATGGACGACCACCCTCAACAGAATCGCTCTGCTTTACAAGCCGGTCAAACCGAACCTCGGGCCCGTGTCTGCAGGAGTACCTCTCCGCCAGAACTATTCCTGACCGCTGTGATGCAACTGCATGAATCTCATCGAAATTCCCGCGCTCGCTGGCGGGTTCTCCTCCCGATGAGACGCCTTTGAGCGCGGTAACTCTTTCTATCCAATGACCCCATGACCTAAATCGCCGTGCGCGACTATAGAAACGCGATCGCGCGGCCAGCCAGAGCCACGCCCAACCAACACATCAGCGACAAAGAGGCCGCCAGCCTGTCCAATCCCGAACCTCTCCCTGTGCTGGACCCGATTGCTTTCCTGTGAAGCGTAAAATGAAGGATGACGGCACAAGACAGAAATATCATCTTGAAAAGGAATGGGGAACTTTTGCCGAGTCTTATCGCCTCCGACATGAACAAAGGAACCCCGGTAATGATCATCAAAGCCACTCCCAGCAACGTCCACGGCGCGAGATATCTCGCGACTTGCGCTACGGATTGCCGCCGCATCCCAAAACCCAGCAAACGCAAATCGACGATCACCAAAGTCCCGATTAGCATCCCCAGCGCCATGATATGAAATGTCTCGTCAATCGCAAACATCCACTGCGAATGCTTGAACCAGCTGCCGGGCCAGGAACTCTCGCACAGTGCAAAAAACCAATCCGGTAAGATCCTTCCAAATGTCACGTCACGGACCTCTCATGATTCGTTTTTGACGAATTTAAACCTAAGCGGGGCTTCGGTTAGAAATACGCTGTCCATCGTCCCGCGATCACGACGCCTAGCCATAAAATAAGTGAAAGGACGCCCACCAATTTAGCGCGCCAAGGCATATTCCGATCCCATTGGTCGACGTTGCGCATGACTCTCTTATGAAAGTACAAGACGTTCAGAGCCGCGAGAACCAGCAAAACCACTTTAATGCGGAAGGCCACGGTGTTGTAGCACTTCAAAGGCTCCGACAGGATCAAGAGGCTTCCACTTACGAACATCACCGCGAAGCCTCCCATCGCCCATGGCTCGAGTTGTTCGATCACATCGGCAACGGGCGCGTCGCGCATGGCCAGTCCGAGGAGACGCAAGTCCAGCCACATGACTGTTCCAACCGAGAAACCGAGCCCCAGGATGTGGATTGTCTCAATGATGGGAAAAGGCCAATCGCCTTCTCGAAGGTACACGCTTATGGGGGTGTCATTGAGCCATTGGACGAAGCTAAGAAGATGAAACATTGGGATGAGCGGGCTGCGCCTCTTTAGCTGGTTTGACAAGACCTCCGTAAGGTAATAAGAGACCGCGGCAGGACCTACAAACTTGTTGCACCTGACGCTCGCCTAACAAGCCCGCCACCTCGGCGCGTCACTTTGTCATTCTCCCTCTGGCGTTCTCTAAGTCTCGCGCAACTTACGCCGGGGTAATTTTTCTGTCAAGTTTGACCAACACGCCTAACCTACGTATGGGATCAGTACGGCTGCTGTGGCAACACACAGCCACAACAACAGCTCCGTGAAGCCCGCAACTTTAGCCACTCGAGGAGTTTCCGATGCTTTCTCCCACACCGGCGCCTTTCGCTGAATCACAATGTGGAGCACCAGTCCTAAGGGGATTAGCAGGCCGAGCTTTGTGAGAAAGGCAATGTTGGTAAGATATGTCTCGGCTGAGACTGAGAAGAGCAGAAATCCTCCCGTGACGGCTATGGCAAATCCGATCCAGTTCCACATGAACAACGTATCAGAAAGCCGTAACGGCGTCGGGGATTTTTTTCCTACCCCAAGGAGACTGAGATCAACAGCGACATTGGTCCCAACCCACAGTGACAACCCGGTGAAATGGGTCGCCTGAACGTATGGATAGGCCCAATCCGATCCCGCAATTGACAAGGCAAATGACGTGTTTTGTAGCCAGTGTCCGAAACTGACCAATGATCCTTGCATTCGAATACCCCTCCAATTGCTGACGCTTTGCTTTGCTCCTTTTCGGCAGCGATGCGTCGGGCTCGCCTGCGCCGAGTCCCAACACAACCATGACCTCGCGAGCTTCACGCTATTTACCCGATGCCTGTAAGAGCAGGGACTTCGACTCCAGCAATGATTGCTCCAATCCATAAACCAATCGAAAGGAGGGCTATTAATTTCGCCCACGCAGGCATCGCCGGCATTTGATTCCACTTGGGCACTTCTTGTTGAACGATGATGCTCGCGGTGATTGCGAGCAGGACCACGATCACTTTGTCGTAGAAGATGTCGTTACCGTAATAAGACGTTGCGGATCCCGCGAACATCAGGAATCCTGACAGAAAATTCAATGCTAACGCAGCCCACATCCAGGGATACAGCCGGTCCGCGAGTTGCGTTGTTTCTTGGCGGCGCCCCAGAAGGCCAAGAACGTACAAATCCACGATCACCATCGTCCCGACTAAAATAAACATGCTGAAGTAATGAACGATCTCCAGGGCCGCGGCCGTCCAAGGCGTGCCATTGATCGAAACGATAAACGAGCTGTTTTGCAGCCACCTGCAAAGATGAAGAAGCATATTTCAAACCTCTCCCGGCTGAACCGTACACACCGCCAGCCACTTTGCCGCATCGACGAGGACGGGCAATCTAGTGCGCGGCCGCCTTCTTTACATTCTCGGGGACGGGAAAGACAAGATATGGATTGTTGGCGTCCACCATCTTCACCTGGATGTCCAGCACCGGATGGCCACCCTGCTTCTGAACGATGTGACCGGGGGACTTAACGTCGGTCGCGATCTCTCCATGATCCGCGTAATCGGAATATTCTGTTTCTGTGATCATCCCGCCGAGCGCCGGATTTTCGGTCCGGGTCTCGACCTTCGCGACCATATTCTGGGGATCAAGAGTCGCCTTGACCATCACGTCGGCAAGTTGCCCGCTCAGGGGAAAAGATAAGACAGAGGTCCCATTCTCGGTCGAGATCCTGGTCTTGTCACCTGCGGCCAGGGCGGCCTTGATGACACCGTAGGGAAGAATCCAGAGCTGCAGAAGACGATTGTTAACCGCGGCCATGGCAGGCGTCGCCGTACCCTTTCCCGGCACCAGACCCGCACCAATCTCGGACTCATCCCAGGCGTACTTTTCGCGTACCACCTGAATTGTATGTTGCGGCGCGGCGCCACCCTGAACGGGCGCGCCTGGATTTGTGCGCGTCATCTCCACGCGCATTGCGGGCGGATTGTAATCGAGGGAGGCGTGATATTCGGTTTTGAACGCCGGCCATGGTTCGCCGGGTTTATACGGTTGGCCGAGGCCGTAAGTAGTGCCGCTCCCCCAAATCTCCATGGTGGTGATCACATCGACTTCGGGGAGATGCTGTCCTCCGACACCCGACCATCGAGCAAGGCCCACAGCCTCGGCTGCAGCCTGAAGCGTCTTGGCAACTTCGGGTGTATTACTGGATCCAGACGCGGCCTCGGCGGCACCGACAGTCTTGGTTTTTGCAACAGCGCTTGTTTTGGCGACGTTACCTTGCGCACCGGCAGTCTGGAAAGCAAGTGCCGCGAGCGCTGCGATCATCAACACCCTTGTCGCCAACACTTTTGCCCTTTTTGCTCTCGTTGGCATGCCGCCTCCTTGTGCAAACTGCCGGGGACGACGTCTGACAAACTATTGTCTAGTGATGTTCTTTGGTGACCACATGGGCCAAATCTCTCTCGCTGCAAGGCAGCGATTCCGGCAGCACAGCCTTGGGATCAGGATTCAGGAGAGCTACGCGCGGGGTCGTTGTCCAGGGCTCCAAGAGTACATCAGGATCCTCAACGGTCGCTGTCCAGGTGAGTGTATTTCCGTTGCGGTGCAAGCGTTCGGTGGGAATCATGCGATAGCTCGTTTGGGTCGCAATCAAACCGCCCTGGCCCGGGTAGATGAAAATCAAATACGTAGGGGTTTGGGCGATATAAGACGGGCTACCCACGCGTGGAACCCCGGCAGGCATGCATTGATTGGACGGATCTTCTTCATTGGAATTCGCGTCCAGGTCCTTCACTCTCTGCCAGTATTGGGGCTTGTACAGCGGTCTGTTGGACCCCATCCTCCGCAGGAGAGTGGCAGCACGCTCGCTCTGTTCATTATTCTGGTGTTGGCGGTTCTGCAGCGGCCAAGTCGCAATCTGCAAGCCGCTGTGAATGTCGCGCGTAGAGTCAGGTCCAACCTCGATGCCGACGTTGTGCATTTGATTTGGCACACCCAACAAATTATCCGCCAAGCCATTCCAAAGGCCAGTCAGGTCGGGATGTCCATCCGGCGTCCGTGGCGTGGGACCTGACGGCGTCGGTGGCAATGTGTTTTCATGATCCATGCGCGGACCGCCATTCGCCTGCGCAAAAACCGCTGCTGGAAGCAAGCACAGTAGTGCAGCCATAACGATAATCCTGCTTGATCGAATGTAATGCGACATGCCGAAGCTCCTTTCTCTGCTTAGTTGCCGTTCGGGTCCACGGCGAACTTAAACACGCGGCCATCCCCAAGCTTCAATTCCTGTAGAAACCCGCTATTCGAACCATCTTTGGCAGCCAATCCCGAGGCGGTTACTTCGTCGCCGGGTTTCAAGCCACCACGGTCTTCCCTGCTCATGCCGGCCCTGCGAAGGGCGCCCGGCCCTCCGAGTTCGAATGCCCACTTTTGAACCTTTCCGTCGGCATCCTTTACATTTATGGTCAGGTATGAATGCGGATTAATCCATTCCACCTTGGACACAGTTCCGCTGACCGTAAATGTCTTGTGAATGTCGAACTGCGCTTGAACGGAATGGTGAGCAAACGCGGGCCCAGCCAAAACCAAGCCAAGGATCCACAAGGCACTATTGACCAGAGCACTGCTCTTTTTGGAATGCGTCATATTGCCTCCGTGACTATCTTGACGCTCGAACCGCTGTAATCGTTGCAGAAAAGTGGCTTGCCCCGATTCTAACTCTTTGCCGGGACTCGATACAACGAATTATGCCCCAACGTAGTGGCTGGTTCTGGAGAAAACGAACAACTGCCCGCCACAAGAACGGTTGGCCTCTTCAAGATCAATTGCCGCCAACAAGGACGATTTTGTAGAGGCCTCTCCGTCCCGTGTTGTCTGGGACGGAGAGGGCACGTTTCTTGTCAAACTGGGTCACCACCCGCCCCCAGCTTCATTTGTTCACCGAGATCGTATCTGAAAACGACTGAATGTAGCGGCCTAAAGTAATGACTGTAAACCACAGAATCAGGGAACTCGCTGCGATAAATTTGGCGAGCGGCGGCGCGTCGTCTCCAGGTCCCAGGCGCTCAACAGATTCGAAAGCGCCGGTCAAGTAGAACGCCGCCACATTCAATCCAAGAAGCATTATCGCCAACATCTTGAGCCAAAAAGCCGCGTCATACGTGTAATACAGGTCCATACCGGTAAAAGCCAGAACGCCCGTCACGAGATTGACGCCGAATCCGGCTAGCGCCCACGGGACTAACCGGTGCAAGGCTGCAATCGGAATTTGCTTTGCAAATCCCAGCACGCGCAAGTCGAGGATACCCACCGTCCCGATCAGCAGGACGAGCCCGACGAAATGCAAATCCATCATGAACGCCCACCACCACTTACTGGCAGTCATGAGTTCGGCAAATTTTGTGGGCGATGGCTCTATAGCATGGACCATCTTCGAGATCATCGATCCTTCAGTCGTTGCTTCTTGGCCTGACGCAATCTCGGGATGGCGGATGTCACCGCCCGTGTTCCCGACTCTGGCCATGAGGCCCACGGTCACAATCGAAAAAAACAGGACGGCTGACATGTTCCAATTCCAACGCGCCTGACGTGACGTCCCATGAAGTTTCCACAGTCCGGTCAAGGAGAGGGCGCCGGTGATCTCCATAAAAAGGAGCGCTAGCATCGCCGCGCCTTGGTGTCTTTCGATTAAGGCTTCCGAGACGCCGGGGAGCTTCTTGATCGCACCCTGCGCACCAGTGCCGCTAAAAAACACCGGAATCGCCAGGAGAGCCATGGCCGAGAAAATTATGAGGCCCGCTCGCCTCAGGTCTTCATTTTTTCCAACCAGGGAAATAAGGAACAGGCCGAGTCCAACAATAGTGCCGATGATCGGAAAATGATTCAGTAAAAGGTGCAAATCCGGAAAATTCATCAGCAAACCCCTTAACAGACTCTCTCACGACGGAAATGTCAGGTACTTGTATGTATATGCCAGCAAGCGGCCCGCGGTAATCGCTCCAAACCACAAAAAAAGCGAATACTTCGCCAACGCCGCGCCTCGTGCCACCATGTCCGCTTCACTCAGGCTCGAGTCCTGAAACACCTGGTTGTTAAGCTTCTGCATAACCCAAACCGCAAATCCGATGAGCGCCAATTTTATATAAAAGTCCAGGTTTGTGAGCGCCTTTGTCGGGTAGGCGATGACGAGCAGAATACCCGTTACGGCATTCATCGCGAAGCCGATCCACATAATGCCGAACAATCGCTTGAGCGGCGCGAGCGGGATGGCACGCGCAACGCCCAGGAGCCGCAAATCGACGACCGCATTCGCGCCAACTAGTAGCGCCAGGCCAAACGTGTGAAAGAGAAGAATGAAATAAAATGCAAACGGCGATTCTGATTCACGCAACCACGTGCTGAAGCCGGTGTCTTCGATTGTCTGCAAGAACAAAGGTGGACCCAAGTTCAACTCCTTAACCGGGACTTGCTGTTTCGCATTCCGGTCATATATAGCACACGATCATGCGGTCTTGCCGCTAGTCCGCATTTCTCACTTGAACTCTGTGGACGTTTCCAGCCGGGTTGACCGCGAGCAGCGACAGGCAGGTCCGGCGCGGTCCAGTAGCACAGGCTTCAGCCTGTGTGGTTTGAGTTGCGGTCCATTGACGGTACACAGGCTGAAGCCTGTGCTACTCAAGACGGCCAAACACCGCAACGCGATTCGACACAGCAAGCTGACATCGCAGAACAGATTTGTCACGCACTTGTGAGATCCCCACGCTAGCAAGAATGAAGCGAACAGAGAAACACCGCCTGAGGGCAAGTGTGAATGGGAATGCGAGAGGCAGAGCAAGATCGAAAAACCATTCGCCGTGGATCCGGATAACATTAAACAGAGTCACGATTGAGTACAGATTAGGGGACGAATGCGCTTTCCTTGATTTATCAGATGCAGGGGCCCTCGCGCGTTCCAGTCGCGAAGACCCCTGCAATTCCGCAAGCCTCAAAATTCAAGTCTCAACGCAAACTGGATCTGCCGTTGGTTATTCGCCAGCTGATGTGTGACCGCGCCTGCACTCCCGTGCGGCGTTTCCGAGAACGGGGTTACGTCACCCGGAACTCCGTCGAATATACTCGTGTGCAGACCTTGGCCACTGAAGTTTGGATGGTTCAGGACGTTGAAGAACTCCGCTCGGAATTCCAGCATCCCACCTTCTCCTAGGAACCCTAGCTTTGTCTCCTTCACCAGCGAAAAGTCCCAATTCCTTTCGGGCGGTCCGCTCAGGATATTGCGTCCGGCCGTGCCAAGTTGGCCGATAGTGTTCGGCGTGCAGGTACTCGGCATAGGAACCACGAAGAAGCAAG
>WNGN01004289.1_pt1 | contig 13810 bp, 12 predicted proteins | sample 5400561 | NCBI WGS metagenome assembly WNGN01 (sample SAMN13153379, study PRJNA577476) | soil metagenome | isolation source: 115 cm soil or saprolite under Garry oak tree replicate 2 | place: USA:California | collected 2016-06-15
GGGGCTTCTACGATCTCGGCACCAACGTACCTTCTGCTGCCCACCTTGCCGACGCCTTCGCCGAGCTCGCCCTCGTCATGTGATACCTGCCCGCGCGGATTGGTCCACTGTCCGGGTTTCAGCCAACGCAACAGTGCTCGTTGCCCGGTTCGGCCGGGACGAGGCGTCTTCTCTCGGACGAACGAGTCTCACGACGAGGCCGTCCGACGCGGGTGGTCGGGGCGCCGGGATTTGAACCCGGGACCTCAGCGTCCCGAACGCTGCGCGCTACCAAGCTGCGCTACGCCCCGATGCGGCTGGTGCTGGTCCGGCCGGGGCACCAGTCTACAGGGATGGGGCACGGGCCCCGAGTTCAAGGATCGTGGCCTCTGGCCGGCACAGGAATCGGAAGGGGGCGAACTTGCTGGTGCCCAGTCCCGGCGAGATGTGCAGGAGGCTCGGGCCCAGTCGCGACAAGCCCATGCACAACTTCGAAGGCATCTGACTGTTGGTGACCAGCGCGCCCACCAGCGGAAGCCGAACCTGCCCGCCGTGGGTGTGCCCGGTGAGGATGAGGTCGTAGCCGAGCGCCACGAGCTCCGGAGCCGGGTCGGGTGAATGCACGACCGCCAGCCCGAACGCGCCCGGGTCCCGTCGCGGGGCCACGCGCAGGTCGTGTCGTTCGATGTGCGGGTCGTCCATCCCCATGACCTCGAATCGAGCGCCATCCACGGAGAGCTCGGATCTCCGGTTCGCAAGATGCGTCCAGCCGTCTGCTTCGAGCTGCGCGACGAGGTCCTGCCATCTGCTTCGAACGCCCGGATGTTGCTTGCGGCTGCTCGTGAAGTAATTGAGGTAGTTGAGTGGTTCGGCTACGAAGTAGTCGTTCGAACCCAGCACGACGTAGGAGGCCAGTCTGCCCCTGATGGGCCGAAGCGCCGCCACCGCGTCCTCCACCCCTTCGGGTTCACCGATCACGTCGCCGGTCACGACGGCCACGTCCGGCCTGTCCAGCGAGGCGAGGAATCTGGCCTTTCGCCGGTCCCCGGCCAGGAAGTGCAGGTCGGAGAGGTGCAGGATGGACACCTGCTCCTTGGCGCCCGGACCGAGGATGTCCAATCGGTAGTCCGCACGACGGAACCACCGACGTTCGACCAACGTGCCGTAGGCGATGCAGGCGAGTCCAACCGCCGCCAGCGCGGCGAACGACCACACGAACGCGTCCGCTACAGTTCCGAGCATGCCGAAAGAGCCAGGGAAGATCGGCGTCGTCATCGGGACCCGATTGTAGTGGCCGATCCCGAAGAGAGCCTGAAGGATCGGCTGGCTCGGGAGATCCGCGCAGCGTTGAAGGCGCGCGAACGAGTTCGCCTGGGGGCCCTGCGCCTGCTCTCGGCCGCCGTCAAGAATCGTGAAGTGGAGCTTGGGCATGCCCTTTCAGACGATGAGTTCCGGGAGGTCGCTACCCGAGAGGTCAAGCGGCGACGAGAAGCCATCGAAGCCTACGAGCAGGCGGGTCGGCCCGACCGGGCGAAGACCGAGCATGAGGAGCAGCTGGCGGTGGAGGCCTATCTCCCCGCCGGGCTCTCCGATGAGGAAGTCGCTGGGCTCATCGACGAAGCGATGGGGGCCACGGGCGCGTCTGAGCCGTCGGATCTCGGCAAGGTCATGGGATACGTGATGGCCAAGGCCAAGGGACGCGCGGACGGACGCACCGTGCAAGACCTCGTTCGCGAACGCCTGGGGACCTCGCCGGCCGGTTAAGGCGGGGACGGTCCCAACTGCCCGACCGTGATGGTCACCGTGCTGCCCTGCGCGAGTTTCTTCCCGGCGGCTGGATCCTGGCTCAGCACGATCCCGACCTGCTGCTGATCGCTCACCTGTTGGTACACCACCGCGACCTGGAAGCCCGCGGCCTGCAGGGCCGAGGTCGCGGCGTCCTGTGTCTTGCCCACGACATCGGGGACCGCGACCTTCGGCGCCTTCCCGGTGCTCACGTTGATGGTGACCGCTGAACCGAGCGGCGCGCTGGATCCACCCTTCGGAGCCTGGGAGACCACCACGCCCTTCGGCTGGGTGGAGGCGACGTTGTTCACGATCGGGACGAAGTTCGCCTTGGTGAGGGTGTCCTGCGCCGCCTGCTGCTTCATCCCCGTCACGTCCGGCACCGTGCCGCCCTTTGCCGGCGGCGGGGTCGGGAAGCCTCTCGGGGGCAGTCCCACCACAGCTTTCATCATGAAGTCGTGCCAGATCGGTGCGGCGATCGTTCCCCCGAACGCGTTTCTACCCCCCAACACCCGGAGGCCGCGCATGGGGATCTCCCTCTTCGAGTACCCCACCCATACCGCCGTCGTGAGTTGCGGCACGTAGCCGACGAACCACGCGTCCTGGTAGTTCTGTCCGGTGCCGGTCTTGCCGGCCTCCGGCCGCGCCGGGGTGAGCTGGGCCGCCGTGCCAGTCCCATGGGCGATGACTCCCTGGAGCATCGCGGTGACCTGCGCGGCCGCCTCGGGGGGGACGACCTGCTTGCAGCTCGGCCTTGCCTTGAAGATCACGGTGTTCTCGCGGTCGAGGACTTTGGAGATGGCGAACGGCTGACAGTGCTTGCCGCCGTCGGCGAGCGTCGCGTACCCGGAGGCCATCTCCAGCGGATTCGTCCCCACCCCTGTTCCGAGCGTGAGCGAGCACACCGCCTGCATGTGGTCGCGAGGGATCCCCATCGCCGCGGCGACGTTGAGGACGTTCTGCGGCCCGATGTCGCGGATCAGCTGGGCGAACACGACGTTGACCGAGTCGGCCGTGGCCGTCCACAGGTTGATGAAGCCGCCCGAGCCGGGCTCCGCGTTGTTTACGATCCAGCCGCCGACTTGGCACCCGGTGACGTTCTGCGGGGTCCTCGAGTCGTAGACCCGGCCCGGCGGCACCCCCTGCTCCATCGCCGTCGTCAACGTAAAGCCCTTGAACGCACTTCCCGTGGAGCGCCGGCCCTGCCAGGCGAGGTCGAACTTCTGCTTGGTGTAGTTGGTCCCGCCGACCATGACCTCGATGGCCCCGGTCTGGGGCACGATCGTGGCCAGGGCTCCCTGCGGGTCTGCGGGCGGAGTGGGGCCGGCCTTGGGAAGGTGGTGCTCGATGATCGAGCGCGCCGCCTTCTGAAGTTTCGGGTCGAGGGTCGTGTAGATCTTGACTCCGCCTTGGAACAACAGCTTGATTCGATCATCGAGGGTCTTGCCGAACGCAGGGTTGTTCTCGAACTGGTTGACCACGTAGGCGACCCAGTAGGGCTCAGGTCCGAACGCGTTCGCGCTTCGCTTCTTCGACGAGAGCTTGATCGGCGCGCTGACCGCGCCCTCATGCTCGCTCTGGCTGATCCGACCGAACGGGGGGGTATCGAACGTCAGCAAGTCCTCGAGCACGATGTTCCGACGCACCAGGGCTTCCGCGGGATGTTCGATGGGGTCGAAGAACACCGGCGCCTGGAGCATGCCGGCGAGGAGCGCGGCCTGAGGAAGGGTGAGCTTGTCTGCCGTCGTGGCGAAGTAGAACTCGGCCGCGGTGCCGATCCCGTAGACGCGGTTTCCGAAGTAGCTCTCGTTCAGGTACATCTCCAGGATCTGGTCCTTGGAGTAGGTTCGCTCCAGCCGGATGGCGTCCTGAGCTTCTTGGAACTTCCGCGCGAACGTCTCCGCCGTCCCGGTCTCCGTGTTCTTGACCAGCTGCTGGCTGATCGTCGATCCGCCTTGCACGATCTTCCCGGCGTTCAGGTTGGCCAGCGCTGCCCGGAGGATCGAGATCACATCCACCGCGCCGTGGCGGAAGAAGTCGTGATCCTCCACCGCGAGCACGGCCTGACGGGCGATCGGCGCGATCCCCGAGAGTGGCACGTACACGCGGTTTTCGTCTTGGAACAACGTGGCCAGGACCGAACCGTCGGCGGCGTAGATCGTCGAGCGCTCGGGCAGCGAAGGGATGTGCAACTCGGCGGTGTTCCCCAACAGCTTCCGGTCTGCGAGCTGCGCCGCCCGTCCCATGGCCGCGATCGGAGGGAACACGGCCAGGGCAACCAGCAGGGCGGTCGCCACGACGACGAACGGCAGGAGGAGCGCGTGGAACGCCCTGCCGCGGAAGAACCGCCGAAGGGAGATGGGCGCACCGGCGCTCTGTGGGCGAAGTCGGTGGGTGTTGGGCACGTCGCTTTCCTGCAGAGCTTACCCACGACCGCCCGCATTCGCACGCAGGGGACGCGTCGGGGATGTCACCGAAGCCCATCGGGGGAAACGAGGGAAGCTGAAAAATAGTCCGGATGAACTATTCGCGCTTCCGGCTCCGGCTCATACGATGACCGCTGATGTCCTGGGAGGAGCAAGCCCGCTGCCGCCAGTACGACCCGGAGATCTTTTTCGCTCCTCGGGCCAGAGCTGAACGCAAGGCAAAGACCATCTGCGCGAAGTGCCCCGTCAAGGTTGATTGCCTGGTGTTCGCCCTGCAGGCGAAAGTCGAGTTCGGCATCTGGGGCGGCACCAACGGTAAGGAGCGCCGAGCCATGATCCGCCGGTCGCCCCAAGACACCGACTGGCGGGTCGAGATCCAGGGCCTCAGCGTCACGGCCTGAGCGGCGGAGAGCTCGCAGGCCGCCCGTAGAATCGGGCCGTGCATCCCTCGCGCGGCGGCCTCGCGGTTGCCCTCTTCACTGCGCTTGCCCCGGTGATTCTCGCGGTCGGACCTGCGGTGGCCGATCCCTCCCCGGCCACGGTCGACGTGGTCAAGGTTCACGGCGTGATCGATCCCGCCCAGGCGTCCTACGTCCGGGGATCGATCGAGAGCGCAGAGCAGGCCGGGGCGACGGTCGTCCTCCAATTGGACTCCAAGGGAGCTTACGGTGACCAGGCAGAGCGACTGGCTCGGGTCATCCGCTCCTCGTCGGTGCCGATCGTGGTGTGGGTGGGACCATCGGGCGCGCGTGCCGCCGGCGGGGCCCTGTTCATCCTGTACTCCTCGTCCCTCGCGGCGATGGCTCCAGGTTCCGGGGTCGGACCCGGCGTCCCATTCGATCTCGCCACGTCCGCGTCGAAAGAGAGCCCCTCCGTCGTGGCGGAGGCCACGGCCAGCCTGCTGGCTCTTGCTTCCGGGGCGGAGGCTCGGGCTGAGGGCGTCCGGGCTGCGGCGGCGGGTCCGGCGCTGCCGGCCGGTCCCGCGCTGGACCGCGGCGCGGTCGCCCTGGTCGCCGTCGACATCCCCGATCTCCTCACCAAGCTGGGCGGCCGTACGATCCGGACGGCGGACGGCGCCGTCACGCTGATCACCGCGAGCAAGCCCGGCCACCCGGTGACCGTTCGATTCCATGAGATCGGCCCCGTTCGGGGCGTCCTCCATGTCATGAGCATCCCGACTGCTGTCTACGTCGCCCTGCTGCTCGGGCTGTGGGCCCTCGCGTTCGAGCTGACGCAGCCGGGCGTGGGGGTGGCTGGGCTCGCAGCGATCCCCGCTCTGGCGCTCGCGGGGTACGGCCTTTCGGTCATCCCTGTCGACTGGGTCGGCGCGGGGATGATCCTTGCCGGGACGGCATCGCTCGCGTTGGACGTGATCGTGCACCGCGTCCAATGGTTCACCCTGGCGGGTGCCGGGTTGTTCGCCGCGGGATCGTTGCTTGCGTGGCACGGCGTGGCACCGGCCATCCACCTTCCCCTCTGGCTCGTCATGGTGGCCACGGTCGGGAGCACTCTTTTCTTCGGGTTCGCGATGACCGTTGCCCTGCGGTCCCGCGAGCGTATCCACAGCGCTCAGGTTGGCTTGGTCGGGCTGGTGGGCGAGGCCCGAAGCGACCTCGACCCCGAGGGCGGCGTTCTGGTCAAAGGATCGCTCTGGAGGGCACGGACGATGGACGGAGACATCCCGAGGGGGGCTCGCGTTCGGGTGCGGAGCATCGATGGACTGATCCTGCGGGTTGAGCCGGAGCCCGACTGACCCTCCTGGATCCATTTTCCCTGCTCAAGCGCCCCGCCCGCCCGCCGATACGTTCCCCAAGGGGTTCGTTCGGCGATGAAGAAGGGCGTAGTCAGCTCCTTCCAGGGGCGATTGCAGCGTGAGGCCAAGGTGTCGGGCCTCCGCGATTTTCGAACGCCATCCCTCGAAGCCGTTGAACGGCGCCGTCTCCAGCTCTGGGCGGTGACCCTGTGCATCCTGCTGCTGGTGACCGGTGCCATCGTGGTTTTTTCCATCAGCCCCGCCGTGGGGTTCGCTCGGTCGTGGACCTGGCCCCTGCCGGTTCGCCTCAGCACGTTGTTGCTCGCGGTCGGCTTCTCCGCGTACGTGGTCGAGAAGGAGTTCGCCCTTCGCCGCTTGACCGGCTTGCTCGTCGACGAGCGAGTGCTCACCGCCGCGCTGTCGAACCGCCTGAAGGAGCTGTCCGCCCTCGCCGCCATCGGAAAGGCGGTCAACTCGGTCCTGGGGCTGGAGGACGTCCTGAACATCATCCTGTCCAGCGCCCTCGAGCTCCTCGGCGGGAAGGAAGGCTCGATCATGCTCGTTGAGGGGGCGGACCCGCTGCGCGCGTTCGCCGTCGTCGGCAACGAGCAGGCGCACGGCGCTACCGCTCGGTTCGGCCAGGGTGTCGCTGGGCACGTCGCGATGACCCGTGAGCCGCTCCTGCTGTCCGGGACCGTTGATGGGGAGATGTTTCCGGGCCTGATCGCACGAACCCACCCAGTCGACAGCGCGATCTGCGTTCCCCTGATCAACCGAGGACGGCTGCTCGGCGTCCTCAACATCTCCGCTCCCTCTGAGCGCCTGTTCAGCGAGTACGACCTTCGTGCCATGGCCCTGTTTGCGGAGCACGCCGCCGTCTCGATCGCCAACGCTCGGTTGTTCGAGGCCGAGGTCGAACGGGTGGCCGAGCTGCAGGAAGTGAATCGCCTGAAGTCGCAGTTCGTCGCTACCGTCAGCCACGAGCTGCGTTCGCCGCTCACCTCCATCCTGGGCAGCGCCATCACGATGCGCACCATCGACGTCGGGCAGGAGCAGCGCGATGAGTTCCTCGGGACGATCGAGCGTCAGGGACGCCGACTGCTCCGACTGATCGAAGAGCTGCTTCTGGCGGCGCAGCTCGAGCGCGAAGGGGCAGCGCGGAGGTCCACTGAGGACGTGGACGTTTCGGCGCTCGCGGCGACCGTGGCCCACGACATGTCGGTCGGGCAGACACCGATCGAGGTGGTCACGCCAGGGCCTTTCGTCCTGGTGACGGACCCCGACATCGTTCAACGCGTGCTCATGAATCTCATCGACAACGCGTACAAGCACGGGGCGCCTCCCGTCCGCGTGGAGGTGGAGTCGGTCGGTTCTGAGGCGATCCTTTCGGTGCTCGACTCGGGCCCCGGGATCCCGCCGAGAGATCGGGAGCGGATCTTCGAGCGATTCACCAGACTCGACGCGTCGGGCAGCCGGCCCGGGGTCGGCCTCGGGCTTCCTATCGTCCGAGAGCTTCTGTTCGCGCTCGACGGGCGGGTGTGGGCCGAGGAAGCCACGAACGGAGGAGCGCTGTTCAGGGTGAGCCTGCCCATCCGCGCTCGCGAGAGGGCCTCGGCGTGAGCGCTCGCAAGAAGATCCTCGTGGTCGACGACGACCCGGACGTGCTGTTGCTCCTGCGGGTGACCCTTGCCGCCAGGGACTTCGAACCGTCTCTCGCGGGCGACGGCCAGACGGCCCTCCGGCGGATCGAGGCGGACCGCCCGGACCTGGTGCTCCTCGACGTGATGATGCCGGTCATGGACGGGTGGGCGGTGCTCGAGGCGCTGGCGAACCGTCGACGCCCGACCCCGGTGGTCGTCGTCTCGGCCAAGGCGGGGGAAGCCGATGTGGCGCGGGCGCTCCGGCTGGGGGCGCTCGACTACATCACCAAACCGTTCGTTCCCGAGGAGCTTGTGGCCCGGGTCATCGCCGCGCTCCGGTCCAACCCGAAAGACCGGGACCGGCGACGAATCGAGCTGCTCGCCTCAGCCAAACGAGCCTGACCTCGCTTTGTGCCGTTTCTGTGAACGAGTCGAGCGGCGGGGAACCGCCGGCCATCCTGAGCGCGTCTTTGCACGAACAACCTGAGGGAGCCTCTGGAAGGAGGGAACGCCCTTCGGGGCGGCGCCGTGGCGACTGACAGTTGGGAATACGGATGGCAATGGCGGGCCGCGTGCCGCGGAGAGGACGTGGGCCTGTTCTTCGCCCCCAGCCAGTTCGAGCCCAAAGACGAGCGGCTGGCACGCGAGCGGCAGGCCAAGGTGATCTGCTCGACGTGCGCGGTGCGAATCGAATGTCTCGAGTACGCGCTTCGGATCCGTGAGCCCTATGGCGTGTGGGGCGGGCTCAACGAGCTTGAGCGCCGGCTCCTGTTGAAAGAGCGGGACCGGCCGGCCGATCGGCGGCTGCGGGTGATCGACGGGGACGGTTGATGCGGTAGCCTCTGGCGCCGTGGGGGCCGAGACGCGCATCGCCGAGCTGGGGTTGGAGCTTCCCGTTCCACCGAACCCGATGGCATCATACGTTCCCGTCGCGATCAGCGGGGCCTTGGCCTTCGTGGCCGGGCAGGTTCCCCTCGCGGACGGGAAACTCCTGTGGTCGGGCAAGCTCGGGGAAGAGCTCGACGTGGAAGCCGGAGCCGCTGCCGCGCGGCGTTGCGCGCTCCAGGCGCTTTCGGCGCTCCGGGCCGCGCTGGGCAGCCTCGACCGCATCCGGCGGATCGTCAAGGTGACAGTATGGGTAGCCTCGGCGGCCGGCTTCACCGACCAGCCGAAGGTGGCCAACGGCGCAAGCGATCTGCTGGTGGAGGTGTTCGGCGAGGCCGGGCGCCACGCCAGAGCGGCCGTCGGGGCGCCTGCGCTCCCGTTGGGTGCTCCCGTTGAGGTCGAGCTGATCGCGGAGATCGAGCCCTAGCGTCACTCCCGGAGGATCCTGACGTCGCCCTTCCTGCGCGTGAGGCCCTTCGCGTCGAAATACTCCAGGATGGGGAGGGCGAACTTGCGACTGGTACCGAGCGTCTCCCGGAATGCCGACACCGTCACACCCGCAGGCTCGGCCAGTCGGCGCACTGCCTCATCGGCCCGAGACAGGAGCTCCGGCGTGATCACGATGTCGGCGGAGATGCGGACCAGCCGGTCGTCTGCGGTGGCTGCCCGGATCAGCTCGGCGTCGAATCCTGAGGCGATGAGCTCCTTGACGGTCGGCGGGGTGGGTTCGCCCCCTGCCACCTTCGCCACGAGTCGGTCGGCGTCTTCTCGTCCCACGGTCGAGATCGTGTGAGTGGGCAACCGGACTCCGGGGCCCTCGATGACGATGGTGTCCTGCCCGGCGAGGTGGGAGAGCAGCGCCCCGGCAAGCCCCGCATCGCGAAATCGCGGGTCGGACTGGGCGAGCACGGCGCGCGCCTCGCCCATCTCCAGGACCATCCGCAGGGGGTGATCGCGATGGAAATCGACGAGGGCCCGGTGAAGCTCCGCCTCCCCGGCCATGACCAGGTCGGGTCCAAACAACCAACCCTCTTCGAGCACCGCCCCGCGACGGACGGCCTCGTCGCTGTGGATTCCGGTCAGCGGGAAGAGATCCGAAGCCCGAACCGCTCCACGATCGGCCACCAGTCGCCATGCCAGCGCGGCTCGGTCGGCACCTACCCGGGCATCGAGCCGCGCGACGGCATCTGCCCCGGGCCTTGGCGGCGGGTCGGTGTCCAGCACCTCACCCCCTGCCACGGTCTGAAGAACGAAGCTGTCTCCGACATCCAGGACGGCAGGGCGAGCCAGCGTGACCCGCACCAGCGCCCGCCCGCTGGCCGGGACCTCGCCCGCGCCATACAGCCGGACCCGCGCGTCGCGTTCGGCCGAGCCCGCGTAGAACTTGAAGGCGCCCCGGGCGGTGAGTGGATGGTCGAGCCCGCGGACCGGCCTGATCCACCCTTCGATCACGGACGTGGGCCTCCACTGCCCCGGCAGGGTCAGCACGTCGCCCCGCGCCAACTCGGCCGTCGCCGTGCCCACGAGATTGACCGCGACCCGGGACACCGGATGAGCCGACTCGAGTGATCGCCGGTGGCTCTGCAGGCCACGGATCCTGGCCCGGTGGCCCGAGGGGAGCACCTCGGCTTCCTGCCCGACCGAGATGGGCCCCCCGGTCAGCGTCCCGGTCACCACCGTGCCCGAGCCACGGATCGTGAAGACGCGGTCGACGAAATGTCGCGGCCGGCCGCGCCGTTCGGGCTCCGGCGCCGCAGCGATCATCTCGTCGAGGGAGGTTCGCAGCTCGTCGATGCCTGCCTCGGTCCTCGCCGAACAGGGAACGATCGGTGCCTCGGCCAGCTTCGTTCCGTGGAGCCGGTCGCGGATCTCGAGGGTCCGGTGCCGAAGCGTCGCCTCGTCGACGAGGTCCTGCTTCGAAAGAGCCACCACGGCCCCGTTCGCGCCCAGGACGTCGACGATCTGGAGGTGCTCCTCGGACTGCGGCTTCCACCCTTCGTCGGCCGCCACGACGAACAGGACCAGGCGAACCGGACCGACCCCGGCCAGCATGTTCCGGACGAACCGTTCGTGCCCCGGCACGTCCACGAACCCGATCTCCCGCCCCGACCGCAGGGTGGTCCACGCGAAGCCGAGGTCGATGGTCGCTTCCTCCGGGCTCATCGGCCGCCCGCGCTCATCCCTGCTCGAGCACGTACCTGATGGCGCGGATCAGCCGGTCGTCGCTTTCGGGGGGGACGGTCAGCAGGTCGAAGACCACCGCGCCATCGTCGATTCGGCAGAACACGGGAGGCCTGCCCCGGCGGAGCAGCGAGGCAGCCCGCTCCGGCGAGGGAACGGGGACGACCAGCTCGGCCGAACGAAGCGTGTGGCCCGGCAGCGAACCACCGCCCACGACCGCCTCGCTTGGACGAGCGCTCGCCTTCTTGAATGCTGATGCCAGCGCCCTCGCCCGGCCGAGCACCATGTTCGGCTTCGCGGAGAGCATCCGCCAGAGCGGGATCTCCATCCGTCGACCCGTCGCGTACATGCGAAGGACCGCCTCCAGGCCCGCGACCGTCATCTTGTCGACGCGAAGGGCGCGGGCTAGAGGATGGGCCCGAAGGCGCTCGATCAGATCGCTGCTCCCCAGGACCACGCCGGCCTGCGGCCCGCCCATCAGCTTGTCGCCGGAGAACGTGACGAGGTCGGCTCCGCCGGCGAGCGCCTCCGTGACGGCCGGCTCGTCGACCGGAACGCCTGGGTAGCGCTCGAGCAGCCCGCTGCCCACGTCGAACAGCACCGGCACATTCGCGGCCTTCCCCAGTTCGGCCAGCTCCGGGAGCTCGACGGTGTTCGTGAAGCCCACCACGCGATAGTTGCTCGGATGGACCTTCAGGATCAGCGACGTCTTCGAACCGACGGCACGGCGGTAGTCGCCGATCCTCGTGCGGTTCGTCGTGCCGACCTCGACCAGCCTCGCCCCGGACGCCGCCATGATATCGGGGAGGCGGAACTCGCCGCCGATCTCGATCAGCTCCCCTCGCGATACCAGGACGTCCTTCCGCTGGGCCAGGGCGGAAAGCGCCAGCAGTAAGGCTGCGGCGTTGTTGTTCACCACCAGGGCGGCCGGTGCGCCGGTGATCGCCTGGAGCAGCGTTTCGACTCGAGCGGTCCGCCGGCCCCTCCCGCCGGTGTCGCGATCGACCTCCAGGTCGGCGTAGCCGCGGCCTACGGCGGCCGCGGCCTCGGCCGCCCGGGCGGGAAGGGGAGCCCGTCCGAGTCCCGTGTGCAGCACGACCCCGGTCGCGTTGATGACCTCGCTCAATCCATAGAAGCTCCTGGCGGCTTCGCCCAACGCCCGAGCCAGGATCTCCTCCTCGGGAGGGACCTCCCTGCCGTTCGCGGCCACGGCACGGATCTCGGCCAACGCCGAATGCAGAGCCTGCTTCACCAGCGGTCTGCCGAGCTTTGCCGCGCCTCTTCGCCCCGCATTGGATCGCAGCAGGGAGTCCACGGACGGGACCTCGCTCCTGCGATCCGCCGTCTTGGCTCGCGCGCTCATTGCTCGGGTCGCTTCCAGGGGACGAATCGGCGATGCACCAGGGGCTCCCGATAGTGGGGCTCCCACTTCAGCATGATGCCCGTGTGGTCCTCGATGCGGGCCGGAGCGAGAACTTGAGGTACGACAGGATGGCCATCGGCACTTGAGCGTAGCAGTCCGGTTCCGCCGCGAACATGGAGGGAGGCCTCTGCTACGCTTCGGCCGATGGACCCGGTTGAGACCCGCCGGCGGGCCGCCTACACCGCGGCGAGCGATGCGTGGATGCTTCGCGGCGGTGGGATCGACGTCCTGACCGAGGGACCGCTTCGGACTGAGGAGATGATCCTCAACATCGGGCCGCAGCACCCATCGACGCACGGGGTGCTGCGGGTGGTCCTGCAGTTGGACGGCGAGTTGATCATCGAGGCTGAGCCGGTGATCGGCTACATGCACCGGGCCGCCGAGAAGCTCGCCGAATACCGCGACCCGCGCCAGGTGCTGGTGCTGATGAACCGGCACGACTGGCTGTCGGCGTTCAACAACGAGCTCGGGTGGGTCATCGCCATCGAGCGCATGCTGAACATCGAGGTGCCCGAGCGAGCTCAGTGGATCCGGACCATGATGGCCGAATGGAACCGCCTGCTGAACCACTTGATGTTCACCGGTTCCTATCCGCTCGAGCTCGGCGCGATGACGCCGATGTTCTACGCGTTCCGGGAGCGGGAGATGATCCAGGACCTCATGGAGACTGCGACCGGAGCTCGGATGCACCACTCGTACGTCCGGGTCGGAGGATTGAAGGACGATCTTCCGCGTGGCTTTCTCAAGCAGTCGGGCGACGTTCTCACTTGGGTCCGGCGGAAGCTCCACGACTTCGAGAGTCTCATCATGGGCAACGAGATCATCGCCCTTCGCACGAAGGGGATCGGGATCCTGCCTCCGCACGTGGCCAACGCGTTCGGGTGTTCGGGACCGGTGTTGCAGGCGTCAGGCGTGGCCATGGATCCGCGGAAGGACGAGCCGTACGAGAAGTACGGCGACGTCGAGTTCGCGGTTCCCGTCGGGCAGAACGGCGATTGCTACGACCGGCTGTGGGTTCTGGTGCAGCGCATGTGGGAGTCCTGCAAGATCGTGGAACAATGCATGGACCGGTTACCGCCCGGCCAGTACATCGCCCCGAAGCTTCCCAAGAAGATCAAGCCTCCCGAAGGCGAGATCTATGTTCGTACCGAGAATCCCCTCGGCCTCATGGGGTACTACGTGGTCGGGGACGATGGAGACTATCCGTACCGGCTCAAGATGCGGACGGCTTCGTTCTCCAACGTGGCCATGATCCCGGCGCTTCTGCCCGGCACGCTCGTTCCGGACCTCATCGCCATCCTCGGCAGCGTGTTCTTCGTCGTGGGCGACGTGGACCGGTAACTGGCCTAGGGCCGCATCGAGCTCGGCGCTCGATGCACCCCCACACCCAGACAGACCACGAAGAACCCCCCGAGCCCCTGCGGGGCGATCAGCAGGCCGGCCCGGTTTCGATCCGAATAGGAGCGAATGGCCTCGAGGCCCCGCCGGCCCCTGAGCGCGTTCACCTGACGGACCCGAGCTTCCTGGTCCAGGTCCCGGAACCCCAGAGCCAGCAACGCATCGCGTTGCGTGACGGGTCCCCATACGGAGAGGCTCAGGTCACGTGCCCGGCGGATCACCGCGTCGAAATCGATCCCGGCCGTGATGTCGCGAGACCCGGGCTCGGCCAGCACATCGCCCTGAAGCCGGTGGTTCCGGTATGCATGAGGACGGCGGGCGAACTCCCCGCCGACGAACC
>WNGN01002041.1_pt1 | contig 13809 bp, 10 predicted proteins | sample 5400561 | NCBI WGS metagenome assembly WNGN01 (sample SAMN13153379, study PRJNA577476) | soil metagenome | isolation source: 115 cm soil or saprolite under Garry oak tree replicate 2 | place: USA:California | collected 2016-06-15
CGGCGGTTGGTCGCGCACATCAACTGTTCCCGGTGCTGCTGACCCTCAAACCGCTGTTCGTGGCGGCGGTGCTGGCTATCGGCTTGTATCTCCTCCAGCAGTCCGGCCAACGGCGCGTCGCTCGCCTTCGGTCCGCCACGACCGCTTGCCTGCTCGGGCTGCTGCTCTGGAGCGCGTTTTCCGTCCCCGCTGCACTGAATCAGCGGGTCGCATTCCAGGCGTGGACCGACTTCGCCCGCACGGTCGTGATGTTCATCGTGGTCGCCGGCAGCGTGCGCAGCGCTCGCGACGTCGAGCGGCTCAGCCTCGCCTACTTCGCCGTCACGGTCCTGTACACAGCAGTCGTGCTGTCGCGGTTCCAACTCAGTGACGGTGACTGGCGCCTCGGACAACTCTACTACTACGACGGGAACGGCGGTTCCAACTCAGTGACGGTGACTGGCGCCTCGGACAACTCTACTACTACGACGGGAACGATCTTGCAACGCTGATCGCCACGGCGATGCCGCTGGGTCTCTACTTCGTGCTGGCGCAACGCCGCCCGCTTCTGCGTGTGCTGGCGGTCGCCGGGCTCGTCGTATTGGCGGTGGGATTGATCCGGTCAGGCTCTCGGGGAGGGTTCCTCGCTTTCCTCGGCGTGACAGCCTTCGTCCTACTCGGCTTTACGACCGTTCCGGCGCGCGCGCGACTCGCGGGTCTCGTCGCGATTCTCGCCGTGGCCGCGGCCAGCGCGAGCGATCAGTACTGGACCCAGATGCAAACGATCGTGCACCCCAATCAGGACTACAACACCACGTCGGAAGCGGGTCGCGTGAAAATCTGGACGCGTGGCCTCGGCTATATGGCGGGGCGCCCCATGCTCGGTGTGGGAATCAGCAACTTCCAGGTGGCAGAAGGCACTATCTCACCGCTGGCCAGACTCCAGGAGCGCGGCATTGGGGTGCGATGGGGCGCTGCGCATAACGTTTTCATTCAAGTGGGCGCTGAACTCGGCCTTCCGGGCCTGATCCTCTTCGTCGCATGGATTGCCAGTGCGTTCCTGGCGCTGCGACGCTTGGCCCGACAGCCGCGCAAGGGGAGCGACTCCGCCACCGACGCGCCCCGTCTCGCGCAAAGCCTCATGGCGGCGCTCGTCGGGTTCGTCGTCGGTGGGTGCTTCCTGTCGCTGGCATACTCGGACATGCTGTACACGCTCGCAGCCCTCGCGGTCGGGCTCCAGAAGGTCAGCCGCCCCCTCGGCACGCCTCACGTTCGGGCAGCAAGGCGGACACTTGTCGACCAGCGAAGCCACCGAGCCTCTCGAGGCCCCGGGTGGTCTGCCCCATGATCGCCCTTTCGATCGCACTGGTGCTCCTCTTCGTGGTCCTCGCGCTGCCGACAGTGTCGGACCTGGTGAGCTTGGTGCGCATCTCGATTCGTCGAGGTCGGCGGACCGGCACCACAACACCGGGATCACCACAGTTCCTGTTTCTCGTCCCCGCGCACGACGAGGAACTCCTCCTCCCGTCTTGCCTGCAGTCGCTGCGGCGACTGCGCTACCCTCGGGAGCGCATCGAAATCGTCGTGATTGCGGACAATTGCCGTGATCGGACAGCCGACATCGCGGGTGCGGCGGGGGTACGTTGCCTGGTACGCACCGCGCCGAATGAGGCGGGCAAACCACGCGCTATCGCCTGGGCGTTGTCACAGCTGCGTGTGACGGACTACGACGCCGTCGTCATCGTGGATGCCGACACCGAGGTCGATCGGAAATTCGCGGCGCAGCTCGCAGTCGCAGCGCCGCTCGCACACAAGGCACTGCAGCCCTACAACGGCGTCAGCAATCGCTCAGAGAACGCGCTGACGCGGATGGCGGCCGTCCTTTCTGGAGCAAACCACGGGCTCGCCTACGTGCTGAAAACGCGGGCCGGAGTGAACGTGCCCCTCAGCGCCGGCATGTGCGTCGGCTCGAGCGTGCTAGCCGCGCACGGCTGGACCGCCTACTCGCTGTCGGAGGACTGGGAACTTTACGCACTCCTCACCGAGCGAGGAGTGTCGATCGAAGCTGTGCCGGGAGCACAGATCTACGCCCAAGAGGCCGCGACACTGAAGGCGGGCGCCAGCCAGCGTCGCCGCTGGACGGCTGGAAAGCTGGCGGTTCTCGCCACCCACGCGTTGCCATTGATTCGCTCCCGTCAAACACGAGTGGCGCAAAAGCTCGACGGCCTGGCCGAGTTGAGTGCCCCGGGGCCCATCGTGCACCTTTGTCTCGTGAGTGTCGCCGAGACTGTCGCCCTGCTGCTCCACCCTCCGGCGGGCAACTGGCTTGCGGCCGCGCTCCTCGCTACGCTGCTGCGCCCGGTGGTCTACACGCTTGCCGCCCTCGGACGAGACCCCGAGCCCATCCGCGCGATCGGGGCTTTCGCGTTCCTGCCGTTCTACGCCGTATGGCGGTTCTGCATTGCCGTCACGACGATTCCCACACTCAGCAGCAGAGCCTGGATTCGTACCGATCGATAGAGCACGCGACTCACGCCGCCGTGCACCCCCCGGTCCCTTCCTTATTACTGCGCCTTTATCAACCACGCTACGGATTAGGGAGATCAAGGCTTCCCGGTTGCTATGGTAAGGTCATCGACCCACATGTACTGATCTACCGGCGAGCCGTCGCCGATGTAGGCGGCGATCAAGAACTGGTGGAACTGAATCGTCGGCCGCGCGCCGGTGCGAAACAGAATGTCGTGCCGATCGATCACGAGCGTCCCGTTGAACCAGTACTGCATCACGCCGTCCGCCACGCCGATGCCGCCCACGACCGAATTCATCTGGAAGTAGGCCTCGACGTGGTTCCAGTCGCCCTTGTAGCCAGGGCCCGGCGTTGGCTGGAACCAGACCTGCGCCGCCGAGAGCTGCTTATCGTTGTACCAGGGCGGCATGTTGAAGCATTCCGACAAGATGTTGAGCTCGACGATGCCGTTGCATCCGCCCGTCGACCGGTTCTCCGTGACGCCGACCAGGTTTACGGGCGGTGTGCCGAAACTGGTGTTGATCGCCTTGTTGTCCTGCATTGCCAGGCGCGGGATCCCACCGTTTTGATAGTTGTGCTCGATATACACAGTGAGCCAGTTGTTCGACGGCCCGTCCCAGTCACCATCCTGATCGCTCAGCACGAGGAACTCGTGCGGGTGATACGGCCTCGCCGAGCCAACCCAGTTGCTGCTGTACTTGACCCAGTAGCTCACGTACACCGTCGGAGTGGCCGGGAACAGGTGGCGCATCGACCCCCCGGCCACCGGCAGGGTCGCACCAGTCTGGAAGTGCAGCTCCAGTGCGCTTGTGCCGCTCGAGTGCTGAGCGGTCGTGAGGACCGGACTCGTGTTGTCGTACCAACCCCGTGCCGCAAACGCTGCGTCCTCGAACCCCTCTTGAACCAGCAGTCCAGGCGGTGGCGGAGGTGGCGGCGGCGGCGGTGGTGGCGGTGGCGGTGGCGGTGGCGAAACCGACGTCGTCGTTCCGCTCGCAACGTTGGAGAAGCCACCGAACACCGCATCGACGTTCAGCGTGCCGCGGTACGCCACGAGCTGGAACTGATACGCGGTGGCTGCTTGCAGACCCAAGACAGTGCAGCTTCGCCTCGCTCCGATCGACGTCCCAGCCAATGGGACAGCGCAGCTGCCGCGGGCGACATCGGTCGCCGCGGACCACGTGAGTGCGCCGGCCGCCCAACGAACGTCGTACTTCGCCGGTTGACCCGTTCCGTCGTTCACTTCCGTGAACGCGAGGGTCACCGAACTGTCGGTCACGCTTGCAACCGATAGGTCGTTCACCGTCCCAGGAGCCGGCGGCGGGGGCGGCGGCGGCGGGGGCGGCGGTGGTGGCGGCGGCGGCGGCGGCGGCGGCGGTGGTGGCGGCACCGGATTACTCGTTTCGGTAATCACGGCCGTATCCGCCAGTGTCGCGCCGCTCTGAGTCGCAATCAGGCGATACGTTCCCGGCGTCGGGCCTGCCGTGTACAAGCCACCTACCGTGACCGTGCCGCCGGTCGCGCCATAAGTCACGCTCACGGCGACGCTGTCACCGTTCTTGCGCTTTGCGTACGCCGAGAACTGCAGGCTGCTTCCCACGTCCAGCGAGGCCGCTCCCGGAGTCACAATGACCTGCATGAGCGGACCCCGGTTTTTCACCTGCGACGTCCCCGAGAGAAGGGATGCAGTCGCTGTGGCGGTCACCTGATAGTCGCCGAAGACCGAGTCGGCGGAATAGAAACCGCCCGGCGTTATTGTTCCACCGGTCGCACTCCAGTGTACGTCGATGGCAACGCTGTCCCCGGCTTGTGTGCGTCCGAAAGCCAGGAACTGTTGTGATTGATAGGGATCAAGAGTGACGACAACAGGTGAAGTGACGACCTGCACCACGTTCGGTGGGTTGGGATCCGTGACACGCCTGCCTGGCAGCTCGCACCCCGTGCAAACGAGTGCGAGAGCCAGGGCAGACGATGCTTTCATGAGCGCCAACCGCACGGAGATCTTGAACGTGAACGGCACAGCTCTTTGCTCCTGTCTCTTAGTGCACGCTGATGTGGATGCGGTCGAAGCGCATGTAGTCGAACTGCAGCTTCACGTCACCGACGCCACCCCAGATACCGCTGATCGCGACGGCGTCGAGCGGGGCAGCATTCGTATACACATCGGACCGATCGACCGCCAACACATCGTCCACCCACACGCGCACGATCCCGGGACTCCCCTGGTGCTGGTAGATCTCCACCTTGTGCCACACCCCCCGCGTAAACTCGATCTGATTCACGTTCTCATGAAACCCCCCCGGCCCACTGCCGCTCTGATTCACCACGTACAAATCCAGCGGACTGCTCCCCGAGCCGAACATCTCATACCACATCGCCGAGAACGTCCCCGTTGCCGCGCCATCGTCCAGGAAGATCATCTTGTTGATCCCCGAGTCGTGGCCCTGCCACTGCGGGTTCACTTGCACCCAGTAGCCCACGAAGATCTCGTTGCGCTGGTAGGCCGCGGGAATCTCGAAGCGCGCTTCCGTCCCGCCGCCCCCCACATGCCCCGGCAAATAACCGATCTGGAAGGCCTTTGATTCTCCCAGCGGCGAATCGGTAATCGGTTCGACCGTGATCGGCTTGTCGGCCGTCTGGTAGTACAACGTCCAGTTCCCGAGCAACCCTGACTCCCAGCCGTTGTCCTCGATGACCGTGAAGCCGCTCGGCTCGTGCGTCCACCCCGGCGGCGGGGGCGGGGGCGGGGGAGGCGGCAGCGCGGTCACCGTAATCGTCGCGGGACCGTTCTGCCCTTCGCTCGTCGCCGTGATCGTCACCGAACCGGCCAGAAGACCGCTCACCAACCCGCTGCCGCTCACGGTGGCAACGAGAGTGTTGGTGCTCGCCCACGTGACCGTCCGTCCCGTGAGCACGTTGCCGCCGGCATCCCGGAGCGTGGCTGTCAACTGCTGCGTCCCGGCGACGCCGATACTCGCGCTCGCCGGACTTACCGCCACGGTTGCGACGGGTGCCGTGCTTGCCGACGTGGTCGCGTTCCCGACGTTCGACACGCCACCGAACACCGCATCGACGTTCAGCGTCCCCCGGAACGCGACGAGCTGGAACTGATAGGCGGTCGCGGCGGCGAGCCCCAGCACCGTGCAGGTACGCCGGGCGCCGATTACGGTGCCGGCCATCGGCAGCTGGCACGTGCCCTGCGACACATCCTGTCCGGAACTCCACGTCAACGGTGCGATCGCGAACCGCACATCATACGTCGCTGGTTGCCCCGTTCCGTCGTTCACCTCTGTAAAGGACAGGGTCACGGAGTTGGCCGTCGGTGAAGCAACCGCCAGGTCATTGACCGTTCCCGGCGGCGATGGCGGCGGCGGCGGTGGCGGCGGCGGTGGCACAGCGGACACCGTAACGGCAGACGTGTCGGCCAGCGACCCGCCGTTCTGCTTGGCGATCACGCGGTAATTACCGGCCGTCTGACCGGCGGTGTATGCACCGGCACCGGAGATCGCCCCGCCCGTCCCCGAATACGTGACGGCGACACTGACGCTGTCCCCCGCGCTCTTGCGTCCAAACACGGAGAACTGCTGGAGCCCACCGACCGTGAGCGTCGTGCTCTTGGGGTCGATGACCAACTGGACGAGCCGGTTCTTCTTGACGTTCGAGCTGCCGTTGACAGTCGAGTTGGCCAGCGTCGCTGTCACGGTTGCGTCGGCGGCCGATGTATCCGCCGTGTAGACTCCGGCCGCGGAAATCGAACCCGCGGAAGCCGACCAGCGAACCGACACGGGCACGCTGTCGCCGGCCTGCGTGCGACCGAAGACGCGAAATTGGAAGCTCTGTTGAGGATCGAGTGTCAGGCTGTCGGGATAGACGACGACCCCGGTCACGGGGTTGTCCACGCCGATGCTATTCCGCGGCCGTAGATCGCAGGCCGCGAGCAGCACCACCGCCATCAGAACCCAGGACTGCGCGCTGCGAACGTACATAACCCCTCCCCTGGAGGTTCGGCAGCTCGACTGGCGTGGCACGCGATCGCGTGCGGTAGCCTCGTGGCTTTGCGTCGCCGGCTTTCGCCGGGTTTGCCTTTTCGCGCTCCCCCAGGCGAGGGGGGTGCGATCCTGCCGACCTACGCTGTTCTAACTACTCCCCAAAAAAGAGCCGCCAGCATCGACCCTGCGGGTCAGCGCTGGCGGCTCGGCGGACTTGGCAACGTCGTTGCGGTAGTCCCGTAGCTCTGCGTCACCGCCTTTCAGCGGTTTTGCTCTGAGCAGCGTCCCAAATTTGCTACAGCATCCCAGTTTACCTGCGGGGCACTGCGCAGGATGCGACGACGATCACGACGTTTTCGGTCCGTTGTGGCGCCATCGAACTGTGGCACGATAGCAACAACCACCAAAGACGCGCAAGCGGGGCGATCTGCTGGACTAGCAACGAGAATCCGAACGTCGTGAGGAAGGACGCGTGGCTCGCGTCACATATCCGGCGGCAACGCGTTGGGTCTGGTCCTCACAACGAGGTGATCAACGTCGAGCGTTTCCGTCGTGGGTCCGCCGGAAATCCCGCGGTTGAACGTGAGTTGCACAGCATTGAGCCGCAACCGAGAGCTGCGCCGGAAACTGAACCCCGACCATGTGCCACGCGGTACGCCGTCGAGCCAGAAACTCTGTGTGGCGTTCTCATGTCCCGGCGTGTTGAGCTTCACCCAGAACTCCAGGTGGTGCCAGATGCCCCGACCCATTGTGAGTGGTTCGACGTAGCGCTCGGTCCGGTCGCCGAAGCGGCCCCAGCAAGTGACGCCGTCGGGTTCTCGTGCCATCGCCGGGTAATAGGAATAGAAACGCAGCGGGCCAGGGTCACCCGTTACCTCGGCGATGAGCATCGCCGCAAAGAAATCGTCGCCACCAGGACACATGCCGGCTTTTCCGAAGGCCGACCATTGATCGTCAGTTCGAGAACCGTAGAGGGCAACGAGCTTTGTCCCGCCCTGCCATCCCGCCGGGAAGCGGACGTAGTAGCTCACATACAAAGAGTCGTAGCCGCGCGGGAGGAAATGCGTCAGCCACCCGCCGTCGCCACCGGCGCGGTATGTCACCTGGAGGTACCGACTGCCCGATTGCGCCTGGCTCGGATCCGTGACGACGTGATGGCGCGCCGGATCGACGCCGTCGGACCATGCCCCGAGCGTTCCCGACTCGAAATCCTCCACGAAGACGGTGTCGGCTCCGGCGTCCGATGACGCGCGGAGCCCGGAGCCGCATCCGAGCATACCGATGAGAAGCAGCCGGGCTCCCGCGGCAGCCGCGGCCAGACTGACGTGATGACCGTCGCGATGTCTGCCGCTCAAGGTCCGCTCAGGTGTACGTGGTCGATCCGGTAATAATCCTTGCGCCGCTTGGCCACGCCGCTGTTGCCGCCCCACGTGGGCGCGAAACTAAACTGGATGAAATTCGGCGTGTCGAAGTTCACGTTCGTGTAGTCCCCAACCTGCGTCGGGGACCAGTCGCCACGCTTGGTGGCCCACCAGCGCAACACGCCGTCCTGCGAGGTCGGCGTTGTGCTGCCCTTGAAGTAGAGCTCGATCCGGTACCAGTTGCCCGGGACGATCACGTAATTTCCATGGACGTTCCCGAACACATGCCACACGGTTCCGCCCCCGGCCGAGTTCACAAGCTGCGCGTTGCTCGCCTGATTGAATTCGAGCGTCACCGTGAGGACGTAGTCGGGCTGGCGCTGGTTGTTCATCATGACGATGAGATTGGCACTGGCCGGTGCGCTGTCCTGCCAGAAGATGATCTTGTTGATCCCGCTGGGATCGCCCTGCCAACCTGCATTGGCTTTCCACCAGAACGCCGTATAGAACTCACGCCCAGCTGGCCTGGGATTGAAATACAGCGTCCACGGCTCCGACCCACTCGGCAAGCCGACGGGATAAGTGATCTCGAGGACATTCGGAGGTGACAAGGGAGCACTGGAATCAGGAACCACCGCGGCCAGCCCAGTCCCGGGGGACTGATTCCAAACGTTGGCACCGGTGCTCACTGCGCCGTCACTCCGCGTCACGAGGAGATTGTACGGCCAGTCCGTGATGGGTTTGAATCCTGCCGGCTCGCCGGGCCACGGACTGCGGCGTTCTCCCGCAACGACGGCGAATGTGACGGCATCGGTCGTGCCGGCCAGGGTGGCGCGCACACTATCGGTCCCCGGAGTGTCACCGACCGTGTACCCGACCGCGGACGTACCGGAGTCCGAAACCGTAGTCGTGTCCGCGCTCACCACGCCGTTACCGTGGGTGACCGTCCACGTAACCCGCGCGTGTTTCACTGCCCTGCCATTGCCAGTAAAGACGCCGACAGTCAGCGGTTCGGGCAGCGTCTGCCCAAACGGAGCGCCTTGTTGATTGCCCGTCACGATGGCGATCCTCGTGCTGTCGCCTGGCGATCCATCGGCTGGTGTCAAACAGCCAGCGAGCAGGACCAGGAGGGTGACCGAGTCGAGGGGGTGCAGCGGGCACGCCACAGTATCCGGCCTCCATGAAGTGTGTCGTGACCGAGCGGCATGATGCATGCCAACTTCCTGAGGGCACAGAAGTTGCGCGATCACCTCAGGGTCATGTCCCGCTCCACCGCGTACTCCAGCACGATCCTCTTCGTCGCCAATTTCCCCGCCAACACGGGCTACGCCTGGGACTTCATCGAAGGGCTATACGCGGGAGTGGGGACGCGGCTAGCGCCAAAAGGCGTCCGGACTTTCGTGGCCTATCCCGACATCCCGTCGCCGCCGCGGACGCTTCGCGGCACGCCGGCTGAGCCGATCGTCCTGGATGCGCGGCTGGAGACGGTAGCATCGCTGCGCCAGACTCTCGACTTCGTACGCCGCGAGCGTGTGCAGCTGGTCTATCTCACCGACCGGCCTGCGTGCTCGTCGTTCTACCCCGTGCTACGTGCGGCCGGAGTTCGCGCGATCATCGTCCACGACCACACGTCCGGAGCACGGACCGTTCCGCGCGGCGCCAAGCGGCTTGCGAAGTGGGCCCTCGCGCGCGTCCCCGGATTGACGGCCGACCGCGTGATCGCCGTCAGCGATTTCGTCGCCCGCCGGCAGCGAGAGGTCGCGATGATCCCTGCGGGGCGCGTAACCCGCGTCTGGAACAGCGTCGCCGTGCCACCGCTGACCGACGACGGCAAACGCGTTGCCCGCCACGCACTGAAGCTTGATGAAAACGCGCCGATCATCGCCTGCACTTGCCGAGCAACGCAAGAGAAGGGTGTCGATCACCTACTCCGGGCGTTTGATCGTCTCCAACCCGGACCGATCCTCCTTTACGCCGGCGACGGCCCTGCCTTCGCCAGCTTGCAAGCCCTACGCGATTCGCTGCCGTCACGAGACCGCATCCATTTGCTCGGCTATCGCACTGATCGGGAAGCGCTCCTCGAGGCCGCCGATGTCTGTGTCGTGCCCTCCGTGTGGGAGGAGGCGTTCGGGTTGGCCGCCCTCGAGGCGATGGCGAGGGGCAAGCCCGTGGTGGCTACTCAAGTCGGTGGGATTCCCGAGATCATCCAGCCCGGCGTGACCGGCCTCTTGGTGCCCCCCGGCAACGACGCGACGCTGGCCCAGGCAATCGCCTCGCTCCTGGCGAACCCGACAACCGCAGCGGAGATGGGCCGCAACGCCCGACGCGACGTGAATGAGCGCTTCAATCCGGAGAAGCTCTTGACTCGCCTCAGCGACCTGGTCGAGGTATACCTGCCCGGCACTGGCCGTGCGGCAGAGAAGCGAGTCCCCAGCAATCTGTCGGTGGGCGTGCCTTGAGATTAGCGTCGATGTGCTACCGGGCGCTGCAGTTGTCGGGAGTGACTGCCCTCGCGCGACGACTGTCGACCGGGGGCGTCGTCTTGTGCTACCACAACATCGTCGCAGACACCGACGCTGGTTGGCGTGACAATCTCGGCCTCCATATGCCGCTGCGCACCTTCGAACGACAAGTGCGATGGCTCGCGGGCAACCACGAGGTCGTCTCGCTCCACGAGTTCGTGGAACGCTGGTCGCATCGGGAATCGCTCCGTGGCGTAGCGGCGGTGACGTTCGACGACGGCTACGCCGGCGTCTTCGATCACGCGTGGCCACTGCTGCGAGACTTGAGTATTCCGGCGACGGTCTTCATCGTCGCCGAGGCGCCTGGGAGCGACGCCCGTTTCTGGTGGGACGATCCCGAGGTGGTGCGTACCTACTCGGAAACTCGCCGCCGGCACTGGCTCACTGCGTTTCGCGGTGACGGCGCGACTATTGTGGCATCGCTCGCGCCCGCACATTGCCTCTCTCTCTCGCACCCTCCACGCTGGTGCCAGCCCGCTCGATGGGACACGATCGCAGCTGCTGCCAGGTCAGGCTTGGGGCTCGGAGTGCACTCGGCGACGCATCGTTCGCTCCCGGCGCTGGACGAGCGCGACCTGCGCGGTGAGGTCGTGGGCAGCCGCGCAGTCATCAAGGATCGCACCGGCGTGACCGCGGAGTTCTTCGCCTACCCCTACGGCCTGTGGAATGACCGGGTGCGCCGCGCGGTCTACTCAGCGGGCTATCGCGCCGCATTCACCCTCGCCGCGGATCGCCGAATCGCGACGCCTGATGCCTGGACGCTCCCTCGGGTCAACGTGCCTTCGGGCATCGGAGACGCTGCCTTTCATGCATGGACCGCCGGGCTGAGTTTCCGGCGCTACAGATGACGCCGGTCCAAACTGCGCGTTGGCGCGGCGTGCGCTTCGCGCACCTGATCGAGTCGGACGGCCCGGGTGGCGCCGAGCGCATGGTGGCCAGCGTCGCCGCCGGATTGCAAGCTGCCGGCAGCGAGAACATCATCGTCGTCCCAGCCGCAGGCGAGGGTTGGCTCGCGCGCGAGCTGAGCGGGACCGGCGTCCTGGTTGAGCCGTTTCGTCTCGAGCGCCCGTTTTCGCCGACGTTCGCACGTTGGCTCACCGATACGCTGCGGCGGCACCGCGTCGCATTGGCTCACAGTCACGAATTCACTATGGCGGTGTACGGCGCCTGGGCGGCCCGGCGGGCCGGGGTCCCACACCTGTTCACAATGCATGGCGGCCGCTACTACGCCGGTCGGCTGCAGCGGCGCATCGCGCTGCGCCTCGCGGCCCTCGCCAGCGATTCAGTCGTTACCGTGTCCAAGAGCCTCGCTCACCATCTGGCCCAGGACCTGTGGATCCGCCCATCGCGAATCGTGACCATCCCGAACGGCGTGCGCGCGCCGCAGCCCGTCGTCCATTCCTCGCTGCGAGACGAACTCCGGTTGGGAAGCACCGATCAACTCGTCGTGGCAGTCGGCAACCTGTATCCGGTCAAAGGGCACGGGTACTTACTCGAGGCGTTGGCCCTGCTCGCCCCGCGTTATCCGAGTCTGCACGTCGCCATCGCGGGTCGGGGGGACCTGGAGGAAAGGCTACGCGACCGCGCCTGCGCCCTTCAGGTGAGCGACCGCTTCCACTTACTGGGTCTACGGTCGGACATCGGGAATGTGCTGGCCGGCGCGAACGTGTTCGTGCTGCCCTCGCTCTCCGAGGGAGTCCCGCTGGCACTTCTCGAGGCGATGCTGGCTGGGCGGCCCGTCGTCGCCAGCGCGGTGGGTGAAGTGCCGACCGTTCTTGACGGCGGGCGCGCCGGCGTGATGGTCCCGGCCCGCGACCCAGCAGCACTCGCCAAGGCGTTGGATACGCTACTCGCAGATCCCGCAGAGGCGCGCCGGCTGGGTGCCGCGGCGCAGGCGCGAGCAACGGAATCGTATACGTTCGACGTGATGATGGACCGCTATCTGCAGCTTTACACGAAGATGCTACGGAATCATCCGGACGATCGCCGGTCCCAGGGCGTTCGCGACGGCGAGCGGCAGCCGCTTCCAGACGACCGGGCCCCAGGCAAAGGTGCGCTCGTGGGGTGAGGGCGTAGCGGCTCGGCGGCCCGCGACGGGTTGATACCACAGCAGAGGCACATCGCGCGAGCCCCACTGTTGCTTGAACCGATGTGTACCGCCACCGGGCGTACAGCGGCCAAAATTGAAGACGCGGAGACCCTGATTCGCCGCCCGCTCGATGAATGCCCAATACAACAGCATGTTTGCGTAGCCGCGGTGATATTCCTGGAGGGCCGATACCCAGGTCAGCTCGAGCTCGCCAGCCCACTGAAATCCGCAGCCGGCGGCTACTGGTATCCCCTCATGGTACGCACAACCGACCCACATGTCCTGCGGAAACTGCTCGGCGAGAGCCTCGAAGAACCGTCGTGGCAGCGTGGGTGTGCCGAGGTCGCGCATGTGCCGAGAGAACACCTCGTAGAATCCGTCCAGTTGTTCGAGCCCGAACCTGACGTTGACGCCATCCTTCTGCGCGTGGCGCACCTTCCGGCGCACGTTTGAACTCAGCCGCTCCCATACTGCTTCCCCGTTGCCGGCCCCGGCCGTCAGATCGAGGACGCAAGTGATCTTGCGACGGGAAACGGGGAAATCCAAGGCGAGGCGTTCCCGGTTGCGCAGCTCCAGCAGATCGACTCGACGTTCCCGCGCAACGCGCACCGCATGTCGCACCAGCATCCGCATTGCCAAGTCGTCGCCGAGCGGACCTCCGTAGTTCACGAACGGCATGGAGACCAAGTAGTCTCCAAAGAGGAAGCTCCTGACCTGGACAAGCGGCAACACGGCGGCCACGTGCCCTCCCGCATCGCGCGCCGCGAGATACAGGCATTCGTGCCCGAAAACCCGTTCGATGACGGCCTTCCAACCCCAGCGATGGAAATGTGTCCACCCCGACGCTGTCTGTACGCACGCGTCCCAGTCGGCTCCCGGTCCGGCAAACACCTCCACCTGAGGCACGGTAGCGATCATGGCCGCGTGGCTGCGAGCTGATGGCCGGGCGCGGCTGCAAGCGCGGCGACGGTGTCGCGGACCGCCGTGAACCGGAAGTCACCCAGCAACCAGTCAAGCCGCTCCGCCGTCCGCCGCAGGCCGGTGTAGTGGCGCACGCGCGTCAACCAGGAAACCGGGAGACGGGGCTGCGCAGGATCAAGCTCCCACGGATGGATATAGAAGGTGCCAGACACGCCGCGACCCTCGCACTGGCGGAAGGCAGCTCGAACGAGACCGTAAGGGAGCAGGCGGAAGTAGGCCCCGCCCGCGGCGGGCAAGCGTAGACCGCACCAGTGCAGCGTCGTTGGGGGGATCTCGGCGAGCCGGCCGCTGGGGCGCTCGAGCCAATGCGGGTCCGGCGACCCGGCTGGATAGCCGTAACCCGGGCGCCGGACCGGAAACAGGC
>WNGN01012252.1_pt1 | contig 13804 bp, 13 predicted proteins | sample 5400561 | NCBI WGS metagenome assembly WNGN01 (sample SAMN13153379, study PRJNA577476) | soil metagenome | isolation source: 115 cm soil or saprolite under Garry oak tree replicate 2 | place: USA:California | collected 2016-06-15
AAAGCTCAACAACGCCGCCACCGCCGCGCTGATCGCCGCGGCCGCCGACAACAAGCAGTTGGTCGACGACACCGATCCTGCTGGCTTATTCGGGTTCATGCGGCCAGGGCGAGTTCGAGGTGGGCGAGGTGGCTGGTGCGGGTGCGGTCCAGGGGATGGCCGTTCCACCAGGCATCCAGCCGGATCAGGTTGAGCGCGACGGCGCAGTACACGTGTTCAAGGTGGGTCTTGGCCAGGCCGCGGTAGCGGGCGCGACGCAGGCCGGTGACGGCGATGGCCTGGCGGATGGTGCCCTCGACACCGGCCCGCAGGGCGTAGTCGGCCCGCCAGTGCTTGGTGGCCTGCTCGGTGCGGGCTTGACGGAGGGCGTCGTTGAGGTCGCGTGGGTTCAAGGTGAGCTGGCGTCCGCCGCGTTTGGCGGTGGTGCACCGGTCGCGGACCGGGCACGCACTGCAGGTGACGCCGGCGAATTTGACCACGATCTTGTCGGTGCCGTGCTGGGTGCATGGGCTCCAGGAGGAGCTGCGCTGGCCCTGCGGGCAGGTGGCCCGCCGGGACTGCCAGTCGATGTGAAACGCGGCCGCCTGGAACCCGGCGCCTGCTCTGGCCTGGACGGAGGTGTCCAGCAGGACCGGCGTGATCAGGGCGATGCCATAGGTGGCCTGTGCGCCGATGATCAGCTCAGCGGACGGGTAGCCCGAGTCGAGGTAGTGCTCGGCGGGGAGCAGATCCCGGGCGGCGAGGGACTGGTGGATCTTGTCGGCCATCTTCGCGTCCGGCACGGTCGCATCCGTGGTCGCCACGCCTGTGATGAGGTTGGGCCGGTCGGGGACCTGCCCCGGCTTGGCCCCAGGCGCGGCCGGACCGGCAGTGTCGGCGGCACCCGGGGCGGTGCAGGTCTCGCTGAGGTGGACCTTGTAGCCATTCCAGAAGGTGTCCCGCTTGACGCCCCAGCGGGCGTCGGTGTCATACGGGGAGGTCAGGCGCGATCTGCCCGGCGGGAGACCGTCCGAATCGGCCTCCCGCCGCCCGACCACCTCCCGCCTGTCCTTGGTGATGGTGCGGGTGTAGTTCTGCAGCAGCACCGTGCGCAAGACCTGCACCGCGGGCAGCTCACGCAGCCATTGCGGCACGGCGGGCGCGTACACGGCCTCAAGCAGCGCGAAGCCGTCCCTGCCGTAGGCCAGGGCCAGTTCGGTGCGCTTGGCCTTCAAGGCGGGCAGCCGCCAGGAGTCCACCCGCGCGGTATACCGCTTGCTCCACCCGGCCACATCGACAGCCTGGGCCAGCCAGCCCGGCGCCGCGACCGCCAGCGCCTCCAGGCAGGCCCGCACCGACTCCCCGGCCAGCTCCAGCCGGTTCAAGTCCCGCACCGCCGAGATCACGTGCGTGGAATCGGTCCGCTGCTTGCCGCCGGCCTTGACCAGCCCCTTGCCCTTCAACGCGGCCAGCAGCAGGTCCAAGACCCGCTCCTCCAGGCCGTGGGTAACGACCCGGGTGCGGAACTCGCTCAGCACCGATGGGTCAAAGCCGGGGTCGTCCAGCCCCAGCCCCAGCGCGTACTTCCACGAGATCTTGTCCCGCACCGCCTCAGCAGCCTGCCGGTCGGTCAGACCCTCGGCCATCTGCAACACCGTGACCAGCGCCAACCGCCCCGGCGGCCAGCCCGGCTTGCCCCGCACCCCGAACGCTCCCGCGAACTCGGCATCGGCGAACAGCTCACCCAGCTGATCACGCACCCGCACCGGCAGCGGAACCTCACGCCCGGCATACGCGGCCCGCACCGCGGTCGCGATCTCCTGGGCCGGCTGTGGCCACGGCTGCGGCTGCATGGACACCACGCACTCCATCCTGCGGCCGGGGAAGGGAAAGCCGACCGCAGCACGATCATGCACCCCAAGAAGATCAACAAGCGGGCGGCACGCCGAGCAAGCCCCCGCACCCCGAGGAATTAGCCAGCAGGGTCCTGACCGGAGACAAACCATGAATTTGGCAAGACAGCGATGGACAACGGTCGACCCTGGTGGTTAATTCGGGGCTATGCGGCCAGGGCCAGCTCTAGGCGGGCGAGGTGGCTGGTTCGGCGCCGGTCCAGGGGGTGGCCGTTCCACCAGGCGTCCAGGCGGATGAGGTTGAGGGCGACCGCTGAGTACACGTGTTCGAGATGGGTCTTGGCCAGGCCCTTGTAGCGGGCGTTGCGGGTGCCGGTGACGGCGATGGCCTGATGCATGGTGCCTTCGACGCCGGCGCGGATGGCGTAGCGGGCCTGCCAGGCTGTGGTGTCTTGCTCGGCGCGGTTGGCCTGCAGCGTCTCGTGCAACGCGCGGGGCTTGAGGGTGAGCTGCCGGCCGCCGCGGGCGGCGGTGGTGCACTGATCGCGGGCCGGGCAGGGGCCGCAGGTACTCGCGGCGAACTTCACCACGATCGCCTCGGTGCCCCGCTGGGTGGCCGGGCTCCAGGAGGCGTTGCGCTGTCCTTGCGGGCAGGTGACCTGCTTCCTGTCCCAGTCGATGGTGAACGCCGCAGCGTGCAACCCGGTCCCTGCCCTGGCCTGGCGTGAGGTGTCCAGCAGCATTGGGGAGATCAACGCGATGCCGTAGTCGCGAGCGGCGTCGGCGACCAGCTCGGCCGAGGGGTAGCCAGAGTCGACGTAGTGCTCTGCCGGCAGCAGGCCCCGGCGGTCCAGCGCGTGGTGGATCGCCTCGGTCATCGCCGAGTCGGGCACGGTCGCGGCGGTGGTCGCCACGTTGGTGATCAGGTTGGGCCGCTGCGGGGACCGTTCGCTGTGGCCGGAGCCCGCCGTGGCCGACGGGCATGGCTGGGACCGCGCGCCCGCGCCGTCGCCCTGCCTGCTGGTCGCGGCCTCCTCGGCGTCGCAGGTCTCGCTGAGATGAACCTTGTAGCCGTTCCAGAACGTGTCCCGCTTGACACCCCACCGGGCGTCGGTGTCGTACGGGGAGCTCAGACGAAACCTGCCCGGTGGAAGACCGTCCCGCTCCGCCTCCCGCCGCGCCACCTCCGTCCCGGTCTCGGTGACCGTGCGTGTGTAGTTCTGCAGCACCACCACCCGTAGCACCTGCACCGCCTCGACCTCGCGCACCCAGCCCGGCGCGTCCGCCCGGTAGCACGCCTCGACCAACGCGTACCCGTCACGGGCATAGGCCAGGGCCAACTCCGTGCGCTTGGCCTCGGAGGTGGGCAGCCGCCACGAGTCCACCCGGGCGGTGTACCGCCGACTCCACCCGGGCACGTCGATCACCTCGGCCAGCCACCACGGCGCGCAGGCAGCCAGCGCCTCCAGGCAGGCGCGTACCGACTCACCGGCCAGCTCGAGCCGGTTGAGGTCGCGGACCGCGGAGACCACATGCGTGGAATCCGTGCGCTGCTTCCCGCCCGGGCCCAGCAGACCGACCTCGACCAAGCGGTCCAACAGCAGGTCGAGAACCCGCTCCTCCAACCCGTGATCGACCACCCGGGCGCGGAACTCGCTGAGCACGGTGTGATCGAACCCCGGATCGTCGAGGTCCAAACCCAGGGCGTACTGCCACGACAGCTTCTCCCGCACCGCCTCGGCGGCCTGCCGGTCGGTCAAGCCCTCCGCCATCTGCAGCACGGTGACCAACGCCAACCGGCCAGGTGACCACCCCGGCCGGCCCCGACCGGCGAACGCCGACTCGAACTCGACGTCCGGGAACAACTCACCGAACCGATCACGGACCTGCACCGCAAGCGGCGCCTCACGCCAGGCGTACTTCGCCCGCACCGCCGCAACGATCACCTCGGCAGGCTTCGGCCACGGCCGCGGCTGCACCGACACCACAACACTCCATCCTGCGGCCCGACGAGGGGGAAGACGAAGGGAAGGCGGCCGCAGGCCGCATGATCTCGCCCACAGCGTTCAAGATCACGGATGTCGCCCGGCGTGTCGAGGAGAATTAGCCACCAGGGTCTGGGGCGAGCGCAAACGCCGGGTCGCGTCAGTGCTGGTCTGGGCCCGCGTCACCGAAGGCGAATACCGGCTCGCCCCGCTCCTTGCCGACCAGTGGCCGCCGAGCCGCCGCCGCGAACTCGCCCGCCGGGACGCAGCAAGCGTCGTACTGGGGCCGCACCGGCCGCCCTGAACACCACTACGTCGCGCTGCTGGCAGCGCTGGACGCCTACGCCGACCAGCTCGCCGCCCGCATCGACGCTGAATGGACACCACCACCCCCAGACCAGCGCAGCCTCCGCCAACTTCGGTTGCGACATCCCGCCACATAGCATTGCGAACAGCGGAAACCCCGCTGCTCAGCACTCCACCTCCCGCCAACCATGGCTGCGAGTCACAATTGGAGCAGCAACCGCAGCAGCTCCTTCGGCGAGCGAGACTTACCTGGTCAAGCGGTTCGCGTCCTCGATGACGCAGGTCATGAACGCCGCCGCCTCGCGAGCCTGGGCGGTCGTCAGCCAGGCCGGCCGTCCCGCGCCCTCGCGTCGAATGCGCAGGCACTCTCTGACGATCGGAGCCCAGCGGTCACCGAACTTCGCAAGGGCGTACTCCCCCGCACCGGACTTGGAGGTGATCCCACCCGTGACAAGGGTGTAGTGAAGCCGCGCGACCCCGAGCACGCCCCAGACGGCCATCCGCGCATCCACCCGCCCGATCCATCTGCCGCCGACCGACAGCGCTGTGTGGGCCCGCTTTGCGAGCCCGGTCCAGTAGCTGTTGAGGTTCTCGATCGTCCATGCGGCCAGCGCCGTCCGGTCGTTCCAGATCCCCAGCTCCGGCGGTGCGGGCCCGCGCACGCCGGTGGATCCGCTCCAGCCTGCCGAGGTCGGCGTCGTCGAGTGGCTCGGCCGTGACGGCGAGGAAGTCGACGTCGCTCACGCCGGCGTGAGAGTCGTCCAGCGCAATCGATCCGACCAGGTCCAACCCTGGACGACGCCTGGCAACCGGGCGTCCGCCAGCCGCAGGAACTCGGCGACCGGCCGTCGCGCCAAGGGATGCAGCGGTGCGGGCATGGCGGTTGTCCACAGAAATTCGCGAGCGGTGGCTTCGGCTGGAGGCGGGTGCTAGAACAGGCCGGAGGTCGGATCAGCCCCGGAGGAGGGGCTCACGCAGATATTCGAGGAAGTCGTGGTCGTGATAGTAGCGAGGCAGTCGGGCGACTTGGGTGAAGCCGAGCCGCTCGTAGAAGCGGCGGTGCCGCTCGGTGGCTGGACAGCGCAGATAGCAGCGGGCCGCGCCCAGGGCGGCGGCGCGGTCGCAGAACGCCTCGACCAGGCGGCCGCCGATGCCTTTATCCCGGCAGTCTTCAACGACCAACAGGTCGTGGAGGCGGGCGATGCCGGCGATTACCTCGCCCAGCACCGCGCCGACGATCTCGTCCCCGGTGCGGGCCTCGACCACCACTGGTCGGCTGGTCCAGTCACAGTCCTCACCGAAGATGGCCCGATCGGCCGCGGGCCATTCGCGCGCCAGGAAGCGGCGCACCTGCTGGGTCTCCTCCTTGGCGAGCCGATAGCTGACCTCGCCGTAGGGTCGTCTGGCCAGTTGGGGACCTCCCTCGGTGGGACGGACCGCCCGCCCGAGGCGGCGGGCAAACTTCACTATGATCGTGCAACGCCGGGCGGCCGTGACAGCGCCCGGAACGCGAAAGGAGCCCGATGGACGTCCGTCTGACCGACGTGCTGGTTGCCGACGCCAAATTGCTCGCCGACGGGCTCTTGCAGCCCGAGGACGACATGGCGGTGTTCGTCGGCCGTGGGGGCAAGGGCAGGATCGCGCCGTTCACGGTGCGCCGCTCCTACACGGGAGCTGGCGGCTGGTACGTGGAGTCAATGGCGCTGCTCGCCCCCAACGGGGACGTGGCCTGGCGCGGCAATGAGCAGCCGATCACGCTGCAGGGATCGAGCAAGATCGACCTGTTCAGCGACGACCTCACCGCCTCCCCGACCGACGTGCTGGGCGAGGTGCTGAAGAAGAGCACGATCGTCTGGATCGAGGTGCCCGGTCCGGGCGGGACCGGCGGCAAGGCGGTGCCGGCCTGGTACGGCGGCCTCGACGGCCGCGTGTACGTGCTCACCGGCGGGTCGGAGCAGCGCATCCGCGGGCTCGACGAGAGTAGCCAGGTGCTGCTGTCGGCGCGCTCCAAGGACCTGCAGTCGCTGGCCACCACGGTCGAGGCCAGTGCCAGAGTGATCCCGGCCTCCGATCCCTTGTTCGGCAAGCTGCTACCGATCCTGCTGCCACGTCGGCTGAACCTCCGCGATGGCGAGGGCGCCGCCGATCGCTGGCGCAAGGAATGCACGCTCGTCGAACTCACCCCCTCGGCGATTCCTGCCGAAGCATGATCAGTGCCCGTTTTTCATCTGTCGGACAAGGGCAATTAAGGGAGTAGGCAGGGCAGCAAGCCAGGAGCCACCGGCGCAAGCCAGTCAAGGAGGCCCCATGTTTCGGCGAAGGAGCAGATCGAACCAAGCCAAGCGGGCGGTCGCCGGCCGCCTGCCGAGTAGCGACGAAGTGCGGGACCAGGTCGCCGAGGTGACCGACGAGCTCGGCCTGGCCCTCGACGCCGCCAAGGACGCAATCGCCAAGGCGATGTCGTCGGCTGGTCGGCGCGGCACCGAGGCTGGTGCCGAGGCGACGCGCAAGACTGCGATGGTCGGCAAGAAGGCTGGCCGCAGGGGCATGGCGGCGGGCAAGCGGGCGAGTCGCCGGGCTCGTGGCGCGACCCTCGAAGCGGTCGGGCGCCGGCTCCCCGAGCCCGAGCAGGTCGCCGAGCTGACCCGGCGGGCCACGGAGAAGGTGTTCCCGGAGCGCGCCAAGCACCACCGCAAGGCCGCCCGCAAGCGGCGTCGCCGCCTGCTCTTCGGCGGGGTGGGGCTGGCCGGCCTCGGCATCCTGATGGGGTGGCTCACCGCTCCGAAGAAGGGAGACGAGACACGCCAGGCGCTGAAGCAGCGCGCCAATGCCGCCAGCGACAAGGTCGCCGAGATGCGCGCGAGCGCCGGAGCCCAGCGGCCGACCGGCACCTCGACCACCACTGGGATGGTCGCCGACAGCGGCATGGGCTCCGGAAGCATGGCCGGCAGCGGCACTACATCCCGGGGGACGGCCGGGACTGACTCTGCGGCGCAGGGCCAGCAGGATGCCGACGTGACACCGATCCACCAGGCCGACGGCCCCGCCCCGAGCAAGCGGCGGTAAGGCGACGGAGTCTGGCGGGTTGCCCGTCCGGGCGGACCTAGGACGGCCCGGCGAGTCGGCTTGCGACGCTAGGTGCCATTGGGCAGCCGGTAGACTCCAGTGCTCTGCTTGACCACGCGGCCCTCCTTGGCGAGGGCCGCGAGGGTCTTCACCACCGTTCCGCGCACGTCCCGAATGGTGAAGGGATCGAGCAGGCGGTCCTTGAGTGCGCGATCGAGCACGACTGTCCAGTGGAGCGGCTCCGGCGCCGCGTCGGCGAGGACCTTGAGGCAGACGTCTTGTGGTTCCATGGCGCCAGCCAGGCTACCGGTCTCTGGTCGCCTCGCCAACGACCTCGGAGGTGCACGATCGCCGCGCCGACGCCGCCCCGCCCCTCCTCGGTCGCCTTCGACCGCGCTGCCGGGTACTACGACCAGACGCGACGGTTGCCGACCGAGGTGGGCGAACGGATCGCCGACCGGATCGAGCGCGCCGCCGGGGTCGATGCCGGGGCTCGGGGCGGAGTCGCCGTGGACGTCGGGGGCCGCTTCCTAGAGATCGGGGTGGGGACCGGGCGGATCTCGCTGCCGCTGGACCGGCGGGGTCGTCGCGTCTTCGGCATCGACTTGTCGGGGCCGATGCTCGACCGGTATCGGGCCAAGGCGTCGGCGGAGGGCTTGGAGGCGCCTGCGCTGGTGCGCGGAGACGCGACCCGGCTGCCCTTTCGGGCGGGGTCGTTCGACGCGGTCATCGAGGTCCACGTGCTGCATCTGATCCCGGACTGGCTCGAGGCGGTCGCGGAGGTTCGCCGGGTGCTCGTGCCCAGCGGGGTGCTGCTGGTCTCGCGGCGACTCTGGGACCGGTCGGAGGGCGACGGGCCGCGCGCACTGGTGCGCAAGCGCCACGCGCGGATCCTTGCGGAACGGGGCCTGCGTCCCGCGCGGATCGGCGTGCGCGGCGACGACGAGATGATCGCGAGCCTCCTCGAGGCGGGCGGGTGGGTCGAGGAGCTGGAACCCGTGAGCTGGCGCGAACGCGAGACCTGGGCGGAGAACCTGGAGATCCTGGAGCGGCGTGTCTGGTCGGAGTCCTGGCTGATCCCGGAGGGCCCCTGGCGGGACGCCGTCCGCCGCCTTCGCGCCGACCTCGCCGCCGAAGGTGTGGACCTCCACGCGCCCATCACCGTCGAACGGCACGTCGACCTCGCGGCGATCCATTTCTGACCGGCTCTGACCCGGCGGCCACCGCGCCGCGCCAGCCAGCGGCGGGTGCCGGTGCACTTCGCCTACGCGGCCGAGAGCGACCCCGGCCCCTATCCGATCCGCCTGACGCGCCGATCGAGGGCGGTTCGCAGGCCAGGCGGCGATCGGTACGTCCTGGTCGTCCAGCCGGGGACCTGCCGCCTCTACGAGCTGTTCGACGCGCACCGGAATGGCGGGGGCCGGCAGCCGGGATCAGGCGCGGTCTACGCCTTGGACGTGGATGCGGCCGCGGGGCCGGGCCGGGCGAGCGCGTCGCGGTCCGGAGGGGCCGGCGCGGCGGAAGGCCATGGCGCCATTGTGGGATTGGCGCTGGCGGTCCCGATCGCCGCCGGGCCCACGCTCCTCGTCCTCGCCGCCCTCGCGCTGATCGCGCTCGCCAGGACCACGGCGCCCGCGAACGGACGCGCGGGCCGCGATGCCCGCCCGCGCCGCGTGCACGCGCGACTTTGACGCGGAGGTGGAGTCGGGCACGCGGGGGCCCCAGGAGCCGACGCTGGGCACGCGGAGGCCCCGTGCGGAAGTGGAGCCCGCGACGGCGCACAGGGGGCGATGCCCGCGGGCACCGAGACCGCGAAGGCGGCAAGTCGCCTCGCCCTCGCCAGCGCGGGCGCCTGTGCACCGGAGCCGTCCACGCCTCAGGCCAGCCGCGGCAGCACCAGCTCCGCGATGAGGTCGAGCTGCTCGTCCTCGAAGACGGCGAAGGGGGCGTTCGCAAAGGAGCACACCACCTGCTCGACGCCCCGCTCCTGCCAGCCTCGGAGCTGCTCGACGATCTGGTCGGGGGTGCCGACCAGCCGCGGGGCGGCCCACTCCGCCAGCTCAACGCCGTCGAGCCCGCCGCCAGGAGCCCACGCCCGCAACCGCCGCCAGCGCTCGGCCAGGTCGTCGGCGTCGCGGCCGATCAGCGTGGCCAGGCCGATCGAGCGGCGCACCCCGTCCAGCGGCCGCTCGACCCGGGCGCAGGCCGCGCGGAGAACCTCGAGCCGCTGGTCGTACTCTTCCGGCGTGATGGCCCAGCAGACGTTCCAGCCGTCGGCGGCGCGGGCGATCAGGCCGAGCATGCGGTCACCGCTGCCGCCCACCCACAGCGGGGGTCGCGGCCGCTGCACGGGGCCGGGGATCACCGGAGCGTTGTCGACCCGGTAGTACTTTCCCTGGTAGGAGGCCGGCGTCCCTGCGTCGGTGAGCATGCCGCGCAGGATCTCGAGGCACTCCTCGAGCATGGCGAGCCGCTCGCCAGGGGACGGGAAGGGCAGATCGTTGGCGCGGAACTCGTCCTCGTTCCAGCCGGCGCCAAGTCCGAGATCGAGCCGCCCAACCCGAACGCCAGCACCAGGCTGCCGAGCCGCACACGATGGGTGCGCATGGCCAGGGCAGACAGCGTCGACCAGCACTCCAGCGTGCCCTGGCGGCCGGCAGGGCCGCCGTAGCGCGACAGGTCGGACCAGAAGTGGTCGGAGACCCACAGCTCGGCGAACCCGGCCGCCTCGGCCCGCTCGGCGTAGCCGGCCACCCGCTCGAAGCTGAGCGAGCCGGCGGTCTCGCCCGCCCCGGCCGTCCCCGAGCCAGCCCCGGCGGTCCCCAAGTCGCCCGAGGGCGGCCCAGAGCCAGCCACGGCCGTCCCGGAGCCAGCCCCGGCGGTCCCCGAGTCGGGGAACGAGTAGGCATAGTGCGGTAGCGCGAACCCCAGCTCCACGGGCGGCTCCTCCCTCGACGCCTCTCATCGAGTGTTCCGGCCCGAGCTTTCGATCGTCAACGCGGCCGGCGGGGTTGACACCGGCGGTCGCGGGCCCCTAGCGTCGTCCCATGCGCACGTCTGGATCAGCTCGCTGGTGGTGGTCGCCCTCGTAGGCGGCCAGCAACCACGCGCATCCACAGGAAGACCGGCCGCCTCGGGAAGAGGCGGCGCTTTCGTCTCCGGACCAGGTGGCGGCTCCCTCCTTCTCGTGGCGGATCTGTCGAGGTCGAGAAGGAGACACCCGTGCAGGCAACCCCAATCCAAGCTCCGGCGCCCGCTCGCACGCCGGAGGCGCACCGGCCGGTGGCGGTCACCGGCATCCAGTCGAGCGGCCGGCCGCATCTCGGAAACTACCTCGGCATGATCCGGCCGGCGCTCGCCCTGGCCGGTCGCCACGACGTCTTCTACTTCATCGCGGACGCGCACGCGCTGACCACGCAGCGTGATGGCCGGGCGACGCGGCGCCACACCCACGAGCTGGCCGCCACCTGGCTCGCGCTCGGGGTCGACCCGCTGCGCATGACCCTGTACCGCCAGTCGGACCTTCCCGAGGTGTTCGAGCTGACCTGGGTGCTGGCCTGCCACACCGGCAAGGGCCTGCTCAACCGCGCGCACGCCTACAAGGCGGCGGCCAGCGCCAACCAGGCGGCCGGCAGGCCGGCCGACCACGGCGTCAACGCGGGCGTGTTCGCCTACCCGCTGCTCATGGCGGCCGACATCCTGGTGCTCGGCGCCGAGGTCGTGCCGGTGGGGCGTGACCAGAAGCAGCACGTGGAGATCGCGCGCGAGGTCGCGGCGGCGTTCAACGCGATCCACGGACCTGTGCTGGTCACGCCCGAGGTCCTGATCGACGGGCGGGTCGCCACCATCCCGGGGCTCGACGGCCGCAAGATGTCCAAGAGCTACGGCAACACCCTGCCGATCTTCGCCGAGGTCGACGAGCTGCGCTCGCTGGTGGCCCGGATCGTCACGGACTCGCGCCCGCCGGAGGCGCCCAAGGACCCGGACACCTGCAGGCTGTTCGCGCTCTACCGACATCTGGCGCAGCCCGCGGCGGTGGCCGCGATGCGCGCCCGCTACCTCGAGGGCGGCCTCTCCTACCGCGAGGTCAAGGAGGAGCTGGTCGGCCTGCTGGAAGCCGGCTTCGGCCCGGCCAGGGTGGCCTACCGGTCGCTGCTGGCCGATCCCGCCGAGCTGGACCGGGTGCTTGCCGCCGGGGCCGAGCGCGCCCGCGAGCGTGCCGCCACGGTGATCGAGCGCGTCCGCCACGCCGTCGGCCTGCGCGCCGGCGCCGCGGTGGACCTCGCCGGTGGGGGCAGGGCGGGGCATGCTGGAAGGGGAACAGGGGACGTCTGAAAGGCGGGCTGCATGGCGATCCGCTACCTGCCGGGGTTGCCGCGCACGGCGGAGCTGGTGGTCATCGGCGGCGGCATCGTGGGCGCGGCCACGGCCTTCCACGCGGCCAGGGCCGGGCTGCGACCGCTGGTGCTGGAGCGGCGGCCGGCGCTGTGCTCGCTCACTACGGCGGTGGCGGCGGGCGGCTTCCGGCTCCAGCTCGAGACGCGAGAGCAGCTCGAGCTGGTGCGCGAGTCGGCCGAGCTGTTCCTGCACTTCGCCGAGGCGACCGGCCAGCGGGGCTACGACCCCGCGGTCCGCCAGCAGGGCTACCTCTGGTTGACGACCACCGCCGAGGGCGCGGAGCGGCAGCGGCGGCTGGTGGAGCGGCAGCGCGCCTGGGGGGTCGGCGACGTCGAGCTGCTCGACGGCGACGAGGCGCGGCGGGCGTTCCCGTTCCTGGCGAAGGAGGTCGTGCAGGCCCGCTTCCGCGCGGCGGACGGCCTGCTCGACCCCAAGGCGGTCACCATGGGGCTGGCGGCGGCCTCGGACGCAGCGGTGGTGGTGGGCTGCGGCGTGGTCGGCCTCCGGCTGCGCGGCGGCAGCGTGGTCGAGGTGGAGACCACGCTGGGCAAGGTGGCCGCCGGCGCGGTGGTGGTGGCGGCCGGCCCGTTCTCCGGCGAGGTCGCGCGGTTGGCGGGCGTGGCGCTGCCGGTGACGGCCGTGCGGCGGCAGAAGCTGGTCATGCCCGAGGTCCCGCAGGTGCCGCCCGACGCCCCGATGACCATCGACGACGACACCGGGGTGCACTGGCGCCCCGCGTTCCGTGGCGCCTCGCTGCTGCTCGCCGAACCGGACACGCCGCCGAGCCCGCCGAGCGAGGACGTCCCGCTCGACCACCGCTTCGCGTTCCGGCTCCTGGACCCGGCCAGCCCGGTCTCCGCGAGCCGGGTGACGCCGTTCTGGCGCGAGGTCTGGGCCGCGTGGACGGCACCCTGGATGCTCCAGGCGGGCCACTACACGATGACGCCGGACCACCGGCCGCTGATCGGCCCGACCGAGGTGGAGGGCCTGCTGGTCAACACCGGCTACAGCGGCCGCGGGGTGATGGCCGGCCCGGCGGGGTCCAGGCGGCTGGTCGACCTGCTCACCGGCAAGCTCGACCCCGCCGCCGACCCGCTGCGCCCCGATCGGCCCTTCGACGCCGAGCCCGCCGTTGACATCTTGTGAGAGGGGAGGCTAGGCGAAGCGGAGGTCGCCGGCTTCGTCGTCCTCGACGATGCGGGCGCAGGTGGGGCAGTACCAGCGGGTCTCGAGCTGGGTCCCGCACTGGAGATGCTGGAGGGCGTCGCCGTCGCCGGAGCGCTGGGCGCCCCACTGGGCCAGCAGGCGCAGCGCGCCGGCCAGCTCCCGACCGGCCGCGCTCAACTGGTAGGCGAACCGGGGCGGGCGCTCGGAGTATGGCTGGCCGACCACCAGCCCCCAGCGCTCCAGCTCCTTGAGGCGCTGCGAGAGGATGTTGGAGGCGATCCCCGGCAGCTCCTCGGTCAGGTCGTTGAAGCGCCGAGGGCCCTCCAGCAGCGCTTCCACGATCAGCAACGTCCAGCGGTCGCCAACACGGACGACCGCCTCCTGCAACGGCGAGCCTGGCGGCCCGTCGTGCACCCTGTTCTGGCGAGGCTCCGGCATGGCGTCATCGTACGCTGACGGCGTCCCCAGGCTTGCGTCCCTCCGGGTCGGCTAGTAGCTTGCTACTTGCAAGTCAGTTCCCGGCGCGGTTCCCCGCCCGGGCGCCCAAGGAGGGCAGCGATGAGCGCACTCGAAGAGCTGGAGCAGGCGGTCGGGCAGGTCGCCGGCCAGGTCGGCGGCGCCGTCGTCGGCATTGGCCGGGGATGGGGTCGGGGTTCGGGCGTGGTGGTGGCCGACGGCCGCGTGGTCACCAACGCCCACAATCTTCGCGGTGACCAGGTCACCGTGGTGTTCGCGGACGGCCGCTCGGTGACCGGTCAGGTGTCGGGCGTCGACGTCGACGGCGACCTGGCGGTCGTGGCGGTCGACACCGGCGGCGCGACGCCGCTGAGCTGGGCCGACGAGGCCTCGTCCGTGGGAGTCGGGTCGGTGGTGTTCGCGCTGGCCAACCCGGGCGGGCGGCCGCGGATCACCACCGGGCTGGTGTCGGCGGTCGACCGGGCCTTCCGGGGCCCGCGCGGCCGGCGCATCGCCGGTTCGATCGAGCACACCGCGCCGCTGGCGCGCGGTTCCTCTGGCGGTCCGGTGGTCAACCGCGCCGGCCAGCTCGTG
>WNGN01004280.1_pt1 | contig 13800 bp, 8 predicted proteins | sample 5400561 | NCBI WGS metagenome assembly WNGN01 (sample SAMN13153379, study PRJNA577476) | soil metagenome | isolation source: 115 cm soil or saprolite under Garry oak tree replicate 2 | place: USA:California | collected 2016-06-15
ATCTTTGTTGTCAACGGTTGACACGAGTCTTTTCATCCTTCATCCTTCCGCCTTCATCCCTGGCCGTTGAGCGTGCGTAACTCAATGGTAGAGTGTCAGCTTCCCAAGCTGGAGGTTGTGGGTTCGAGTCCCATCGCCCGCTCCACTCTTTTCTCAGCAAAAAACTCTAAACTGAAAACTCAAAAGCTAGGAACGTATTAGGAACGTCCTGCTAAGGTCCGACAAATTCTGTCGGCGTGAGTGTCAGCCTCCAGAAGTGACACTCCCAATGCCTTCCCCAGCATCAAGTTAAAGTGAGATCTTGCGCAGTAAAGTGGGTCGCGGCCGTGCGCGACAACCTCCGGCAACTTCGAAGATGAATACGAGCAGACCCCTACCTCAGTACGGTAGGAGTCTAGGCACCTGACCCTTATTGACCCCCAGAGTCTCATTGTCTTTTATGCAGCTTTTTCGATCGCGGTCACCGTTACGTCCATGCCGAGGAAAGACGAAAGTGAACCTACAAAGTGCCCCATACGGTAGAACCTGTCTTTGCCGATGATTGCCGACACGCAGTGCCTGCCGAATGAAAGCGAGCCCAGTGCGGCTAACGTATGGCAAACGCCGGCGGCCTGTCAACCGATGATATTTCGAGGTCTGGTCTCGCTTAGGTGCGCATAAACCGCATTAATTTTCTCAGGTGGTATCGGAAAGGACGATCGCGCGTCAGGTATCATCAAGTTGTCGAGTTGTGATATTGATTTTCGGGAACTGAGGAATGAAGGCATGCGGGGAAGGGAACCACTCTGGACAGTTAACGATCAGGCAGCGAGGCTGGCTGAGCTTGTCAGCGACGCCGCCGATCTGAAGGAAGCGCCGTTGCGTCGTGATGTCCGCTCGCTTGGCCGTCTGCTCGGAGAGGTGCTGAAAGAACAAGTTGGAAACGAACTCTTTATAGCGGTTGAGGGACTGAGATCGTTGCTAATCGAACGCCGTGAGCAGCACGCGCGGCACGAAACTTCTGAGGAGACGGTCGGCGATGAATACCAGCTGATGGATCGCGCGCACCGAATAGTCAACGGCCTCGACATTGCTCAGGCGCATCGGATGACAAAAGCTTTCGCCATCTATTTCGAGTTGACGAACCTCGCGGAGACGAATCATCGCAAACGGCGGCGCCGCGCAGCGCAAGTTGGACCCGAGCGACAGGCTCAGCCCGGTTCATTTCTCGGGACTCTCCGACGCATGCGAGCTGCGGGAATCACCGAACAGCAAGTTTTGCAATGGTTGCGACAGGTGGAAGTCACTGTTGTTTTCACGGCCCATCCCACCGAGGTCGCGAGGCGGACTGTGCTCTTCAAGCGGCGACGCATTGCCGAGGAATTGCAGCGACTCGATGGTCTGCCGCTTACTGAGAGGGAAGCTGAGCAACGCGAGCAGGCAATCACCGCGGAGATAACCGCACTGTGGCAGACTGACGAGGTGCGTCGCCGTCGCCCGACTGTTCGCGATGAGATCAGGATGGGGCTCGACTACTACCCGACTGTCTTGTTCGAAACTCTCCCTAACGTTTATGAAGAACTGGCTGATGATTTTCGCGAAGCCTACGGCCGCGAGTTGCGGGGGCACGAGTTGACGCGTCTGCTTCGCTTTGGTTCCTGGATAGGTGGAGACCGCGATGGCAATCCATACGTCACGCCGGAATGCACGCGGGATGCTTTGCACATTGCGCGACAGACGATGCTCGATCACTACATTAAGAGGATCGACGACTTGATTTGGCGTCTGAGTGCTTCAAGCCTTCAGGTGGAGATCTCAAAGGAATTACAACTCTCGCTGGAGGATTATGACAAACACATTTACCCGTTCCCTAACCTGAAAAGACACTCGCCTAATGAGGTCTATCGCCGATATCTCGACTATGTCTTGGCGCGTTTAGGCAGTGCCAGATCCGAGACGGCAGACAGGAATGCCTACCGCGATGCCGATGACTTTGCCCGGGATTTGCATCTTGTGCGCGAAAGCCTCGCGGCCAACGGCGGCGAGCGTTTGGCTCGTTCGCTACTTGATCCGTTACTGCGACAGATTGAGACGTTTGGCTTCCACCTGCATACGCTTGATATCCGCCAACACGCGCTCGTACACAGCCATGCGCGTGAGGAGATTTCTCGGATTGCCGTGCTGCAGGGAGCCCAGGCAAGTGATGGCTCAACACTCGGCTTGCTGAAGTCCCCTTCAGCCGAGACCGCAAGCTTGCTCGACTCCCTTCGCATGGTAAGCGAGCTTAAGCGAACCTACCCGCCGCAAGCGATTCGGAGTTACGTAATAAGCGGAACGCGTTCGGCGGCCGACGTTCTGTCCCTTATTGGGCTCGCCGAGTTAAGTGGCGTGCGCGTAGCGGCGTCCGACGACGGCGCTGATCCGGGTCTAATGCCGGTGCCCCTTTTCGAATCGATCGAGGACTTGCGCAACTGCCCGGCAATCTGTCGCGCGCTGTGGACCAGTGCGGATTATGGTCCGTTGCTTGACTCGTGGGGCAGGCGACAGGAAGTGATGCTTGGCTATTCAGATTCAAACAAGGACGGCGGAATGCTGACCAGCACCTGGGAGATTTTCAAGGCCCATCGCGCTTTGCAGCGGGTTGCTCAGGAATGCGGTGTGAAGTTAATGCTTTTTCATGGGCGCGGCGGGACTGTCGGACGCGGGGGCGGGCCGACGCACCACGCGATCGTTGCCCAACCTGCGGGCGCATTCAGCGGCAAGCTCAAGATAACCGAGCAAGGCGAGGTCATGAACTGGAAGTATTCAGATGCTGTGCTGGCTGAGCGCAGTCTTGAATTGATGGTCGCCGCCAGTCTGGAAGTTCTTTGGCGCTCGAGCGAAACATCTTCAGACATGGAAGACAAATGGGAAGCGACGATGGAAGCTCTCTCTCAGGATGCGTTTGAATTTTATCGGGAGATGATCGCCGACAATCCAGATGTGCTGCCATATTTTCAAGAAGCCACACCTTTCAGGGAGTTGGAGCATGCGAGACTTGGCTCGCGTCCGGCGCGGCGCGACCAGGGGCGCGGACTTGTCGACCTGCGGGCGATCCCTTGGGGCTTTGGGTGGATGCAGAGTCGCCACGTATTGCCGGCGTGGTTCGGAGTCGGCTTTGCGCTGGATCGGTTCGCGCGCGGCGGTACGGAGCAAGAGCGCTCACTTCAACAGATGCTGGATCAGTTCCCGTTTTTTGATGATCTGATCCATAACGTTGAGATGGGACTGGCAAAGGCCGATCTGTCGATTGCTCGTTTGTATGCCGGCCTCGTGGCCGATGAATCGTTGCGCGAACGGGTGTTTGGCATGGTGGTTGAGGAGTTCGAAAGAACCAAACGCGTGGTGTTGCGCCTGACCGGGCAGACCAGGGTGCTCGAGAAGAATCCGGTGTTGGCGCGCTCGATCCGTTTGCGTAATCCCTACGTGGATCCGCTAAGCCTGATTCAGGTGGCACTGCTCCGGCGCAAGCGAGACGGTGAAGACGACGTGAATCTAAATTATGCGCTGGCTGCGACAATCAACGGCATCGCTGCGGGTTTACGGAATACTGGCTGAGAGATGCTCCGGAGGTTTGCGGGGAAGAGTGTTTCGCCCGACCAGTCATTTGTTTTCTTATGAAGCTATAAAAACTATTCTGTTGACCCCGGTCGCATCCCCAAGGTATAAATGGTAACGATTAAATGCTGATGAATTCCAAGCTCGCCAAAGAATCGATAGTTCGGTTTGCGACTTCGCTGGGCGTCGCAGCGGTTTGCTGCTCTATCGGTATGTGTTGTCCGTTCAGCGAGCGGAGCGAGTGTATGCCATAGCAGTCGAAGCTATTTTGGTAACGCCGCAGCCGCTCAACTTGAGCGGCTTTTTTGTTTTTTGCGTACCTGTTTGATTGGGCGGAGCGATTGAGAGAAATCGAATGAATGAAGTAACCGGTGAGATTGGGAAGACCGAGCTGCGGACTTTGCCTGCGCATGTGCGCGACGAGTTGGACAATTACCAAGAACAAATCCGGAAATACCGGGCGGGTGAAGTTGACGAAACAAAAATGCAGAAGCTGCGGTTGCACTTTGGCACCTATGCCCAACGGCAAGAGGGAGTGCAAATGCAGCGGATCAAGATTCCCGGCGGGTTTTTAATCGGGGATCAATTGGCGCGCCTCGCGGACGCGGCTGACAGGTTTGGTAGTGGCTTCATTCACCTCACCACGCGAGAGGACGCGCAGATCTATTACGTGAAGCTGGAAGAGGCTCCCGATCTGCTTCGCTTCCTGGCCGCAGCCGGCATCACTTCTCGCGAAGCCTGCGGCAACACGGTGCGCAACATCACTGCCTGTTATCGCGCAGGTACGTCGGCCACCGAGAGCTTCAATATTCAACCTTACGCCGACGCTCTGTTTCGTTACCTGGTCCGCAACAAGTACAACCAGAATCTGGGACGAAAGTTCAAGATCACTTTCGAAGGCTGCGCCGACGACCACTCCGGGTTGCGAATTCACGACATAGGATTATGGGCAGTCACGCGGACCGAGAATGGCGAACCGCGCCGCGGCTTCCGAGTTTACCTGGGCGGAGGGTTGGGCGCCGGGCCGCAACTCGCGCATCTCTACACGGACTTTCTTCCGGTAGAAGATCTGTTCAATCTCGCCGCGGCTACCTTGCGGCTCTTTGACCGCTATGGCGAGCGCAAAGCGCGAATGAAAGCGCGAATGAAATTCCTTATCCAGACATTGGGATGGGAAGGGTTCCGCGCGGCGCTCGACGAGGAACGAGAACGGGTCGGTCCCATACCGCTGGATCAGTACTTGGAAGAGACCAATTTCTTTATCCCGGAATCTGCTGCACCATCGCCAGTCTTGCGGGTGCTGGATGTGCGCAGCAGTGAGCCCCACTTTCAATCCTGGGTTCGCGACTCGGTAATCGAACACCAGCTTGCTCGCTTTCGCGGTGTTCATGTGCGCATCAAGCTCGGCGATCTGACTGCCGATCGGGCACGCAATCTGGCCGACATCGTCCGCCAGTTTTCATCCAATCAATTGCGAATCTCGATCGAACAGAACATCTATCTCCCCTGGGTGCGTGAAGAGAGTCTCTGGGATCTTTACATCGCTCTTAGTGAACTCTCACTTGCCGAACGCGGTGCCGGCACGATTACCGATGTGACCACGTGTCCGGGATCCGACACCTGCCGCCTGGGTATCGCCTCAGCCAAAGGTTTAGGTAGCGCTATCAGCAGCGGTTTCAATAATGGGTTGGCGAAATACTCCGAGTTGGCGCGCCCGTTGCGCGTGAAGATCTCGGGCTGCCCAAACGGATGTGCGCATCACTCAGTCGCCAACATCGGATTCTATGCGGCGGCGCTTTCAAAGGACGACCGGAGCGTTCCCGCCCACTTTGTGACTGTGGGGGGTCGTGCCCACGGAGATGACGCTCAGTTCGGCGCGCTACTTGGCAAGTTCCCGGCGAAGAACTGCGTGAAGGTAACGGAGACTCTGCTGGGGCTTTACGAAGAAACGAAATTGCCGGCAGAGGACTTCAATTCTTTCGTCGCTCGCACTGGGACTGAACGGCTAAAAGAGATCCTCGAGCCGCTGCGGCAAGTCCCTTCGTTCGAAAAAGATCCTTCGTTCTACGAGGACTTCGGACACGAGCACGAGCACTTCGCGGTGCGCAAAGGCATCAAGGGTGAATGTGCCGGATCGACAGTTGCCGAGACGATACCGACGATTGACGCGGCGAGGGAGTGGCTGGCCCAGGCGGAAGCGTTGATTTATCACAAGGAATACGAGCACGCGGTCATCGCGGCGTATGAAGCGGCGGCGGCAGCCGCCCGCGTTCCACTATACGAGCGGTTGGTGGATCCGTTCACGGTGGATGAAGCTCTTTGGGAATTCGATAACCTGTTTGTGTTATCGGGCCAGACTCAAGGAGCTTGGGAAGGCGTTTCCTCAAAGTTCGCAACGTTGAAGGAGGATGGTCTCGAGACACAAACCGACGTTCTTAAGACACCAGGCGAAGTCAGGGCACAAGCAATTCTCGACGAAGCGCGAAGCTTTGTTAGTTACTGCGCGCAAGAGATGTTTTCGAAGGCAGGAGCGGCCGCATGAAAGAAGTGAATCGCGGGGTGCTGGTCGTAGGCCACGGCAGCCGTCGGCATGAAGCAAACGAAGACGTGCGCGAAGCCACCCGTCGCATCGGCGAGCGCGGCCACTTTGGTCTGATCGAAGCTGCCTTTCTGGAGATCGAACATCCGAATATCAGCGAAGGGTTCGGCAAATTGGTCGAGCGCGGAGCAAACGAGATTACCGTCCATCCTTATTTTCTTTCACCGGGCAGACACACGCGCGGTGACATTCCGCTCGAAGTTCGTGAAGCCGCCAGCCATCACGCCAGCGTCAGCTATCGAATTACCGAACCGCTTTCGGCCCACCCGCTCGTGATTGAGGCTTCGGCGCAGCGGATATTCGAGTCGATCGAATCTGAATTAGGTGGAAGAAAGGCCGCGCACTATCGAGCAAGAGGCGGCACCGTCTATCTCGTTGGCGCGGGACCGGGTGACCTGGGACTTCTTACAGTCAAAGCGCGCGACCTGCTGGAGTCCTGTGACGTGGTTATCTATGACTATCTCGTCAATCCGGAAATGCTCTCTAACGTTCGCGCCGGCGCCGAGCACATTTACGTTGGCAAAGTCGGTGGCGGGCGACAGACACCGCAAGACGAGATCAATGGCTTACTCGTTAGGCACGCCCAGAAAGGACTGCGAGTCGTGCGGCTCAAGGGCGGCGATCCTTTTCTATTCGGTCGTGGTGCGGAAGAGGCAGAGGCGCTGCGCAACGCCGGCGTTGCATTCGAAGTGGTGCCCGGGATCAGCTCAGCGCTGGCGGTCCCAGCCTACGCAGGCATCCCGCTCACAAAGCGCGGATTGGCATCTTCGGTGGCCGTGCTTACGGGCGCGCGCGGTGGTGACGGGGCGCCTGAGAACAGTGCTCTGGCGAATCTCGCGTCAGTAGACACCCTCGTCGTTTTAATGGGGGCTGCGCATCTCCGTCAGATTGCAAAAGACTTGACGGCCGCCGGACGTTCGGCGCAAACGCCTGCGGCCGTCATTCGTTGGGGAACTTATGAGGGCCAACAAACGTTGACAGGCACACTCGAGACGATTGCTGTTGAGGCGGAACGGTTTGGCATGAAAGCGCCGGCGGTAATCATTGTGGGCGAGGTGGTCCGGCTGCGCGAGCGCCTTAAATGGTTTGAGCAAAGGCTAGAGACCATCAAAGACCAAGAGTTGGAATCGGTGTTCGCGATGGCTTGCTGAAGGGAATTGATATGTCGGTTAGTGCTCTGTCACTCTCACAAGAAACGACGGACGAAGAACTGAAGGCGATCTCGGATGAGTTCGAGACGGCCCCGCCGGAAGTGATCCTTCGTTGGGCAGGCGAGGAGTTTGGACCGGATATCGCTTTCGCTACCGGATTTGGGGCTGAAGGCTGCGTGATTATTGCCATGCTCTCAACCATTCATCCGGGCGCGCGTATCTTCTATCTCGACACGGATCTGCTCTTTCCTGAGACTTACGCCTTGCGCGATCGATTAGAAGCGCGTTTCGGCGTTCGCTTTGAACGCCGGGCCACGCGCGTCTCGCTTACTGATCAAGCTCGCGAATACGGCGATCGGTTGTGGAAGCGTCAGCCTAATCTTTGTTGCCAGCTGCGTAAAGTCGAGCCTCTGAAAGAGATACTCTGTGGCCTGCGGGCCTGGATCACTGCTGTTCGTCGAGATCAGTCACCAGCACGTGCGCACATTGACCTGGTCGAGCGCGATCGCCAGTTTGGTCTGATCAAGATCAACCCGCTCGCCGCCTGGTCGGCCCGCGCCGTCTGGGATTACATAGCCAGTTACGACGTACCCTATAACGCGCTTCACGACCACGGCTACCCGTCCATCGGCTGCGCGCCCTGCACCACGCCCGTGCAAATTGGCGAAGATCCTCGCGCTGGTCGCTGGCGTGGAACGGTTAAGACTGAGTGCGGAATACATGTCAAATAGCATTGCCAAAAAAGGCGACTAAACAGCCCGGTACGGAACCGGTCGCGGTAGCGACCGGGTAGTCTCAACGCGATTTACCCGCTTGCGACCGCAAGCGGCTCCGTACCAAACGATCCGCGAATGAAGGAAACAAGATGAAACTTATCAAACCACATGGGGGCAAGCTCGTTAATCGCGAAGTTAGGGGGCCCGAACGTGACCGGCTCATTCAGGCAGCGGTCGATATACCGGCTTTGCAGCTAAACGCGCGCGACATCTCTGAACTGGAGATGATCGCCATTGGTGCGTACTCACCGCTCCAGGGATTTTTGGATCGGTCCGATTACAACTCGATGTGCGTCCGGATGCGACTGACAAACGACGTTGCCTGGCCCATTCCGGTGACGCTCTCGATCACGAACGAGCAGGCGAGTACCTTTCGCCAGTTCGAGGACGTAGCGCTGTATCAGGACGATCATCTCCTTGCCATTCTGCATCTCGCGGATAAGTATCGCTACGATAAAGAACGAGAGGCGGAACTCGTCTATCGCACGACTGACGCTGCTCATCCCGGTGTGCGCACTCTCTATAATCAAGGCGATTGGTTGCTGGGAGGAAAAATTAGTCTGGTCAATCGTCCCCGCAATCCCGCATTCCCGGCATATCGTCGAGATCCTGCGGAGACGCGGGCGCTCTTTCAGGAACGAGGTTGGCGGCGCGTGGTTGCTTTTCAGACTCGCAATCCAGTTCATCGCGCGCATGAGTACATCCAAAAATGCGCGCTGGAAATTGCAGACGGTTTGCTCTTGCACCCGCTGGTTTACGAAACCAAAGCCGACGACGTGCCCGCGGACGTGCGGCTGGAATCTTACGAAGCGATACTCGCCGGCTACTATCCTGCGGCGCGCACGATCCTTTCAATCTTACCGGCGGCAATGCGCTACGCTGGACCACGCGAAGCGGTCTTTCACGCGCTGATTCGTAAAAATTATGGTTGCTCGCACTTCATTGTCGGGCGCGACCATGCAGGAGTCGGCAACTACTACGGTACTTATGACGCACACCACATCTTCGACGAGTTTGAGCCGGAAGAACTCGGCATAACACCGCTGTTCTTCGATCACACGTTCTATTGTCGATCGTGCGGCGCGATGGCTTCGAGCAAAACGTGCCCGCATGAGACCGCGGCACACGTCACGCTTTCAGGCACGAAGGTGCGCGAGATGCTCAGTGTCGGACAAGTCCCGCCGGTTGAATTCACCAGACCTGAGGTGGCGCGGGTGCTAATCGAAGCACTGCGAGCGATTGAGACAGAACAACTGGTTGGAGCAGAAGCTTGAGCCACGAATGAAGTCATTGGCTCTGATGTCTCCCTTCTCCCTTTGGGAGAAGGGCTGGGGAAGAGGGGCTTGGCGAGCTGGCTTCGACACTAACGCCCTCTCCCCAACCCTCCCAAAGGGAAAGGGAGTCAATCAGTATCGCCATTTGGCAACGAAGGAATCAGTTAATGCACAACAGAAAAGGATTCACGTTGTGGCTCACTGGGCTATCAGGGGCCGGAAAGACAACACTCGCGATAGTGCTCGATCGAGAGATACGCGCTCGCGGCATGGCCGTCGAGGTTCTGGATGGAGATGAAATACGGACTAACCTCTCAAAAGGCCTGGGTTTTTCCAAGGAGGATCTGCTGTCCCGAAACGGCGTGGCGGCGATATCGGCAGCTATCTCGCCTTATCGCGAAGTGCGTGATGAAGTGAGACGGCTGATCGAAGCGGACGGCGCGGCATTTGTTGAGGTCTACGTGAAGTGTCCGATCAAAGTACTCGCAGAGAGGGACGTTAAAGGTCTCTACAAGAAGGCCCTGGCCGGGGAGTTGACGGGTTTCGCTGGCGTCTCTGATCCATACGAGGAGCCGTTGGCGCCGGAAGTTGTGATCGAGTCGAATCGAGAGGCCGTTGAATTTAGCGTGACAAAGATCCTCCGCGAACTTGAACGGCGTAAGCTGCTGCCGGAGGTAGAGGCGGACGAGCATTCGACCCCGGTCAGGTCTGCTCTGGACGCAGAAAGTCTGGAACTGCTTACGGACGTTCGCGTATTAGCTTGAGCCTGCCCGCAGGTACTGGTGCAGTTTGAAGTCCTGGCGGCTTTTCTCATTAGCACCGCGGCTTTAGCCCGGTGATTAGTGGTTGTGTTCGGAATGGAAACCGTTAAACGGTTTCCGCTTATGTCGGCTACTAAATTCACCGCGCTAAAGCGACGGTGCTAATGAGAGCAGCAAGGGCAAGCGGAACCAGTACCTGCCGCCGCCGGACCTTTTTTAGTTCAGGCGTGAGGCCGTAGGCACGGGACACTTCTATAAAAGAAACATTGGGACCTATTTAAAGTATTTAAGACGGCACAAATGACAGAAAGAAAGCTTGACAATCTGAGGGCACCCTCGCATAAACTGTTTTTGGTATTTTGATAATTGAAGCGTGGCGATTTAAGGCGAATTGCTCCACGTAAAAAACTGCTAAAGGGCTGGACTAGACTCCGACAATATTGAAGAGCCTTCCGCGCATATTTAGCGTGGAAGGCTTTTTACTTTGGCAGCGGTTGCACGCGCATCTTGCGCGTGATTTCACGGTGCCATGACCGGCTTTAGCTAATCCACGAGGTTCAAAGATGAGCGCGGTTCTCAATCCAACTATTGAAGACGATTGTACGATCGCGGGCGACACGCCTTTTCAGCTTGCGTGTGGCGCCCAGTTGCAACCGGTGACTCTACGTTATGCGCTTTATGGCAGACTAAACAAAGAGTGCGATAACGCTATCCTTGTTTGTCACGCATTGTCAGGATCGGCGCGCATAGCTGATTGGTGGCCGACGATGGTTGGGCGCGCTTCGGTGTTTGATACTGAGCGTTACTGCGTGATTGGCATAAACGTTATTGGATCATGTTACGGTTCGACGGGGCCCCGTTCATTCGACCCGCGAACAGGTAAGCCCTACGGTAGTCAGTTTCCTTTGATCAGCATCGCGGATATGGTTCGGGGCCAGGCCAAACTGTTAGATTCTCTCGGTGTGTGGCGGCTTCACACCGTGATCGGTGGTTCTATTGGCGGTATGCAGGCTCTGCAGTGGGCCGTGGATTTTCCCGATCGAGTCGAAAGATGTATCGCCATTGGTGCCGCGCCGCTGTCACACGATCCAGCGTGGCGTAACGGCGGCTACGGTGCTGATGCTCAACCACTGAAAGGGTTGGCACTGGCGCGCGCTATTGCAGTTTGCACTTACAAATCTCCGGAGCTTTTCACGGAGCGATTTGGACGGAACCCCAACCGCAATAGCGAAGACCCTTGCCGTTCATTAAACGAGCGTTATGACGTCGCAGGCTATCTTGACCATCAAGGCACTAGTTTCACTCATCGCTTTGATGCCAACTCATACCTGGTGCTGTCAAAAGCCATGGATACTTTCGACCTGACCCGAGGTTATCGGTCAGAAGCTGCAGCATTGCGCCGAATATTAGCGCGAGTCTTGCTGGTTGGTATTTCTTCTGACTGGCTCTTTCCCGCGATAGACATTCTTAATCTGAGTGAGCGAATGCGGTGGGCCGGAGTTGATGCAAGCTACGAGGAACTCTCATCATCGCATGGCCATGATGGATTCCTGACCGAGACAGATCTGCTGGTGTCGCTGATCAGTCCACATTTATTTGAGAAAGATGAGGCCGAGCTTGCGGCCGAAGTCACAGTTTACTGACTTTGTTTCGGGAGAATCAAAATTGGGACTCTTCCATGTCGTCAGTTCAGGAGAAGCGAAATGAGTGCTTACTTACTTGACCAACCACTAACGCAAACCGTGGCACTGCCGCAAACTCTGCTGCGCGATCAGGTAGCGATCGTCACTGGCGGATCCCGGGGGATTGGGCGCGCCACCGCGCTTAGATTGGCTGAAGCGGGGGCCCACGTCATTGTCAACTATGCGGAGCGCAAGTCGGAAGCTGAAGAAGTCGCACACGCTTGCGGTGAACTCGGCGTTAGAACTTTAGCGGTGCGCGCCGATGTCAGCGATTTTCAGCAAGCGACCGCGCTCACTGAGACAGCGTTCGATCATTTTGGCCGCCTTGATCTCCTGGTCGCCAACGCGGGCATCTGGGAAGGATCGCCCCTGGAAGTGATGACGGAAGAACTGTGGGATCGGGTTATCGAAACAAACCTGAAAGGCACGTGGACTGTCTGTCGCGCGGCCGTGCCGCTCATGAAAAGAGGAGGCGGCGGCTCGATCGTCATCGTTAGCTCGACGGCCGGGCAGCGCGGTGAGGCGAGTTACTCGAACTATGCGGCTTCAAAAGGCGGGCAGATCAGTTTCGCCAAATCTCTCGCGGTGGAACTGGCCCCGGAAATCAGGATCAATTGCGTCGCTCCGGGTTGGGTTGATACCGATCTAAACGAAAGCGTGTTCGGCGAAGACGGGTTTAAGAAGAAGCTTGCCGAGGCTATTCCCTTGCAGCGGATTGCGACCGCTGATGACGTCGCGCTGTCGATTATCTTTCTCGCTTCTGAGTGGGCGCAGCACATCACGGGCGAGGTCCTTAACGTGAACGGCGGGACAGTACTATGCGGGTAACAAATCTGGCAAGAATTCGGAACCGGATAAAAATGTTCTAATCAAGCTACAGCTAAACGGCCAACGAAGTTGTCTCTTAAGGGCGGCTCTCCGACAAGATGGTAAGATCAAGGTCGGAGGCCGCCCCTATTTATTCCTGGCGAAGGACAAAACTTCTGCGGACCCAAGGACCCAACCCTACAATTTTCAACGACGCTCGATGGCCTTGGTGGTTTGTCCAGCCGGACAGCGGGCTCCCATTAGGTTAGGTTCAGCGACAAGCCGCAGGCCCTACTCAGCAATGGCTTGCTCGAACCTCGCGCGCCAGCACAGTTTTGTCGTGACCGCCGTGAGTTACTGACAAAAATGTCTGGCACTGCCTATTCACAGCCTACCTCGCCTCATCACCCGAGACGCTTCCGATTCGTCTTAAGTCAATATCTATCGCCATTACTTGCACGATCGAAAATTTGCAGCAGTCTATGGCCGACTGGCACGGAGATTGTAGTTTGCAAGGGTCGAAGTTGCGTGAACCTTCGCAAGTTTGATCCAAGCGAACAATTCGGTCTCGACCTAGCGGTCATGCTCAAGCAGCTCGGCTGCGATAACGCCAAGGGATCGACCGGGAGAACCGCAGCGCTGAAATCGATGACAACTGACGTTAATTCCTGGATGTGGTGACAATCGATGGATTTTAGTGGCAACCGGAGGTCACACAAACAGGGCACTAGTTAGAGGAGGCACTGGCAGATGCTTATGAAGAAGAGACTGACACTTTCACAAAAAATGTCGCGGTTGGGCGTTCGGCTCCGCGATCCCGAATGGCGGCGGTATGGCGGGTTGCTTCTGACTGGAAAAGGGCTAGGCGTGGCTTTGCTAATCGCGGGCGTCGCTTTTCTTCCGGACTTGATCGGCCTCAATGCATTTGCCGCCGACGGCGACGTCAAGGCTGCTGATGTTGTCAATCCGATTAATACCGTATGGACGCTCCTCGCCGCTTTTCTGGTTTTCGCCATGCAGGTGGGCTTCACGATGCTGGAGGCCGGCTTCTGCCGCTCGCGCGAGACGGTGAACGTATTGATGGAATGCATCGTCGACACCTGCCTTTGCGGTGTGCTCTTTTTCGCTTTCGGATTTAGTTTCATGTTCAGCCACGGCAACGGCCTTATTGGTT
>WNGN01001946.1_pt1 | contig 13789 bp, 13 predicted proteins | sample 5400561 | NCBI WGS metagenome assembly WNGN01 (sample SAMN13153379, study PRJNA577476) | soil metagenome | isolation source: 115 cm soil or saprolite under Garry oak tree replicate 2 | place: USA:California | collected 2016-06-15
GTAGCCGATGCGTTCCGGCGTGCGCTCGATCGTGAACTCGGCGTGGTGGTACGGGAGATGGTACAGGGCTCGAGCCGCCGTCACCGCCAGCCGGCTGCTCGCGTCGAGGCTGAAGAACCACACACCGGGCTTGCCGTCGCGCGTGACGTAGGTGCGGACGTTCGTCTCCGCAAAGGAGGAGAGGCCCGGCACCGCGGGGATCCCGCGCGGCCGCAGCCCGGTGACGACGAATGGCGTGATGGAGACCCACGCGTCGCCGCGGTACGTGTCCAGGGACAGCCCGCGAGGGAGACGAGCGCGAAGGTCGTCGGGATCCATCGGCCAGTGCAAGAACACGAGGTCTTCCCACGTCTGCGCCATGACCCACGGTGCGCGCGGAAGCGGCCAGGGGCGGTGGGCGGACGGGTCACCGCCGTCGTGGGCGAGCTCTCGGGCGAGGGAGGCCGTCAGGCGCCCGAGCATCGCGCTCGACTTCCCCCTTGACAGCGATGTGAAACAGTAGTTTCATGTCGACCATGCCGATGCAACAACTTATCCTCCTCCTGGTCGGCGTGCCGCCGACGCCGTCGAGCCTCCGCGTGCGCGTGTGGCGTCGGTTGCGCTCGCTCGGTGCGGTGCCGCTCAAGCGCTCGGCCTATCTGCTGCCCGACACCCCGGAGCGGTACGAAGACTTCCAGTGGCTCGCTCAGGAGATCGAGCGCGAGGGCGGAGAGGCGACGCTCATTCGCATCCAGCAGATCGAGAACATCAGCCCCGAGAACGTGCAGCGGTTGCTCCACGAGCCGCGTGATCACGACTACCGCCAGCTCGCCGCGCGCTATCGCAAGGTGCTGCAGAGCCTCGACAAGAAACCCGCGGTCAAGGGCGCGCGCCTGCCGGAGGAGCTGGCGCACCTGGCCCGGGAGCACCAACGCATCCGGGACATCGATTACTTCGACGCCCCCAGCGGCGCCGAGGTCCGGCGTCTCGAGGAGGTCATCGCCATGCGCACTCGACGTCAGGAACCGGTCCATCGCGAAGAGCGCCGCCCCCTCGACCTGGCCGGGCTGCGCGGGCGACGGTGGGTGACACGTCCGCGCCCGCACATCGACCGCATCGCGTCGGCGTGGCTGATCAAGCGCTTCATCGATCCCGACGCGGAGTTCCTCTTCGCGCCTCCGGCCGAGTTCCCGAAGGACGCGATCCCCTTCGATGCGCCCGGCGTGGAGCTCAGCCATCAGGGCGAGGATTGCACGTTCGAGACGCTCGTCAAGCGGGCCCGCTTGCGCGACCGCCGCCTGGCCCGGCTCGCCGAGATCGTCCACGAAGCCGACCTGCGGGACGGGAAATATCCGCACGAGGAGGCGCGCGGCATCGACGTCGCCGTCCGTGCGCTGCTCGCCGCGTCGCCCGACGACCGGCAGGTCCTCGCGCAGGGCATGACGCTGTTCGAGGGCCTCTACGCCACGACGTCACGGAGGTCCTAGCATGCGCATCCTCACTCGCGGTGACGTCCTCGAGCTCCTGACCCTGCGTGACTGCATCGTTGCGGTGGAGGACGCGTTCCGGCTCCACGCCGAGGGCCGCACGCTCGGGCCCGGCGTCCTGGCCGTGCCCGCCGAGGGCGGCGGCTTCCACGTCAAGGCAGCGGGACTCGTCGGCGAGCGCAGCTACTTCGCGGCGAAAACGAACGCGAACTTTCCCGACAATGCGCGCCGATACGGCCTACCGACGATCCAGGGGACGGTCGTCCTCGCCGACGCGCGGACGGGTGAGCTCCTCGCAGTGATGGACTCCGGCAGCGTGACGGCGTTGCGGACGGGCGCGGCCACGGCGGTGGCCGCGAAGTTCCTGGCCCGCCCTGACGCGCGGTCCGCCACCATCGTGGGCTGCGGCGTCCAGGGCGAGATCCAGCTCGGAGCGATCGCCGCGGTGCTGCCGCTGCAACGCGCCTGGGTGCTCGACACCGATCACGCTCGCGCCGAAGGCCTCGCCGCCCGCGCCCAGGCGAACCTCGGCATCCGCGTCGAGGCCGGGAAGGATCTGCGTTCGGCGCTCCGCGGGAGCGACGTGTGCGTCACCTGTACCCCATCGCGCCGTCCATTCGTGTCCCGTGACGACGTCGCCGCGGGCACCTTCATCGCCGCCGTCGGTGCCGACCATCGTGGGAAGCAGGAGCTCGAGCCCACGCTGGTGGCGTCGTCGACCCTCGTGGTCGACGTGCTCGAGCAGTGCGCGGAGATCGGTGAGCTCCAGCACGTCCTCGCCGCCGGGCTCATGACGCGCGAGCAGGTGCACGCCGAGCTCGCGGACGTCGTCACGGGCCGCCGGCCCGGCCGAACTCAGGACGACGAGATCACCATCTTCGACAGCTCGGGCACCGCGCTGCAGGACGTCGCCGCAGCGGTGGTGGTCTATGAACACGCGCGCGCCACCGGGCGCGGCACGGACGTGACGCTCGATGCGTGAGTCACCTGCCAACGTGAGGACGAACACCTGTTCGGCGAGAGGAGAAATCTCATGAGATGGATCACTCGTGAACGCGCACGGGTCGACCGGATCGCGTGTCCGTGGCTCATCAGCCGCTTCGTCGATCCCAAGCCGGAGTTCCTGTTCGTTCCCGCCCGCGAGGTCCGCGCGGCCGCCGAGCGGGAGCGCGCCATCCCCTACGACATCCCGGACGTGGAGCTGGGCCACCACGGCGCGCAGTGCTCGTTCGACGCGTTCATCGAGCGCTACGAGCTGAGCGACCCCGGGCTGCTGGCGCTCGCCGCGATCGTCCGCGGCGCGGACACCGACGATCGCGGCCTCACGCCCGAGTCCGCCGGTCTCTACGCCGCCGCGACCGGGTTTCAGGCGACCAGCCGCGACGACTTCGACAACATGACGCGCCAGTTCCCGATGTACGACGCCCTCTACGCGTACTGCCGCACCCAGGCCTCGGCGGTGCCGTCGACATCACGGGTGCTCTTCGTGTGCCTGCATGGCGCCGCCAAGAGCGTGGTCGGCGCGGCGCACTTCCGGCGGCTCGCGGCGGAGCGCGGGCTCGCCATCGGCGCCGTGGCGGCCGGAACCGAGCCGGACGCGCAGCTGGCGCCGGGTGCGGTGAAGGGCCTCGCCGGTGACGGCCTCGAGCCGGCGCTCACCCGCCCCCGCCCGGTCACGCTCTACGACCTGGACAGCTCCACGCGCATCGTCAGCTTCGGCTGCGACGTCGTGGCCACTCGCGGCCAGCGTGTCGAGCAGTGGGACGTGCCGGCGGTGAGCGACGGTTACGCGGCCGCGCGCGACCGCATCGTGGCCAACGTCGAGCGGCTGGTCGCCGATCTCGCGGGCGGGCGCTGAGGTGGCGCTCCGGCTCCTCGGCTTCGTCGATCTGCCCGCACACGCCAAGGCCGGCGGCTTCGATCACGCCGCCGTGCACGAGCCGACGGGACGGATCTACGTGGCGCACACCGCCAACGACGCCGTCGACGTGATCGACGTCGGGACGCAGCGGTACGTCGGCTCCATTCCCGGGCTCACGAGCGTGGCGGGAGCGCTCGTCGCCGAGCCCGATCTCGTCTTCACGTCGAACCGGGGAGAAAACACGGTCGCGATGTTCACCACCGCCGAGATGCCACGCGTCGAGAAGGTCGGCGTGGGGGTCCGGCCGAACGGGCTCGCCTACGATCCGCGGCGCGGGCGGCTCCTCGCCGCGCACGTCGGAGATCCGGGTATTCCCGGCTCGTGCACCGTCTCGATCGTGGATGTCCGTGCCCGGAAGCGTCTCGCCGACGTGGCCGTCGCCGGACGCACCCGCTGGACGGTCTATGACCCAGTTGCCGACGCCTTCCACGTCAACATCGCCGAACCGCCTCAGATCGTCGTCGTCGACGCCGGCGATCCGGTCCGTATCCGTCGGGTGGTCACGATCCCCCATGCGGGGCCCCACGGGCTCGACATCGACGTGGCGCGTCGCCGGCTGTTCTGCGCGTGTGACGCCGGCGTGCTCGTCGAGCTGGACGCGGACAGCGGTCAGGTCGTCGCGACCAACGCGATCGCTGGCGTTCCAGACGTGGTCTTTTTCAACGTGGCGCTCGGTCGGCTCTACGTCGCGATCGGTGATCCCGGCGTCATCCAGGTGTTCGACACGGCGCCGCTCTGTCACCGTGAGACGGTGACGACGGAGCCGGGCGCCCACACGCTCGCGTTCGACGCCGCGCGCAACGTCGTGTGCGCGTTCCTGCCGGCGACGCATCGCGCCGCCGTGTACGCGGACGACGCACCATGATCACGGCCCTCGCAGACTCGACCATCCGCGACCCACACATCAAAGAGAGGATGAAGATCATGCACCAGGAGATCACTCCGATCCCGGTCAGGCCCTGGACGCTGAACGGCATCTCCGAGCGGATGCTCGTCAGCCATTACGAGAACGACTACGGCGGCGCCGTGCGAGCCCTGAACGCGGTTCGGGCCGAGCTGGCCGCGCTCGATGCGAAAGCTCCCGGCTCCAGGCTCCGCGCCCTCAAGCGCGAAGAGCTGATCGCCATGGGCTCGGTGGCGCTGCACGAGTTGTACTTCGGGAACCTCGGCGGCGAGGGCAACAAGATCCCCGACAATATCCGCGCGATCCTCGAAGAGCACTTCGGGAGCGTCGCCGCCTGGCGGCGCGAGTTCGTGGGGATCGCGCAGTCGCTCGCGGGCGGCTCGGGCTGGGTGCTGCTCACCTGGTCGCGGCGGCAACGGCGGCTCCACAACCAGATCGCGCTCGATCACTCGCAGGCGGCCGTCGACTCCGCGCCCGTGCTCGCGCTGGATATGTACGAGCACGCGTATCACCTCGACTTCGGCGCGAATGCCACGGCCTACATCGATGCCTTCATGCGCAACGTCGACTGGACCGCCGTGACGGAGCGGATGGCCGCCGTCCACGCCGATCGCGCGCTGCCGAGCGACGACCCCTCCGACCAGAGCCTGCCGTCGCTCTCCGTCGAGGAGCTGGCCGCACGGCTTGCCAAGGGCGAGCCCGTGCAGGTCCTCGACGCACGGCCGCGGCACCACATCTCGCGGACGGTGGACCTGATGGAAGGCGCGGTGTGGCGTGATCCAGATCGGGTGGAGGAGTGGATCGGCGAGCTCTCATCGGACACGCCGGTCGCCGTCTACTGCGCGTACGGCTTCCACGTCGGCTGCAACGTGACCCGCACGCTGCGTGAGCGGGGCTTCGACGCGCGTTACATCCGGGGCGGCGTCTCCGCGTGGTACGCCGCCGGTGGCGCCCGGGCCCTGCGGCCGGCGACCGGATAGCTCGTGGCGACCGCGGCCGGAGGAACCGCCTCTCCGGTCGCGGTCGGAGCCCCCACGAATTTCGGAAACGGAGGCGCAACCGTGCAGTGTGGCCGATGCCGGGCCGAGAACCGCGAGGGCCGGCGCTTCTGTGGCGAGTGCGGCTTCCCGCTCGCCACCACGTGCCCGTCGTGTCGCTTTGCCAACGAGGGCCACGAACGGTTTTGTGGCGGCTGCGGCAGAACGTTGGTCCCACCGGCACCTGCCGGCGAGCCGAGGTTTCAGTCCCCCGAGACGTACACCCCGAAGCATCTGTCCGAGCGCATCCTGTCGTCGAGGACGGCGCTGGAGGGAGAGCGCAAGCGGGTGACCGTGCTCTTCGCCGATCTGAAGAGCTCGATGGAGCTGCTCGCCGATCGTGATCCGGAAGATGCGCGCGCGATCCTCGATCCTGTCCTCGAGCTGATGATGGCGGCCGTCCATGGCTTCGAAGGCACCGTCAACCAGGTCATGGGCGACGGGATCATGGCGCTCTTCGGCGCCCCGATCGCGCACGAGGACCATGCCGTGAGGGCGTGCTATGCCGCGCTCCGGATGCAGGAATCCGTGCGAGCGTACGCGGCGAGCGCGCGGCGCTCTCATGGCGTCGAGGTCCAGATCCGTGTCGGGCTGAACTCCGGTGAGGTCGTGGTGCGATCCGTCGGAAGCGATCTCCGGATGGAGTACTCGGCGATCGGGCAGACCACGCACCTGGCGGCGCGCATGGAGCAGCTCGCGACACCGGGAACCATTCGGCTGACGGCTGACACCCTGCGCCTCGTCGAAGGATTCGTCGACGTCACGCCGCTCGGCCCCGTGCCGGTCAAGGGCATCCAGGAGCCCATCGACGTCTTCGAGGTGACCGGCGCCGGAGCGGCGCGGACGCGGCTGCAGGCGGCGGTCCTGCGCGGCCTCAGTCCCTTCCGAGGGCGCGATCGCGAGCTCGAACAGCTCGGCCTCGCCCAACAGCACGCGGGAGAGGGGCGCGGCCAGCTCGTCGCGCTCGTCGGCGAAGCCGGCGTCGGCAAATCGCGCCTCATCTACGAGTTCGTCCACTCCCCTCGCCTTCAGGGCTGGTCGATTCTGGAAGCGGCGCCGGTCTCCTATGGCCAGGCGACGAGTTATTTCCCGGTCATCGATCTCCTCAAGGGCTACTTCAAGATCCAGAGCCGCGACGAGCCCCGCGCGATCCGCGAGAAGGTCACGGGCAAGGTGCTCACGCTCGACGAGGCGCTGAAGCCGACCCTGCCCGCGTTGCTCTCGTTGCTCAGTGTGGCGGCCGACGACGACACCGAGTGGCGGACCCGATCCCGGCGAACGCCGGCGGCGCACCCTGGACGCGGTGAGCCGATTGCTGCTGCGCGAGGCCCACGAGCAGCCGGTCCTCCTGATCTTCGAAGACCTTCACGGGATCGACGCCGAGACCCAGGCGGTCCTCGACGGTCTCGTCGCGAGCCTCGGGACGGCGCGCCTGCTGCTGCTGGCGACCCACCGTCCAGAATACGCTCACGCCTGGAGCGACCAGTCGCACTATGCGCAGATGCGGCTGAGCGCGCTTCCCGCCGAGAGCGCGGGCGAGCTGCTCGATGCGCTCCTCGGCCCCGATCACGGCCTCGCACCACTGAAGCAGCGCCTCGTCGAGCACGGCAATCCGTTCTTCCTCGAAGAGACCGTCCGAACGCTGGTGGAGACGAATCTCCTGGTCGGACAGCCAGGACGGTATCGCCTGACGCAACCGATCCATGCGCTCGACGTGCCGCCGACGGTCCAGGCCGTGCTGGCGGCGCGCATCGATCGCCTCGCTCCGGAGGACAAGCGTCTCTTGCAGACGGCCTCCGTCGTGGGCCATGACGTCCCGCTGTCCGTCCTTCAGGAGATTGCCGAGCTGCCGGATGAAGCCCTCCGTCGGGGCCTCGATCGCCTGCGCGCCGCGGAGTTCGTCTACGAGGCGAAGCTCTTCCCGGAGATCGAGTACACGTTCACGCACGCGCTGACGCACGAGGTCGCGTACGGCGGACTGCTCCACGAGCGCCGCCGCGTCCTGCACGCTCGCATCGTCGAGGCCTTCGAGCGCATCTACGCCGACCGGCTGGCCGACCACGCCGAGCGGCTCGCCGACCATGCGCTACGCGGGGAAGTCTGGGACAAGGCCGTTCGCTATCTCCGCGATGCGGTCGATCGACAAGCGGCACGCTCCGCGTACCACGAGGCTCGCAGCTCGTTGGAGGCCGCCTTGCGCGCGCTCGCTCGTCTTCCCGAGACTCGAGCGACCCAGGCCCGGGCCATCGATCTCCGTCTCGACTCTCGACTCGTTCTGGCCCCGCTGGGCCAGTACGACCGGATCCTCGAGTACATGCGCGAAGCCGAGGTCATCGCCCGTCAGCTCGGCGATCAACGCAGGCTGGGACTCGTCCTGGCCGACATGGGAGCGCGGCTCCGCAACGTCGGCGATCATCGCCGCGCGCTGGCCGCGAGCCAGCAAGCGCTCGACATCGCCACCGAGCTTGGCGAGCGCGGCATGCACATCGAGGCCCGCTATCGTCTGGCCCAGGCCCATTTCGCCGTCGGCGAGTTCGAGCAAGCCGTCACAATGTTTCGGCGAACGATCGAGTCTGGGACCTCCGGCGGCGTGGGGTTCGTGACCTGCCGATCCGCCCCCTCACCCGTTCGACCGCGCTTTTTCGAGGCCTGGCCCCACGCCTGGCTGGGGCTCGCGCTCGGCCATCTCGGTCGCTTTGGGGAGGCCGTGCACCACGCGGAAACAGCGATGCGGATCGCCGAATCGGCGGACCACCTGCACACCGTGATCGAATCGTACGCCGCACTGGGGGGCGTCCATCTCGAGCGTGGCGAGCTGGACCGTGCCCGCCGGGCGTTCGAACGTGGCCTCGCGCTCGTTCGACCCCAGAGCGCCGGGGACGTGAATCTCCTCTCCGGCCTCGGGTACACCTACGCACTGTCCGGACGAGCCCGGGAGGCCGTTCCCCTCCTCGAAGATTCGATCCAGAGGGAGACGTCGATCAGCGCAATGGGACTGGGGCTCTCGGTGCGGCGGACGCGGCTGGCGAAAGCGTATCTGAGCATCGGGCGCCGGGACGACGCCTTGACCTGTGCGAGGAGCGCCGTCGAGCTGTCCACGAAGCACCACGAGCGCGCGAACCAGGCGCTGGCGCTCGAAGCGCTCGCCGACATCACCGCGTGCGACGACACGGCGGGTCCCGGCGACGCCGTCGACCTCTACGCCAGGAGTCTTGCCCTTGCGAACGAGCTCGGCATGCGTCCGCTCGTCGCCCACTGCCGAGCCGGCCTCGGTACGCTTCATCGTCGCATCGGTTCGCGTGGCGAATCCGATGACCACCTCGCTGCCGCGGCAGTGATGTACCGTGAGATGGGGATGACGTACTGGCTGGAGGGACGGGAGCGAGACGTGAACGGGTGATGCGCCCGATCATCCTTGCCCTCATCGCGGCGCTGCTGTTCGGGCTGAGTACCCCGGCGGCCAAGATCCTCCTCGACACGACCGACCCCTGGTTGCTCGCAGGCCTCTTCTATCTCGGCTCGGGGCTGGGGCTCGGCGGCCTGCGCGTCATCCTGCTGTTGATCGGTCGGGCTCCCAGAGACGCTCCGCTTCGTCGTCGCGACGTGCCGTGGCTCACGGGCGCCATTCTCACCGGCGGGATCGTCGGGCCGGTGTTCTTGATGTTCGGCCTCGCCGGCGGCTCAGCCTCGCAGGCGGCCCTGCTGCTGAACCTCGAGGGTGTTCTGACCGCCGCGCTGGCGTGGCTCGTGTTCCGGGAGCACGTCGACGCCCGGATCGCCCTCGGCATGGCGCTCATCACGGGTGGCGCACTGGTCCTGGCCTGGCAGCCCGATCGCGGCGAGCCCATCGGCCGTCACGCGGTGTTCGTCGCAGGCGCCTGCCTGGCCTGGGCCCTCGACAACAACCTCACCCGCAAAGTGTCGGGCGGCGACGCCACGCTGGTCGCCGCCCTGAAAGGCGGCGCCGCCGGAGCCGTCAACCTCACGATCGCGATGGCGATGGGCGCACCGTTCCCCGGATGGGGCGACGCCTTCGGTGCCGCAGCGGTCGGCCTGCTCGGTTACGGCGTGAGCCTGATGCTGTTCGTGCTGGCGCTCCGCGAGCTCGGCGCCGCACGCACGGGCGCCTACTTCTCGACGGCACCGTTCATCGGAGCCGTCGCTTCGATCGCGATGCTCGGGGAACCGGTCAGTCGCCGGCTCGCTGCCGGTGGCCTCTTGATGGCCGCCGGCGTCTGGCTCCACGTCAGCGAGCGACACGTGCACGAGCACGTCCACGAGCCGCTCGCCCACGAGCACATCCACCGACACGACGACGCCCATCACGCCCATGAGCACGAGGCCGGGACGAGCGAGCCACACTCGCACTGGCACGTGCACGGTGAGCTACGTCACAGCCATCCTCACTATCCCGACCTCCACCACCGCCATCGGCACACTTAGCGAGTGGGTGGGCTTGCGACGGCGCCGGGCGGCAGGATCGGCGCCGTGACGAAGTCTGCCGGCGACGGGCCGGTCAGTGACTCGAGGAACGCCACGATCTCCGTCACCTCGCCGGCCGTCAGCGTGCGGCCGAGCTGAACGCGCGCCATGATGCGGACCGCTTCGGGCAGGGTCGACACCGAGCCGTCGTGGAAATACGGTGGCGTCATCGCCACGTTCCGGAGACTCGCGACCTTGAAGACGTGGAGATCCGCGGGGTCCTGCGTAACGTCGAACCGTCCCTTGTCGACAACGGGGCTCCCCGTGGCGAGCCAGTAGTCCTCCATGAGCCCGAACTTCTGGTACATCGTGCCGCCGACACCGACGCCGTTGTGGCAGGTGGCGCATCCCGTCCGGATGAACGTCCGGAGACCAGTCTGCGCCGCGGTCGTCAGGGCCCGGTCGTCGCCCTGGAGAAATGCGTCGAAGGGTGCCGGTGTGAGAAGCGTGCGCATGTACGAGCCGATGGCCTTGCCCCAGTTGTCCGGCGTGATCGGGTCCTCCTCGCGCGGAAAGGCTGCGGCGAATAGCGGAGCGTACCCGGGGATCGCCTTGAGCTTGGCCATCGCACTCGCGAAGCTCGGATTCCCGTACGCCAGCGGTGCGATCAGCGACTTGACGGACAGGTCCTCCACCGACGTCCGGTCACCTCGCCAGTGCTGCACGAACTGAACCGCGGCGTTGAACACCGTTTGCGCGTGACGCGGGTGTGTCCGATGCTCGGCGCCGATGGACGTGGGCAATGCGTCGGTACCGTACAGCGCGGGCTGGTGGCACCGCGCGCAGCTCACGGCACCGTCGGCCGAGACCCGCGGATCGAAAAACAGGAGCCGGCCGAGGTGAACGCGCTCGGGCGTGACAGGATTCTCGGCTGTTCCCAGGTCGCGAGGCAGCGACGCGAAGAGAGCACTGGCTTGGGCACGAAGATTCGTGTCCGCCGCCTCGGCCAGCGTCACCACGGCGAACAGCATGACCAGCGGGCCCGACCACAGCACACGTCCAGCGTGACCCATATGAGCCTCCTTCGACGCGGCGAGGCCGTCGTCGCCCGTGCCTACGGACTCGTGGGCGCTCACGGATGACGAACGGCGCGCGGTGATCCGGCGGTGGCCCTCACTCCGTAGGCATCGGAAGTGAGCGTCGATCCCGCCGCGGATCCGGACCTGGTGGGTCGTATGCGCCTCGGCGACGAGTCGGCGCTCGAGTCGCTGTATGCGCGCTATGGCGGGCTGGTCTACACACTCGCCCTGCGGATCGTCGGGGACCCCGAGCTTGCCCGTGAGGTCGTTCAAGACACGTTTCTTCGCTCGTGGGACGGCCGCGAGACGTATGACGCCCGACGCGGTCGCGTGCCCTGGTGGCTCATGGGAATCGCCCGGAACCGGGCCATCGACCTCCTACGCAGCCGGTCCCACCAGGCGCGCATGCGCGAGCGCACGGCACCTCTCCCCGAAATTCCCACGAGCCTCCCGCGCGATCCGGTCGACGCCGTGGTCTCGCGTCGCGCTGTCCTCGATGCCCTGCGTGAGCTGTCGGAGGGACAGCGGCGCGCAATCGAGCTCGCCTACTACGGGGGGCTGACGCAGACCGAAATCGCGAACGAGCTGGGCGAGCCCCTGGGGACCATCAAGAGCCGCACACGCGAGGCGCTGGAGCGACTTCGGAAGGTTCTGGGGCCGCTCATCCAATCTGCGGGAGGTCGGACATCGTGATCGACAGCAGCGAGCACGTCGTCGACGACCTGGCAGCGTATGCCCTCGGCTCGCTCGAGACGGGCGAGCATGCGCGAGTGGATGAGCACGTGGCCGGCTGCCCGTCGTGTGCGAGCCGTCTCGCCGAATACCGTGGGCTCGCTGGCGCACTGCCGCTGGCCCTCGCCCCGATCTCGCCGCCCTCCGACCTGTGGGACGCGATCCGCTCCGAGGCCCGCCGGCGGCGGCTCCGGCCACGGATGCGGTCGGCGATGGGAACCAGGTGGTTTCGGGCCGCGCCGTGGATCGCGGCCGCCGTCGTGGCGGCGTGGCTGGTCACGTGGAACATGCGACTGCAGAGTGAGCTCACGCGGTATACGCAAGGGCCGCAGGTCGAGAAGCTCGCACGCCGGCCCGCCCGACTCGTCATCCTGACGGGCGCGGCCGGATCGCAAGCGAGTGCCCGGGTATTCGCGGCCGTGGACGGCCAGAGCGGTCACATGGCCATCACGGGACTGGCTCGGCTACCGGCCGGTCGCGTGTATCAGTTGTGGTTCTTGCCAAAAGCCGGGCCCGCGCTGACCGCGGCCACGTTCACCGTCGACGCCGACGGCCGAGCGTGGGTCGTGATCCGGGTGCCGGCCGACCTCGACGACACACGCGGCCTCATCGTGACGGAGGAGGCGGCACCAGGCAGTCCGGCGCCTACGGGGCCGCCTCTCCTCGAGGCTCGCCAGTGGCGGTGATCCATCACGGCCAGGTCTGACTCGAAATCACGAGACGCCCCACCGCCTTCCATCCGAGGATGGCAGGCAAACGGCTTCTGAGCACGCCGAAGATCGTGCGTGATCACCAGCATAAGGCGACGATCTGGGGACTAATCGGTGAGCTTCCCGTCGCGAAGGGAGTGCGCCTCGTCGGCGAGGTGAACGGAGAGAAACCTCGGCGTGAGAGCCAGCGCGATTCCGTGCTCCTCGGTGTCATCTGGCAACCTTGGTCCTCGCGAAACGTGTGGTTCGACGCGGGCCTCCGGCGAGGGTTCACGCGCGGCGTCCCCGACTGGCAGTTCACCCTCGGACTCACGTTCGGTTTTTCGACGTCCTCGCTGACCAAGGGCTCGACGGCTCTCGGAACGCACTGAAGCCTCGGTTACTTCACCTTCGCACGGCAATAGGCATACAGCGCGTCGTACGCCGGGAACTGTTTCGCCATATTGTCGTGGTCGTCCTTCGCCATCGCCTGGAAGCCGGTCGCGAGCGCGTAGAGTCCCGGGGACTCGGGCGTGAGCTGGCGCGCGTCCGTGTCGGCGCCTCGCACGATCAGCGCCATCGTCTTGAGCGCGGGTTCCTCGAGCTTGTACTTTTCGAGGAAGGCATCGAACGAGCATCGCTCGCCGTGGTGGCCGAGCTCGACGCCGGGAATGTCATATGGAGTGGCCCCCTCGCGCGCGGCCACCTGCTTCACTTGATCCGATGGCACGAACAGGAACGTCGGCTCCTTGTCGATGAAACGACTGATGAGCCAGGGGCACGCGATCCGATCGACGCGCGCCTTCTCCCGGGTGACCCATTTCATGCGTCGCTCCTCCTACTTGCGGCTGTTGGTCTGATCCAGCGCCGCCTTGAGCGCTTGGGCCAGCTTCACCGGGTCGTCGTTCGCCCAGAAGTGCATGTAGAAGAGGCGCGGTGTGTCCATCAGGGCGTGATTGTGGATCGCCGTGACGTCGACGCCGTGCTGCCGAAGGGTCTTCGCGACGGCGTTCACTTCCTTGTCGATCAAGACGAAATCGCCGGTGATCGCCGCCTTACCGTCGGTCGTGGGCTGGAAGTTCATCACCGTCACGACGCCCATGGCGGGAAGCAGCGGCTGGCCCATCTCCGTAATGCTCTCGGCGCGGGGGAACGTGACCTGGAAGACGCCGGCACCGACGTCACGGCCGGAGCGGCCAAGTGCTTGCTCGATGGCCTTCGCGTCGAGCGTAGGTCCGGTGGACGATGCCGGAGGCGGCGCCGAGCCGCCGAGTGGCGTGCCACTCGCGGACAACGCCTGGCGGAGCGCGCGTGCCATCTGCACGGCGTCACCGTGGCCGCTGTAGTGCATGTACATCGTGTGCGGCAACATCTCGTTGAGATGATTGTGGACCGCGGTCACCTCGAGACCACCCGCGAACAGACCGGACATCACCGCCGGGATCTCCTGATCGAGCAGGACGAGATCCCCCATGACCATGGCGTGGTCACCGATCTGCTTGAACGCCGCGTAGGATCCCAGGGCGAACCCGGCCTTCA
>WNGN01001956.1_pt1 | contig 13773 bp, 15 predicted proteins | sample 5400561 | NCBI WGS metagenome assembly WNGN01 (sample SAMN13153379, study PRJNA577476) | soil metagenome | isolation source: 115 cm soil or saprolite under Garry oak tree replicate 2 | place: USA:California | collected 2016-06-15
GGAGGAGCGGGGGTCGTGAAGGTGGCTTGCGCGCGTCCGGGGGCGGGACGGGGGTCTCGGCTCCCGGTCCTCGGCCCGTGCGCGCTGCGTAGGCTGCGGCGTCCCCCCGCTGGCCGCAGGCGCGCGCAAGGGCCTGCGGGGGTCGCCTCGACCCCCGTCCCGCCCCCGGACGCGGGTCGCATCGCTCACGACAGGAGCCAAACACGATGATGGAAGATCTCTTCAGTCTCTTCGAGAAGCCGAAGAATCCGCTCAGCTTCAACGCGATTCGCATCTCGCTCGCGTCGCCGGACAAGATCCGGTCGTGGTCGCATGGCGAGGTGAAGAAGCCCGAGACGATCAACTACCGGACGTTCAAGCCGGAGCGGGACGGGCTCTTCTGCGCCAAGATCTTCGGGCCGACGAAGGACTACGAGTGCAACTGCGGCAAGTACAAGCGCATGCGCCATCGCGGCGTGGTGTGCGAGAAGTGCGGCGTCGAGGTCATCCAGTCGAAGGTCCGCCGCGAGCGCATGGGCCACATCGATCTGGCCACGCCCGTCGCCCACATCTGGTTCCTGAAGAGCCTGCCCTCGCGCATCGGCACGCTCCTCGACATGACGCTCAAGGAGCTCGAGAAGATCCTCTACTTCGAGTCCTACGTCGTGGTCGATCCGGGCACCACCCCGCTCCAGGAGCGCGAGCTGCTCTCCGAGGGCCGCTACCGCAAGCTCACCGAGGAGCACGGGCCCGACGCCTTCCGGGCCGGCATGGGCGCGGAGGCGATCCGCGAGCTCTTGAAGAAGCTCGAGGTCGACAAGCTGTTCGTCGACCTGCGGGTCGAGATGAAGGAAGCGACCAGCGAGGCGCGGCGGAAGAAGATCTCGAAGCGGCTCAAGGTCATCTCCGCCTTCAAGAACTCGGGGAACCGGCCGGAGTGGCTGATCCTCGAGGTCGTCCCGGTGATCCCGCCCGATCTCCGGCCGCTGGTGCCGCTCGACGGCGGCCGCTTCGCCACCTCCGACCTGAACGACCTCTACCGGCGGGTCATCAACCGCAACAACCGCCTGAAGCGCCTGATGGAGCTCAACGCCCCGGACATCATCATCCGCAACGAGAAGCGGATGCTGCAGGAGGCGGTCGACGCCCTCTTCGACAACGGGCGGCGCGGCCGGGCGATCACCGGCCCGAACAAGCGCCCGCTCAAGTCGCTCTCCGACATGCTCAAGGGCAAGTCGGGGCGCTTCCGCCAGAACCTCCTCGGCAAGCGCGTCGACTACTCGGGGCGCTCCGTGATCGTGGTCGGCCCCGAGCTCCGCCTCCACCAGTGCGGGCTGCCGAAGAAGATGGCGCTCGAGCTGTTCAAGCCCTTCATCTACAACAAGCTCGAGGAGCGCGGCTTCGTCACGACCATCAAGAGCGCGAAGAAGATGGTCGAGAAGGAGCGGCCCGAGGTGTGGGACATCCTGGACGAGGTGATCCGCGAGCACCCGGTCCTCTTGAACCGCGCGCCCACGCTTCACCGCCTCGGCATCCAGGCCTTCGAGCCGATCCTGATCGAGGGCAAGGCGATCCAGCTCCACCCGCTCGTCTGTGCCGCCTACAACGCCGACTTCGACGGCGACCAGATGGCGGTCCACGTGCCGCTCTCGGTCGAGGCGCAGGTCGAGGCGCGCGCGCTCATGATGTCGACCAACAACATCCTCTCGCCGGCGCACGGGAAGCCCATCATCGTCCCCACCCAGGACATCGTCCTCGGCCTCTACTTCATGACGCGCGAGAAGCTGGGCGCGAAGGGCGAGGGCAAGGCGTTCTCGAGTTTCGACGAGGTGCGCATTGCCTTCGACCAGCGCGAGGTCGACCTGCAGGCGCGCATCAAGGTGCGCGCGCCCGCGGCCGCGGGCGGCAACGGCGGGCTGATCGAGGCGACCGTCGGCCGCGTGCTGCTCTACGAGATCGTCCCACACGAGATCCCCTTCGCCGAAGTGAACAAGGTGATGAAGAAGAAGGAGCTCGGGTGGTTGATCGACCTCGCCTACCGGCACGCCGGGAACAAGGCGACGGTCATCTTCGCCGACCGCCTGAAGGACCTGGGCTACGAGCAGGCGACCCTGGCCGGCATCTCGATCGGCATCAAGGACATGGTGATCCCGGAACCCAAGCAGAAGCTCCTCGAGGAAGCCAACGGGGCCGTGCGCGAGATCGAGGACCAGTACAACAAGGGCCTCATCACCGACGGCGAGCGCTACAACAAGGTGGTCGACATCTGGGCCGAGGTGACCGACCGCATCGCCGACGAGATGCTGCGCGAGCTCGGCACCCAGGAGGTGCCGGACCAGGACGGCAAGGTGCGCCGCATCCCGTCCTTCAACCCGATCTTCATGATGGCCGACTCGGGCGCGCGCGGCTCCGCACAGCAGATCCGCCAGCTCGCCGGCATGCGCGGCCTGATGGCCAAGCCCTCGGGCGAGATCATCGAGACGCCGATCACCGCCAACTTCCGCGAGGGGCTCACCGTGCTCCAGTACTTCATCTCGACGCACGGCGCGCGCAAGGGCCTCGCCGACACGGCGCTCAAGACGGCGAACTCCGGCTACCTGACGCGCCGGCTGGTCGACGTGGCGCAGGACTCGATCATCCAGGAGGAGGACTGCGGCACGCTCGACGGCATCGAGATGACCCCGCTGGTCGAGGGCGGCGAGGTGATCGAGGGCATCGGCGACCGCGTCCTCGGCCGCGTCGGGCTCGAGGACATCCGCGACCCGTTCTCGAACCGCGTCATCGTGCAGGCGAACGAGGAGATCGACGAGGACAAGGTCGCCGAGATCGAGGACGCCGGACTCGAGCGCGTGAAGATCCGCTCCGTGCTAACGTGCCAGTCCCGGCAGGGCGTGTGCGTCCGGTGCTACGGGCGCGACCTGGCGCGCGGTCACATGGTGAACCTGGGCGAGGCGATCGGCGTCATCGCCGCGCAGTCGATCGGCGAGCCGGGCACGCAGCTGACCATGCGGACGTTCCACATCGGCGGCACGGCGAGCCGGCGCGCCGAGCAGACCACGCTCGAGGCGCGCAACGAGGGCTTCATCAAGTTCATCAACCTGGCGGCGGTCGAGGGCAAGGACGGCGACCTGATCGTGATGAGCAAGCGCAACGGCGAGATCGCGATCGTCGACTACCCCGAGCCCAACCGGGAACGCGAGCGCGAGCGCTACCCGGTGGTGTACGGCGCGAAGCTCAAGAAGCGCGACCGCCAGAAGGTGAAGGGTGGCGAGATGATCGCGGAGTGGGACCCGTACACCATCCCGATCCTCACCGAGAGTGCGGGGGTGGTGAAGTTCGGCGACATCCTCGAAGGTGTCACCATGGAGGAGAAGCTCGACGAGCGCACGGGGCTCTCGACCAAGGTGATCGTCGACACCAAGGACGTCGACAAGCGGCCGCGCGTGTCGATCAAGGACGAGAGGGGGCAGACGGCCCGGATCGGCACGGGCGAGGCGCGCTACCTGCTGCCAGTCGGGGCGCACCTGAACGTGCTCGAGGGGCAGAGCGTGTCGGCGGGCGACATCATCGCCAAGATGCCGCGCGAGACCACCAAGACCAAGGACATCACCGGCGGCCTGCCGCGCGTCGCCGAGCTCTTCGAGGCGCGCAAGCCGAAGGAGTTCGCGGTCATCAGCGAGATCGACGGCATCGTCTCCTTCGGCAAGGACACCAAGGGCAAGCGGAAGGTCGTCGTCACGCCCGAGGTGGGCGAGGCACGCGAGTACCTGATCCCCAAGGGCAAGCACATGAGCGTGCACGAGGGCGACTACGTGAAGGCCGGCGAGGCGCTCATGGATGGCAGCTCGAACCCGCACGACATCCTGACCATCCTCGGCGAGAAGGCGCTCGCCAAGTACCTGGTGGACGAGGTGCAGGAGATCTACCGCCTGCAGGGCGTGCGCATCAACGACAAGCACATCGAGGTGATCGTGCGGCAGATGCTCCGCCGCGTGCGCATCAAGGAGGTGGGCGACACCGACTTCCTGATCGGCGACCAGGTGGAGAAGTGGCGCTTCGAGGAGGAGAACGAGCGCGTGCTCGCCGAGGGCGGGCAGCCGGCGGTGGCCGAGCCGCTCCTCCTCGGCATCACCAAAGCGAGCCTCTCGACCGAGAGCTTCATCTCGGCCGCCTCCTTCCAGGAGACCACCAAGGTCCTGACCGAGGCCGCGATCAACGGCAAGGTCGACCGCCTGGTCGGCTTGAAGGAGAACGTCATCATGGGCCGCCTCATCCCGGCGGGCACCGGGGTGACGAAGTACGGCGGGATGGAGGCGGTCACCGACGAGCCGGAGGGGACCGAGGAGCTGCCCGCGCCGGCCGCGACGCCGGAGGTGGTCTCGTGAGGTGCGCGCGAGTGGGGCGCGCCAGCGGGAGTTTGACACTCGCGACCGGGCTGCGTAAATAACCCGTTTTCCCTTCCGAGAAGGCAACTTGAGGGACGTGGACAGCTTCGCATGCCGACCATCAACCAGCTCGTCAAGCACGGACGCGCGAAGCAGCGCGCCAAGCAGGCGGCGCCGGCCCTGCAGGGCTCGCCGCAGAAGCGCGGCGTGTGCACGCGCGTCTACACCACGACCCCGAAGAAGCCCAATTCGGCACTCCGAAAAGTTGCGCGTGTGCGCCTGACCAACGGCATCGAGGTCACGTCCTACATCCCGGGCGTCGGCCACAACCTGCAGGAGCACTCCGTGGTCCTCATCCGCGGCGGGCGCGTGAAGGACCTCCCCGGGGTGCGCTACCACATCATCCGCGGCACGCTCGACTCGATCGGAGTCCAGGATCGTCGGCAGAGCCGCTCGAAGTACGGAGCCAAGAAACCGAAGTGACAGCGCCGGAGGGGGGCGGTCGTGCCGCGCGAAGGTGCGGCGCCGCCTCCGGACCGGCCCGCATACGGAAGAAGCATGCCACGCAAGGGAGAGGTGAAGCGGCGGGACATCCTGCCCGATCCGAAGTTCCACGATCGGATGGTGACCAAGTTCATCAACTCGATGACGCACGACGGGAAGAAGAGCCTGACCGAGCGCATCTTCTACGACGCCCTCGACCTGGTCGGCGAGCGCGCCAAGGAGGAGGCCCTCGGCGTCTTCAAGCGCGCCCTCGAGCAGGTGAAGCCGATGGTCGAGGTGCGCTCCCGCCGGGTGGGCGGCGCCACCTACCAGGTGCCGGTCGAGGTGCGCCCCCAGCGCCGCGTCTCGCTCGCCATGCGCTGGATCGTGCAGAACGCGCGCTCCCGTCCCGAGAAGTCGATGGTCGACAAGCTGGCCGGCGAGATCCAGGACGCCGCCAGCGGGCGGGGCGGGGCGATCAAGAAGAAGGAGGACACGCACCGGATGGCGGAGGCCAACAAGGCCTTCGCCCACTACCGCTGGTAGGCGATCCGGCCCGCGCACCCATCATGCCCCGCCTGGTTCCCCTCGAGAGGACGCGCAACATCGGCATCATGGCCCACATCGATGCCGGCAAGACCACGACCACGGAGCGCATCCTCTACTACACCGGCATCAGCTACAAGATCGGCGAGGTGCACGAGGGCACCGCGGTGATGGACTGGATGGTGCAGGAGCAGGAGCGCGGCATCACCATCACCTCCGCCGCCACCACCTGCTTCTGGCGCGACCACCGCGTGAACATCATCGACACGCCGGGCCACGTCGACTTCACGATCGAGGTCGAGCGCAGTCTCCGCGTGCTCGACGGCGCGGTCGCCGTCTTCTGCGGCGTGGGCGGCGTCGAGCCGCAGTCCGAGACCGTCTGGCGCCAGGCCGACCGCTACGCGGTGCCGCGCATCGCGTTCGTCAACAAGATGGACCGCGTCGGGGCGGATTTCGACCGGGTCGTGCGCGAGATCCGGGAGCGCCTGCGCGCCAACCCGCTCGTCCTCCAGCTGCCGCTCGGGCGCGAGGAGACGTTCCGCGGCGTGATCGACGTGGTCACCATGAAGGCGATCGTGTGGGAGGACGAGAGCCTCGGCGCCCGCTACCGGGAGGAGGAGATCCCGGCCGCGGAGCGGGAGGCGGCCAGCGCGGCGCGCGAGCGCATGGTCGAGGCGCTCGCCGACGTGAGCGAGCGCGTCATGGAGAAGTACCTGAACGGCGAGGCGATCGCGGAGGAGGAGATCCGCGCCGCGATCCGCACCGGGACGGTGCAGATGAAGATCGTCCCGGTGGTGTGCGGCAGTGCCTTCAAGAACAAGGGCGTGCAGCTCCTGCTCGACGCCGTGGTCGACTACCTGCCCTCGCCGCTCGACGTGCCGCCGATGCGCGGCACCAACCCGAACACCGGGAACGAGGAGGAGCGCCTCGCCTCGGACAGCGAGCCGTTCACCGCGCTCGCCTTCAAGATCATGAGCGACCCGTACGTCGGCACGCTCACCTTCCTGCGCGTCTACGCGGGCGTGATGAGCACCGGGTCCTACGTCTACAACTCGGTCAAGGGGAAGAAGGAGCGCATCGGCCGGCTCTTGAAGATGCACGCCAACAAACGCGAGGAGATCAAGGAGGTCTACGCGGGCGACATCGCCGCCGCGGTCGGCCTCCGCGACACGACCACCGGCGACACCCTCTGCGACGAGTCGAAGCCGATCGTGCTCGAGCGCATGGAGTTCCCCGACCCCGTCATCTCGATCGCCATCGAGCCCAAGACCAAGGCCGACCAGGAACGCCTCGGCGGCTCGCTCCACAAGCTCGCCACCGAGGACCCGTCCTTCCGCATCTCGACCAACCCCGAGACGGGGCAGACGCTCATCTCGGGCATGGGCGAGCTCCACCTGGAGATCATCGTCGATCGCCTGCTGCGCGAGTTCAAGGTCGACGCCAACGTCGGCAAGCCGCAGGTCGCCTACAAGGAGACCATCCGCAAGGCGGTCGAGCAGGAGGCGAAATTCATCCGCCAGACGGGCGGGCGCGGGCAGTACGGCCACGTCGTGCTGCGCGTCGAGCCGCTCGAGGCGGGCGGCGGCTTCCAGTTCGTCGACGGCACCAAGGGCGGCGTCATCCCGCGCGAGTACATCCCGGCGATCGGGAAGGGCGTGAAGGAGGCGATGGAGTCGGGCGTGCTCGCGGGCTACCCGGTGGTGGACGTCAAGGCGACCGTCATCTACGGCTCCTACCACGAGGTCGACTCCTCGGAGATCGCCTTCAAGATCGCAGGCTCCATGGCCTTCAAGGAGGCGATGGCGAAGGCCAACCCGGTCATCCTCGAGCCCATCATGTCGCTCGAGGTGGTCACGCCCGAGGAGTTCATGGGCGACGTCATCAGCGACATCAACCGGCGCCGCGGCCGCATCGTGGGCCAGGAGCCGCGCGGCAACACGCAGGTGATCGCCGCCGTGGTGCCGCTCGCCGAGATGTTCGGCTACGCCACGGATCTCCGGTCGCGCAGCCAGGGGCGCGCGACCTTCACGATGCAGTTCTCGCACTACGAGCCGGTGCCCAAGGGCATCGGCCCCGAGGCGCTGCGCCAGGGCGGCGAGCGCCTCGCGCAGGCCTCACAAGCCGGCTAAGAGGGCGACGGAGGGAGCACCGCCATGGGAAAGGCAAGGTTCGAGCGCAAGAAGCCGCACGTCAACGTGGGCACGATCGGTCACATCGACCACGGCAAGACCACGCTCACCGCGGCGATCACCAAGGTCCAGGCGGCGAAGGGCTTCGGCCAGTTCGTGGCCTTCGACCAGATCGACAAGGCGCCCGAGGAGCGCGAGCGCGGCATCACCATCGCGACCGCCCACGTCGAGTACGAGACGCCGAAGCGCCACTACGCGCACGTCGACTGCCCGGGCCACGCCGACTACATCAAGAACATGATCACCGGCGCCGCGCAGATGGACGGCGCCATCCTGGTGGTCGCCGCCACCGACGGGCCGATGCCGCAGACGCGCGAGCACATCCTGCTCGCCCGCCAGGTGGGCGTGCCCGCGGTCGTGGTCTACATGAACAAGGTGGACGCGGTCGAGGACAAGGAGCTCCTCGACCTGGTCGAGCTCGAGGTGCGGGAGCTGCTCGCCAAGTACGAGTTCCCGGGCGACGAGATCCCGATCATCCGGGGGAGCGCGCTGAAGGCGCTCGAGGGCGACGCGAGCGAGCTCGGCGCGGGCTCCGTCCAGAAGCTCATGGACGCGGTCGACAACTACATCCCCGAGCCGAAGCGCGAGGTCGACAGGCCGTTCCTCATGCCGGTCGAGGACGTGTTCTCGATCAGCGGCCGCGGCACGGTGGCCACCGGCCGGATCGAGCGCGGCAAGATCAAGGTCGGCGAGGAGGTGGAGATCGTCGGCATCCGTGCGACCCAGAAGACGGTGGTGACCGGCGTCGAGATGTTCCGCAAGCTCCTCGACGAGGGCATCGCGGGCGACAACGTCGGCTGTCTCCTGCGCGGCACCAAGCGCGAGGAGATCGAGCGCGGCCAGGTGCTCGCCAAGCCGGGCTCGATCACGCCGCACACCAAGTTCCAGGCCGAGGCCTACGTCCTCACCAAGGAGGAAGGCGGCCGCCACACCCCCTTCTTCAACGGCTACCGGCCGCAGTTCTACTTCCGCACCACCGACGTGACCGGCGTGTGCACGCTGCCCGAGGGCACCGAGATGGTGATGCCGGGCGACAACGTGCAGCTGAAGATCGATCTCATCACCCCGATCGCGATGGACGAGGGGCTCCGCTTCGCCATCCGCGAGGGCGGCCGCACGGTGGGGGCCGGCGTGGTCACCAAGATCTTCGAGTAGCCGCGGGCATGAACGACAAGATCCGCATCCGCCTGAAGGCGTACGACCACCGGCTGCTCGACCAGTCGGTGCGCGAGATCGTCGAGACCGTACGCCGGACGGGCGGGCGGGTCGCCGGCCCCATCCCGCTTCCCACCCACATCGAGCGCTTCACCGTGAACCGCTCGCCGCACGTCGACAAGAAGTCGCGTGAGCAGTTCGAGATCCGCACCCACAAGCGCCTGCTCGACATCCTCGAGCCGACGCAGCAGACGATCGACGCCCTCGGCAAGCTCGACCTGGCGGCCGGCGTCGACGTGGAGATCAAGCTCCAGTAGGGCGCCGTGAGCGCGAGCGAAGGATATCAATTGTGATCGGCGGCCTCATTGGACGAAAGCTCGGCATGACGCAGGTCTACACTCCCCAGGGGGTGCTCGTGCCGGTGACCGTCATCCAGGCCGGACCGTGCACCGTGATCGCCACCCGCCGGCCCGAGCGCGAGGGCTACGCGGCCGCCCAGGTCGGCTTCGCGCCCGCCAAGGCGCAGCGCCTGCCGAAGGCGCTCACCGGCCACTTCACCAAGGCGGGGACCGGCGCCTTCGCCGTGCTGCGCGAGTTCCGCCTGGCCGACGGCGAGCCGCCCGCGGTGGGGAGCGAGATCAAGGTGGGCGACGTCTTCAAGCCGGGCGAGCGGGTGGCGGTCACCGGGGTCAGCAAGGGCCGCGGCACGGCGGGGGTCATGAAGCGGCACCTCTTCTCCGGCTTCCCCGGCTCGCACGGCACGCACGAATACTTCCGGCACGGCGGCTCGATCGGGAACCGCTCCTTCCCCGGCCGCGTGTTCAAGGGCAAGCGGATGGCCGGCCGCTACGGCGCCGAGCGCGTGACGACCCGCAACCTGGAGGTGATCGCGGTGCGCCCGGACGATCATCTCCTCCTCGTGCGCGGCGCCGTGCCGGGGGCGCGCAACGGCACGGTCGTGGTCCGCAAGGGCCGCGAGGCGCGGACGTAGCTCATGGCGGAGGGCACGGTGACGCTTCCGGTGGTCTCGCAGAGCCGTGCCCCCGCCGGCCAGGTCGAGGTGCCGGCCGCGGTGATCGCGGGCCCGGTGCGCGAGCACCTCCTGCACGCCGCCGTGCAGAGCCAGATGGCGGGGCGCCGCGCGGGCACGGCGGCGACCAAGACGAAGGGGTTCGTGAGCGGCGGCGGCAAGAAACCCTGGCGGCAGAAGGGGACCGGGCGCGCGCGCGCGGGCAGCATCCGCTCGCCGCTGTGGGCGGGCGGCGGCACCATCTTCGGGCCGCAGCCGCGCGACTACGCCTACCGCCTGCCGAAGACGGCGCGCAGGGCGGCGCTGCGCGCCGCGCTCGCGAGCCGGCATGCGGCGGGGACGCTCCTGGTGGTGGATGACCTCCGCCTGCCCGAGCCCAAGACCAAGCGCATGATCGAGTGCCTGCGCGGCCTCGGCCTCGAGGGCGCGAGCGTCCTCATCGTGCTCGCCCGGGCGGACGTGGCGATCCAGCGCGCGGCGCGCAACCTGCCGCACGTGAAGGTGCTGGTCGCCCAGGGGCTGAACGTCTACGACGTGCTCGGGCACGCCCACCTCGTGCTGACGCGGGCGGCGCTGGAAACGGTTGCCGGCCGCCTCGGAGGGCGCGCGTGAACCCCGGCGACGTCGTGCAGGGCCCGATCATCACCGAGAAGGGCACGCTGGTGAACGAGCAGGGGAACCAGGTCGTGTTCCGCGTCCACCCCCACGCCAACAAGGTCGAGATCCGCCAGGCGATCGAGAGCCTCTTCAGGGTGAAGGTCGAGAAGGTGCGGACGAGCCGCCAGCTCGGGAAGATCCGCCGCGTCGGCCGCCACCAGGGGCGGCGCCCCGACTGGAAGAAGGCCTACGTCACGCTGGCCGAGGGCAGCCGGATCGACTTCTTCGAGGGAGCGTAGGGGATGCCGACCGTCCAGTACCGCCCGACCTCGCCCGGCCGCCGCTTCCAGACCGGCTCCGACTTCGCCGAGATCACCAAGGCGCGTCCGGAGGGCTCGCTGACCGCGCCGCTGCACAAGACGGGCGGGCGGAACAACCTGGGGCGCATGACCATCCGCCACCGCGGCGGCGGTCACAAGCGCCTCTACCGGGTGATCGACTTCAAGCGCGACAAGCTGGGCGTGCCCGCGCGGGTGGCCGCCATCGAGTACGACCCGAACCGCTCCGCGCGCATCGCGCTCCTCCACTACATCGACGGCGAGAAGCGCTACATCCTGGCGCCCGTCGGGCTCGCGGTCGGGGACGCGGTCGAGGCGGGACCGAAGGCCGACATCAAGCCCGGCAACAGCCTGGCGCTCTCGCTCATTCCCCTCGGCACCATGGTCCACAACGTCGAGCTGCGCGAGGGCCGCGGCGGCCAGCTCGGCCGCAGCGCGGGCACCGCCATCCAGCTGATGGCGAAGGAGGGCGACTACGCGCTCCTGAAGCTCCCCTCGGGCGAGCTGCGACGCGTGCGCCTCGCCTGCCGCGCCACCATCGGGCAGGTCGGCAACCTCGAGCACGAGAACATCGCCTACGGCAAGGCCGGCCGCGTCCGCTGGCTCGGCCGGCGCCCCAAGGTGCGCGGCATGGCGATGAACCCGGTCGACCATCCGCACGGCGGCGGCGAGGGGCGCTCGAAGGGCAACCACCCGCAATCGCCCTGGGGCCAGCCGGCCAAGGGCTACAAGACGCGGCACAACAAGCGCACCGAGCGCTGGATCGTGCAGCGACGGAAGGTCCGCTAGGCGATGGCACGCTCGGTCAAGAAGGGCCCGTTCATCGACGCGCATCTCATGAAGAAGGTGCGCACGATGCTCGAGTCGGGCGAGAAGAAGGTGGTGAAGACCTGGTCGCGCCGCTCCACCATCACGCCCGACATGGTGGGCTTCACCTTCGCGGTGCACAACGGGCGGAAGTTCATCCCCGTGTTCATCACGGAGAACGCCGTCGGCCACAAGCTGGGCGAGTTCGCGCCCACGCGCACCTTCCACGGCCACTCGGGTGACCGCAAGGGCAAGGTGGAAGGCGCCGCGGCGCCGGGCGCGGGGGCGCCGCGCGCTGCGCCGGGCGCCGCGCCGGGGGCCGCCCCGCGCAAGGCGCCGGGGGCCGCGTGATGGAGACGCGTGCGAGCAGCCGCTTCGTGCGCCTGACCGCGCAGAAGGCGCGCCTGGTGGTCGATCTGATCCGCGGGAAGCCGGTGGAGCGGGCGATCGCGCTCCTCGAGTACACGCCCAAGCGCGGGGCGAAGACGGTGCTGAAGACGCTCCGCTCGGCGGTCGCCAACGCCGAGGCGGCGCACAAGGTCGACGTCGACGTGCTCTACGTGAAGCGCGCCTTCGTCGACGAGGGCCCGACGGCCAAGCGCTTCTTGCCCCGAGCGCACGGCCGGGCCACCAAGATCTTCAAGCGCACGAGCCACATCACCGTGGTCGTGGACGCCCGCGGCGCGGGCGGGGAGGCGTGAGCGTGGGTCAGAAGGTCCATCCCAAAGGCTTCCGCCTGGGCGTGATCGAGAACTGGGACTCGCGCTGGTTCGCGCGGCGCGAGTACGCGGATCTGCTCCACGAGGACACCAAGATCCGCAACTTCCTGAAGAAGCGCCTCTACCACGCCGGCGTCTCCAAGATCGAGATCGAGCGCGCGGCGAACAAGGCGAAGATCAACATCCACACCGCCCGCCCGGGCATCGTGATCGGGAAGAAGGGCGCCGAGATCGAGAAGCTCAAGCTGGAGCTCTCCAAGCTGACGCGCAAGGAGAGCTTCCTCAACATCCACGAGGTACGGCGCCCAGACCTCGACGCGCAGCTGGTGTCGGAGAACGTCGCCCTCCAGCTCGAGCGGCGGGTCGCGTTCCGCCGCGCCATGAAGGAGGCGGTGGCGCGCGCCATGCGCATGGGCGCGCAGGGCATCCGCATCCAGTCGGCGGGCCGGCTGGGCGGCTCGGAGATCGCACGCACCGAGTGGTACCGCGAGGGCCGCGTGCCGCTGCACACGCTGCGCGCCGACGTGAACTACGGCACCGCCGAGGCGAAGACCACCTACGGCGTCATCGGCATCAAGGTGTGGATCTTCCGCGGCGAGGTCCTGACCCGGCAGGAGGAGGAGCAGCGCGCCGCCCTCGGCGTGTGAGGACCCGTCATGCTCGCTCCGAAGAAGGTCAAGTGGCGCAAGATGCAGAAGGGCCGCCGCAAGGGCATGGCGTGGCGTGGCGCCACGCTCGCCTTCGGCGACTACGGCCTGCAGGCCATCGAGCGCGGCTGGCTCACGGCGCGCGAGATCGAGGCGGCGCGCGTCGCGCTCACGCGCTACATCAAGCGCGGCGGGCGCGTGTGGGTGCGCATCTTCCCCGACAAGCCGCTCACCAAGAAGCCAGCCGAGACCCGTATGGGCAAGGGCAAGGGCTCTCCGGAGATCTGGGTGGCGGTGGTGAAGCCCGGGCGCATGCTGTTCGAGATGGAGGGTGTCGACCCGGCGAACGCGAAGGAGGCGCTCCGCCTCGCGGCCGCCAAGCTCTCGCTCGCCACCCAGCCGCGCGAGCGCCGTCACACGGGAGCGGCGGCATGAGGACATGGTCGTGCGAAGGGGAGGGAGGCCGAGCGCGAGAGCGCTCGAGCTGCGCGCGGCGGGAGCCGCGCGGGTGTTGGTCTGGGGCGCGCGGCGGGAGCCGCGCGGACGTTGGACCGCAGGGCGCGCAGCGCCCGAGCACTGGACGGGCCCCCAGGAGCGTTAAATGAAAGGGCAGGAAGTGCGTGACCTGAGCGACGACGAGCTGCGCACGCGCGAGCACGAGCTCGCCGACGAGCTCTTCCATCTGCGCCTGCGGCGGGCCACCTCCCAGCTCCCCAACCCGATGAAGGTCCGCCAGACCAAGCGCGACCTGGCGCGCGTCAAGACCGTGCTCCGCCAGCGGACGAAACCATGAGTGTGATGAGGGAAGAGGGAGGCCGAGCGCGAGAGCGCTCAGGCTGGCCGACGGGGTCTGGGGCGCGCGGCGGAAGCCGCGCGGCTGTTGGACCGCAGCGCCCGC
>WNGN01009463.1_pt1 | contig 13772 bp, 13 predicted proteins | sample 5400561 | NCBI WGS metagenome assembly WNGN01 (sample SAMN13153379, study PRJNA577476) | soil metagenome | isolation source: 115 cm soil or saprolite under Garry oak tree replicate 2 | place: USA:California | collected 2016-06-15
AGAGCGGCACGACGTGGATGCAGATGATCTGCGCGCTGCTGATCTTCCAGACGCCAGAACTGCCCGCACCGCTGGGGAAGCTGTCGCCCTGGCTCGACTGGCTGATCACCCCCCGCGACCAGGTCTTCGCCCAGCTGGAGGCCCAGTCGCACCGCCGGTTCATCAAGACCCACACCCCCCTGGACGGGATACCGCTCGATCCGCGGGCGACTTACGTCGTGGTCGGCAGGCATCCGCTCGACCTGGCGGTCTCGCTCTACCACCAGGGCGACGACATCAACAGGGAGCTGGTCAGGGAGCTGACCGGCCAGCCCGCGCCGGAGGGCGAACGGCCGCCGCGGCCCGGCCTGCACGACTGGCTGGTGTCCTGGGTCGAGTCCGAGGACCGGCCCGAGGAGCAGCTCGACTCGCTGGCCGGGGTGATCTGGCACCTGTCGGACGCGTGGGCCAGGCGCACCAGCCCGCATCCCGCCGGCCACGGCGAGCCGGGCCGGGATCGGGTCGGCCCGGGTCACGGCGGCCCGGGTGAGGGCGGGCCCGGTCAGGTCGGGCAGGGTCAGGGCGAGCAGGGTCAGGGCGGCCCTGGTCAGGTCGGGCAGGGTCAGTCTGGCCTGGCCGACGGCGAGCAGGGACCCGCCGTCGTGCTGGTGCACTACGACGACCTGTCCGCCGACCTGCACGGCCAGATGCGGCGCCTGGCCGGCCTGCTCGACATCGCCGTGCCCGAGGCGGTGTGGCCGGACCTGGTGCGGGCAGCGACCTTCGACGCGATGCGGGCCAGGGGGGCGGCGCAGGCACCCGACCCGGCGGGCGTGCTGAAGGATCCGGCGGCCTTCTTCCGGCGCGGCTACTCAGGCGCGGGCCACGAGGTGCTGAACGCGCAGGAGGCCGCGCGCTACTACGCGCGGGCGGCTAGGCTGGCGCCGCCAGACCTGCTTCACTGGCTGCACCGCGGTAGCCCGCCCGGTACGGGCTGGCTGGAATCGGCCACGGCGGGGTAACCGGAAGGTAGACTGTCCGCGCACTGGGACGCCATGACCCGATTTGACATAGTCTGGCTCCCCGGCCGAGCGGCTTGAGCCGCTGGGTTTCCTCGCACCAGCGTAACGACGGGAGTTGGAATGCGCGTTCTGGTTCTTGGCGGCGACGGGTTCTGCGGGTGGCCCACCTCGCTGTACCTGTCGGATCGCGGTCACGACGTGACCATCCTGGACAACCTCAGCCGGCGGAACATCGACAATGAGCTTGAGGTGCAGTCGCTGACCCCGATCAGGCCGGTCGGCGAGCGCCTGCTTGCCTGGCGGGAGGTGTCCGGGCGGGAGATCGGGTTCATCAACCTGAACCTGGCGACCGAGTACGACCGGCTCGTGCGGGTGATCGAGGAGATTCAGCCGGAAGCGATCGTGCACTTCGCCGAGCAGCGCGCGGCGCCGTACTCGATGCGGTCGGTGAAGACGAAGCGGTACACGGTCGACAACAACGTGCGGGCGACTCACAACCTTCTGGTCGCCCTGGTCGCCGCCGGCAGTCACGCGACGCTGGCCCACCTGGGCACGATGGGCGTCTACGGGTACGGGTGGTCGGGCAGCGCCCCGATCCCCGAGGGCTACCTGACCGTGAAGGTGCCGACGCCCGACGGGGACCTGGAGCGGGAGATCCTGCACCCGGCGAATCCCGGGTCGGTGTACCACATGACCAAGACGCTGGACCAGCTGATGTTCGCGTTCTACGCCAAGAACGACGGCCTGCAGATCACCGACCTGCACCAGGGCATCGTCTGGGGCACCCAGACCGACCAGACCGCCAAGGACGAGCGGCTAGTCAACCGGTTCGACTATGACGGCGACTACGGGACCGTGCTGAACCGGTTCCTGATGCAGGCCGCGATCGGGCACCCGCTCACCGTGCACGGCAGCGGCGGGCAGACCCGCGCGTTCATCCACATCAAGGACACGGCACGGTGCATCGAGATCGCGATCACCAACCCGCCGCAGCCCGGGTCGCAGCCGATGGTGCTGAACCAGATCACCGAGACGCACCGCGTCGCCGACCTGGCCAAGATCGTCAGCGAGATCACCGGCGCGCAGATCGCCAACCTGCCGAACCCGCGCCGTGAGGCCGACGAGAACGACCTGGTGGTGCTCAACGAGCAGTTCCTCGCCCTCGGCCTGAACCCGACCACGCTGTCCAACGGCCTGCTCGACGAGGTCACCCAGATCGCGAACAAGTACCGGCACCGCGTCGACCCGACCAAGATCATTGCCCGGTCGGTGTGGCGCGAGGGCATGGAGACCGCCGACGACCTCCTCACCGAGATCATCGACGGCAAGTAGTCACCGGACTGCGGCCGGAACACGGCACGGCTGGCCGAGTCGCCAGTCCTGCCGCGTTCCGGTCGCGGCCGGCGAGCTACCGCCGACTTCGCACGGATTGATCCGGTGCCGGGGCGCCGAGGTCGCCGGTTAGGATCGCACCATGCGATGTTGACCTGTCACCGCCGTCACCCGCCTCACGAGGCACCGCCGGAACCGCCGCGCGCGTTGCCTCGGCGCCGCCGCGTCGGCTGTCGCCCTGGCCATCGAATTCGTCGACGAGCTTGCCGACGGTACGAAGGGCGCGGCGCTCCCGCTGATCCGCGCTGACCTGCACCTGAACTACGCCCAGATCGGGCTGCTCATCGCGGTCCCGCTGCTCGCGGGCAACCTGCTCGAGCTGCCACTCGGCGTCGTCGCCGGTCAGGGCAGGGCGCGGCAGCGGCTGGTGCTGGCCGGCGGTGCGGTCTTGGTCGGCTCGCTCGCGGCCGTCGCCGCCGCCCGGTCCTATGGCGTGCTGATGCTGGCCTTCGTCGCGTTCTTCCCCGCGTCCGGCGCGTTCGTGAGCCTGACCCAGGCCGCCCTGATGGATGCCGCGCCCGGGCGGCAGCAGCAGCGGATGGCGGCCTGGAACCTGGCCGGCTCGGCGGGGGCGGTCTGCGGGCCGGTGCTGTTGGCCGGAGTCCTCGCGGCCGGCGGCGGCTGGCGGTCTGCCTACCTGCTGATCGCCGGCGGCGCGGGAGCCGCGCTCGTGGCCGCCGCGCTCGGCGGACCGGCCAGGCAGGCACCCGCGGCGGCCGCCGGACCCGAGCCCGCAAGAGCCGAGCCCGCAAGAGCCGAGCCCGCCGACGTCGGCCGCAGGCCGCGGGCCCGCGAGGTGGCGGCCGCGCTGCGCACGGGAGATACCGCCCGCTGGCTCGTTCTGCTTGAAGTCAGCGACCTGCTGCTCGACGTGCTCACCGGGTATATCGGCATCTACCTGGTCGACGTCGCGCACGCCAGCCCGGCCGAGGCGGCCGTCGGCGTGGCTATCAGGCTCGGCGCGGGCCTGGCCGGCGACGCGGCGTTCGTGGTGCTGTCGCGGCGGGCGGCCGGACCCGCGGTGCTGCGGGTCAGCGCCATCGCGGCCTGCGCCCTGTACCCGGCGTTCCTGCTCACCCCGTGGCTGCCGGCCAGGCTGGCCATCCTCGCCGTGCTGAGCGCCCTGACCGCGTGCTGGTATCCGGTGATCCAGGCCGGGCTCTACGCCAGCCTGCCCGGCCAGAGCGGCATTGCCGTGTTCTTCGCCAGCGCGGCCGGCCTGATCGGCGCCGCCGGCCCGCTGACCGTCGGCTTCGTCGCCCAGCGGGCCGGGCTGACCTGGGCGCTGGCCGGCCTGGCGGCCGCCCCCGCCCTCGTGCTCGCCGTCCTGCCCCCCGCCGCCAGGGCGCGCCCTCGCTAAGGTGTTGCGGTGACCCAGCAGTCAGCCCCCGCAGCGTCCCCCTCGCCGGCCAGCCTCAGCGCAGCGCGTGCTCTGCTTGCCGCGACTCCCGTGCTCGATGGCCATAACGACCTCCCGTGGGCACTGCGGGAGGCAGGCCAGGGTGATCCGGCGCTGGTCGACATCGCCGCCGCGGTCCCGTTCACGCACACGGACCTGCTGCGGCTCGCCGCGGGCGGCGTGGGCGCCCAGTTCTGGTCGGTCTACGTGCCGGCAGAGTTGGATGGCGACGCGGCCGTGGCGACGACGCTGGAGCAGATCGACCTCGTGCGCAGGCTGGTCGCCAGGCACCCGGCCGCGCTCGAGCTCGCGCTGACCGCCGCGGACGCCGAGCGGATCATGGCGGCCGGCAAGATCGCCTCGCTGATCGGCGCCGAGGGCGGGCACTCGATCGGGAGCTCGCTCGGCGTGCTGCGGGCGATGCACGCGCTCGGGGTCCGGTACATGACGCTCACCCACAACCGCAACGTGCCGTGGGCCGACTCCGCGACCGACGAGCCGGCCTGCGGCGGGCTGACCGACTTCGGCCGCGAGGTGGTCGCCGAGATGCAGCGGATCGGCATGCTCGTCGACCTGTCGCACGTATCGCCCGGCACGATGAGCGACGCGCTCAAGGCCGCGACCGCTCCGGTGATCTTCTCGCACTCCTCGGCGCGGGCGGTGACCGACCATCCGCGGAACGTGCCAGACGCGATACTCGAGCGGCTGGCGGCCAACGGCGGGGTGGCGATGGCCACGTTCGTGCCGATGTTCGTCTCGCCCGCGTGCCGGGCGTGGGAGCTGCGGGCGATCGCGGAGGCGGAGCGGCGCGACGTCGACTACCGGAACCTGGCCGGCCGGGCCGAGCTCGACGACTGGGTCCAGGTCAATCCGATGCCCGAGGCGACCGTGGCCGACGTTGCCGACCACGTCGAGCACATGCGCGAGGTGGCCGGGGCCGACCACGTGGGGATCGGCGGCGACTTCGACGGCACCGGCGAGCTTCCGGCCGGGCTGACCGACGTGTCGTGCTATCCGGCCCTGTTTGCCGAGCTGCTCGACCGGGGCTGGTCGCGGGCCGAATGCGGGAAGCTGGCCAGCGGCAACATCCTGCGAGTGCTGCGCGACGGTGTGGATGCGGCCGGCCAGGCGGCCGAGGGCTACGGGCAGCCAGGGGGTTCCGGTCGGCGGAGCGGGGAAGCGGGCCGCGGCTGCGGGACGCCGTCCAGGTACAGGTCGACCCGCTCGTTGTAGAAGCAGGCCAGCCCGGCGATCTTCTGGCTCTCGGGCAGCGGCGTCCGGTACATCCACGCGATGTCGCGGTGCAGGCGGCCGTCGGCCGCCGCCTGGCCGGTGTCGACCGACCAGTAGGTCGCCGTTCCCTTGTACGGGCACTGCGTGCTCCGGTCCGAGCGCCGCAGCAGGTCCGCCCGCAGGTCCGTGAGCGGCAGGTAGTAGCGCGGCACCAGGCCGGTCTCGAACAGGATCCGCGGCTGGCCGGACTCGGCTACGGTCACGCCGTCGACCTCGACTCGCACGAGGCGGGAGCTGGCCAGGATGTCGACTCGCTTGTACGGGTCACGCGGATGCACGTAGACCGGCTCGTCCTCCTCCAGCCACTCGGTCATCGCGGCCCAGTCCAGCCTGATCGCCTGGCGCAGCGCGGGCACGGGCGAACCCGGGTATCGGCGGGCGGCCAGCTCCGCGGTGGCGGTCGGCGTCTTGACGTGCAGCAGTTCGGCCTCACCCATGCGCGGGTGCGAGTCGGATCGGCCGGCCGGGACCAGGCTCGCCCGGATGTCTTGGGCGGGGATGTAGTAGGCGGGGTAGCCCGGGTTCTCCCAGACCAGCAGCGGCGCCGGCGTGTCGGCGACCAGGTCGACCGCCAGGTAGGCCCTGACCCGCTTGAGCCCGCGTTCGACCCGTGCCGGCGTGTCTGGCCGCGCTGACATGAGGGCTCCTCCTGCTCGGCGTTGCGCGCGCTGGGCGGTAGCGTCATGGTATGCGGCTCGGCGTGCTCGACGTGGGATCCAATACCGTGCACCTGCTGGTCGTCGATGCTCACCAGGGCGCCAGGCCGCTGCCTGCGTTCTCACACAAGGAGGAGCTTCATCTCGCCGACCATCTCGATGCCCAGAACCGGCTGACCGCCGAGTGCGCCGACCGGCTCCTCGTCTTCGTCAGGGACGCGCTCCAGATCGCCGAGGACAAGGGCGTGCAGGACCTGCTCGCGTTCGCGACGTCGGCGGTGCGGGACGCGGCGAACGGCGACGAGCTGCTGGCCAGGATCGAGGCCGAGACCAAGGTGCGCATCCAGGTGCTGCCAGGCACCGAGGAGTCGCGGCTCACCTTCCTGGCGGCGCGGCGGTGGTTCGGCTGGTCGTCAGGGCGGCTGCTGCTGCTCGACATCGGCGGCGGCTCGCTGGAGATCGCATCCGGCCAGGACGAGGACCCGTCGGTCGCGGTGTCGCTGCCGCTCGGCGCCAACCGGCTTACTCGGGAATGGCTCACCAGGGACCCGCCGGACAAGGAGGAGGTCCGCAGGCTGCGCAAGCACGTCAGGGTCGAGATTGCGGCGGCGGCCAGCGCGGTCAGGTCGGCGGGGACGCCCGATCACCGGGTCGCCTCTTCCAAGACGTTTCGGCAGCTCGCGAGGATCGCCGGGGCCGCCGCGTCTAGCGAGGGCCCGTACGTGAAACGGGTGCTCAAGCACGCCGACGTGAGGGAACTGGCCGACCGGCTGCCCAAGATGACGGTCGGGGCCAGGGCGCAGCTGCCTGGGGTGTCCAGGCTCAGGGCACCGCAGCTAGCGGCGGGCGCCATCGTCGCCGACGCGGCGATGGACCTGTTTCACCTGCCCGAACTCGAGATCTGCCCGTGGGCGCTGCGCGAAGGGGTGATCCTGCGCCGGATGGACAGCCTGGGGGAGGCGAGCTGGGGGTCGACGCCGACGTGCTGCCCGGGCCGGCTGTCGGCCGCAGCCCGGCCTCGGCGGCCCGCCGGATCTCCTCGGCCGCCTTCATCGCCGCCTCGGTCGGGTGCATGCCGGTCTCGTCACCGCGGCCGAGGTATCGCACGCCGTCGTGGTGCTCGGGAAGCGGGCCGGTCAGCGGGTCGTCGTCGGAATGGTCTCGCCCGCCGGCCAACGCCGCGGAACCGGGCCTGCTCGCCGACACGGCGGCCTGCCTGGTCGGGTGGGCGCCCTCGCTGTCGGGCAGGGCGGCCGACCGCCTGGCATCGGCGACGGGGCCAGCCTTTCGCTGCACCCGGAGCGGGCCGGACGGCGCCGGATCGTGCTGCCCGCCGGCGCCGGCCGCGCCGTTGGCGGCCTGGACCCCGAGCGCCCTGTTGACCTCATCTTCCAGCGACCCGCGGGCAACCTCGCCAGAGACCAGGCCGGTCACCACGTCGCGGATCTCGGTGAGCCGCCTGACCGTCTCGGTGTGCCGCGAGATCAGCAGGTTCAGCCGCCGCTCGGCGCCGTCGTGGATCGCGGTGGCCCGCGCCGTCGCGTCGTCGAGCTGCTGCTTGGCCTGCGCGAGGGCGGTGCTGACCGTGCTCTCCGCGTGGGCGTTGGCATCGGCGATGGTCTGCTCGGCGGCGGCGTGTGCGCCGGACACCGACTCGTCCGCCTCGGCCCGCGCCGCGGCGACCGCGCGGTCCGCCTGCTCCTGGGCAGCGGTCAGCATCCGCTCGGCCCGCTCCTGGGCCTCGGTCTTCAGCCGGTCGGTGTCCTGCTTGGCCTCCGCCCGCAGCTTGTCGGTCTCCGCTCTGGCCGCCTCGCGCAGGTCGTTGGCGTCGGCGGCGCCACGCTCGCGGTCTGACTTCGCCTCGATCTCGGCGAGGCTCTGTGACAGCCTGCTCTCCATCTCGCGTACCTGGCCGGCACGCCACGCGACGTAGTTGTCGACCTGCTGGCGGTTGTAGCCCCTGACCTCGCGCTCCCACTCCATCGCGCCGTCGGAAAGTAGCTCGCTGTGCTCGCTCATGTATCACCCGTCAGGTGCTTTAGGCAGGTCCTGGCCCAGCTCAGCGAGAACTGAGCCGACGGCGAGCCAGGCCTGCGAGTTGGACTCGAGGTGGACTAAGGCAGACAGTCTGCGGGTGGCGCGGCCTTCGCGCAGATGTCAGTGGCCGGTCGATGTGACGACTCTGTCCCGAGGGGCCCACCAGCGCAACCGAAACGGCGGATTATCCGCATTTGAGCAACTTCATCAAGCCTAACGTGCGCATGAGGTCAGATCATCGCTGGTCGTCGGCGGGGCCGTGGCGGGCCGGCGGGCCGGATCTGAGATGATCGCCCGCAGCGCGCACCGGACGGCGGCCGGGAGACCGGCTGGCCGGTTCCGGAAGACTCGGCAGAGGGGATACCGCCCTGATCGGCTCGCTGGGGGACGCGGTCCCCTCGATTCATCCCACCGCGTGGATCGCTCCCGGTGCCGTGGTCGTCGGGGCCGTCCGCATCGGCCAGGGGTCGAGCGTCTGGTACGGGACGGTGCTGCGGGCCGACGACGACGAGATAGCCGTCGGGGCCGAGTGCAACATCCAGGACCTGTGCTGCATCCACGTCGACGCCGGCCAGCCCGCGGTGCTCGAGGCACGCGTCACCGTCGGCCACCGCGCGACCATCCACGGCGCTCATGTGCAGGCCGGTGCGCTGGTCGGGATGGGCGCGGTCGTGCTCGGCGGCGCGCGGATCGGCGCGCGGTCCCTGGTCGCGGCGGGCACCGTGGTCCTGTCAGGGAGGGCCGTGCCGCCTGGTGTGCTTTACGCCGGGGTTCCCGGCCGGGTGGTGCGCGACCTGACCCACGCGGACTATGAGCGGTTCGAGGGCACGCCGCGGCGGTACGCGCGGCGGGCGGCCAGGCACCGCGGTGCCGTCTGGGGTGGCGAGCCCGCCACCTAACCGGGGCGAGTTCGCCGGGCATGGGCGGCGATGCCCATTTCGTCCGGCGAGAAATGACCCCGATGGGTCATGCGGGACCACCGGCTGGGCCCGTACCCTGGCAGTCAACACTGGCAATACCGGCAATGGCGGCGGAGGTGGAGCGATGCGAGACGACCTTGACGATCGCCTCCACGACTCCGTGGCCCTCGACGAGATCGACCTCTACGCCGATGTGCTGAGCGCGGTCGCGGCGGCCGACCGGCCGCTCACCGACGACGAGATCGACGCGGTGCTCGGGCTGAGTCGAGGCGCGGCCGCCGAGCCCCCGGCCAGACCAGCCTGATCTGCATCCCTGGCGAACATCACGTCGGTGTCCCAAGGTAATTCTGGCGACGAAGCTCTGAACTGCGGTAACGCAGCTCAAGGGCTGGAAATCGAACGCAGCAGCTAGGACAAAGTTACGTCTTATGTCCGTTCTGCCGCCTCAGGTCAGGTAGTCACCCTGACTTTTCCCTGACCTCCAGCACCGCCCGGAGCGCGTCATGCCTGAGAAAGGATCCGCCGGCTAATGGCCGGCGCCGTGCTCATCGTCGCGGCCATCGCCGCAGTAGTCAGCTACATCCACATCGAGCGTCTTGCCGTGACACCAGGTCAGACATGGCTGGCCGCGCTCCTCATGCCCGTCAGCCTGGACGGCACGATCACTGCCGCCTCGCTCGCCCTGCTCGACGCGGCCAGGGCCGGCCTGCCCTCGCCATGGCTCGGCCGGCTCATGCTCGGCCTGGGAGTCGCCGCGACAGTGGCGGCCAACGCGGTCGAGGGCGCCTCGTGCGGCCCGGTCGGCGTGATGGTGTCGGCGTGGCCGACAGTGGCTTTCATCGGCGGGATCGAGCTGCTGGCCTGGGCCGCTCGAACCGCACGCCTGAGCGCACCTGAGGTTGCGCCTCAGGCTGCACCTGCGATCGCACCTGAGACCGTTAGGCCAGATGCGGCCCTGGCCGTAGGCCGAGTGCAGCCAGTGAGCCGCAGCCGGGCTGCGCGGCCGAGTGCATCCCGGGCCGCCCGGAAGATCGCCCCTGCCGCAGCCGAGAAAGCGATATGCAGCTCAGATCGCCGCGGGCGTGTTGCCGTCAATGCGGGCCATCCAGCGAGACTTGAAGGTAGGTCAGCGGACTGCTCAGACGCTCAGGGCGCATCTGGCAGCGACCGCAGCCGCCTAGTCTCCTGCCCGAAAGACGAGAGCCGGCCCGAGGTCGGCTCTCGTTGCGTATCCGGAGCAGATGCAGGTCAGTGCAGGGCCAACCCGGCGGCGGCGATGAGCACCTGGACCCCAGCGACGGCACCGCTGAGCAAGGCGAGAAACCCCCGACAGACTTGCCAGCCGAAAGGACCGCCCGTCCCCCAGAGGGTGTGAAGGTCTGCCTGACCCTCTGCCACTTATGCTGGCGAATGGAACAGCCGAGTAGCAGGGCATGGGAGTTGTTACGGCACGGCTGCCCGGTCCTGATTTCCGCGCAGCACCACACAGGCGCCACAAGCAGGAAGTACCCGAACGCGGCCAGCGACAGGGCCAGGATCACGGCCAGCCCTAGGGTGTGAAGGAAGTATCCGATGACTGCGATAGCGAGGGCTAAGTAGCCCCAGTAGCGGGTGAGGAGCCGTGTCAGGAGCTTCAAACTGCGGAACGTAACCCGGGTTGACACGCCGTCCAGAGTCGGCTCTCGCCCAGCATCCGGGCGATTGCCAGGGACGCCAAGGTTGGTGACCCGAAGGCCAAGACGATAAGAGCGCACCCGGAAGCAGCGATAGCGGCTTAAGCCGTTCAGCCGGTCGTCCCAATGTATCCGCCATGGCGAAGGGACGACCTATCGGCAGCTGCCCGCGAGCAACCGGGACAGTGCCGATGCTCGCGCTCGTGAGCGCCGCAGAACTGCCGGACGGCCCGGTCACTGGCCGGCCTCGGCAGCCGTGACCTTAACGGCCAGCACGGCGGGCAGGTGGTCGCACAGGAACCTGACCTCGGTGCCGCGACGGCGCTCGGCAGACCAGACGCCACAGCCGGGGTCATAGGCGAACGTCCACGCGGGAAACTGCCGCACAAGCGCGCTTGCGGCCTCGGGCATGGCCGGACGCGGCACGCGGGTCACCGCGAGCACTCGGCTTCCAGGTACTCGGCGAGGTGCTCGGCCGTGTCCGCGTTCAGGACCCGCTTGTGGTCATCTCTGCGCCTCGCGCACCAGACCGGCCCGCCGATGACGCGGCGCACGACCCAGACCTGCCAGTCGGGCCAGTCGCGTTCTAGCTGGGCGACCGCCTCCTCCGTAGGCTCAGCGGCCGTGACCGGAATGGTATCTGGTGCCGTTGTACCGGGCACCCCGAGCGGCTGGCCATCGCCAGCCTGCGGTAGCGCTCTTATCATGATCGTCTCCCTGGCGCGTGCCCATGGCTACCGGCAGTCAAGCCCGCACCGGGCGTAATCTGGAACTGTTGTCCCGTAGACACCTTCATCACGGTCCACAGGTCTATAGGTCCACACCCCCGGCGCGATTGGCAGAAGCGAATGGCGGACTTCGCCGACGAGGTACGGCTGTTCATGACCGAGCGAGGCATGTCCCTGCGCGGACTTGCCAAGGCAGCGCATTATGACGCGAGCCTGCTTTCCAAGGTGCTCAACGGGCACAGGCCTTATTCGCCCTATCTAGCCGTGAGCCTTGACCGTGTTCTTGGTGCCGGGGGCCGGATCGAGAACGCCGCACGACAGCAGCTACCGAAACGTCCCAGACCTAGCCGGGTGCCGCCCAGGCCGTCCAGGGCGGTTGAGGCACTCCGGGCCGTGATGGCCAATGACGCAGTTGAGCTGGATATCGCTCGCGACGGCCTGACCGAGATGGTCTCCCACTACGCGACGGTCTTGTCCGTGGCACCTTCGGCCGCCGTGTACGACGACCTGCTGAGCGTCCGGTCGTTCGCCGGTTCGCTGCTAGGCGGGGGTCACGCGCCCCCAAGCCGGCGCCCGGACCTGATCGTCACGGCCGGATGGCTGTCAAGCTTGCTGTCGGTATCGGCTGCCGACATCGGCGACCACGCAGCCGCGGTGGTGTGGTGCGCCGACACTGAGCGGCGCGGCCGGGATGCCGGCTACCCGGAGTTGCTGGGATGGGCCGCGCTGACCAGGGCGCTGATCGCGTACTACCAGGGGCAGCCGCGCCACTCCGCTGCCGTTGCCCGCCGGGGGCAGGAAGCCGCGCCGGCCGGGACGGTCGCTCACGCTAAGCTCGCCGCGCAGGAGATGCGGTCGCTGGCGATGCTGGGTGACGCCGCCGGGATGGCGTACGCGAGGCGCCGGGCAACTACGGCGGTGGACAAGCTCACGCCTGCCGCCGCCAGGACCGGCGTCTACTCGATTCCGCGTGCCGACGATCCCCCCTACACGGCGACGTCCTTGCTGCTGGTGAAGAGGTATCAGGATGCGGCCGAGACAACCCGCCGCCTGATCGAGACGGGATACGGCCCGCAGTCCCGGACTCCGGGGGATCAGCCGACCAACTATGCGCGCGCGCTGCTGATCCTGGCGCTCGCCAAAGCCGGGCTCGGCCGTGTCGATGAGGCGTCAGCCGCGGGGAGCGCGGCGCTGGAATGCGGGCGGCTGGTGTGGCCGACGATAGTGCTGGCCGCCAGGCTTGACCGATCCCTGGCGCGGAACTACCCGCAGGCCGCGGACACCGCTGACTACCACGCGCGCTACGTTGACGCGGCTGACCGCCTGGCGCTGCCGACGCGCCGTCCGCGGCCACCGGAGGAACCCGCGTGAGCGATGACGACCTGAACGCGGAGCAGATCACCGCGATCACGGCGTACGTGGACATCGAAGCGCCCCCGCCGGACGAGCCCGCCGCTCACATCCTGTTCGGGACAAACCAGGCCAAGCCTGCCGCCATCGCCGCTGAGCGGTATCACCGCGGCCTGGCGCCCTTGCTGATCGCTACCGGAGGCGTCAACCGGCACACCGGCATCGTGGAGGGCCGCGAGTTCGCCCGGCAGCTCATCACCGCTGGCGTCCCCGAGCACGTCACCCGCGTCGAGGACCAGTCCGCCGATACGTGGCAGAACGTGGAATGGTCGCTGCCGTACCTGCGGGAGGCGCTAGCGGCGGGATTGCGGCTGACCGTGGTGAGCAAGTGGTATCACCGCCGGGCGGTCCACGCTCTCCGCACGCTGCTCCCGGAAGCCGGCTACTTCTACGCCATCTCCTGGGAACCGGTCTACGCCGGGACACTGGTGACTAGGAGCAGTTGGCCGAGAATCCCCGACGGCAGGCGGCGGGTCGTCCGGGAGTCGCAAGAGGTGCCCCGCAAGGTCAATGACGGCAGCTATCGGCCTGCCGAGAAGGTCGACGGCGCCTGGCGGTGAATCCATCTCCCGCGCCGGGCTATCAGTCAGGTGTCTTGCCTGGCAGGAGCGACGTGCCCAAACATCACGTCGGTGTCCCAGTGGGTGAAGCCGAGTGACTCGTACAGCCTGATCGCCGCGGTGTTGCTCTCGTCCACGTAGAGCATCACCTGGAACAGCCCGCGGGAGCGCAGGTAGCGCAGGCCGACCAGGGTCAGCGCGCGGCCGAGCCCTGACCCGCGCTCGCCGGGATCGACGCCGACGACGTAGACCTCGCCGATGGCCTGATGCTCGTGGTCACCCTCCTGGCCGTCCTGGCCGTGGATCTTGGTCCAGTGGAATCCGACGAGCCTGCCGTCCCGCTCGGCGAGGAAGAATCCCGCCGGGTTGAACCACGGCTCCTGCTCGCGCAGGTCAAGGTCGGCGCGGGTCCACGCGCCCTGCTCGGGGTGCGTGGCGAACGCGCGCCGGTTCAGCGCGGTCCACTCATCCTCGTCCTGGCCGATCCGGAACGTGCGGACCGCGATGCCGTCGGCCAGCTGCGGCCGGTCGAGCTGGGTCTGCAGCGAACGGCGCATCTGCCAGAGCGCCCTGACGCGCACGAAGCCGGCCGCCGCCGCCAGCCGGCCGGCCGCCGGCAGGTCGCCGTGCGCCCAGAGCCTGAGCTGCTGCGACCCCGCCTCGCTGGCTAGCGCTTGGACGAGGGCTAGCCCGAGATGCTGAC
>WNGN01007685.1_pt1 | contig 13766 bp, 18 predicted proteins | sample 5400561 | NCBI WGS metagenome assembly WNGN01 (sample SAMN13153379, study PRJNA577476) | soil metagenome | isolation source: 115 cm soil or saprolite under Garry oak tree replicate 2 | place: USA:California | collected 2016-06-15
ATCGAAGAGCTGCTGATAAATCTCGCAAAGGCATTGGCGCAAGTTTGACGTTTTACGCGTTTGCGGCAGACGAGTGATCTTTCATCCGGCTCGCGCCTTAGCTACTTTTGACACAAGCGCACCATGTCGGATAGTTTCTGCTTAGAAATGGCCATGAGTCCAGGAAATAGGGCGTTGAAACTCGCCGCTCTCTTCGCTCTGCTATCGGGCTTTTTGTGCAATAGCATGTTTGGCGAGGCGGCCTCGGCTTCGCCGAAGGTCGTCATCGCCCATGGCGCTTTGAATGCGCGGATCGCTCCTTTCTGGGTTGCCCAGGAGCAAAATTTCTTTGCTAAGTACGGCTCTGACTCTACGCTGGTTCTAGTTCGCCAAATCCCCGTCCTGATCGGCGGCCTCACCTCCGGTGATATCGATATCGCCGTTACTGGAGGTGGCGCGTTAATGGGCGCGGCCGTGGGAGGGCTCGACGTGAAAATGGTCGCTGCGCTCAATGCCCGGGTGGGCTATGACCTCGTATCGGCGCCGAGCATAAAAAGTCCCAAGGATCTGCGCGGCAAGCGCTTCGGCATCCAGGCATTTGGCGGCGGGCTATGGATGGGAGCTGTGCTCGGCATGGAGTATTTGGGATTGGACCCCCACCGCGACAATATCAATATGCTCCAAGTGGGTGACCAAAGGGTTTTGGCGCAGGCGCTAGAAACCGGCAGAATCGATGCAACTGCGCTTGACGGCGTATTCAGCCGCAAGCTCAAACAAAAAGGATTCACTATTCTGGCTGAGCTGAGCCAGGCCAACATACCATACGTCGGTCTCGGGCTGGTTTCGAAAACTGTTTTCATTCAGAGGCATCAGGAGTCGCTGGAAGGCATTCTCAAAGGCCTGATGGAATCGATAGCCTTTGTCTTGAGCCCGAAGAATAAACCTGTCGTTCTCAAGACGATTATGCAGCACCTGAGGATTGCCGACCTAGCTGTAGCTGAGGAAGGTTATCAAGATCTGCTGACGGCCATCGAGAAAAAGCCCTTCCCTTCCGTGGAAGGCATGCGCAACATGCAGCGCCTGATGAAAACGCGCAATCCGAAGCTCGAGAATATTAAAATTGAAGACTTAATCGATGACCGTATTGTGAAAAGGCTCGATGAGAGTGGCTTTATCAATCGGCTTTACAGCACGTACGGAGTGAAGCAATGAGAATGAGGCATGAATATGGAAGGATGCTTCCGTTGTCCAATACTCCAGCACTCCATTACTCCAATTTTTTATCTATTAATTCGTCTCTCGGCTTTCCGCCACTAACCGCTTTACGCGCGCGAGTATTTCCTCTTCTGACTTCGTGAGGTCCATGGGCTTGCCAAAGGGCTGAGGCACATCGATGCCGGTCGGCCAGTATACTTCAACCGAATTCCCGTCGGGGTCTGCAAAATAAATACTGACGGTATTGCCGTGGGTCCACACCCGCTGGATCGGCACGTTGCGCTCCAAAAAGATTCGGTAAAATTCTTTGACGTCGGCGAGATTGGCGCAGCGAAAGGAAATTTGCTGGAGAACTTTAACATCACCGCTGTCGTCGCGGCCCGGCGCCAAGTATAATTCATGGTGTTCGGCCAAACGGTCCTGCGCCGTCATGAACACGGCGCCCCTCGGACTCCGATCGCTGACTTGTAGGCCCAGGATATCCCGATAAAACGCCACGGATCGCTCGATGTCGCGGACATAAAAACCCATGTGACCCAACGACGTAACTTTCGCCATATGTTCTCCCTTATGTTCGGAGCGCCGAACAGCGATTCGCCCGCACCAACGGGCTCATTCTTAGATCGTGCAATCGACTTTGTCAATTTCGTGATGAGCTTCCGGGGCCAAGAGAAGGCCGGTGATTTCGTCACGCCGTCGTCGAGTCATCTCGGCTCTTGAATTGGCTACTGCGGAAATGTAGAACCGATGCAATTAAATCGGAGGAACCGCAATGAAAATTTTGCGCTTCAACGATGATCGTATCGGAGTGCTCAAAGGGGAAGACCGGGTCGTGGACGTGAGCGGCGAAATCTCCTACCGCGTGGAAAAAGGTCCAAAGCGCGCCATTGAAGAGGTGATCGAGGGCTTTGAGCAGTACCGAGATAAATTTCAGCGGATCGTGGATCGAGAAAACGGCGTGCCACTGAGCACGGTCAAACTGCTCGCGCCCATACCGCAGCCGAACAAATGTCTCGCCGCGTTTGTGAACTACACCGACCGTCCCGATCGTATCACTGAAAATCTTGCGATCGAGTACTTTTACAAGTCCCCCGAGCTGGTTGGGCCGGGCGGCACCATCGAACTCCCGGACATCCCACCCGTGACGGGGTTTCATCCTGAGGCGGAGATCGCTTTCGTGATTGGCAAATTGGGGAAAAATATCAGTGTAGCCGAGGCGATGAATTATGTCTTCGGTTACGCGCCGTTCTTTGATATCTCGGTGCGTGGATTGACTCGCCGGACCATGTTTCTACCGAAGGGACAGGATACCCACGCCGCGCTCGGCCCATGGATTACGACGAAAGACGAAGTCCCCGATGTTCATAGTCTCACGGTAAGATCCTGGGTTGCGGGAGAGGCGCGGCAGAATTACAACACCGAATACATGGCCTACAAGATTCCTGACCAAGTCGCTTGGCTCAGCAAGTATGTCCAGCTTTGCCCAGGGGACGTCATCGCCACGGGGACCTATCATCCGGGCCTTGGGCCGTTTAACGGCGGAGATCTTTTGGAGATCGAGATCGAGCGCCTCGGAAAGTGCAGCTTTAACGTCAAAGGCTACGGCGCTAAAAAGTTTGCAAAGTCCAGTGGCGGAAGAGAAACCGCTAACTACACAAAGGTTTAAGAGTCGAATGCGGGTTGCGTAAAAAAGGGGGGCGGGACAAGATTACGATCTCGTTGTTTCGGATACGCCGATGAGACATGGTAGGATGCTCGCAAGATCAACTTGGTAACCACGAGGAATAAGTGAAGCTTTCTCTTGGGGCCTTAATTTTTGCTGGAGCGCTTCTGCAAGGCCTGTCGTTTCTTTTTGTTTCCCTTCTCAATGCAATTTTGCCTCCCTATGGCGGGGCTTACCTTGCGATGATGATGTCTCTGTATCCGGGCTATAACCCTGTAGAGGTTCCGGTCAGCATTATTATCGGTGTGCTGTACGCGGTTATTTCCGGTGGTCTCGCGGGCGCCGTGTTCGGCTGGCTTTATAACTATTTTGCCGGTAGATCCTAAGAAATTTTGGCAACCGTATTGCCGTCGTGTAATCTGTCGCGCCATGAAATTAAGTGCCAAATCTAAAACCAAGTCCGCCGGGATCATGGTTGGAGCCATTGCTCTGGTTGCCTTATTCATGTCACAGGCATTTATTTCCCAAGGCGGGGCCGCGCAGAATGATACCGACCCGAACAAGCTTCCGGGAATTCAAACGGGACCGACGCCCTGGATAGCGGAAGTCGAAAATCTTCTTGCCCGTCTGCAAGCGATTCATCTTCCCGCGCTCTCGGCCGAAGGAAACGCGCTCCACATCCATCAGCATCTCGACCTCATTGTTAACGGGACGCAGGTTCCCGTGCCGGCCGATATCGGCATCAACTACACTTCCCCCTTCATCTCGCCCGTCCATACGCACGATGAGACCGGCATCATTCATGTGGAGTCCGACGAAGTGCGCGATTTTACCCTCGGTGAGTTCTTCGACATCTGGGGAGTCCGGTTCACCAAGGATTGTGTCGGCGGGTATTGCAGCAAAGGGGCAGACACGCTGAAAGTTTATTCCAACGGAAAACCAGTGACCGGCGATCCGAGAAAATTGGTGCTTCAGTCGCACCAGGAAATCGCCGTCATCTACGGCTCGGAAGCTGCTTCCAAATCCGTTCCATCGAGCTATCTATTCCCGCCCGGGACTTAACGCTTCCGCGCCGGCTCTGGTTGGTTGAAACAGTCATACGCGCCGCCGGAAGTCAGCGATCTCGCGCTCATCATCACCGGATTGTTTTCCGCCTTGACGGCGGTCATCAATCTGCTTTATTTTACGCGCTACGAAATTCCCGGCTCCTTTGACTGGGGAAGTTCAGGAGGTATCCAATGAAACCGGTCGGGCTTTTTTTGCTGGTTCTCTTCGTGTGGAGTTCCGAAATCAGCGCGCAGACTCCTTACTATCAAGGCAAGACCATAAGACTTGTGGTCGGTTACCCCGCCGGTAGCGCGCATGATATATGGGCGCGGCTGGTCGCGCCGCAGTTGACCAAACACATTCCCGGTAATCCCGCGACCATCGTCCAAATTATGACCGGCGCAGGCTCGATGACAGCGGCGAACTATGTTTACAACATCGCCAAGCCCGACGGTTTGACCATCGGAGTGATTAACGCAGCCTTATATTTCGAGCAGCTGATGAAGCGCTCGGAGGTTCAATTCGATTGGTCGAAGTTCACCTGGGTCGGCAGCGCTAGTTCCACGAATGCGCTACTTTATATGTGGGCCAACACTCCGTACAAAACCATCCACGATGTCCGGAGCGCGACCGTGCCACCCAAGTGCGGGGTCACCGGCACGGGAAATACCGGCTACTACTTCCCAAAGTTACTTGAACAAACCATCGGGGCAAAATTCAATCTGGTAACAGGCTATCAGGGAGGCTCTGAAATCGAGTTGGCCGTGGAGAGAGGAGAGGTGCAGTGCCGCGCTTTCTCAGTGCAGGTCTTTTTCGGGCGGGAGCCGTTCAATACCTGGCGCAGCAAGAACCTGGTGCGCGTCCTCGTGCAAACCGGCAAAAAGCGCGATCCGCGGCTACCCGAGACGCCGCTGCTCAATGAGCTGATGGATCAATATCGCACCACCGACGCCAACCGCCGTCTAGCCACCGCCCTGTTAGGGTCCGGCGAATTCGGCAGCGCCCCGATGCTTGCCTCTCCCGGAACTCCTGCGGAGCAGGTTAAACTTCTGCGCGGGGGCTATGCCAAGGGATTGTCCAGCCCCGACCTCATTGCTGAAGCCAAGAAGAGGGGCCTGGAGCCTGAACTCATTAGCGGCGAGGAGATGGAAAGCTTGGCAAAAGAAGTGATGGTCCAGCCGCCGGAAGTGATCGGTCTGATGAAGAAGGTCATGGGAGAGTAGCGCGCCCTGACGATTTGACTTCTTCGTAGGACAATCGTGTTTATCTTACGATTACACTCAGATGAACGGGAGGAACCATGAGTCGATTACCCGCCATAAGCCGCGACAAGCTTTCGACCGAAAATCAGGCCATCTGGGACCGCGTTATGAGTGGCCGCAGTACGGGCGGGCCGTTTGGGGCGCTGATTCACGTGCCTAGGCTCGCGGAGCGCATCGCCGCCGTCGAGACCTACTTTCGTTCCGAGGGCGCTCTGGCCGCGACAGACCGTGAGCTGGTGATCCTCGACACCGCGCGCGAGATGGGCGCGCACTTTCCGTGGACGCGCCACGAGATTCGCGGACGCGAGGCCGGCTTGCCCTCGGAAGCGGTTGAGGCGCTGCGCGTCAACAAAGTTTTGGATGCTTTGACGCCACGGCAACGCCTGCTCGTGGAGATAGTGCGCAGTCTCCTGCGCGACCATCGACTGTCCGACGAGCTCTTTTCGCGCGGCCTTGCCGAGCTGGGAGCGGAACAACTCGTGGAAACGATCGCACTCGTGGGCCACTACAGCCTGATCGGCTCGGTGGTGAACGCTTTCGGTATCGCGGCGCCGGCAGGCAGCGTGACTTTTTAACCGCTCGTCCCCGTAAGAAGCTCGACATGAAGCGAGCGACAATTGCCACCATACAGCTGAGAGGGGACGCGTGGGAAGCGGTGGGTTCCACTCCTTATGTAACTAGGGAAAGCGTCGCGGATCTACTCGCGCTGTTGCGCGAGGACGGTCAATTAAATGGACCGGCCGATGTGGATGCTTTTCTTGATCCGAGTTTTCTGAGAGATGTAGAAAAAGAGACGAGACACTAAAAAATCGTGGAGAATACCTATGGCGAGAAACGGCTTAAAGATTCTGGATAGTGACATGCACGTTTTCGAACCTCACGATCTCTACTTGAAATACATGAATACAAAATGGGGTGATCGCGTGCCGAGGGCAGAACCGAGAAAAAGGCACGGGCAGGTCAAATTTAAATTCGGCGACGGTCGCCCGCTGCGGGTGTCGGGGATTGACGCGATCCCCGCCGCGCCGAAAACAGACGCTCGGGTTGAGAGCTCTCCCGGCGAAGCTAAGGTCGCGCAGCGCTACGAAAAATCTTTCCGTCGCGACTACGATCCTGTATCACAGCTTGAAGCCATGGATGACGAAGGATTAGACGTTGCCGTCTTGTTTCGAACCTTTCCTCTTCATTGCGACGACAGCTTAGAACCCGAGTACGCCAACGACCTGTGCCGGGCCTGGAACAACTGGATCGCCGATTTCTGCAAGGAGAATAACCAGCGGCTGAAGCCATCCGCGCTCATCACCTTGCACGATATCGACATGGCAGTCGATGAGACGAGACGCGCCGTCAAAGAGTTGGGCGCCGTCGGATTGTCTTTAGTGCCGGAGCCGTCGAACGGACGCCACATTCACGACCGCACCTTCGATCCGCTGTGGGCGGAGGCGGAGCGGCTCGGCGTAGCGGTTTGCTTTCATCCGGCGGCGAGTCCCAATCAAGAGCAAGTCGCGCGCAGCCTTGCGGGTCATCCCAACGACGGCGTGCTCGTGAATGTCTTCCGCAATCCCATCGAGCTGATGTTGGCCGTCGGGAAATTCTGCGCCGGCGGAGTGTTGGAGAGATTTCCGAAACTTCGCGTGGCATTTCTCGAGGGTAATTGCAGTTGGCTTCCCTGGCTTCTCTACCGGCTGGACGAGCGTTGGGATCTAAGAAAGGAGTTCGCCGGGGAGCCTTTGAGCCTCAAACCCAGCGACTATTTTTTGCGCCAATGTTTTATATCCGTGGACGTTGATGAAGATCTGGTGCGGGACGTCATCCGCAGGATCGGTAATGATAACATCGTCATTTCCACGGACTATCCTCATGCGGACTCGCACTGGCCCAACGCCATCGATTCTTTCATGGCCGTCGAGGATCTCAGTTCAGATTCGCGCAGAAAAATTCTTTGGGACAACTGCGCGAGACTGTATGGAATTAACTGAGGATTTCTAGATTATGGAACTCGAGAAAGACGGCTTCTTTAACCAGATAGTAAAGGGCATCTGCGCAAGCGAGCACGGCCGAACGGATTTGCGCGTCGGGCGTCAACGCTTCCTCGTGTGCGGCCCCGGTTCAAACCCGACTGAACCTAGATCAAGGAAGTCGCATTTGGATCCGGACCGGGGCCGCCATGCGCACAAGTTTTCATCACCTGGTTAATAGATAATGGATCCGGCTTCGATCTGTTTCTTACGTTGCTCGCCAAGGGCCGCGCCTCCTAAAAACGCGCATCCCCAATGGCTCACTGTCATCAGCATCAATAAGAGTAAAAGTTTTTTCATTTTAACCTCCGGCAAATTCATATTTTTTAGACCGGCGGCCCGCGCCGCCCAGCGACCAGGCTGACTAAGAACAAAACGATGAACACGACGAATAAAATCCATGCGATTTGCGTAGCCACGCCGGCAACTCCGAAGAAGCCGAATAGTCCGGCGATCAATCCTATGACCAGAAAAGTAAGCGCCCAATTAAGCATAAAAAACCCCTCCTTTTCAATATGAGCTGGTGAGCTCGCCAATGAATGCCCCGGCTGTGACAAAACGCAAGCCTCGTGCCTTGTCCCGTAACGATCGGTTTATTCGCCGTTTAATTGCTTTTGTCATTCTAAGCAAGCGAGACTTTACCCCCGAGTGTAGGAAACAACAGAGAGGTTTGTCTGTTTTGTCGGACAAGCGCCGAGGATCTGAGTGATTGACAGGTAAGCGTCAACTTGAGTATAGCTCGCGCAATCGTAACGATATTTCCGTGATCGCGTCGTGCTATGCGTCGCCGGTAAACGAAAGGAGATGAGGATGGGGATCTGGTTTAGCAGCGTTTGGGTTCGTTTGTCGCAAGCATGGGGTCGACGGGCAAGTCGCACGGCTCGGTGGAGCTGCTTGATCGTTACTTTAGTCGGTTTCTCCGAGCTTGGCGCTGCAATGAGCAGTGGCGGGGCAGGCGCGCCGCCCAAGGGTGGTAAGTGGGATCTGGCCGTTGCGCTGCCGGAAGCGCGCCAGGAATCCGGCGCCGTTGCGCTCGGGAATTTAATCTATCTCATCGACGGCTACGGCGCCGACACGGTGCCGAGCACACTGGTACAAGTCTATGACACCGTCGCGAAACAGTGGAAGCAGGCATCGCCCGCGCCGGAGGCGCTGCATCACTTGGGGGTGGCGGCGGTGGATGGGAAAATTTACGTTGTCGGCGGCTTCGCAAAAAGCTTCCGAGAAAGAGCTCCGGTCGATTCCGTATGGCAGTATGATCCGGCGGCTGATCGCTGGGAGCGGCGGGCGCCGCTGCCGACACCGCGCGGCGCGCTTGCGGTAGCCGTGGTCGAGGGAAAGATCTACGCCATGGGTGGCGAGCGCTTCAGCGCCGCCGGGAGCAAGGAAAAATATGAACCGGTGGCTGATGTCGCGGTGTATGATCCCAAATCGGACAAATGGGAAGTTTTACTCCCGATGCGACAAAAGCGTGATCATTTGGTCGCCGGCGCCATCAATGGACGGATCTACGCCGTCAGCGGGCGGGAACGGCCGAGCTATATGCTGCGCAATACCGAGGAGTACAATCCTGAGACGCGCGCCTGGAGAGATCGCGCCCCGATGCCATCGGGACGTTCGGGCGGAGCCGGCGCGGTGCTCAATAATCGACTCTACGTATTCGGCGGTGAAGGCAACGAGCAAAATCCGCTGGGCGTCTTTAATCAAGCGGAAGTGTACGATCCGACGCGGAATGCTTGGACGAAGTTATCTCCCATGCCACTGCCGCGTCACGCTTTAGTCGCCGTCGCGGTCGGAAATAAGATCTATTTGCCTGGCGGGAGCATCGTTCAAGGCGGTCGGGCGCCGGGCACGATGGCGATCATGGACACCTTCGAGCCGAATTGAACGCGGATCGATCCATATTGTCGAGGAGGATAACTATCATGGTCAAAAGAAAGCTAATCCAATCGTTGGCGTTTCTAATGGTAGTGACGAGTGTTTCGGTTGTATCTGCGCAGGAGCCCAAGCCGGTCCCTGACGTATTCGCGACACGGCCACGAATTGACGTCGCGGCCTCCATTTCTCTGGAGGAGGCGAGAGTGATTGTTGACGCGGCCACCGCTTTTGTGAAAGCGGAGAAAGGACACGCCGCTATCATTGTTGTCGATGACAACGGCAACGTGGTTTCGATGGACCGGATGGATGGGACTTCGAGCTTCTTTCAGCGTCTTGCTTTGGGCAAGGCCACAGGCGCCGTCGCGCTCCAACAAAACACGGCTGAAACTGCCGAGCAGTACAAGACAAATCCGCAGCGATACTTGAGCGCGCTAAGCATGCTTCAGGGCGAGGTCGTATTCATCCCCGGCGGCTTTCCGCTTGTCGTCGATAATCGCATCGTCGGCGCGGTTGCCAGCGCCGGGCACCGCGGCGACGGCGACGTGCGCGCCGTCAAGGCCGGCATCGCCGCTTGGGAGAAGTTTCGCCAGAGCCGTCGCTAAAATGGGTCGCGGTAGCCCGCGACATGATTTCGTATTTGCGGCATTTGCGCTGCAACAGTAGCCGATGACCGATAGGCTGCCCGGAGCCGCTCATCGCAGCCGCAGCGCGTTCAGAACCTTTTCCGCCGTGATCGGCAGATCTTTGATTCTCACTCCGACGGCATCTTCAACCGCGTTCGCAATCGCCGCCGCCACCGGGCTGATGGGATTTTCGCCGATTCCTTTCGTCTTGTACGGCCCGACTCCGGCCTCTCCTTTGACGATGACGGTCTTGAGTTCCGGAATGTCTTTAACAGTCGGAATTTTGTACTCGCCGAAGTGCGCTGTTCCCACGTGGCCTTCGTGAACCGGAAGATATTCGATCAAGCCGTAGCCGATGCCCTGAACCACGCCGCCATCGACCTGCCCTTGATGGCCGATGGGATTCACGATGACTCCCGTATCGTGGGCCGTGGTGAGCCGGCGTAATTTCACTTCCCCTGTTTCTGTATCTACCGAGACCTCGGCAATTTGCGCCGCAAACGCGGTTACCGGTGAATGATCTTCGTCTCGATGAACGGCCGCTCCGGTGACGGAACGGCCCGCACGGGACAGCAGTTTGTCCCAACGTTTGCGCTTTCTCGTCTTCTTGTGAACCAGCTCTTTTCCGACGAGGACCGTTTCGCTCTTTGGCCAACCGAGCAGTTTCTCGGCAAGATCGAGCAATTCTTGTTTGGCTGCTCGCGCCGCCTGAAACGCAGCGCCACTGGCCACCCGAGTCCCCCGGCTGCCGCCGATGCCGGAATCGAAAGGAACGCCTGAATCCGTGTCCAGGATTTGGATTTGAATCTCGTCGGGCTTGAGCGACAGCTCCTCAGCGACGATCTGCCTGAGAGTCGTGTAGGTGCCCGTGCCCTGCTCGAAGAGGCACGTGCGGATGACGATGGTACCGTCGGGATTGAGTGAAAGCGAAAGAGAGGTGCTTCCTGCGCCCGGCCCACGGTAGCCCATCGCTATTCCGCGTCCCATATTGGCGGCCTTCGAAGCTTTGTATCCCGCGGTTTTTACCGCCGCTTTGAGTGTATCTTTGGCCTTTATTCCTCGATAGTGGCCGCCGGTCAGTGTGGTTTCACCTTCCTCGATTAAATTTTTCAGCCGAAATTCATAGGGGTCCATTCCGAGCTTTCGCGCCACGCAATCCATGTGCGATTCCGCGGCGAAGAATCCCTGTGGTTCGCCCGGCGCTCTCATCTGACCGCCGGGAAGATTGTTCGTGTACACGCGCGAAACCGCGATCCGAGCATGCTCGGCGCGATAACAGCCGCCGGCGTGAGCGATGCCTCCGACGACTGCCCCTGGCCTGAAACCGCCGTAGGCGCCGCTGTCGAGGTACGCTTCCATCTCATGAGCGACCATCGTCCCGTCGCGCTTGACGCCGGTCTTCAACCGTATGACGGCGGCGTGTCGCGGCGCACCGGCGACAAACTCCTCGCGATATTCCATGACCATTTTCACCGGTCGGCCGGTGCGCAGGGCGAGCAAGTAACAGATCGGCTCGTCTATGGGAGCGCCTTTGCCGCCGAAATCGCCGCCAATCACCACCGGGTTCACGCGAATTTTTTCCTTGGGAATGTTCAAAGCCGCCGACATGCTTTCTTTCAAGCCCTGCGGCGCCTTGTTGGGCGACCACATCTGTACGCGATCCTGATCGTCGATCCAAACCAGACAGCAGTGGGGTTCGAGAAATGCCTGATGAACACGGGAAACCGTGAACGTATTCTCAACGACCACATCGGATTGCGCGAATCCTTCGGCGATGTTCCCGCGGGTGAAAATATCGTTAACAAAGGCATTCGAGGGCCTTGCCAAAGGCTTGGGGAGTCCAGGGTAGCTGTTCACGTCAGGATGAATAATCGGGGCGCCTTCTTGCAAAGCCGTAACGGGATCAAAGACCGCCGGGAACTCCTCGTAATCGACCTCAAGGAGCTCAAGCGCCTCTTCAGCCTGCTCCAGAGTATCCGCAGCCACCGCCGCGACGCGTTCACCGATGAAACGAACGCGATCTTGCGCCAGCACGGAAATGTCACGGTAGCGCCGTCCGTAGAGAATGCCGCGCACGTCGGCTCCCGTGAGGATCGCGCGGACGCCGGGAGCTTTTTCGGCGCGCGATGTATCGACCCGGGCGATACGCGCATGAGGATATGGACTCCGCAAGGTCTTGGCCCACAGAGTCCCCGGCAGCAGAACATCGGCGGTGTAGCGCGCGTCACCCGTGACTTTTCCAGTATTGTCAACCCGTGGTATCGACTGGCCGATAATTTGATAGCTCACGATGGTGCCTCCTGCGCATTCGCAGTTTCTAGTCGTGTTTGGAAAGATCGTTCCTTAGGCCACGGCTAAAATTTAACTGTTGAAGTGAGATCCAACAAGTGCGCGTAGATATATCATTACACTTACCCGCTGCAAACCGCACAAGCTGGGCGGTTGAATTTCTCGGCAACGAGATCGTTCAAGTCGATCCGAAGAGCGGTTCGGTGAGGGCATATTCACAGGAAGCTAATTCCTACCTGCGGACCCGCCAGAACTCTCTAAAGTTCTTTGGTATGGCTCTTGCCCCTCATTTGGCTAACCGCGACATTTGGCTGAAGCACTGAGGACCAGATAGCCACCGTTTAAATTATTTTATGGTTAGGGAAACCGGCTCGATCTTTCGCACTAAGGAGTATAAGGGCTGCGGCATTCGCGCAGCTTCCTATAAAATGGGGCCGCGCGGTTGGGTTCCAGAGGCTTGTTTTTGGCTGCATACGGACGATGGCTGGAGGCGACTTTGGATCAACAGTTTTGCTCACTGTTTGGCTGCGCAGGACCTCACGTTTCCAAATAAGATCGAGGCCGACGCCCGCGCCTTCAGCTTGGCTCGGATGCTAATTGATCGGACCCTGCCTGAGTTCGATCGTCTCACGCCTGATAGTAGGAGTCACCGGACGACTTATATTTCCAAGATGCTGAAGCTCGCCCGCCGCCCCCTTGCTGTGTGCAATATTTTCAGACAATACAAATACCGCAATTAGACTGGGCGACTGCTCCGTGTCGGACTATTTTATCGCGAGCAAACGTTTGATGTTGCCGGCCATGATCAGCCGAAGATCTTCGATCTTGAGCTTTAGGTGCCGCTGCGCGTGCTTGACGATCTTCTCGATCTCCCAGTCCATCGGGTTAAAAGGATGATCTGAGCCGTATAAAACCCGGTCGGGCCCAGCCCATGCGATGGATTCGCAGAAGAAAGGCAGCCATCCCACGCCCGAGCTGTCCATATGGACATTCTCACACTTCTTCGCGATCTCGACGACGTCTCTCACTCCCTCCACCAGTCCCGAGTGGCCCATGATGATGGGAAGCTTGGGAAAATCTTTGGCCACTTCACCGATCCGTTTTGGACTGGCGTTTTCCCCTAACCCGCAGTGAAAGAGAACCACCAGCCCGTGGTGCTGTGCCGCTTCCATAAGTGGATAGACCCTTTCCTTGTCGTTTGCCGGGCAATGTTCGATCAGAGGATGAATTTTGATGCCCTTGAGCCCGAGCTTGACTCCTTCCTCCAGCACCCGGAGCGTGTCCTCTGGACCGTTCCCAGGGCTCAGCCTCATGAAGCCATGAATGCGTCCCGCGTGCCGCGTCATTGCGTCGGCGATGTACTGGTTGGTCTCTCTATAATCCGAGGGCTCTCCGATACCGATGGCAAAAGTGACGACTCCATCTACTCCAGCGCTGTCCATCGATTGCAGCATGTCCTCCGCCATGAATTTCATGATCGGCGGAATCTGGTGGATGGCGAGCTTTTTTCTCGCGCCCATGTGAGAGTGCGCGTCTATGACCTCGATCGGCTCTCCTTCGACATTGATCATGTTTCCTCCTTGGAGCTTTTCATGGAAAATAAACGATACGAAAATCAGTGTCCAGTCTTATTTCTTCTGAACCTAACCCGGATTATGCACTCGTGAGAGCGATCGAGGGACGAGCCCTCCGGAGCGAAGGCAATGAGCCTCTGCCTTGGAGCGGCCTGCAAACTGAGCTACTGGAGCGAATGGCTGGGAAAATGCGAGCGCCGAGCCAAGCACCAAAGACG
>WNGN01014366.1_pt1 | contig 13759 bp, 12 predicted proteins | sample 5400561 | NCBI WGS metagenome assembly WNGN01 (sample SAMN13153379, study PRJNA577476) | soil metagenome | isolation source: 115 cm soil or saprolite under Garry oak tree replicate 2 | place: USA:California | collected 2016-06-15
ATAGACTCGTTCATGGTGATCCTCCCTCGCCAATGAAAGCTTTTTTGGTTTCTTCATTAGCTAGGGAGCATCACCCATCTTTTCGCAAGCTCTTCAAGTGCTGGCGAACCTGTCCCTATTTTGGGCGAAACTTAGGTAGTGTAAGCAACACCACTGTGGCTTCAACTGTACCTGCTAGTATGGAAGTTGATTAGCGAGGTTTGTATGAAAAAACCTTTAATTAGAGATTTTATCTACCTGGATGTCGAACGTGTTCGATCTTTTGTCGCCCAGGCATCAGGTGGACTGACTTCGGAAAGAACGAGTCAGGCACAACATCAAGCTGGCGGAGAAGCACAGATTGTAGGAAGACTTCCCTTAATAGCACAAGCTTCAGGGTCAGGAGATTACCACTATTCACGATCACACTCGGAAACAAAGAGTTTACATGACCATATCTTTGAAGAGTTCTACACTAGCCTAGATGAAGTAAAGAAGCTCATAGATTTATCAGGCATTTACGAAACCGCCTGGGTAGAAGCCTTGTTCAAAGATAGCTCTTTTATATTAGTTAAAGGCCTCTTGAAAATAGTAGATTATCAATCGTTAACTACTACTATGCAAGGGTTACCAGCATTGTTGGAAACTATTAGTGGGCTTTCAGGACTTGCTTCAGAAGCGAATGCGCAAGGAAATACAAATCCACTATCACAATCTGAAGAACTACAAAAACTGAAAACTCAACTTCCAATTCTCCCGATAAAGGAGTTCATAAACTTTGTTAATCAAATATATGGAGACTTAGTACGAATAAAAGTATTCCCATTTCAAAACAGTCCAGAAAAACTCTTTGTCGGCACAGCGGATAGGGCACTCTTCCGTTATTCCCCAAATGCTCTTGTAAACTTATATGGTTCAGTAATTGATGCACGATGGGTAAGCGTCTTACAGGTCAATAAGGGAACATTCCACATGCCAGGTCAAATGATCAGTAAAACGGGCAACGAGATGGAAGATAAACTTGAAGAATTAGCCGATATCCTCGCCAGTCTTTCCGATATGACCCAAGGAGTTAAGTTCCCTGCTGTCGCAGTTACACCTATCGCGATCTTTAGAGAAATATAGTCGGGCAGAGCAGATTACTAAATTCTCCGGCAAATGTCTTGTGATGGTGCAGTAAATTTTGTATACCCTACTGAACTATAGCTCTCCTTTTTCATGTCAGAGAAGAACTGCAGCCTGTTGAAAAACGATTAAGACGTAGAAAAAACAGTACTTTTTTCGGCTCCTCATGTTAGACTATAAGCACATCAGTACAAATGGCTGGCCCTGCCCACTAAAAGAAGGGAAGGATATACCCTTTTTAGAGAAGAAAGAGGGAGTAGAGGCAGTCTCACCAGAGGACGGCTTTATGATTATGCGTTCATTGGTTCTACGAGCCGAAATACCTACACCATCATGAAGGAGAAACCGATGGCACGCTGGGATAGGGCTATTGCGAGCTTACCGTTTCGTCAAGGACGTGTGTTGGACCTGGGGTGTTCGGTTGGCTATGCCACAGCGCAACTTCGACGGAAGGGGTATCAGGCAGTAGGTGTAGACAACTCCCCATGGTGTATTGCATGGGCAAAGCGTCTCTTTCCGGCAGGGGAGTATTTGCTTTGCTCTGCCGAGAAGTTACCGCTGGCTGATGCCAGCTTCGATGGTATTCTCTGTCTAGATGTGCTTGAACATGTGACTGCTGAAACAGCAGCCATGCGCGAAATTCGACGTCTCCTCAAACCAGGAGGAACACTTGTCCTCAGCGTTCCTCATCATGGACTCTTTCGTTGGCTCGACTCTCTGAATTTGTATGCACGCCTGGTGCGCATCACGCACCATGGTCTCTTTCCACAAGAAATCGTGCAAACTGGTGTTCACCGCCATTACTCCATCGACCAAATGTGTACCCTCCTGGGATCAGAATTTCGTGTGCACCATGTCAGCCGCACGGGATTGGGGCTCGCCGAGTGGGTCAATTTGCCGTTGCTCGTTGTGTGTCGCTATTTCCTAGTTTGGGAACGAGCATATCAGATTCTGCGAGTGATCTTTTGGCTGGTCTATTTGCTAGAAGAACTCTTCCCCTTGCCGTTGGGTCGGCTAAGCTGGCACCTCATGGTAGTGGCTATGAAAGAACAAAGGGAGCCTCATGGGGAGAAGGCCCAGTGTACACGCTAGTTGCCAGAAAGAGGAGAACTTTCGATCCTGGTAACCCGATCAGCTTCCGCACATCCAGGAGTTTTTCAACAGGCTGAAACCATGTGCGATAGAGCTTGATAGGAACGCCGAGATTATCTTCTTGTCCTACACGTCTTGCATCACACCCACCTTGTAATATACACTGTGGCACAGCAGAACAGTTCACCCCAGGGGAGCTATAGCTCCACCTATAGACACTTCAACCGCGAACATCAGAAGAGAGGAGCACACAGACACGTATAGCACACAAAAACTGCTTGAAGCGTTCGAGCAAATCTACCAACTTCGAGTTTCTACCTATATCTCTTTCATCGTTTACAGGCATAACACAAGACAAGCTCATCTATCTAGTTTGTAGGGGAGACTATGCCGACAGCTATACCACTCAGTACCCCTGTCCTGAAGAAGGCGATTGACCGTTACTACAAAGAACTTGATGCATATAAGGGCAGAGCAGATTACGAACTGGCCGTCAGAACGGCATTTCTCAACCTCCTGGCTGAAACTGCCCGCCAGGTGAAATGGATGCTTATCCCAGAACAAACCATCGAGGGCGGTCTCCGGCCTGATGGCGTATTACGCGATAGCTTTGACCTGAAACGAGGCTTCTGGGAGGCGAAAGGGCCACAGAGCGATCTGGACAAAGAGATTGCTAAAAAGATTGTCACTGGCTACCCACTTATTAATACCATCTTTGAGAATACGAAGCGGGCAGTGCTCTTTCAAAACAAAAAGCGCGCGTATGAGTACGACCTCCAAAATCCGAAAGCGGTTAGTGATCTCCTCACGCAGTTCTTTACTTACACAGAGCCGGATATTGCCTCCTTCGAGGTAGCAGTACAGGAGTTTAAGGAACGCGTGCCCGAACTGGCACGCGCATTGCTAGCGATCATTGAAAGAGAATACAAGCGAAATCAGAAATTCATTGCAGCGTTTGATGCTTTTGCAGAGCTTTGCCGCCAGTCACTTGACCCCAAGATCGGCACGGATGTTATCAACGAGATGCTCATCCAACACCTCTTGACCGAACGCCTCTTCAGGACTGTCTTTGATAATCCCGATTTTATCCGCCGCAATGCTATTGCTGCCGAAATTGAGAAGGTGATCGACGCCCTCACCAGCCGCTCCTTCAACCGCCACGAGTTCCTCAAGTCGCTTGACCGCTTTTACGTGGCGATTGAGGGCGCTGCCAAGAGTATAGATGGCTGGCTAGAGCGCCAGCACTTCCTCGATACCGTCTACGAACGCTTCTTCCAAGGTTACTCGGTCAAGCGAGCAGATACATATGGCATTGTCTATACGCCGCAAGAAATTGTCGATTTCATGTGTGCCAGCGTAGACGAGGTGCTTAGGCGTGAATTCGGCACCTCAATAGAAAAACCAGATGTGCAGATTATTGACCCTTGCGTTGGCACTGGTAGTTACATCGTAAATCTTTTACATCGCATCCCCACCCATCGCCTTACATACAAGTACGAGCACGATTTCTTTTGCAACGAAATTATGCTGCTTGCCTATTATATTGCCTCGTTAAACATAGAGCACGAATATTATAGCCGTGTAGGTGAGTACCAACCTTTCCAGGGCATTTGCTTTACCGATACTCTAGTATTACAACGAGACTTTTTGGTATACTGAAGGGAAATATGCTCCTGGAGGTGGAACTCGATGTCTCTTGTGTGCGATGTAAGCGCAGACCAGCCACTTACTACGGGCCGACTGGCTGTGCAGGAATTGACCCCGGGCACTTTGCTCCGTTGTTCTATCGACGCGAACAGCGCGACTGGGCAGCGGTCTATCTGCGCGGACTGCTCACGGCCGATGTCCCCCGCAAGAATGTCGAAGCGATGGCCCTGCGCCTGTTGGGGGTGGGGCCGCATGCGGAACGGCAGGTGCGGGCCCTCCAGCAGTTCATCGGGGAAGGCAGATGGGATGATGAGGCCATCTTAGCCGAGCACCAACGCTTGGTGAACGAGACGTTGGGTGAGGAGGATGGCGTGCTCAACACTCTCGGCTCCGACTTTCCTAAGCATGGGGATCACTCGGCAGGCGTGGCGCCCCAGTGGTGCGGAAACACCGGCAAGAAAGATAACTGTCAGGCGGGCGTCTTCTTAGGCTATGCGAGTCGCAAGGGTGCGACGTTGACTTCCCCGGCGTCTCTATCTGCCCGAGTCCTGGTTTGATGAGGAGCACAAGACGCGGTGGCAGGACTGTCGGATTCCCGAAGGCATCTGCTTTCAGACCAAACATGAGTTGGCAGCTCAGTTGGTCGAGGGAGTCATGCAAGCCGGGCAGCTGCGAGCGCGCTGGGTGGTCTGCGACGAGGGGTATGGCGACTCGCCCGCGTTCTTGGAGAGGCTGGACAAGGCAGGGTTGTGGTATCTGGCAGAGGTGCCGCGAGATACCAAGGTTTGGCCATTGGTGGAAACCGATGGGCAAACGGATCGCCCACGTCCGCGCAGCTGGGTGCCGCCGCAAAAGGGATCCCGCAAAGGACCGGCCCCACGGCGCGAGCGACTGCATCCGGCGAGTCCGGCCAAAGTGACGCTGGAGGAGCTGGCCACTCTTTGGCCAGCATCGCGCTGGCAGCGATTCCGACTGCTGGAGGGATACAAAGGCCCACTGGTCGCCGATTTTCTCGTGCTGCGTGCGGTATTGCCCCTCGATCGTTTGCCTGGCCCGGAGGTCTGGGTGGTGATCCGGCGGAAAGTCAGCGGTGAAGCCTCGGAGCCGGAATGGAAGTTCTACGTGAGCAACGCTCCTCTCGAAACGCCACTTTCCACGTTTGTGCGCGTGAGTGGAATGCGCTGGCCGATCGAGACGTGTTTTGCCGAGTGCAAGGGGGAACTGGGCATGGACCACTATGAGCTGCGCTTCTGGCAAGGCTGGCACCATCACATGACGCTCGTCATCCTCGCGCATCATTTTCTGGTTCGATGGCAACAGCGCCTGAACCAGAGAGAGGGGGGTCCTGCGCCCTACGACCACGCGTCCTTTGCCCACGCCCGATGAGGTACCCAGCCTGGACGCACACCCCTCCCTGCCACTCAGCGTCGCTCAGGTACGCTTGCTCCTGCAAGTTGCCTTGCCCCAGCCGGTGTTAGATCTGCCTACGGTGTTGGCTTTGATCACCTATCAGCAGCGACACAAGTACGCTGCCTATTGCTCCCATCGCAAGCGACTTCTTGCCCAGTTGCAAGGATTGCGTTGGTAAAGTCTCGTTGTAATACTAGAGCATCTATTACCTCGGTCCACTGAATATCGCGGTTCGATCGCTCTCGGGCTTTTCTCGGTTTCACCTCCCAATATCGATCGAAGAGGTCCTTGGCCGTCTCGAAGGAAAGGACGCGGATGGATGAATCCTGGGCGATCTCCTCAAGCAAACGGAGATGCAACGGGATCGAGAGCAGGTCTAACTGTTTCGGCGTGAGTTGTTGCGCATCCAAACCAAGTGCAGACACAATCTGCTGTACCTGTGCCGGCGCCAAGCGGCTAAGGGTGACTTTGCGAGCCATCCTATCCTGCTCAATCAGACGGCGCAACCGCTGATCGTACTCCAGGTCAAATTTGCGGCAGGCAAGAAGGATTCGCATATTTGAATGGACCATGGCCTGTCTGATGATCTCAAAGAGGCAATCGAACAACTCAGGATGACGGCCAGAGGTCAAACTTACAGCATCAAGCTGGTCGATCACCAGAAGGCAGTCCTTTCCCTGAGCTATGGCAGCGAGTACATTCGCCGGAGAGCCAGGTAGACCTATCTGTTGACCAACATCTTTCGGAAGCTGCGTCGAATGCAATCGATCTGCACGGAAGGCAAGCAGGAGCCAGTTTCGTTCGCGGCATCCCTGGATCACCTGCAGTATAGTACTGCTTTTTCCAGCGCCTGCCTCTCCCGAAATCAATGCGCAGCGCTGGCCGTCTTCCTGGGCGAAGAGGTTCAAGATGGTTTGCGCGGTATCCCGCGGGATCACCTGTCCGTTGATAGTGGCATCACGAAAGGACTCTAGATAGCGCTTTGTAGCTTCCTGAGCGGCAACCAGGATGTGAGGATCGTTGTCCCAGTGGCGTCGGTGATGGCCCTTTTCCTCCAAATACCTCCAGATATCATGTGCTGTAAGCACCTCATGTATCTTTGATAGCGCAAAATCAGCAAGAAGGCTGCGGATGGTGGCAGGGTCTCCCTCTACAAGATATTCCAGGGCGCTCTCAACCATGGTGAGCAATGTCTCCTCATCTATGGTTCTAACATGGATGCGCTTCAGAGCCTCGTAGGCTGCTTCTGGTCGGGCATTCCAGATGCCTTGCAGGTTTTCGAACGCCTCCCGATGCTCCCCCTTTAAAAATACCTGGTCAAATTCCACCCAGGAGAGAGAGCCTCGCGCACGAGAGGCGAGTTCTTCCAGCTGGTGAGCAGAATGTGTCGAAGCAAAAACACACTTACAAGGCTCTTTTTGCAGTTTTTGCCAGAAATAGGACAAGACGCCTTTGCGCTCTAAATCACCGAGTATCCAACGTCCAATACTAGTCTGTTGTCGCTTGACCTGATGATATTCATCGCTCTCTTTATAAGAAAGCCGAAACTCTGCTCCATCTTCGCCTGGGAGCTCTAAGCGGATTGAATCGGCGTGCTCGCGCATGACTTCGATCATACAGAAGACGGTCCAACGGCCTTCATAGCGATTACCGAATTTATCAGTGGGTCCACCAGGTAGAGGCATGTACTTTTCCCTCGCTCCTATGCTCCATTTGAGCAGCGACATTCTATGGCGCTTATTTTCGATACCCAGTCGGCATTGTAACTCTATCCCCTCACGTATTTAAGTTTCTCTTTTACTTGTTCTCTGCTCACCTGTGTATAACGAGCGGTGGTTTGAATGGCCGGTGTCCCCTTCTTGGTAACATGACCAAGGTAATAAGCCACTTCTTCAAGAGACCAGCCCGCTTTCCGTGCTCGATGGGCGAAATCGTGCCGCAAATCATGGAAGGTGAGATTGTGGATGTATTCCCATTGTTCTTTCGTCGCACGAGCTTTCAGCATGCGGAACCAGTAGTGAATGCCTTCCTCGGTCAAGCGCTCGCTGCGTTGTGAAGTAAAGACGTAGATCCTTTCTGGATCGCGGTTTGCTTGAAGATACTCATACAACGGCTTTCGCGCTTCATTCATTAAGTCGATATCACGCCATTTGCCTCCCTTGTAGCCGATATGGAGCCACCCGACCTTTGGACCCACATGGGTATGGGCCATCTGGAGCCAGGAGACATCACTGACCCGACATCCTGACCAGTAGCCCAACGCGAAGAGCACGGCCCCCCGTCGGTCTTCTTCCTGCTCGATCAACGAGCGTAGGATATACCGCTGATCCTCTGAGAGTTGACGAGGCGCCAACACGTGCTGCGAAGGGAGATCGATTCCTCTGGTTGGGTTCCGCTGGAGCAGTCCCCTCTCCTCCATCAGCCACCGGGCGAAACTGCTGATGGTCGATTTCACGCGCGCCCGATGGTTAAGACTGAACCCTTGCTGTTCTAAAGAAGCCAGGTATACTTCTACCGCGGTCTTCGTCAACTGCCGAGAATGAAAGCGTCCTCCATTGCCGGGACGTTGGGCTACCCACTCCATCACGTGGCGCATAGTTCGCACATAGGCGTCAATCGTCCCTTCTGCCTTATTGGAGAGGAAATGCTCGTACTCCTGCAGGAGGAACTCATCAACACCTTGATCTTCATCTGACTGTTGCTGTCTCATCATCGGCATTGTTCCCCTCAAAATATTTTGTTCAGAGATTTATCCTCTCATTACCTTGAGCAACGAGGAGATTTTCGCACACTTCCCGCACACTTTCTCACAAAAAGGAGACGATGGCAAGAGGGACTCATAACAAAAGGCTCCTTCTGTTCTGACTTTTTCGTTACGAGTTAGAGCGCCGGGAAAGCGAGTCGAGAGAGAACGGGAACAGCCTGATGCTCACAAGAAAAGAGCACCTTGGCTCGATGTTCGGGCGCGCAAGCGATCATTGCCAGGTGCTGGCTTCCTTGAAGAGTGCAGAGGCAAGCAGGGCGGCTCTCGTGGCGATCTCTCTGGGCGTGTAGGGTTGCCCATGCTCAAGCCACCAGGTGATGGCTTCCACAAACAGCGTGGACACCAGATCTGGCACAAACTCATCTGAGAAGGTGTGGACGGGGAGCGAGCTCGCGTCCGGTCCGTGAGGAAGGCGCCCACGCTCGTTGACCAGACCGCTCAGCGCCGCACGCATCTTCCTCACAAACCAGGGGCTTCCCTTTCTGCCGAGCAGAGCTCGATAGACAATTCATGCAGCAGGAGAGCAAATGCCAAAGGTGACCCTCACGTTGAATGACGAACTGTTCCAGGAATTCGCAGGATACGCTTTGCAAGAAGGGATGGAGGTGGACGAGTTCCTCTCGCGGGAGATCCAGCAACGAGCCGCTCAGCTACTCCCAGCAGCGCCCAAAGCATGGATGCCGCGTGAGCAATGGGACGCCCTCGTGCGTGGCGAGCAGTGTCCGTTATGTGCAGAAATATCCTCCCAGGAGCCTGTCAATCAGCATGGCTACACCGTGGCTGACCTCGGGATGAGTCGATTGCGGCTGGCCATCAATCAGTTCGTTCCTGGCTATTGCGTCTTGATCTGTCGGAGGCATGTACAGGAGTTGTACCACCTCACGCTTGAGGAGCGTTCCCGCTATGTTGAGGACTTGGTACGCACCGCCCAGGCGCTCGAAGAGGTCTTTCAGCCACTGAAAATGAACTTTCAATTCTTGGGGAATGCAGTCCCGCACTTACACTGTCACATCATTCCCCGTTTCTACGGGGATGCAGCCCCGGGTTCGCCCTTGGACCCCAATACCGACACAAGCTTGCTCTCAGTGCAAACATATGAGGAGCGTGTCAATTTGTTACGAGCGGTGCTCTAAACGGAGGAGCGCATCAGTCAGCATGCAGATGGAGAAAAACGAACGACAGAGGGCACGGCAACGCCTCGTCGCGGCGATGCTTGCGGGCCAGTCCTGGCAGGAGATAGCCCGAGCTGAAGCTTTGCCGTTGAAACGAGCGATGGCCTATCGCTTAGTCCATGCGGTACGCACGAGAGGGGATGTGGCTTTAGTGGACGGGCGACATGGACATTCGTCGAAATTGCGTGGAGAGGCACGAGCCTTTCTGGAAGAACAGTGTCGTCAAGCTCCTTCTACGCCCAGCTCCGCTCTCCAAGTGAAGCTGCGAGAGCGTTTTGACCTGAGCGTGAGCATCAGCCAGATCAACCGCGTGCGAGCGGTTCTCGGTCTGAGCAACCATCCTGCGGATCAAAGACAGGGAAAAAAACGGAAGGAGAAGAAGTCTCTCCTCAAGCCCAGTGGTACGAAGGTGCAGGGGGACTTCTGCTGTTAGCGGCTGCCCATCAGACGAATTTGCTTACTCACTTGGAGGCAGCTCTCACACCGAGCCTGTGCGCTGCTGCTCCATCACTGCGTCTCGCGCGTCTTCAACCTGCGACACTGCACCGTCAGTTGGTCACACTGCTCTTTCTGGAAGCCGTGGGACTCCGACGGACATGGGACCTGCGTGGCTATACCGGTCAGGCTCTGGCACTGCTGACCAGTCGAAGCCTCGCCTACGGCTACCGCCACACCGAGCGATTTCTGGCAGAGCTGGCCTCTGTTGGAGCGGATGCTCCTCTCACAGAAGCGCTCGCACGTTGGACCGCTTCTCTATGGGAGCCAGGGCTACAGGGGAGAGAGAATCCCGTGCCCGTCTTCTACGTCGATGGGCACCGCAAGACCGTCTACGCTGATTCACTGATCCCACGTGGGTTGATCGGACGCACGGGAAAAGTCCTGGGGTGTCGTGCTCTGGTCGTCTTGCATGATGCTAAAGGTCACCCTTTGCTTGTCACCACCCATCGGGGAGACCAACATCTCACGACTGGCTTACCAGCCATTCTTGCCCACTACGAGCAGGCGGCTGGCTTGGAACGCTTGAAACGCATTGTGGTAGACCGAGAAGGCATGGCGGCAGAACTCCTGGCCGCATTGGCAGGTGAAGGACGCACCGTGATCACGGTGTTGCGAACGGACCAATATAATGGGTTGGAGTCGTTCCGACAGGTTGGGGAGTTTATCTCTTTGCAAGTGGATCGACAGGGCAAGGTGATCCGGGAGGTCGCCTTGGCTCGCTTCGGTCTCCCATTGCCAGAACATCAGGGGCAGGAACTGGAAGTGCGGGTGGCGCTAATCCGTGACTGGCGCCGCTTGGTTCCTAAAGCACTGTCATCAGAGGAGGAAGATCGGCCCCTGCGGTGGGACGAGAAACCCGATGGGACCCATGAATACTGGTTAGACGAGGGCTGGCAGGCCACACCTTTGCCCGCGCAACCGACTGAGCCCAAGCTAATCCCTATTGTGACGACGGCAACAGAGGCAGATGCAGTGGAGCTGGTGCATACCTACACCCGACGCTGGCCTGCTCAAGAGAACGCCATTCGAGACTGGCTCATCCCGCTTGGCATCGATATCAACCACGGCTATGCTAAAACGGTCGTTGTCAACTCCGAAGTGACGAAAAAGCGAGAAGCGCTGCAACGGCGACTGGAGAACGTGCAACGTTGGACGGGTGGAGCCCGCAAGCGCATGCGCAATGCGAGCAAGCTGTATCGGAAACGGTGTCAACAAACGAAAGAACGTGCAGATGCGCTCTATCGCGTCCTCAATGATCATCAAATGGAGATGGAGCGGCAAGGGGTGGAGCACTGGCTTCTGCGGAAAACGATCAGAGAGGAGAAGGCCATAGCCGATGCCGAGATCGAGGAGTACCAGCAGCGACAATGGAAAGCCTACCATACCAGCAACAAAGAGTTTGCCAAGTGTGAGAAGTACTGTCGGGAACAGCGTGAACTGCTGCGAGCTCTTGAGGACCTGGCACAACAGGAGCGGGAGATGTACGAACTGGACAACTGCAAAGATCAGGTGATGACGATCTGCAAGGTGGCTCTCGCGAATCTGGGCATGTGGGTGCGTGGTCAGTATTTTCCTGCACACTACGCTCACGCTGGTTGGCATCGCTTACAGGCTTTTTTTCAGTTGCCGGGGCGGATCGTCTGGGGACGAGATCGAGTCGAGGTTGAACTCAAGCCATTCAACGACCGCGCTCTCAACCGAGATTTGGACATGCTGTGTGCAAAGGTCGCCCAAGAACAGCCACGTTTGCCTGATGGACGCCGTCTTCTGTTTCGCGTACAAGGGAGGAAACCTGGTCAAATGAGACTTGACTCTGGTGGGCAAGATCTTCTGGAAGAAAAAGAGCCAGATCCTTCGTACTCGAGGACCTCCTATCGGAAGGCGTCCCGCCAGGGGCCGGGGAGCTTGGCGATCGAGAGTGCCCACTCGAGATCCGGCGCCTCGGCCATGGCGACAGCTCGCTGAGCCGCGACGCTTCCCCGCAGCAGCAGGTGCCTCGCGTACTTGAGCGGCGTGCGGGCCAGGACCAGGGGGAGCGCCGCTCGCTCCTCCTCGCTCAGGTGGCGCTCGAGACCGGAGTCGTAGGCGTCGACGAGTCCCCGCAGAGCCTGCATGCGCTCGGCTAAGTCGCCGAGCGAGGCGAGGGTCGATCCGGAGTTGGCGTAGTAGAGGACCAGCGCAATATCGTCGATCCGGGCGCCCTCCTCCATGAAGTCGAGGTCCAACACTGCCACCACGGAACCGTCCCGGAATTTGACGTTGTTGTCCCAGAAGTCCCCATGGATCAGCTGCCGAGGAAGCCCCAGGCTTTTCCCATCTCCGGCGCAGAGCAGAGTGTTCGCCAGCTCCTCGGATAGCTTGGCGACGCGCTCTTCGGCCGAAGACTGCGCCCAGGATCGGATGGCCGCGCAGGCGCGCAACGTGGTCTGGAAGGCGTCATCGGCATCGAGGTGGTTGGCGGTCGGGGCACGCCTAGCGCCTGGCGGGGCAGCGATTCCACTCAGGACGGCATGGATGGTGCCCAACATCCGCATTCCATCGAGGAGCTCGGCCCAGGTCCTCATGTCCTGGCCGCTTACGAATGGCTCGACCTCGACCAGCCAGTCTGCGAAGCGAATCCATGGTCGCCCATCAGCCGAAGGCCTGGTCTCGGTGAAGGGGAGCCCTGCGGCACGAAGTGCGGCCCGGACGGACTGGATCCCCTCTAGGCGTCGAGGGGTCACCCAGGCTCGATAGACGCGGACCACGTGCCCCCCATCTGGCCCCGGGAGCTGCAGGTTCAGGTTCGATGAGCCACCGAGTTCGATCGGATCGCCGTTCGGGGTCAACTCGTAGGCACGGACGATCGTGTCGATGAGCTCCGGGCTCCTAATTGGCCGAAACGGACGGATTTGCGCCCACTTGTGTGTCGGCTCTCGGCGCTCGTATCGTTGTTTGGGCATGGACACCCCTTCTCTCGTGCGAGGCGTCTACAAACATATTGCTTCTCTCTTTGATCTTCATCTTAGAGCTTTTTGTGGGCTTGAGCAAGGCTCATTTGTTCCAGATAGCTCTTTTTCTTCCAGAAGGTCGCATACTTGGTCGCAGGAGAGTAGACACATACTGGCTGTAACAAATGGCGGGCCGGGCCGCTTGTCCTGACGAGCCGGCGTGGTGTATAATGCGTAGCAACGCCATGCCGCAAGGTGGAGTTCATGCGAAGGTCCAAGCACCCCCAACGCGAACGAACACATGGTTGGCAGTGAGGGTATCCCATGAACCATCTCGATGTTGGATTAGACAAAGGCCGCAGTAAGACCAATCTGGCCGTGGCTCGTGCAGATGGGGACCTGTTACTGGAAGCACGTATCGAGCACTTCGATCAGTTCGACCCGCAGCCGATCACCGACGAAGGTCTGCTTCACCTGGTCGCACAGCATCTGACCCCCTTCAAGGCGCATCCCCTCTCTCTCTTCGGCGGCGGGTATCTCGAAACGCCCCGCAGCTTCTTCGACGGTTTGTCTGGTGATGGTTTCGATATCCAGGCGCTCGAAGTCTTCACCGATGTTCACAACCACTACGGCTTGACAGACATGCCCGGCAATGCGGTGACGGTCGCCTGCGGGAGCCACTGGAACGCGATGTATTATGATCATGCCAACAACGTCATCTGTTTTGCGAGCCCTTGTGCCATCTGGGACTATTTGCCCCACAGCTTTGAAGGTATCACCTTTGCCCGCTTTCTGCTGGCGTGGTGGCGTGAGGCATGGGACCAGGGCACCACGTTGCCTCTGGCAAACGAGATCCTCGCCCGCACCGGGCTCTCCGCCGCCACCTTGCGCACCACAGTAAAGCAGGACCCCATGCTGGACACGCTCTCCCCGCCTCGGTGGCTGGCACTGGGTCCGCTCATCTCCCAACACGCGAACGAAGAGCAGGTGGCCTCATTCCTCAACCAGGGGATCAGCCAGCTTCAGCATCTCTACGACCGGTTTTGTGCGCAGGTCACTCCTTCAAGCCCGCCATGGCTCGTGCTGGGAGGCTCGATCTGGAGCAACAGGCTCTTTGAGCGAGCACAAGGAGCACTTGCGCG
>WNGN01008383.1_pt1 | contig 13758 bp, 16 predicted proteins | sample 5400561 | NCBI WGS metagenome assembly WNGN01 (sample SAMN13153379, study PRJNA577476) | soil metagenome | isolation source: 115 cm soil or saprolite under Garry oak tree replicate 2 | place: USA:California | collected 2016-06-15
TGATCGGCCTCGTCCTCGCCATCACGCGGCCGAACGGCTGGATCCTGCTCCTCCTGGGCGCCGTGGGCGGCGTGATTGGGGTGTTCTACACGCTCCCACCCTTGGCCCTCCAGTACCACGGCGTCGGCGAGATCGCGGTCGCGATCATCTTCGGACCGATCGTCGTCCTCGGGTCGTACGCGGTTCAGACCGGCGCGCTAGGCTGGGAACCGCTGCTCGCATCGATCCCCCTCGGCCTGCTCGTCGCCGCGTTTCTCCTCGTGAACGAGATGCCGGAGCACGAGACGGATCCGCGAGGCGGGAAGCGCACGATTCCTGCACGGATCGGCCTCGAGAAGTCGGTCCGGCTGTACGAAATCCTGGCCGGTTCGGCGCTCGTCTTCCTGGCGGCCCTCTCGATACTCCAAATCGTCCCATGGATCGCGGTCATCGGCCTCGTCGCGGTGCTCCCCCTCCGCCGCGCGTTTGCGATCCTCCGATTGCACTACCGGGAGTATCCGGCGCACATTCCTGCGAATGCCGCGACGATTCAGGCGGTGCTCCTTCTCGGCGTGGCCATGACGGCGGCATACCTGGTTGCGGCCCAAGCGGGCCTATAGACCGAGGTTGAAAAACAGGACGAGCCCCGCGCCCGCGAATACATGTGAGGCGATCGTCAGTGCGATCGAGACGTCGTATCTATCGGACGGCCCGAGATCGTCTGGGAACGCACGGACCACGAGGAGCACGAACGCCGCGAGGACGACGATCCAGAGGATGCCGCCACGGACCGGAAGCCACGCGATCCCGACCGCGACCGGCAGGCTGAGGATCCCGACGAAAATCATCTTGGCCCGATGCGCTCCAAGGATGGTGACCGGCGTCCGCTTGCCCTTCGAGAGGTCCTCGCCGCGGTTCGGAAAGTATCGGGCGAACGAGATGGCGGCCGCGAGGAGTCCCAGGACGACGGACGCGAGAAAACTCGGGACGAGGCCCGCCCCACCGAACGCCACCGTGGCCCCAACCGTCATGATCGGACCGAAGGCGAGGAACGTCGCGATCTCGCCGATTCCCCGATAGCTGAGCTTCAGCGGTGGGGAGCTGTAACTCCACGCGAGGAACGCACCCGCGAGACCGAAGGCCAGGAGGAGCACGTTTCGTGTGAGGACCACGAGCCCGAGGCCGGCAAGCGCCCCGACGCCGAAGCACGCGTATCCCACGAGCAGCACGGTCCGTGGGTCTCGCGCGAGGTTCGTCGCGGCCGCACTGTCGAAGGCGAACCATGAGCCCTCGGAGGACGGAGGCGCGCTCCGGTCCTGCCCCTCGTAGAATCCTTTGAACAGGTTGGCGCCGGCCTGGATGCCGACGAGCGAGACCAGAATCAATGCGAACCGAAGGAGCTCGAAGGACGCGCCGGCGCCCACCGCCGCCGCGGTTCCCACGAACGCGGGCACGATCGACGCCTCGAATAGGATCGCCTGGGAGGCGCGGATCCAATCGAGGGTCTTCATCGCGGGGTCGAGGTTCTCCCCGTCGAAAAGGATTCCGCCGCGGACCCCGATGCGAGGTGAAACCACCCCTCGGACGCTATCACACTTGAGAGCGCCTCGATCTGAAATGTTCCGTTTCGGGTAGGCTTAAGTGCGGTCGTCTTGTTTCCCGGCGCGTGGCGCGGGGGTACCGGCGGAAGCGCTTTTACTCCACGGCCAACCGAGTCCTCGCCCATCTCTCGGCGACGGCTTCTCACGAACCCGCGAGCTTGAGCGCCCTCACGCAAGAGGGGATCGCCGCCGCGACGCATTCCGGGCGCACGACCGCGACGAAGTGGCTCGCACGCATGGAGGCGGCCGGCCTCGTCGTCGGGGAGCGGGCGCACGTCCCGGGCCATCGAGTGCGGAAGACGGTCTACCGGCTCAGCCACGAAGGCTGGGTCCAGGCGATGAAGCTCCGGTCGCGCCTCCACTCGGACATCGTCGAGGTCCTCGCCCCCGGCCTCGATCCCACGCCGATGCGGGTCGCCGAGATCCCCGAGATCTTCCCGGCGTACGTCAACATGACGGCCGCGGTCTCTCTCGTGCGGCGCGGCCGGCTGGATTTCACGAAGCTCCACGGCATCGGATCCGGGGGCGTCGCGCCTCTCCTCTGGGGCGACACGCTACGGAGGCTCGGTCGCGTCTTCGGCCGCACGGAGGAATTCCTCGAGCTCGACGCATGGGCCACCTCGCCTTCGTCGCTCTTGATCGTCACCGGCATCGCAGGGATCGGGAAGAGCACCCTCGTCGCGAGCTGGCTCGTGCGGCAGCGTCCCCGGCCCTACATCTACTGGTTCGAGATCCACGAGGGCACGACCCGGGCGATCCTGCTGGAGGACCTCGCGGCCTTCCTCACCCGCCTCGGCCGTCGCGGCCTCAAGAATCTCCTGTCGGAGCACCGGGCGGCGGACCCGCAGGTGACTTCCCGCGTGCTCTCCCATGACCTGCAGGAAGTTCCAATCCTTCTCGTGCTGGACAACTACCACCGCGCGACGCCCGAGTTCGCGGGATTCATCGCCGGCCCACTGCTCGAACTCGTCCACGGTGCCGCCATGAAGGTCTTGCTCATCTCCCGCACTGGACCCGCGACCCTGATGCGGCGCAAAGTCGCGAAAGACTCGCGGGCCGAGGTCCTCCACGTTCGTGGGCTCGATCTGGAGGCGTCGCTCTCCCTCCTCCGCGCGAAAGGATTCGCAGGGGACGACGTCGCGCTCCAGCGAGCCGCGAGCTCCGCGCGCGGCCACCCGATCCTCCTGTCGTTCGCGGCGCAGACGGGGTCCAGCGCGAGCGGGGAAGTGACCCGCTACTTGGAGCGCGAGATCTGGCGTACGCTGTCGAAGGACGAGCGGACGATCCTCGAGGCCTCGTCGTTGTTCCGCGGCCTCATCCCGGCCGACTCGCTCCATTGTTTCTCCGACGAGTGGCAGGCCGCCGTCCACGGGCTGCAAGCGAAGAACCTCCTCGCGCCGACCATTTCTGGCGGCTTCGTCGTGCACGACACGATTCGCGAGTACATCCGGGAGCGTCTGCCGGAAGCCCGTCGGCGATCGTTCCATTCCTTGGCGGCGGTCTACTTCATGGACGGCACCGAGATGCAGGATCGCCTCGAAGGGATGTATCACCTGATCGAAGCCGGCGACGCGAAGGCGTTCGGGGAATACCTGGCCCAAGCGAGCGGCTCGCTCTTGGACTCCGTCCCGGCCTCGGAACTCCTGACCGTGTTGCGCAAGATCGACCGCACCGTCCTCGACCCGATCTCGGCGTGCATCCTCCCGGAACTCATGGGCGACACCTTGCGGGCGCTCGGGGATCTCCAGCCCGCTCTCCTGGAATACCGGCACGCGGTCCAGCAATCCGAGGCGAATCGTCGGTCCGACCGAGTCCCGCGGCTCCTTCGGAAGATCGCCTCCATCGAGCGGTGCCGAAAGGAGAATGCGAAGGCCCTCGGGCACCTCGTCGAAGCGCAGGCTCGCTTGGAATCCCACCCGGACCCCGCGGAGCGCGGCGAGGTCCTACGGGAGCTCGCTCTCTTGGAGGGAGCCCAAGGGATCCTCGGGGAGGCCGTCGCCCACATGAACCAGGCAGTGGACCTCGCGACGGAGGTCTCCGAGCCCGGTGCCCTGGCCCGCAGTCTGACGGCGCTCGGGAGCATCGAGAGCATCCGCGGGAATTTCGAGCGGGGGTTGGAGGTGAAGCTCGAAGCGCTTCGCATCGCCGAGCGGGGCGGCAACCTCACGGAGATCGCGCGGGCCTGCATCTCCGCCGGCATGTCCCTCCATGAACTCCGTCGGTATGAGGAGAGCCTGAAATATTACGACCGGGCGCTCCAGATCGGCCGGGTCGTGGGAAACATCCGACTTCAAGGCTACGCGCTCATGGATCGAGCGGCCGCCATGATGGACATCGGACTGTACGAGGATGCCGGACCGGTGATCGAAGAGGCCAAGCGCCTCATCCAAGTGCTTGAGGAAAAAGACTCTCTTTTCATGATCGACATCTCGGATGGACAACGAGAGATGGGACTGGGACGATGGACCCGTGCGACCCGTCTCTGGGACCGCGGGCTCCGCGGGCTCAAGGAATTGGGGAGCGTTTCCGACTATGCGCGCGCGCTCACATACGTCGGTCGGTTCTATCTCGAGAACGGCGAAGTCGAGCCCGGATTGGGAATTCTCGACGAGGCCCGAGGCATCGCCCAAACGGTCGGGATTGCCTCATTGCTCTCCGAGATTCAAACGCTGACGACTCAGGCCGAGGGGAAAGACCGCAGCCCCCCTCCGTCGCGGCTGGCGGACAACTAGCTCGGATCCTTGGGCGGCCCGTCCATTCGTTCACCTCTGGGCCGCCAGCGCGCTGTTATCGGATTTAAAAATGACGCGACTTGTTCCGTTTTCACCCTTGCGGCGCGCCTTTCCGACGAAGTTAAAGCGGCGGCCGCGATGCGCGGACATGGTCGCTTTTCCCGACCCGCGGCGCCGTCACCCGTTTCACATGCATGACATGATTCTTGGACAGCCCGGGTTCATCGCGGAGGCGTTGCGGAGGACGTCCGCCACCGATCTGAGTTCGTTCGTTGGGAGATCGCGCCGGTTCGTCCTGACCGGGTGCGGGACGTCGTTCCACGCGGCGACTTACGGTGCTCGAGTTTTCCAGGAGGTAATGCCGTCCGTCCCGGTGCTTGCCGTTCACGCATACGATCTCGCGTACGGCTCATCTGTGTCCGCAAATGCGACGGTTCTCGGCGTGAGCCACAGCGGCTCCACGCCGACCACGAACCGGGCCCTTCGCCGCGCCCGTCGACGGGGTTGCCGAAGCCTCGCGGTGTGCGGACTCCCGAACTCGCCCATGGAACGCGTGGCGGAGCACACGTTGGTGATTGGCTCGACTCACGACCGATCGTGGGCGAACACGATGAGCTACACGACCCAACTCGCCGCCCTGGCAGGGCTGGCATCGCGTTCGAGATCGCACGTCGGGCCCTCGATGGAACCCGCGCTGCGAGGGATTGCTCGGTCTCTCGAGAACACCTTGGCTTGCGAATCACGCGTGCGGCGACTCGCGACTCAGATCGCGCGCCGAGCGCGCATCACGTTCCTCGGAAGCGACCTCGACGAGATCACCGCGCTTGAGGCCGCCCTCAAGATCCGCGAGACGTGCGGCCTGCCGGCGGGCGGCTATCACCCGGAGCAGTTCCTCCACGGCCCCTATCTCTCGATTGACGACCAAGAGTCGATCGTCATGTTGATATCTCGAGACGATGGTCCGCGCAGCGCTGCGATCTCACGCGCGCTCAAGGCCTCGGGGGCGGCCGTGGCCACGATCGGGGAATCGGCGCGCGCTCAAATCCGGTTGCCTGCCGTGCCCCGGATCCTTCGACCGATCCTGTCTATCGTCCCGATGCAGTTCCTCGCCTACTACGCGGCCCTCGCACGGCACGCGAACCCGGACATCATGCGGACGGATATTCCCCGACTTCGTGCGGGGGTGGAGGCGCTCTTTCACTGACGCCGACGTCGGGTGGCACGCCGACGACGGTCTTCGCCTCGGTCCCGTTTCGCAGGAGCAGCTGTAGGTGCATCTTCCCGTTTCCGTACATGATCTGGAACCGATCCACCTCCGACTTGTAGAGGCGCGCGGGCCTTCGCCGACCCTCGGTGACGAAGCCGGCTTCGGAGATCAGGGCGAGGGAGACGAGGCGCCGGATGCGGCGGTAGCAGGCGGCGATGGGCACGCGGTATCGGGTCGCAATCTCTTGCGCGGTGAGGCTCTCTTGATGCAGCGCGATGAGAATCCGGAGCGCGTGGTCGTCGAGAAGGGATTGCCCGTCCGAGTCGTACAACAGGAGGTCCTCGGCGAGGAGTCGGGGCCGAGGCGCTGGAGAACCTCCGTTTGGCGGTCCCACCGATGCCACGCGGCCGATTCGCGCTCGCCTCTCTAAAAGCCCTAGCCTCCGGTTATCACGGTTGAGCGAGAGGTAGGCACGAACCGCGCGGCGGCATCAGCCTTCGAGGGACTTCTTGACGTTCGTCGCGAACTCTTCGGTCTGAGCCTGGAGCCGCGTCTTCATGAAGTTGTCCATGATTCGCGCGAGCGGTCCCTTCGCCTGGACGGTCATCGTGTACGTGACCTTCGTCGATTTCCCCTCGGGCGCGAGGTCGATCGTCCCCGTGATGTCCATGTTCTCGGCCTGACCGCGGAACTTCCCGTGGTTCATCGGGACCTGCTCGAGCGTCTCGGTCAGGACGACGACGTCTTGCGAAAGCGGGCCGATCTTCACCTTCAGATTCCAGCGGGCGCGGGTCTCGTCCAGGATTTCGACGGATTGCACGCCCGGGACGCAGCCTCCGATTTTCCGCATGTCGCTGACGAACGCCCAGACCCGCTCGATCGGCGCGTGGACCTCGAACGTCGCGGTGCCTTCGGGCATTCCGGTCCCGCAACGCGACCGTTGTAAAATACTTTGCAGCGCCCCGGGAACGGGCTCGGCGCTGTTCGGTTTGCGGCGGTTGTCCTGCTTCAGGTTTCGTTCAATAAGAGAAAGGGGCCGAGGTCCTCCCCCATTTTGCCTCGGCGGGTGGGGTTCGCGAGATTGGACTCAGCCTTTCCGCAAGAACGGAAGGCCCGTGCGCTTGTTCACGCCGACCTTCCGATTCTTCGGCATTTCGTCCATCGGTTTGCCGCTTTTCGGTTTCCGCTTGCTGAAGAAGTAGATCGTTACTTTCGGTCCCTTCTTCAGTTTCACGTCTCGCGTGTACGGCATGTTTGACCTCGGGCCTCCATGGAGCTAGGGTATAAAAAAGCGTTTCCTCCCGGAGATGCGTTAGACGAGACGACCGCGACAGCTATTTTATGGACTTAATATAGCGCACCCGCGGCCTATGGGGGCGCCGCAGCCGGAAGCGGGACACGGCCTCCTGCGCTCACAAGGCGTGGCGGAAGCAACGCGCGCAACGGTCACGAGAATCACTTGCGAGAACGGGTCCGAAAGACCTTTCAAATCCCCCAGGAACGGCGAACCGTTCATCCATGAAAGCGAAACTCCACGCTCTTGAGTGCGATGAGGAAGACCTCATCGAGCTCCCAGACTCCTGGATCCCAGTGCGCCTCGAGCACAACGGGTACGCCACTCCGAAGCGCAAGGCGTATACGTTGTATTACCTCGTGCGCGCATGATGTGCCGCGCGGGTTGAATAGGGCCGCCGCGTTGCCGTCCGCGTGGGCGCGAGATTCTCGGAGCTCGCGGAGCGTCTCGGCGCGGATCAGATCGCCACCGAGTCGGCGATCCCACCCCGATACCGGCTCGATGCGTTCCGCGCCCATCGTGGCTCCCGCCTCCCGGAAGGAGGGGTGACTCCCGCCGCGGTCGCCTGGCCCCGTTCGACGGAGGACGTCTCGGTCGTCGTCCGCTTCGCGGCGGATGCTGGCCTCTCGATCGTCCCGTGGGGCGGCGGCACCGGTCTCATGGGCGGGGCCCGACCTACAACCGATTCGATCGTCCTCGATATGCGTCGCATGCGACGGGTCCTCTCGATCGACCGCGCGTCGAACCGAGCGACCGCGCAGGCCGGCATCGTCCTGGAGGCGCTGGATCGTCGTCTCCGGAAGGCGCGCCTCACCCTCGGTCACGATCCGTGGTCTCGGCCGCGCGCGACCCTGGGTGGTGCGATCGGCACGAACGGGACTGGGTACGCGGGCTACCTCCGCGGAACGATGGGAGATCAGGTCCTCGGCCTCGAGTCGGTCCTCGCGGACGGGACGATCCTCCGCAGCCGTCCTGCGGTGCGATCCACGACCGGCCTCGACCTGAAACGGCTCTTCATCGGTACAGAAGGCACTCTCGGCATCGTGACCGCGGCGACCTTGCGTGTGTTCCCGATCCCGGAACGTGAGGAGATTCACGCGTTCTCGATTCGTGATTTTCCCACGGGTCTCGCTTGCCTGGTTCGGATGTACGACGACGGGCTCGCTCCGGCAGTGATGGATTTCGAGGAGTCGTTCCCGGCGCCTTCACTCCCTTGGCGTTCCGATGACGGACCGCCCGCCCTCTATCTCGGGTTCGCGGGATCGCGCGAGCTCGTCGCCGCCTCCTGGCGGGCGGCACATCGTCGTCTCCGTGTCGCGGCCGCCCGACCCCTCCCAGACCGCGACGCTCGGGAGTACTGGAGGACCCGGCATGATATCATCTACGCCCACGACGAGGTCTCACCCGGCGTGACGCGCGCCGACATGTTCCTGAAGGACGTCATTTTCGACTACATCCACGTCGCCCTGCCGCGGTCCAAGATCCTCGCGTACCGCCGATCGGGCCTCGCGATTCTCCGACGACACGGCGTCCGGCCAATCGGCTTCGGCGTCTGGACGCAACCGGAGCTCGTCTCCCTCGAGGTCTTGCGCTCCGTGGGTGCGGACCGTTCGGCGGCGCGAACGGCCGTCGCATCCGCCGTTGATGAAATCATCCGCCGCGCCCTGTCGCTCGGAGGCTCCATGGAATACGTGCACGGCGTCGGCGTGAAGCTTGCACACCTGATGGCGGATGAACTCGGGACAGGCCTCGCGGTCGCACGCCGCGTGAAGGCCGCGCTCGATCCCGCAGGCATCCTGAACCCCGGCAAGCTCGGCCTTTGAGACCCCAATCGAGCGTATGATTCCTCCGGGGAGGGTCTATCTTGCGAAACCTATATTAATGGCTCATTCAGCGTAATATATATAAATCTGAACATAACTGCGCCTCCCAAAGGTAGGGATCGGATGCAACGTGAACCACCGCCCCCGATGATGAGTGCCCCGATGATGATGGGTCGAACCCGAATGATGGTCGCCGCTGCGATTGGCTTGGGCCTGCTGTTCCTCGCTGTCGGCGCGATGGTCGTCGACCTTGGCAACCAGGTGATCGTTAGTCCAACGCCAGAGCAGACGGCCGCCAACGCCAATCTGCGCGTCTTCATTGGCCCTGCGATCGCCCACTTCGGGATGTTCCTCTTCGTCGTCGGCCTCATTGGGGCCGCGTTGTTCCTTGAAGAAATGGATATATTCGTCCGATTGTTTCTGCTGATCGTCTCGTTCGTCGCCCTGCTGCTCGTACTCGCGAACTCCCCCACCCTCTTCGGGATTTGAGGTGGCCTCGATGGCAGGAATGGGCGAGAGACTGTGGGACATCGGCCGGTCGCCGGCCCAGCACATGACGGTCTTGGTCTTCGGTCTGTTCGCACTCTTGACCGGGACCGTCGCGACGTCGATCCTCGCGGTCGCCGGGGGCGGCGGCGGGACGACGTCGATCGTCATGGCTGCGCTGATCCTCCGAGGTGTCGGTGGCTTCTTCGTGACGCTGGCCCTTTTCCTCGGGGCGTACACCGCATCGGGCGAGTCGTGGACGACGACCGTCTGGCGAATCGCACAGCTGCTCGGGGCGGTACTCGTCCTGATCTTCGTATTCTGAGTTCGGGACCAACACACGAGGCGGCGCGATCGGCGCCGCCTCCTTCCACTTTCGTATTCCGGACGATCTCTCGGACGCCCTTGTGGACGCGCTAGCCTGCTTCTCCCGCGCTCACGGACATGATCGGCGGAAGGAAATCGCTGATCATCTTCCACGACTCGCCTTCATCGCGGCTCGCGAAGAGCTGCCCCGTGCTCGTCCCGACGTAGACTCCGAGGGGGTCCGCCGCATCGACGGCCATCCCCTCGCGGAGCACCGTCACGTACGCGCCCGGACCGGGCAACCCTTTCGTGGATCGGCGCCACGATTTCCCGCTGTTCGTCGTCTTCCACACGGCCATCTGGCCTTTCGGGAATACGCGGTTCCCCGCCCCGATGAGCGGCGTGACGAAAGCGGTGTGCTTCTGCCGCGGATGCGCTGCAATCGGGAATCCGAAATCGGAGGGCAGGCCTTTCGTGACCTCCGTCCACCCGCCACCGTCCGGGCCGCGATGGTATGTCCCAGAGTGGTTCTGTTGGAAGAGGGAGCCGTCTCCGGAGGCGTCCCAGGCGAGCTTGTGCACGCATTGGCCCCACTCCGGATACTTGTTCGGCAGGAATTCGGCCCGCACGCCGCGGTTCTCGGTCGTCCACGTTCGCCCGCCATCCCGCGTCTCGAACGCACCGACCGCGCTGATCCCGATCACGAGGTGCCTCGGATTGCGCGGGTCGACGAGCACGGAGTGGAGACACAGACCTCCGCCGCCCGGTTGCCAGTCCTTCCTCGTCGGGTGGTAGTTCAAGGAGTCGATGTCCTGCCAGGTCTCTCCGCGATCGTCACTCCGGAACAACGCCGCGGGCTCGACTCCGGCATAGATCGTGTCGGGGGCATTCGCCGGACCGGGTTCGATGTGCCAGACGCGGGACACACTGAGGTCGGAGCCCTCCTTGAACTTCGGCGCCCCTCGCGTCGCCTTCGGCTCCTGGCCCGCACGGCCGCGGTAGATCGCCGGTCCCCACGGCTCGCTCCCCATCGGGGCCGACGCGTACACCGTTCGGCCATCCCGTGGGTCGAGCACCATGTGATAGACCGACCCGCCGGCGTTGAACGGCCCCGCGACCGACCATTTCTTTCGATCCGAGGAATGGAAAAGGAATCCGCCTTTCTTCGTCCCGACCGCCACGACCACGCTGCCTTTCTTGATAGGACCTGCCATGTCAACCACCGGCGACGCTGGGGAGGATGTGGACGACGTCTCCCGGATTCAGTTTCGTATCCGGCAGGGATGTTCCGATCAGCTCCTCGTTCACGAAGACGTTCACATACGGCCTGCGCCGTCCCGCCTCGTCGACGACGCGATCCCGGATTCCCGGGAAGTTCGCGTCGAGGGCGTGCAGCATCGCGGCGACGTCGGATGCCTCGAGGACGACTTCGTCCTGCCCGTCCGTGTAGGAGCGCAGCGCCGGCGGGATCCGCACGAGCACACCGGCTCGAGCGATTTCCTTGGGCGAGACATCGGAGGCCATGACTCCTTCCCCCGCACCTCATCGCCCGAGAGATGAAAAGCCTTTGGCCGGCGTCCGCGAATCCGGCGGGTAAGCGGAAGGCCTTATCCCGTCCCGTTCGCTCCGGGCGCGCGATGGACACCCAGGACATCTTGGACGTGGCCCTTCGGCTCGCGCAGCAATCCGAGATTCCCTCCGACACGACGATCAACGTGCCCGCGAAGGACGTTCGCCGAGCGCTGTTCGGCATCGACGTCGAAGCGGCCGATCTGCTCATGGCGAAGGAAAAGGGGTACGATGTCGTGATCGCCCACCATCCGACGGGAGGGTCCGCGATCCTCGACTTCCCGAAGGTCCTCGTCAAGCATGCGGACATCCTGGCCCGCCACGGTGTGCCCCGACCCGTCGCGGATGCCGCGGTCCGGGAGATGCAAGAGGAACGAGAGCCTCGGGCCCACGCCGAGAATTACGACCGGCTCCCGTCGATTGCCCGGTTGATCGGGATCGGCCTGATGTGCATCCACAATCCGTGTGACGAGATCGGACGACGCGTGATGGACGAAACCCTGCGAGCGAAGTTGAAACCAAACCCGCGGGTGCGCGATGCGATCGACACCCTCTATGCGATTCCGGAGTTCCAGGCGGCGAAGACGCGCATCGCGGTTCGCATGGGGAAAATCGATAATCCCCTGGGAAAATGGGCCGTCCACCACGGCGCGGGCACGAACGGAGGGCTCCCCGTGGCCCGGGCGGCCTTCGAGCACGGCATCGACACGGTTTTCTACATCCACATCGATGCGGGGGCCCTCCGGCGGTTGTGGGAACTCTTCGGCCGCGAGGGGTCGAAGAACCTCGTCGTCACCGGGCATGTGGCCTCGGACAGCATCGGCATCAACGAGCTCGTCCGCGAGCTGCGGACGCGTTGGCTGCGTTTCGACACGTACAGCGGAATTGTCGATGTCTGAGCATTATTATTATCATAATCATGCATAAAATTCAATGGGAAGCCTTAACTATGCATCCCCGATACCGCAGCGAAGGGGTTCCGTCTGCCGTTCGAGATCGTCATCGTGAGCAACACCCCCCTCACGCCGCTCAAGGACATTGACGATGTCGCCCTCCTGTTCCTCACGCAGATCGGATACATCCCGAAAGGCTACGATCCGAAGACCGATGCGAGCTCCGTGCGCGACTCCGTCCCATACCGTCTGTTCGTCGAATGTCTGCTCGGTCGTCTTGACAAGGGGTGGACCGTCGAGCAGCTCGCCGCGAAGTTGAAGACCACGAAGGCGACGATCTACCGCCACATCAACAAGCTCAAGGAGATGGACCTCCTCGACGAGGTGAATGTCACGGAGCGCAGCACGGTCCGGAAAGGGTACCGCATCCGGTACGGTAATCTCTCGAAAGCCTGGAATTTCGTCGAATCGAACGTGGAGATCGCAATGGAGAACTACCGCAAGACCGTCGACCATCTCGAGAAGCTCGCCGAGCAGAGGAGGTGACGGCCCTGGCCGATGAAATCGTCTCGCTCACGAAAGGGTCCCGCTACCGGATCGAGTCCATGGAGACCCGGGAGCGCACGAAGGTCACGAAGGGGATTTTCCGCGGATACGCGACGATCGGGACGGACGACGCAATCCTCGTGGAACTCGATGAAAGCCATCAGGAGCTGAAAGGGAAGCTGCGCCTGATTCCGCTCCACGTCGTCCTCGCGGTCGACATCTTGGAGCAGGTGGCGGGCGACGCGCCGAAAGTCGAGAAGCACGGGACGATGTACGGCTGAGCGGTCCGCAGGGCAAGCTTCTTGCCCGGGAAGGAGGATGACGGGGTCATGAGTTCTCCTCGCGTCGCGCAGGTGGGCCTCCGATCCCCTCGAGGCTGGCTGTTCCTTGCGTTCCTCGGCGTCTGGCTGTACCTCGCGGCCCAGTTGCTCCGCCTCTATCCAGGACGGGTCGCCGAGGCCGTCGTCCTCCCGGTCCTGGAGGTGAAAGAGGTCTTGGCCCTCACGTCCGGCCTCGGCCAGCTCCTCTTCTTCGGCGGCTTGGTCGCCGCTCTGTGGCGGGCGAATCTTGCGGCGGGTGCATCCAACGCCGGGATCCGCGGGCTCGCGTTTGGCGTCGCGGGAGTCGGCATCCTCAGCGTGTTCGAGTTCGCGCTCTTCCTCGATTGGATCGCCGACGCGCTCAACCCGATGGCCGCGTTCGCCCAAACGCCCATCTTGGACACCGGGGTCATCGCGGGGACCGCGCTCGCCTTCGCGGGTCTCGCCTCCCTGGTGGTGGGCTTTGCCCAGTCCACGGACCTTTTCGGTCGACGGCAGCGGATCGTCCCCGCACGTGCGGCTCGGAAGGAGGAGACCGGCTGATTCTCTCGGATCTCCACGCGATGTGTGTGTGTCTCGGGAGGCCGCCGCATTGACCGTTGCGCTGCGCCCGCCTCCGGAGGATCGGTTCCTCGCCTCGTTCCTCGCCGAACTGAGAGATCGGTTGCCCACGTCGAAGGATGAGCTCCAACAATTGAAGCGACGCGTCGCGCGGTCCCATGGCATCATCGGAATCCCCAGCGACTCCGATGTCCTCGGTCGGCTCCCTCCGGCGCGCCGCGACGAATTGGTGGATCTCCTGCGGATCAAGCCGGCTCGCACCGCGAGCGGTGTTGCCGTCGTGACGGTCATGACCGCGCCGCATGCGTGCCCACACGGCGTATGCACGTTCTGCCCGGGGGGACCGAGGTTCGGGACTCCGCAGTCGTACCTCGGCACGGAACCCGCGGCGCGACGTGCAGCGCTTCACGACTACGATCCCGGGGAGCAGGTCCTCGCCCG
>WNGN01001961.1_pt1 | contig 13756 bp, 9 predicted proteins | sample 5400561 | NCBI WGS metagenome assembly WNGN01 (sample SAMN13153379, study PRJNA577476) | soil metagenome | isolation source: 115 cm soil or saprolite under Garry oak tree replicate 2 | place: USA:California | collected 2016-06-15
ATGAATCGAAAGCAATGTAAACACTGCCCTGAGCGAGCAGCAGCGCCGAGCGTTGATTTTCTTTCAGGGGATCGAACGAGATCTCGCCTGCAAGAGAGCCGTCCCCGGTGCCGCTTACGGTAGCCTTAATGATTGCGGGCCCGCCAAATTTTTCCGCGCCGTTTGTCAGATCGAGCGCGTGCAGCTCCTGCTTGTACACGACAAGCCCGTTAGCAGTGACTTTGGTTTTGGAGACGACATAAAGCGTGGCGGTGTTCGGGTCGATGACAGGCGTTCCCGTGATGCCGATTTCCGGAACAATGTCCGTCTGATCGGAGATATCGGTGGCTGGGACCGTGGTTACAGCCAAAGCTGAATTGAGAAAGCTGACCTGCCACAACATCTGGCAGGAATTCGCATCCGCATCAAAGGCATAGACACTGTCGTGTTCGGTGGCGACGTATAGAACATTGTGAGTTCCCTGCGAGGGAATCGCCACATTCGCGACGTAAAGCGGCTGCGCAAATATCGGCCCGTCTACGGCACAGCCGAACAATTTTCCGAATGTGGTGGGACTTACGGTTGATGGCGTGAGCGTGGTTTCCTGCCCGTTTTGTCCCGTCAGGCTGTTGTCATTCCTCCAGGAGTAAACGCCGCTCAAAACGTTCGACTGAATCACCGTTACGCCCGCGGACGCAGATAGCGGAGGGTTCGTTTGGAGGACCGCCGTTACAGTGACGGTGAACGGAGTGGAACTGGGCGAGATATTTTGCGGGGCGGTATATGTCGCAATATACGGCACGGAAGAAGTGACGGTTCCGACCGTCGGATCACCGCCCGGGACGCCGTTCACCTGCCAAATTACGACCGCTTTCGAGTTCTGCACGCTCGCAGAGAATTGCAGCGTCTTACCGGCGACGACATTGGCCGTAGTTGGAGAGATACTCACACTTGGGGGAGGAGGAGGAACGATCAAGACGCTTGCGGTTCCAAAAACCAACAGATCGGTTAGTAAAATGGCCTTGATGGTAACCACAGCAGGAGTGGGAATTTGCGCGGGTGCCGTGTAAAAGCCGGACGAACTTATGAACCCTACCGTCGAATCCCCAACCGTCATGCCGTTGACTTCCCAAATCACTGCCGGAGGCCCGTTTTGCACAACGGCGCTGAATTGCAGCGAACCTCCGGCCACGACAGTGGCGTTTGCCGGCGAAACAGCTATCTGGGGACCGGGCAGCGGATTGATGGTCACTGTTGCTGAAGCGGACTTTGTCGCGTCAGCCTGCAACACGGCCGCGATCGTGACCGTAAGCGCGCCCGAAACGTTTGCAGGGGCCGTATAGGAGGCCGTGGCCGCGCCGGAAGGCGTGATGATGCCGACGGAAGAATTGCCGCCGGGGACCCCCTTCACCTGCCAGCTAACCGCCGGATTCGAGGCATTCTGCACAATGGCAGTGGACTGAATGCTTGCGCCAGCCGATATCTGTGCTGATCCCGGCGAGATGCTCACAGTAACGGCCTGGGCAGGATCGACGTTGCTGTTTTGGCCGGCTCCTCCACCGCACGAGATTTGCTGCGTTATGGCGATCAGCGCGAGCCATCTGGCCATTGCATGGAGTTTGGAACGAGGAAAGCGCCTGCGGACAAGTGGGTAGAAAAGGCAGAGGTGGAACGCGCACACATCGCACCCCTATTACGAAGGCGGTCCGTAACTCGCTGGCTAATGCTCTGAGAGGCGGGCGGAAACTACCACGCGGGCGTTCTGGATGTCAAGAAATCAGCTCCCTGCAGCAAGATTGCCTGCTCTCATCACGGCGGTGTTCGTTGTTGGCAATACAGTGACGGAACGTGCACCAAGCCGTAAGGTATGTCGGCGGGTTTCCTCGGCTCGCCCTTTTACTCTTGACTTACTCTACCTAGGTGTTACATTTCCGGCGTTCCCAGGGTTCTTCTCCCAAATTGGGCAACGGGGCCGTTTACTGCTTGGTTTCGGTGACTCGATTAACCATCTCAAGTCATGGGGATCAACGGCCAAGACACACCGCGAATAAGGCTGGGCGGTCTTTTTGGGACCTCCGCCCCGATGCAGCGTGTCTACAGCCTGATACAAAAGGTCAGCGCCTATCGGTTTCCTGTACTCATCCTCGGGGAAACTGGCACCGGCAAAGAGCTGGTCGCTAGGTCGATACACTTCATCGGTCCGCGCAGAGACAAACCCTTTGTTCCTGTGGATTGCGCCGCGCTCGTGCCCACCTTGATTGAGGCGGAGCTGTTTGGATATGTGAAGGGCGCTTTCACGGGAGCATTCCAGAACAGGCAGGGGCTTTTGGCTGCTGCCCACGAAGGAACGTTGTTCTTAGATGAAATCGGCGATCTTCCAGCAAACCTACAGGCAAAACTCCTTCGAGTTATTCAAGAGAGACAATTCAGGCCAATCGGCTGTACTTCGCATATGCCATTCGGAGCGAGAGTCATTGCTGCAACCCGCCGAGACCTACAGGATGAAGTAAGGACAGGAGCGTTCCGAGATGATCTCTACTTCCGATTGAACGTGTTGCAAATTACCTTGCCTCCTCTTCGTGAACGGCAAGGTGATATAAGGCTGCTGGTTGATTCTTTACTCCACAAATATGCCGAACCCGACGGGACGAGGCGTACATTCTCCAATGCAGCGATAGATCATCTGTCGAGGTACGACTGGCCTGGCAACGTTCGGGAGTTGGAGAACGTCGTGGCCCGGGCGCTCGCTCTTTCTTCTGAGTCCTTGATAGACGTGAAGGACTTGACTCTGGACTTTCGACGTGACGCGGCGAGCGAACCGACGCCCCACCGCGAGTTGCCTACTCTAGACGAGTTGGAACGGCAAGCGATTGCGCGTACCCTTCAGGAGACCGGCGGCGACAAGATCGCGGCCGCACGTATTCTTGGGATTGGTAAAACGACCCTTTACAGGAGATTGAAGGTAAATTAGCTAAAGCCAGCCTCAGTTCGGGGAACGTGGTTGATCACCTTGGCCCATTAGCTCGGTTTCGATTGCACCCCAGTCCAAGCCCCAGAAATTATCGCTGTCAATGAATTCGACAGCGAGCAATGGGTTGGTTTCTCTTTCCGGTGGACACCAAGCTACACGAGCCCGCGCCTGTCGCCCCTCATCAGGCCTTAAAACTCTGAGCCGTTGATCTAGCTCTGCTGAGTGCTGGCTTCGTACCAGAGCCCCGCAACGGCTAACAGTAACTGTTTCCGTATCTTCTTCCCAACGCTCTCGCGGGTCCTCAGACAACAGGCGAACCGGAATCGCTAGGACTTTTCGCGGGCTTCGCCGTAGATGTCGTCCCAACTCCGCAGCAGATAGAATTACAGCTAGGAGTCGCGCTCGCTCAACCTTATCCAGGCCGATGCGGTCGGCCTCCTTCATAGATTCGCGAATGAACCGCGACACCGCTTCCAGTGAGACCTCCCGCCAGCGGTGTTCTTTGAACCGCGCATAGTATGTGTCGAGTTGTTTGTGGCATGTAAGGATGAAGTGGTCCCCGCAGAATGCATGTCCTTCTACCACGCCAATAGGTGCGTTCGGACAACCCTCGACACTACATCCTATGTCCTTTTGTGGCCCTTCTCTCTTCTCTTCCGCCTGTAGCGGTTTTTCGTGTTGTGTTCCATGCACGGGGCAATCAAATTCCCACTGCGTGTTCAAGATTCCTTCGAGCGAAAGATAGAGATTCTCCATGACCACCCATTCGGTGTGGTCCATATGAGGACAGGCGAGTTCGACTCGGTAACTCTTAGCCAATGCCACTCCTACGCTCAGCGGTTCGTAGTAACTGGCGTTTTACGGGTCTGAAAATTGTCAGTTGGACCGAAGTCTTTGGCTATAGGAAATTGGTACCGGCTGCCAAGGGCACGTCTTTTAGCTTAAAGAGCATGGGCTGGTCAAGTGCTTTGAGGACAGAAATCCGCTCCCTGCGGCAAAGGGCTGCGCGGAACACACCCAAAGCACGTCAGGGCCGCGCGGCCGCGCTCTGCTCCGAGGCCCTATGGTGATGAACTATTCCCAAGAGCTTCGCGAAAAAGCGAAGCCTCGAGTGGTGTGATCGCGAGCCTGAACTAGAAACGTCTCCCGGCGGCGGTGGCAAAGCGGGGTTTACAGCACCCCGAAAAGATATCGTGGGGTCCGCCACCGATTCGCGGATGATCAGCATGGCTTCCGGACTCGGGAGCGGAGGAGGAGCCGGCGAGGACGCATCGAAGGTTAACGGCGGCATATCGATCCGATAAGCCGGCGGATCGATCGGCTGAGGCGCCCGCGGAACGCTTGGGCTGCTCGGAGACGGATGCGCGGGCACGCTCAATTCTATTTGCCTTTGGGTATTATTCTGGGAGACCAGAAGCTCGCACGAGCAGGTTCGCGAGCCATTGCGCAGTGTGCGGAGTTCGCCGGCCTCAATTTGAATGTCCCCACCCTGCGGAACAATCAAGCTCGCTCCCGTGAATTGCTCTTCGATGCGCATAGCGCCGGAAAGCGCCATGACGCATAGCTCCCCTTTCTGATCTAACCCGACAGTCAGATCGCGCCCCCGATCCCCGATGACCACGGGAGTGACGATCAACAGCGGAGTATAGATGGTGACCCGCGCGGCGGGGCCAAGCTGTAAATGCACCTGGCCGTAATCGAGCGCGATGGTAATTGCCGGACCCGACTTCAAGATCGAGAGATGAGCCGGCCCGCAGAGAACGATATCGCCGCCTTCCGGCAAATCGACTTTTGCCTCGCCCGATCGGAGCGTAAGATCGCTGCCGCTGGCCAGCAAGGCTGTGGTGCGTCCGTTCTCGGTCTCAAAGCCGATCGCTCCGTTCACGGAAACGTCATCTCCGGAAAGCCGCCCAATCACCTCCTGGCGTCCAGGCGGACCAGGTGTCGCGGCCTGCGCCGCCTTACCCTTCGCCTGAAAGACCAGCAGGGATGCGAAGCAGAGCATGATCCGGAAGATGGCCCGCTGGCGATCTCTGCGTGCGGCTTCGGAATAGAATTGGTATGCGCTCATATCGCTCATATCGGTGTTTCGGTCGCCTATACTATAGCGCATGACCGAACTGGCCAAGTGGCCGCCCGAGCGCGAAGAGCAACGCGCCGGCACCTACGATTCGCGGCCCAAACAGCTTTCCCCTCTTCGGCGCGCTCAGATTCCGATAATTTCCGGCACCGCATACGCGTTTGCCCGCATGGTTGGTCCGACCTTACGATACGAAGTTCTTGGCTGGCAGCACATTGACCGCGTGCACAACCAGAACCGGCGCTGCGTTTATTCTTTCTGGCACCAAACCATTTTCTTAGCCATGTGGTGGTGGCGTTATCGCGGCGTGGTGGCCATGACCAGCGCCAATTTCGACGGACAGATACTCGGCAGCGCACTCGAGCGGCTGGGCTTCGGCATCACCTACGGGAGCTCGTCGCGCGGCGGCTTGCGGGGCCTTTCCGTGCTGGCGACACAGCTCGGCGAAGGCCATGATGTGGCGTTCGCCGCCGATGGTCCCCGCGGACCGCGCTACATCGCGAAGCCGGGACCTATAATTCTGGCGCGCCGCAGCCGCTGCCCGATCGTCGGCTTTCACATCTTTGCCGAGCACGCGCATACCTTCGAGAAAGCCTGGGACCTTTTCCAGCTTCCCCGGCCGTTTTCGCGCGCTGTCCTGGTGATCGGCCCGCCCATCGAAGTGCCGGAGGAAACCGGCCGCGATGGTCTCGAACGCCAGCAGGCTGATCTGCAACGCTCGCTCGAACGCGCTCGGGATACAGCGGAGTCCTGGTTTCGGCTCTCGCCCGCTGAGCAGGAGCGGCAGCGAGCGATTTGGAACAGCTGAACAACGCAACACTTTTAGCACGCGCGCGAACCGGCCATCCGCCTGAATTGTTCGACCAGCATGCGCACTTGCCTCTTCGTATACTCAAGGGAACCCGAGCAATCGATCTCATCGTGAGCCAGTTTGCGTTTTTCCTCCAGCGGCATTTGCGCGGCGATCCGCTTTTCGGCTTGCTCGCGAGACATCGCTCGTCCGAAAGCGGGATTCGTCAAGCGTTCCAATTGCTGCTCGCGAGTGCAGGTGACCAGAACGAGCCGATCCAAACGTTGGTTGTAGCCTGATTCGATCAGCAATGCCGCTTCTATCACCGCGACGCCGTGAGGATCGATTCGTGAGAGCCGCTCCAATTCCCGGTCCAGTTCACGAAGCACGCCGGGATGCACGATGGCATTCAAGGACGCCAGTTTAGCGGCGTCAGCGAAAACGACGGCGGCTAATCGCGCGCGGTCAATGCTTCCATCCGCAGCAAGAACATTCGGACCAAATTGCCGGCGTATCTCGTCGTAAGCGGGCTCTCCAGGCGCGATCAAAGCATGCGCCATTCTGTCGGCATTGAGCACGCGGCAGCCGAGTTCGCTCATCATGGCGGCCACGGTGCTCTTGCCGCAGCCAATGCCGCCTGTAAGGCCGACGCTCAGCATTAATGTCGCGAGGCCGGGCCGGCAGCCGTTGCCCCGGCCGTCTGGGCACGCCTGAGCCGCGCGGCCTTGATCGTATTGCTCATGAGCATGGCGATCGTGAGAGGTCCCACGCCACCGGGAACGGGAGTGAGGGCGCCGGCAATTTCCACAGCCTCGGGATGGACATCGCCAACCAATGTAGAGCCTTTTTGTTTGAACTGCTCCAGGCGTTGGGGGAATTTTCCGAAGATGCGGGCAGCTTCGGCCAGATCGGAGATTCGATTGATTCCGACGTCAATCACGGTTGCGCCGGTGCGAATCCAATCCGGCGTAACCATCGCCGGGCGGCCCATGGCCGCAATGATGAGGTCCGCGCGGCGTGCGATTTGCGATAAATCGCGAGTCTTGGAATGACAAATCGTGACCGTCGCATTTGCGTGCATCAGCAGAAGGGCCAAGGGTTTCCCCACGATGTCGCTTCTGCCGAGCACGACCGCAGGCACGCCTTCGGTGGCAATGCCACTCCGCCGCAAAATCTCCATCACTCCCAAAGGCGTGCAGGCGACCAGGCCCGGCTCTCCGCGGACCAGTCGTCCGAGGTTTACGGGATGAAAACCGTCCACATCCTTCTCCGGGTCGACAGCCTCCAGAACGCGGCGCGAATCCACCTGGCGCGGCAACGGCAATTGCACGAGTATGCCGTCGACGTCCTCCCGGCGATTCAAGTCGCCGATCAATTGCAGCAATTCCGCGGTGGGAACGCTTTCCGCAGGCGTAAAAAGCCAACTGCGGAGACCGAGCTTTTCGCAAGCCGCAATTTTGCTTTTGACATAGACCTGGGAGGCAGGATTATGGCCGACCAAAACGGCCGCGAGTCCCGGACGGATTCCGGCAGCAGCCAGTTCCGCAATTTGCGGCTGCAATTCTGCATAGATTTGATCGCGGATGGCGTTGCCGTCGAGGATGCGCGCCGTCACAATGGCTCCCGCGGATAAATCTGAGGGCTTGCGAGCGGATCATTATAGCGGAAAGAGCATCGCGGCGCGCGGCCACCGGATTCACGGGAGAGAATCAACTGATCGGCGTGGCCGCACCGCTCCGCGGCTTGATTATTCGGGGCTGGATACGGCGGCGGGACGGGGCGATTGCTAGTTTGCGGCCGGCGCGGGCGCATTTTCGCGGCACAGCGTTCAGTTCTTTCTAGGTTTACCGCAGTTGTCGAGCTGATCCTGAACGTGAGGCATATCGGGGTCCAAGTCGAGACTCGTGCGAAACTCCACGCGTGCTTCGTCGCATTTTGCCTCGGCCACGAGAATGCTTGCCAAAGAGAAATGCAGAAACGGTTCATAAGGGCGCACGAAGACGGCTTGGCGCAGGTTCGCTTCCGCATCTTGAAAGCGGTTCATTCGCAAATATGTCAAACCAAGATAAAGATAAGGGAAGGGCACGGTTGGGTTTAGTTGCTGGGCCCGTTTCAGATATGGCTCCGCAGTGGAGAGTTGGCCTAATTGATAGAAGACGTGACCTAAATCGAAATTTCCGTCCCATCGGTTTGGTTGCTCGGCGAAGAGTTCTTGCATCATTGGGATAGCCCTCGAGTAATCGCCGGCCCTTGCCAATTCGTTGGCATAACCATCCCGAGCTTTGCGACTCCGTGGGCCTACCTGGTAGGCATGCTCGAACAAACGATAATCGTTGGCCCAATAGGCCGTGGCCTTCAGCGTATCGTAAGAAAGCAGACTGACGACGGCGAGCGTCGCGAGCAGCCATTTTCGTGGAAGACCGGCGAGCATCGCGCCCCGCGCCAATTTTTCCATGGCCAAGGCCAGCAGCAGACACGCTCCAAAGCTTGGCAAATAAAAGTAACGATCGTGGGCCAACTCGCCCTCAGGAAGAACGAAGAGATCGAGTGCGGGAAGCAGCAGCGTAATTAGCCACGCGGCGGCAAACGTTAGCTCCCGCTCACCAAGTCTGCGCCTCCATAACCACACAAACGCAATTATGGCGAGCAGCCCGATCGCTGGAAGGAGAACGTGGAAGAGATCGAAGCGGAGCCACACGGGTTGGCCGTAGGATGCCGCAAACTGAATCGGGAAGAACCACTGTTTCGCATAAAACAGAAGCACGGAGGGCAGCGTGAACAGAAATCCCCTTGAGGAAAGCCCGGTGTCCGTATGGCTGAACCCGTGCAAAATCGCAAACCGAGCAGCCAGATAGGCAATCGCAACCGGGGCATAGACCGCCGCGGTTTTCGCGGCGCGCCCCAATCGGCGGCCCAGAAGCCCTGGTTTGCCGTGGTCCGCACCGCCGCCGTATATCGCGGCGTGCGCGAACACAACAGCCGGCAGCATGATGGCCGTCTCCTTGGCCAAAATCGCCGCGGCGTAGAGCACGCATGAAAGGATAGTCCAGAGGACATCTTGGCGCGATCGCAAGTAGGCGAGAAATGCCAGCAGGAATAGCACCGACCAGAGCGATTCCGTCGTGCCGGAGATCCAGCTTACGACTTCGTGCCGCATTGGATGTACAGCAAAGAGCAGCGCCGTGAATGCAGCAACCAGCGGTTTCCCGGAAAGCCGCCGCGCCAGAGCGTAGACCAGCCACGTAGCAACGACGTGCAACAAGATCGCTGTCGCATGCCAGGCCACTGGACGCAGGCCGAACAGCGCGTCGTTAATTCGGAACCACAAAATATTCAAGGGGCGGTAGTAATTCCCGGCCGCAAGGGGATCGAATGTCTGCCAAACGTGGCTGGTGAAATATTCTGGAACGAAGCGCCAAAAATGCACGAGCGGATTTTGCACGATCTGCAGATGATCGTCGTAGACAAATCCAAACCTCAGCGTCGGTGCATATAATAGGGCAGTAAACGCCAGGATGATTCCAACCAGAAGCGACTCGTTGGGCGATGCGCTCATTGCATCCGGCCGCACGCTTTTTGCATCTTCATTGCCGGGCGAAATAGTCTCGCATGCAGCGGCCACCGAGTTGGTATTCGGCATACGGCCACTATATAGTGCCCGACTGTGAAGCTCAGGCTTACTGAATCGGCGTGCTACCTAAGGGCTAACGGGAACGCGTATCGCCGTGGAAAGAGCTGCCGCGGCGCGGCCATCGGATTCAACGCGAGAGAACGATCCCGATGGCCGCCGCAAGAAACGACCGAAGTTCGAGGCGGTATTGCGAAAGCGTTGATAGCCAGTTACTTGGTGACCGGAAATACCTTCGCTTCTTCCCAGATCGGCGCTGCTTCCTTTGACTTGAAGTAGTCGATGAGTGCCAGGGCTGTTTTCCGGTCCCCGACGTTGGTGGAAACCCATGCCGTAATATCGATCGGAGTAGAGGCGTCCGGCGGCAGAGCGCCCACGATATTAAGCCCAGGATTGCGCATATCGCTGAGGTAAGGCCCCACGGCGACGTCGATCTCGCCGTTGGCAACAGAGTCTTGCACCCCGCCGCCACCTGGGAACAGCTTGAGCTTCGGCTTCACTTGATCGGTGATGCCCATCTTCTCGAAAGCCAGCATGGCAGCGCCCCCGACGCTTCCCTGAGTCGGATCGACCGTAGCGAGCGACTTCGCGTTGAGGAGCAGTTTCTTTACCGCTGCCGCGTTTGAAATATCGGGACTGGGAGTGCCTTTTTTCACGGCCAGCGCCAGGCGAACCCGGGCCACCACGGTTTGCGTGCTCTTATCCACGTTGCCGGTCTTGAGGGCGTCGTCGAAAGGCGCAAACAGCAGCGTCACGTCCAAGGCGCCGCCCTCTTGCACCGTTCTCCGGGTGCCTACGCCCGTGCCGTAGGATTCTTGCACCTTGCTGCCCGTCTTCGTTTCGAAATTCTTAACGATCATATCGACTTCCCGCTTGAGCGGGTCTGGCGACAGGAGAGTGACCCGGCCTTGGGCGCGGACGCTGGAGGAAATACCCAGCGCAAAAGCGATAACCGCAATCAATGAAACTGCATGCTTCACGGTGTCCTCCTCACTCGGCTGGCTGTTCCGCTTCGACGCTTCCCGCCAAGCGCAGCCACAGTTCCGCGCAGAGACCATACTCCCGGCCTTTCTCTCACGTCAACTTCAAATCTTTGCCGGAAAGCGACTTCGCCGGGACGGGTGGCGCAGCCTTTGCGGGGATCCGAAGGTTCTCCTCTGCCCTATTGCAACGAAGCGAAAGTGACGACCACTGCGGCAGTTGGCTGCGGAGAGCCCTGAGGAAGGGTGCAGTGGGGTGCCCCATGTTTCGATTTTTGAAACGTGGGGGCTTTTCGGTTTTCCGTGGGAAGCTGTTCCGTCAGTTGATGAATTCGATTTCAAGCAGTGGTGTTCCTCGGCCGGAATAGGACGAATAACTGCTCCAGATCCAACCCTGGGGGTCTTCCACTAAGCGGCGCGTGACCGGGTTGCGATGCATGTACTCGAGCTTCTCGCGCCGCTTCTCCGCGCTGTACACGTTGAAGTCGTAGAATCGGCGCTGCCAGAATTGCGGCGCTCCCATGGACTCTTCTGATTTTGCGCGCAGCCTCTTCGATACGCGCAGCTTCAGGCTGTGGACGACCGTAGACGGGGTGCCGATCTTCGGCTCGCTCGTGAGCAGGTGCACGTGCTCGGGCATGACCACGTAGCCCACGAGCGCGAAACCGTACTTCGTCCGCACTTCATCGAGCGCACGCAAGAACTCGTTCCGTGTTTGCGCCGTCCCGAGCCCTGGCAACCGCCGGTAACAGCTAAACGTGAGGAAATGCAGATCGCCGCGACCGTAGTAGCGCTTCAGATTCTTTGGCATCGAAGAAGGGAACAGCCCCACTGAGAATGAAGAAGGACCCACCTTTGCGAACGGCGCAAAGATGGGGCACCCGCCCGCGGCTAATTATCATCAACATTCAGTAGATATCGTATTGTTCCCAGTGCAGCGTGGGATCGGCTTGTATAATCACGCTCTTGCGCGTGAGCTGCTCGAGCTCCTCGACCAGCACCGCCTCGCGCGTCTTCAGCGCCTTGGCGATCTCCGGATGCACACGCAAGGTCAGGCTCGAAGCCTCCAGGTCCGCGGCCATCTTTCGCGCTTCGGCTTGTATTTCGTAGCAGATTGTGGGCACCGATTTCACCATGCCGGAACCGGTGCAGTAGGGACACGGCTGGGTAAGCACGCGCTCGAGCGCTTGCTTAGTGCGTTTCCGAGTAATGGCCACCAAGCCGAATTCGTTGAAGGCCAGAGCCTTGGAAGGGGCGCGGTCAGAACGCAGCGCGGCCTCCAGAGCGGCCATCACCTTTTCGCGATTGCGGCGTTCCTCCATATCAATGAAGTCCAGCACGATAATTCCGCCCAAATCGCGCAGGCGAATTTGCCGGATAATCTCCTTCACCGCTTCGAGATTGGTCTTGACGATGGTGTCTTCCAGGCGCGTCGAGCCGCGGCCCACATACTTGCCGGTATTGACGTCAATGGCCACGAGAGCCTCGGTGTGGTTGATGACGATATAGCCGCCCGATTTGAGCCACACTTTCGGCCGCAAAGCCTTATCGAGTTCCTGCTGAATCCCAAATTCCTCGAAAATGGGCGAAGTCTTGGTATAGAGCTTGACGCGTCCAACCAGTTTGGGCTGGAAGCGGCTAACGAATTCGACTACTTTGCTGAACTCCTCCTCGTTGTCGATCCAGATGGACGCGTAATCGTTGTTGACGTAGTCGCGCAGAATACGCTCGACCAGATTGAGATCGCGATGCAGCAGCGCCGGCGATTTGCGCGGTTCCGACTGCGTGCGAATCTTTTCCCAGGTGCGGCCCAAGAATTCGACGTCACTGCGGATTTCGTCGTCCGGAGCGCCGTCGGCCGCCGTGCGCACAATAAATCCGCCGGGGAAAGTGCCTTTGGCTTCCGTGACCAAATGGCGCAAACGCGAACGCTCCTCGGCGGAATTGATGCGCCGGGAGACGCCGATGTGGTTGACCGTCGGCATGTAGACCAAAAAGCGGCCTGGCAGCGCAACGTGACTGGTGATGCGCGCGCCCTTTTTGCCCAGAGGCTCCTTGGCGATTTGTACGATGATTTCCTGGCCCGGTTTCAAAACCTCGGAGATCAGTTGGGGCCGGCGCGGCTCGTGCCGGTCGGGACGTCGCATGTGGCGCTGGTCGCGACGCTGGCCGCCTCGGCGCATGGGCCGTTGAAAACGCGCTCGCTGCGGTTCGGAAATGCGTGCAGCTATGGGGCGCTCCGGCGCGTTCACGGTTTCCGAACTCTCCGGTTCGTGCAGTCCCGCTGCGGCTGCCGGTGCAAGTTCTGTGGATTCCTCCTCGTGCTCTTCCGCTTCCGCCTCGGCGATAAATTCGTCAGTTTCCGCGGCGCTTTCGGGCGCATGGGGAGGCTCCTCCTCCAGCAGACCGAGTTCCGCATCGGCTTCCGCCTTGGCGCTCACTTCCTCGTGCCGAGCCTCGGCGAGCTGTTCCGCCAGGGAAGAGACTTCCTCCTCGGATAGCTCGTGTGCGCCGGCGGAGGGTGCGGGGCTCCCCGGCTGGGCCGCATCGTAGATCGCGCGCGGCGGCTCCTCCGGGAGGGCTTGATATTCAGAGAACGTGTGTGAATCCCGCGTGGCGCTCGGGCCATCGGTCTCGTGGGGTGGCGCCCATGCTTTTTCTGGTGCAGCCTCTTGCCTCTCGCGTTCGCCGAAACCTGAGGAGGTCAGCTCGTCTGCTTCATTCTCGGCAGCTCCCGGATGTCCTTGTGTCGCGGTTGAGGGAGGCGCCTCTACGGTTGATGTTGGCGAAGCCGAGATTCCGGCGGAGCCTGTACCGGCTGCGCGAGGTATTCGGTCCTTGTATTTGGCTAAAGACTCGCCCGGAAGAATGACGGGTTCGTAATCGGGCGGCAATTCCTCACCATGCTGTCCACCTGGCGGCGAGTAGGGACGTGACGAAGCGTACTTGGAGGGAGGCAATTCGCGGCCCTGATGACGGTGACCTGCACCTCCACGGCCGCGCTGCCAGCGCCCGCCGCGCCCCTGGCGGCCCTGATCGTGACGGCTTTGTCCGAATCCGCCCGGACGGCGTTCCTGCCGTGCAAATGGCGCCGCAGGAGGCGGCGTTTCGCGAATGGGTGGTTGCGAGTACTCCTCATTCTCCAAAACGGGTGGTTGGCTCGGAATTGGCGACTCCGGAGAGGCCGGCTCCCGGGTGGTGCTCTCCTGTGCCGGAGACTCCGCTCCAAGACTCGGCTCTTGCGCGGAGGATTCGCTGCTGGAGGACGGCGCAAACACCTCACCGCCCTGCTGCTCCATCTTTTGAACCTTTCCTTCTACCGTGGTGA
>WNGN01002450.1_pt1 | contig 13748 bp, 12 predicted proteins | sample 5400561 | NCBI WGS metagenome assembly WNGN01 (sample SAMN13153379, study PRJNA577476) | soil metagenome | isolation source: 115 cm soil or saprolite under Garry oak tree replicate 2 | place: USA:California | collected 2016-06-15
ATACTCCGCTACTTGCTGTGGTGACTGTATAGCTCAACGGTAGGCTGTTGCCCGGAAGAAGTATCGAGGCTTGTTGCGTCTGGGCTCCACTGGGAGAAATCTGTAGAGTTTGAGCGTAGCTGGACGAGGTTTGGGGGTCACTGAGGTTCAAGTTGGTGACTGTTACGTTGTCTAGGTTTTGGACCGTGACGACTATGATGTGAGTGGTTCCGACGGGTCCAATGTTGGGTGTACTGGTTTTCTGGATGACGATGTCTGGTGCGAAGGGATAGTTGAAACTCGCGATGAAGTCGGGTTGAGAGCTTGATGTCACGTCGAGGTAGTATGTTGACGTGGCGTTGTTGTATAGTGGATTGGGAAACAGGGGACTGTATAGGATAGTGCCCGGCTGGAAGCTCATGCTGATGAGAGATGCGTTGGCGGCTGGGTCCCCCACGATATTATTCTGGAACCCCAGTAAGGTCTTGAGGTCTAGCTGGTGGACTCCTCCTTTGAAGAACTGTCGTGGAAATTGGACGTTCAGGTCGAAGCTGAAACCAGTGATTGAAACTCCGTTGACTGTGATCGGAACTATTCCAATTGCCGCGAAATATTTCAGATTCTGAATATTTGCAGGGCTGATGAGGCTTGAGAAACTCTGGTTGGGAAGCAGAGCCATCAGCTTGGTTAGCGCGTCATAATTGGAGAGTTCTGGGTTCGGCGCATAGATCGTTGCGGTGCCTTGTCCGCCCATAGACAGAGAGAATATGGTTGTGAACTGGATTCCTAGTGCTTGGGAGAACTGGGCTTCGACTGCAGCCGACTCACTGGCTGTGGTTTTTGGATCTCCTGAATAGACTGTGACAAGGGCGGGTTGTGATAGGGTCTGAAGCATCTGGTTTTGCTGTCCGTTACCGAGGGCTTGTGAATCGTTGTTGTTTACGATGAAGGCTGCTACGTTAGCGCCGGCATAGTTGTTGTCTTGGACGAGGCCCTTGCTAGATAGGTCAAGATTCGTGAGCTGGAGAGTTGTGTTTGGCGCTCCGAGCATGCCGAGGGCAATGTCTAGGCGTTGCTGGTACGGCCCTGGAACCGCGGCTTGGAATGGGGGAGATGTGATCCCATAATGTGAGACACCAAAAATCGGTAAAAGCATGAGCAGCACAATAGCCGTTTTCAGAACGGGCCGGTCTACGATGTTGCGGTTCTCTTTCAATCCGTGCTTTCCATGGATCAACACGAACACATACTTGACGAGGTCAATGCTGCCCTGCCAGATCAGAGACGCTGCACGTCCAGAGATCGTGACTATTGCGAAGATTAGACCGGCATTCCGAACAAGCGTGAGCGTCACGCTCTGAAAGAAAGCTGGGTCTGTAGGGGATGAGGCTTGAAGAAAGAGGGGAAGGAGGTCACTCGCCACTGGACCCGTCGCTGCGGCGATCAATGAGAACCCTGGCGGTGGAGGAGGAATGTTTGAAAAGCCGCCCGACGTTACTCCCCGAAAAATTGAGAGTGCGGCTAACCCCATCGCTCCGAGTGTCGAGAGAAAGACGGCGAGGCCCACCATGAATCCCCGTCCAACCTTGCCTCCAGCGATGATTCCTCCCAACAGCCCGGCGGTGACCCAGAGCTGGAAGACTGGTGGGTAGGTCAGAGGATTGGTGAAGATGAGATAGACTGCGACTATGAGAGTATTGAAGTGGACTCCAAGGACCGGTGAGAGCCAGTCGCTGACTCCGCGTAGCCCCGTGGGTAGTTGGGTGTACCCGATGAATAGAATGAGGAGGTATGCGGCTGCCCATCCTATGTATCGACCGAGGAAGATTCCCTCGCTGGGGTGAGGCAGGAGGTAGATAGTCTTCGGATCGTCAGGTCGCCGCTTGACCATCACATTTCCAACGCGCATGTAGAGATAGAAGTAGAGTACTCCAGGGACTACACCGGCGATGATAAGGCCTAGAATAGCTGCGGAGAGACTAGCAGACCGAGCCTTCTCGTAGTCCCTTGACGCGATTCTTTCTCTTATCCGAGAACCCTTGCCTCCGACGATAGCGCATCCAACTGTGAGGACGACGAGTAGGATAGGAATAGGCTGATATGCTAAGAGGCCAGGAAACCAGGTGGGTAGCGTGGCTATGATGATGGTAGAGGTAAGAATTCCGATTGCGCGACTGACCGAACTGCAGACGAGCGCAACAGTGGCTGCGCGACGAATCTCTGTGGGCGCCTCCTTCAGAGCCTGATAAGGCGGAACTTGGGCCACGCCGTGCCTCCTCTCAGAAACGGCCCTCTCGGAAACCGCGAAGAAAGGGATTCTGATACCCAACTTGCCGTGTCAGACGTTCAGAAGCAAATCGAAATATGAGAAGGAGGGTGCGTGCTACTCCGGTTAAGGAGCAAGTGTCATCGCAGTTCAGTCCCGGAGAGATCAGCTCGATCATCATCGCCTGGTTAGTGCTCTCGGTGGCGATCACCTACCGGAACTTTGTGGGTCTCTTTACTGGAATGGGCAGCATTGAGGTTGTGATAGCTGGCTTCATTGCCACAGCGACAGGATTCATCATCCACGAGATGGGACACAAGTACGTCGCGATAAGACGTGGTTATGTGGCCCACTTCCGTCTCTGGATGCAAGGACTCTTGCTGACACTCTTCGTGGTGGTTTTTTCAGGAGGAGGGATCGTCTTCGGCGCTCCTGGAGCAGTGTACATTACGCCCGCGGCAATGGCGTACTACGGCTACGATTCCGCAACTAGACCTCGCGATCCGGAGCAGGAGAACATGGTAATCTCCGCCGCTGGGCCCGGAATTAATCTAGCCTTCGCCGTGGCTTTTCTAGCCTTGGTACTTGCTACTTCAACAGGAAGCTTCCTGTGGACCGTTGCACAGTTCGGGTTTGCTCTCAATGTGGGACTCGGTTCCTTCAACATGTTGCCAGTACCACCGTTAGACGGCTCCAAGATATTCCGGAAGAACATTCTGGTAGGACTCGGACTAGCACTTCCCCTCTGGGCAATGTTCCTCTTTCTCTTCATTGGCATCTAATGGATTACTAGCGCTTGCTCCTAAGAGTAAAACGATTAATTCTCTAGTCGAGCGCCCTTCAGCGAGATGCTAGTCGAGGAGATTGGCCTCACAGTTCTCTTTGTCCTGGCTTTTGCAAACGGGGCGAACGACGTCGGTAAGAGCGTAGCTTCACTCATGTCTGCTTCAGGACCTGGGGGTCCTAGGATGGGTCGTCGACCTTTACTCTGGGGAGGGCTGTTCAGCGGTCTGGGAAGCGTCTCGGCTATTCTGATTTCGGGAAGGTTGTTGACGGTCTTTACTCCTCAAAGTATCCTCCGAAATACAACTGATTCATCTTTCATCTTGGCAGTCCTTATCGGAGCGACAATATGGATCTTGATCGCAACTTTCTTTCGGCTTCCCGTCTCTACAACTCACACAATCTTGGGGGCTGTTCTTTTGCAAGGGATCTTTCTGTTCGGTGTGTCAAGTCTGAAGTTGGATTTCTTGGCCATACGAGTACTGCTGCCACTTGCAGCTGGACCCTTCGTTGCACTTATCGCACTGAGTATTCTCGGTCGTCTAACCCGACGGCCTAAAACTGAAGACAAGAAAAGCCCGCCAAGGTTTGCGAAGATCTCTCACTGGGGTTCCGCGGCCGCCACTGCCTACGCAAGAGGAATCAACGATGCTCCAAAAATGGCAGCTCTCGGAGCCTTCTTTTTCCTAGCCGGATCAGCTGACGCAGTCTTGGTTCCTTACTCGATCGTCGCTGCGGCGATAGTAGTCGGCTCATTGGTGCTGGGGCATCGTGTCGCTCTAACCCTCGTCGATCGAGCAGTCCCACTTGATCATACGCAGAGACTACAAGCTGGCCTCGCAACAGCAGCGTTAGTCTCTGCAGGAGCCTACCTTGGAGCTCCATTATCTACCACACATGTCCACGCGGGATCTACCGCAGGAATTGGCGGTCGGAAGGAAGTCATCGTATCCTCGTTGCGCGGTATGGTCTTGCCTTGGTTAGTGACATTGCCAGCAGCAGGTTTGCTTGCCGTCACAGTAGATATCCTAGTAGCAAGGCTCTAGAATCTAGCATGAACGACTCGGCATCAACGGCTTCGTTTTTGCGACTCTAGCGCGGTCGTCTGGTCAACACAAGATAGAGAATGGTCGAGCCTGCGGCCACGAAGGAGTACAGTCCCACCCACACGCCTGTCACTAGCCAGCTGGGACTTTCAGCAGCGACGACACTCCAGCTGATGGCTACCGCCACTAAGGCTAGAGACGGGAACACGGCATCTAGGGGCAGTAATACTTTGATTCTTTCAGGGTCTTTCTGCTGAGTGGCCCATCCCGTCGCTAGGCACGTCGCTAGAAACAATGCAGCGAATGTCTGCAGAGTGGACACATACACCTTCCACGGCCAGAACTCTTGCTGCGCCAAACCCGGCACCAGCAACATCATGATTCCAAAAATTCCAACAGCGCCGGTCTGAATCCCGAAGAACAGTCGGGCACCCCTTGGCATTGTCGACGTCGGAATCTCCGCTTGTCTACGATGCCAGCCATATCGTTGCAACAGAAGTAGGCAACCGGCTGCGGCGATTAGGAAATATCCCGTCCACGCCCAGGTCGACGCGTCACCGCTCACAGTGATTCCTCTGACAAGGGAGACAATGCCTGTTATGCCGAAGAAGGTCCCGCCGACGAGCACCAATATCTTGGCTCTCTGCCACCGTTCAGCGTGAACTGCAGACCAGCAGCCGAAGGCTATGGCCAGAAATATCGCTCCCAAGAACCTGACGGCCAGCTCCTTCACTGGCCATGGCCAATAAGAAATGACGAAGGTAGGATAGAGGTAGAATATCAGACCTAGTACAAGATTGATTCCGGAGAGAGAAAGCAGAAAAGTCCTGGAGTATCTGCCGAGAAGGATATCGTTCGACTTTGACGGGTTGATCGTCGAGGCTGGTCCGCGGGTGGTCATGAGGACGTAGCCCAGAAACTAGTCAATCAAACCCGCTCGAATGATGTTGGAACAATCAGGAGACTCTACATAAAACCGTTCTCGCTGAGCGGGAGCTCGCCAAAGAGTTCCGACAAGGATAGAAACTTATATCCAAGCTAGCCATAACCGTTTCTGTCCATGGAGCTCGGCGACCTAGAAGCAGCGGTTCTCGGAAGCGTTCTTCGCCAGGGCAAAGCCTCCGCCCGACAAGTGGCCAAGGACCTCGAGCCCTCACGAGGACTCGCCTACTCGACTATCAGCACAACGCTCGACCGGCTCTACAAGAAAGGAATGCTTGCAAGGGACGAGGCCATTGGCAGAGGCGGCTCCCGCTACATCTACATGCTCCATTCTGAAGAGAAAGTGAAAGGTAAGGTTGTCAAGGGATTTGTTGACCGGCTCCTGACTGCTTTCGGTCCGACAGTCATTTCCACCCTGTCAGACTACGTGGACGATATTCCTAAGGATGAATTGAAGCGTTTAGAGGAGAAGATCCGGAAGGGATCAAAACAACGATCGACCTAGACCTCTATCGCGTCTTCTTCCTTGCGCCTACCACCCTAGGGATCTTAGGGGGAGTCGCTGCCTTCGAACTTGCTTGTTATGCTCTCTACTCTTTTCAGGGTTACAATCCGTCGAGACGTTCCCGGCTATTGCAGCCGATGCTAGTGTCATCGCTATTCTTCTGGTCGTTTCTAGGAACGAGCTTCTTGTTGTGTAGCATGCTTCTGCAAGACTACTGGGCTCACCCACAACTAACTATTCGGACGGTACTTGGAAGTTCATTGCTGGCATCACTGGGGTTCGCGACCGCAATGACATTGATTGCTCGAAGGTATTCTTTCTCGCGAATGTTGGAGAGAATGACTGCTGCCCCCATTTCGCTTTCCGGAGTTGCCACAGGTTTCGGTGCTCTCAGCGGTAAGATGGGAGTGTCCGGGGTTTCCCTGCGAGAGGCCTTGTTCGGTAGCGCATTTTCGGTCAGCTTGAGCGGACAGGGAGTGGTTGCAATGTCTTCGAAGCTCGCTGGGGCCTTGTCTTCCGATGAGACCGATGCCGTTCTCGCGCATGAGCTATCGCACATCAAGAATGGCGATTCTGCTGCCAAGGGTCTCGCGAAACTGGCGAGAGTCGCTTTTCCCTTCGACCCGGTGCTACGGCTGGTGGAAGCAGCAGTTCACCGGGAGCGCGAACTCTGGGCTGACAAAGTGTCTGTTGAATTCACAGGAAAGCCTCGAGCGCTTGCATCTGCGATCGTCAAGGCTCACTCAGAGTCGAATGGTGGAACGACGAGCAATCTTGCGGGACTCTTCGTGGGAGGTGGCGGGCATGGACTTCTCAGCCTATATCCCGACCTAGAGAGGCGAGTGGACATTCTACTGGAGCTGGCTCATCGGATGGAAGTCGCCAACAGCCCATTCGTCGCTTCCTGAGCCAACCCTATCGGAAAAATTCTAATTGCGTACCAGTAGCATGGTGAACTTGTTCGTAAGATGCTCAAAACAAGATTCACCGATCTGACTGGCTGCAAAGTACCAATTCAACAAGCCGCTATTGGCGGACTAGCCCGCCCTCAACTAGCAACAGCGGTCTCAGAGGCAGGAGGCCTAGGCATGGTTTACGCGGGATCCTTCGATCCCAACCAGATGACCGAGGTGTTTGAGGATATGCGGCGGCGTACTTCTGGCGTCTTTGGAGCAAATTTTCTGATTCCAGAAGCTTTCGTCTCCGATCTTAACGAGATTCACGAACAGGTAGAGACCGCGTCTAAACTTGTGAAGGTTGTCGAATTCTTCTATCGCCAACCAGATCCTTCACTAGTTGATCTAGTGCAGAAGGGAGGTGCCCTGGCATCGTGGCAAGTTGGCTCGAACGAAGAGGCTGTTGCTGCTGCTGAGGCTGGTTGCGACATGATAGTAGCGCAAGGGATTGAAGCAGGTGGACATGTCCGGGGAAAGGTTAGCCTTCTGACGTTGTTGAGTCAGGTCTTGGATTCTGTGAAGGTCCCTGTGCTAGCAGCCGGTGGCATAGGCAGCGGCCGAGCCCTGGCCGCGGTCTTAGCTGCAGGAGCTTCTGGAGCAAGAGTTGGGACACGCTTCATTGCGGCTACAGAGGCGGGGGCGCATCCCGAATACGTCAAGGCGTTGATTGCGAGCGAGCCGGAGGACACGGTTGTTACAGAGGCCTTCTCAGAAGGCTGGCCCAACGCACCCCACAGAGTCCTTCGCTTCTGCATAGAAGAGGCTCAGAATTTCAAACGCGACATCGTGGGATACAAGAAACTCATCTCAACCGGTGAAATGGTCCCGGTGAAACCCCTGGAGTCTTTCACCATGACCAGTGAGACTACCGGAACCCTCAAGGCTATGCCCCACTGGGCTGGAGAATCAGTGAGCGGAGTGAAGACCGTCATACCCGTAACAGCAATCATCAAAGAACTAATGGAGGAAGCGGAGACACTGCTCCACAAATCGCACTGAGAATAACACTTTCAGTGGATACCCCATAAGAGCTGATTTCAACCACCGCTCTCGTTAGGGAGTTACGAGAAACCCTTTCGTCCAGCTAATTAGTCAATATAGGCAAGCATTAGAATAGAAAAAGGGTAGAATTATAGGTGGGGATAACTGTGGAAAAGCAAGAGTCTGGAATGTCCTTGGAGAGCTTTTTCCAGAAAGTGCTGGAAAGCAATAGGGACAACCTACGGCAAATAGCCGAGCTTGAAAAGATTCTGGACGAAATCCTTCCACCTAAGGAAAACAATCAAATCTATGTTGTTTCGGTCACCAGCAACTGGTGAATCGAACGGTTAGCGCGGACCGACCGACCTTCAGAGACATCATAGACCCGAACAACAACCTGCACAGGCAGAAGCTCATCAAGAAGATTCAGAAGCTTCTTGGTGGCAAGCTCATAGTTTACACAGCGAATCCAAACAGCCCAGCCGTTCAAGCTACCGCGATACTTCTACAAGACGCGATGTTCTTTGAGGATTTGCTGAGAACTTGCGGCGACGCCGAAACGGGCCACCTCATGATTACCTCACTCGGCGGAGACCCAAATGCCGCCGAGAAACTTCTCATCATGTGCAGGGAGCGTTTTCCTAAAGGGTTCTCTGTAATAGTTCCCGATTATGCAAAAAGTGCCGCTACTCAGATTTGTCTCGGTTCTGACAAAATTCAAATGGGATACTTGGCTGAACTCGGTCCGATAGACCCTCAAATCCAAATTGATCCAAGCGGGAACACTTTGCCCGCGAGGTCTTTTATTGATGGACTGAACGGAATCCGAGATAGGATACAGAAAGGAGACCAGCCCTTAACCTATCTTCCAATGTTGGCACAGATACCACCTCAACTGATTGCGATTTGTGAGAGTGCCATTGAAGACTCAAGAAAGACGGCTGAAAAGTGGCTCAAGAAGTACATGCTGAAGGACAATCCGAAGCAAGCCGAAATTGTTGCCGACAAGCTCTCGAACGGTCTCGACTACAAGTCTCACGGAAAGGTAATTGATTATGCCGAGGCAAAGGATGTTCTGAAACTGAACGCTGAGAAAATCGACTTCAAGTCGGAATTGTGGGACCTAATCTGGGAACTCTACGTACGATCTAAAGCGTTCTTTCAACTTCCCGCTGGACGAAACGTCGTCAAACTATTCGAAGGTGAAAGCGTTTCATTGAGTGTGCAAGTCGCAATCCAATTGGTTGGTATTCCACCGCCCCCACAACCACAACCTCAGCCCCCCAAGACAGCACCTCAAACCCCCCCGGTATCACCACCACAATCGCCTGAAGCTCCACTAAAAATGGGGCAATCCATTCCAGCGTCCTAAATTCCAACTGCGGGCACTGGTGAGATTCAGAGTTGTTTTCTCACGATCGCGAATACTTCGAGTTGCTGATGAATCTTGAACCCGTTCTTCAAATACACGTTTAATGGTCCTTTGCAGTTCGCCCCTGCCCACGGAATCTCTCCAAATCTCTTCTGAGCATTAGTCGTCGGATATCCTTGCGCTATCTGTAGCCCATCTCGACGAAACTTGTCACAGGCGGCACGTAGAAGTGCTGTGCAGACCCCCCTTCCTCTGTAACCGGGTGATACAACGAAACACATTATGGACCCGACTGGCTCTCCCGGGTCCGTCAACGCGACTCTATACGATCGCATGTCTAGAAAGTTGGCTCGGGGCTGAGCATTGCACCAGCCTACGGGTCTATCATCAATGTAGGCGAGTAATCCCTCAGCTTTGCCAGCGCTAATCAGCGCGGACCGAGCGGCTCTATGTTCCGGACCAGCGTTAGGTGTCGCGTCCCAATCATTTCCGGGAGTATCGTAGAAGCCACAGTAGCAGTCGGCCCATTGGGGAAAGTCGGAAAAGGCCCGATCGAAGAATTGCAGATAGTCTTGCAATAGCTCCGGTCTTAGTTCTCGAACTTCGATCTCAACGGTCTGGCCCATGAACAGAAATTCGATCTTCTATCGTATAAGGAAGACCGAGAGCTTGAACCCGGTCTAAGCACGGATTAACGAGTTCCTAGCCGAGTTCCGAGCAGAGAACCAGACGGTACGCATATAATGGACTGTCAAGGAAATGATCTCTCACTTCAACAAGTGGTCGCAAGCAGCAGATGAGCACTCCGAGAAATGAACTCCCTGTGCTCGAAGGGATGAAAGGTTCACTTGTACGTGAACCTCCTAAGAATAGAGAAGATGAGATCCGGCTCTCCCTGATGGGCCTCGCGGCGCTTTTTAGCTATCTGGGATTCTGGCGCAGCTTCTCTTCCATTGACTTTGTAGCGATTGGAGCTACCCTTGTAGGCGGCTATCCTGTCTTTGTAGAAACATTCCACTCGCTCCGCCACCGCTCGATAAACATGGAGGTCTCAATGACTGTAGCGATAGTTGCCTCGCTCCTAGTGGGCCAGTTTACGGCCGCGGTTGTGGTAACTTTCTTCGTTCTACTCTCAGAGTTCATAGAGGCTTACGCGGTCGACAAGGGAAGGGCGACAATCGTCAAACTGGAAAAGTCGATTCCGAGAAGCGCCCTTGTAAGGCGGGACGGGAAAGAGATCGAGACCGCTGTAGAAACTATTCAGCCCGGTGAAACTGTAATTGTTAGAGATGGGGAACGGATTCCGGTTGACGGAAATCTCGTCAAAGGTTCGGGATTCGTCAACCAATCCGCCATAACGGGAGAGGCTGTTGCTGTTGAGAAGTTGGTTGGGAGCAGAGTTTTCGCTGGGTCTGTTGATCAGTCGGGTGTGTTCGAGGTGCGGACTGAGAAGGTGGGAAACGAGACTGTCTTTGGCCAGATCATCAGGCTGGTGGAAGAGGCTGAGAGCAGGAAGGCACCCATCCAGAGGATATCTGACAAACTGGCCGCCTGGCTAGTCGAGTTTACGATCATCTTTGCAGTGATCACTTTTCTCGTGACCCGGAACCTCATTTCAACCATATCGGTAATTGTTGTCGCCGGTGCTTGTGGTGTCGCCGCAGGCACGCCTCTAGCGATTGTTGCCGTAATGGGAGGTTTGGCAAAGAAAGGTGTCATTGTGAAAGGCGGGGTCTACGTTCAGGAGATGAGCAAGGTCGATACTGTCGTGATCGACAAGACGGGAACGCTCACGTTCGGCGATCCGGAAGTGACTGATGTAGTGGGACTTGATGGATGCTCAACGGAGCAGGTTCTGACTTATGCTTCCGCCGCAGAAAAGTTCTCCAAACATCCTCTTGCACACGCAATAGTTGCGAAGGCACAGGCTCTCGGAGTCACTTCTGGGTCCACCAGCTCATCGGACTACATGGCCGGGAAGGGCATAGTGTCGTGGTACGACGGAGAACAAGTCATCGTAGGAAACAGTGTCCTCATGAATGAACAACACATCGCATTATCAAACGATGTCGATACAACCATTACGAGCAAGGTCTCGGAAGGAAAAACCACTGTCCTCGTAGCTCATGGAGGAAAAATCTGTGGAGTAATTGGAATCTCGGACAAGATCAGAAAGGAGAGCCGGGAAGCAGTCCGAGAGTTGGGAAGAATGGGATTATCGACGATCATGCTCACAGGCGACAACCAGGTCGCTTCGAAGACTGTTGGAGAACAAGTGGGAATCGATGAAGTCCACGCAGAGCTTCTACCAGCCGACAAGGTATCGTACATTGAACAACTATCGGCCTCGGGACGAAGGATCGCCATGGTGGGCGACGGCGTCAACGACGCTCCCGCACTGGCCCTCGCCAACGTAGGAATCGGGATGGGCGCAGGAACAGACATCGCAATCGAAGAAGCAGACATCGTGCTCATGACTAACGACCTTGGAAGGATTCCGCTGATCGTCAAGGCTAGCAAGCAGGCTTACGGTGTGATCATGCAGAATTTCTACGGCACACTAATTGTGGATGGAATCGGGCTCGGCCTGGCTTTCGAAGGTCTGCTCAATCCATTATTCGCCGCAGGCATTCATGTAGTCTCAGAGCTCGTATTCATCCTCAACTCGGCAAGGCTGATTCGATAACCTGATTGTTTCTGACCGGCTTAATGTGGTGGCTGGTTGTTAAAGGCAAAACGATAAGTTCGTTCATTCGAACAAGCAACACGTGAAACTCACTGGATCTCCCCTCAGGATGGAGTTCCTGAGGAAGAAGCTGAAGCTTGTCAGGGACACCATGGAGGCACAAGGGGTTGACATGTGGATTACGTTCACAAGGGAAGGCAACGAGGACCCGTTAGTACAGGATCTCCGATTCAGCGATCTGACCTGGCGTTCAGCCGCCATCATCGAACGGACCGGGACGAAGACTGCAATTGTTGGGAGTCTTGAAGAAGAGACTGTTAGGCAGCAGAAGTTCTATGATGAAATAATTGGGTATGGTAGCGAGGGTGCTGCACCCAAGCTGAGGGAGTTTGTCAGGAAGAGGAAACCGAAGAAGATTGCTGTAAACACAAGCTATGATGAAGGCGCGGCTGATGGACTCACCTCGGGTATGGAACGATATCTCAAAACCGCGTTGAAGGATTATTCGAAGCGGCTTGTCTCTGGAGAGGACCTCGCGATTGCTCTACGGGCGAGGCTGATACCAGCCGAGGTCGAACTGGTGAAGAAGTCAATCGCTGAGTGTGAAAAGGTCTACGATGCGGTTGAGGCCGCGATCAAGCCGGGCAAGAGGGACAAGGATGTCCACATGTTTGCGCACAAGCTTCTGAGTGAGAGAAAATTGGATTCTGCGTGGGCTTATGATCGCTGTCCCTCAGTGGTCGTCGGCAACGCGCCTATGGCCCACGTGGGCTACTATGGTACCAAGATCAAGGACGGCGATTTTGTCAAGCTGGACTTTGGCGTCAAATATGACGGTTACTGTAGCGACATCCAGAGAAACTATTTCGTCGGCTCTGGACGAGTGCCGAAGGGGGTGGAGCAGATGTTCAAGACTGCCGTGCTCGGAAGGAGCACTCACGAGATCGGTCCCCTCTTGGGTCCTAGATGGCCGAACAGGTATGGTAAGCAGGGAGAGAAGCAGGTTCAGCGGGACATGGTCTTCACCATAGAGCCCTCGGTGACGAGTAAGTTCGGTACTTGCAACCTAGAACAAGACGTTCTCGTAACATCGAACGGGTACCAGGAACTGTCGAAGCCGCAAGATGAGATAATCCAACTTGGATGATCTTTAGAAGCGAAGCACACCCACCAGTAGATCCTACAGAACAATCCCTTTGAGGGGCCCATCAGCTACTGGATGCTAGGGTAGCCGTAGCGGGCAGATCACGGTCCGGTAAGTGTTCTGATGTGTCTCATCCGTGCATCAATCGCGGGAAAGTGCGATGATATCGTTATGCGAAAACCGCCTCTCTTCCGCCTTTCGACATCTTTGATATGGTACGAGTCCACTTTTTCTAGGACGTTCAGAAATTCTCGGGGACCTACAATGGATGCGGCCTTCTCATCGGCTTTCAGTCGGACACTTCTCAGCTCGTGGGAGAAGAACCAAGTCGCAAGAATCGTTATCGGAATTAGTAGGAATACGGCGAGAGCCATTCCATTATCGCCATAACTTGCACCCAGTATGGCTACAGTAGGGACCCAGAGGAAGATCAGTAATGGGACCGAAATGAGCCACCTGGCTAATATCGATAGCTTCGAACGACGCTCATAGATCATCTGAGACGCGAGAATAGGTCTCCATTCTAATGACGTCAGCTTGTCCTTCAAAGCTTTCGGAAGTTTCACGTCGCCGCCATCGAAGTCGCATTGGTCAGAGCCTAAACCCTTCATGAAGTTGGGAGCGGCGACTGACCTGTCGTACCAGACGACCCGTTTCGGGTGCAACTCGATGCCCAGGTCGCGACCGAGACTACTAGCGACTTCCAGTATTTGTCTCTCATAATCTTCTGAGCCAGAGTCTAACAATCTCTGCCTCCAGCCTCCCTCATCGTGGCCGGAATACTCTCACTCGCTTTCACTCTTCAAGGTCTTTCTCTTGAATATTAGGTTGAAAAAAGTCTCGAAGAAGTGACTCATGACGAAGAAGCAATCTGCGGGACAACGAATGAGGGTCTGAACGGGACGACCAATCTCTTGAATCTAGCCTAGTTCAATGCTGGCATGGTGGGCCCGCCCGGAACCGCCACCACATGTGGACACTTTTTTCGGGCCCAAGACCAAGATTCCCAGTCCAAAGGAGTGGAATTTTTCCGCGGCATCTACGCCAAGGCCGACTTACTCATCAAACCCCGGACCTGCTTGACGAAG
>WNGN01006046.1_pt1 | contig 13745 bp, 16 predicted proteins | sample 5400561 | NCBI WGS metagenome assembly WNGN01 (sample SAMN13153379, study PRJNA577476) | soil metagenome | isolation source: 115 cm soil or saprolite under Garry oak tree replicate 2 | place: USA:California | collected 2016-06-15
TCATCACACCAGCTCCTCTTCCTTCAGCTCCGGCCGGCGAACCGCGATCCGGCTCTTGGGAAAAGGCATTCCGGACACCCTTAGAAGCAGGACCTCCTCTAACTTCACGAGCAACGGGAACGGGAAGCGAAGAGATCCCGTTCATCCACGAAACTGGGATTCCTCCACCGCGCATCGAAGCGAAGCCTCAGCCCAGCCCTTCCATTATCAAGCCTGCGATCGTGATCAACGAGAAAAGGTCTGACAGGATGCCGATGCCTCCGCTCGTAGTGCCTGAGAAGACGGCTGAGAAACAAACCTTCACGAGTCCACCAAAATCCCCTTCAACAAGCTGGGAGGACAGCCCGCCCCCGTTCATTGGGGAGTCGAAGGGTATCCTCACACCGTCATCGGCACGGAAGGCTCCTACTGTCTCCGACTCTGGAGGATTAAGACAGCCTTACATTCCCGCACCAGCACCAAAAGTGATCCAACCAAGCGTAATCGCCGAGCCCATGCCGTCTTCCACACCAAAGATCACGGTATTCTCGACACCGCCCAAGATCACCGCCAGACCTGCTGCCCGTCCATCTCCACCCAAGATCCTATCCACAACAACAAGTCCACCTCCTCTCCCGATCGATTTGCATAGACCTGAAACGAATCCTCCGCTGGCAACGCCACCCTCGACCCTCCTCCCAAACACCCCATCCACGGACGAAGATGCATCCACAAAACCCCCAGAAACAAAGCCCTCTGGCGAAACTGACAAGACGAATGAAAAAGACAATACCATCTTTACTCAGCCCACAAGAAAGAAGCTCCCACTAGAATAAAATTCGTGAAAGCCTGCATCCTCAATTTACGTTCATAGATAGTTGAGCCGGGACCATCTAGCTTCTGGTCTCGGTCAATTCGAACCATCCCTTCAGCGCGCGCTGGTCCGACCTTGAATGTTCCTGCAATGTCTCCAGGCTCTTCTGGAGAGTTAACGGTCTGAACTCGAATCCCATCTTCTCCAAGACCGGCATTACACCTTTGGCAAGAGAGGGAGCGACTATCATTGGGCGTAGCTTCTTGCCGAATGGTGCCTCAAGATATTTCAGATATTCGGCGAGCTGTTTTACGGCAGAAGTCCCTGCTGGGTCTTTCTTGATCTCGATAACCACAGTGTTCCCTTTTGAGTCAACGCCGTAGACGTCGACAAAGCCTGGGGCGACCTTCTTCTCATGCTCGATGATTTGGAGACCGGGTTCGATCAGACTCGGCTGTGCGAGTATCGCCTTCTGCATCTCCTCCTCGCTTGAGTGAAGAATGAACTCCGCCTTGTCCTCCAACAGAAAGGTCCCTAAGAATTCGACTCTGCTCACAATCATCGTCAGAGTCTCGAGCGGACTGGGACGAACAGCTTTGATAATCAGTCTCCCGCTCTCAATCCGAGTTTGAAACACGCATCCGGACGGTTGCCAGTTGACAGGCTGGTAATCTCTTCGACGATGAATTAGCACACAACCGTCCTCTTTCAGAATCAACAGCCTCTCTCCTTCTCCCAGATCACTACCAGTGCGACCCGAATAGGCGATAGAGCATGACATCACCATTACAATCATCCTCCGAGCCTCCAGTCCCTTCATCAATTCCCTGCGAGCCTCCTCGAGTTCTGGAGATACCAAGACAGCCATCCAAGCCCGCCTGGAAAGACTCAATTCTCCTTACGCGATATATCAGGATGATTTGAAGGAAAGCGACGATAGAGAGGTTGGAGAGCGATACAACACCCTCTCACCTTCCTACGACGAACTATACGGTCAAGAACAGTCTCCCAAGCATAAGGCAGTCATCGAACTTATTGCAGAGGAGAAATTCCAGATTCTTGTCGACGTTGGATGTGGAACAGGCACGTTCCTCAAGAGTGCCCACGAAAAATACGAGTATGCGGTCGGCATTGATCTCTCAATGAGTATGCTCAAAGTCGCAAGGAGACAACGAACTGGGAAAACCGACCTAGTCCTGGCAACGTCGCGTTTGCTCCCAATCAAGAATGAGTCCGTCGACTGTCTAGTCTCGATCTCCACTCTGCGAGCGGATTCAAGTCTTCGAACGGCAACTGGCGAGATGAAGAGAATCTGCCGGAAAAACGCCGTCTTAGCTGTGAGCCTCTTTCAACATCCAGAGGATGATGTCCCACCCCTTCTGGCTGGTACTGAGCACTCATCGCGCATTTCTGGGAGGGAAACCGTCTATTTTCTGCGTCTGGACGACTAAAAAAAGATACTGAGTTGTAGGTCCTTGGATAGTTTAAGAACTAGACGTGTCCCATCTACGAGTGACACGGATGCCAGGATGCTCACACCAGTGGCGTGGAAGGGGACAGATGGCACGTTGCATAAGATGCGGCAAGCTGAAATCCGATTTCAGAAAGGAGCAACATAATCAGAAGATGATGCAGCGAGAAGAATCGGAACTGGCTCAAAGCTAGAACTGCTCGGAATCGACTGGGCGATTTGACAAAGAGTTTTTATGGACTCCGAAAGGGTTGGCCCCTCAAAGGGGAATAGTTGGAACCCTCAAGAAAACCACTGAACCTTCTCGTTCGCAAATTGAACGGTGATGTCTCAGTGAAACTGAAGAACGACACTGAATATCGGGGAAAGATGATCGACTGCGACAGTCACATGAACATAATACTCGACGGGGCAAGAGAGTACCGCGGCGGGGATCCCGCGACAAACTTCGGCAGTTTGATTGTCAGAGGAAGCAACGTCCTATACATCTGCGTAACCGAACCCCCCAGCTAGTCTGGCTAGCTCTTTTTCGCCGTATGACCCTTGAGGGGTCCTAGTATTCTGGATGAGAAAGCGGTCGAGCGAATAACATGTTTGATCCCCACTGAAACTGGGATCGCGACGATGCCACCACCAACAACCTGCAATATGTTGAAGGGAACCTCGGCAGAGGCGGCGGCGATTCCTGTGAAGTCAGAAGATCCGAAGACCAGGGCAATGAAGAAGGACTCGGCTAGGAAGTAACCGAGAACCATCACGATGCTCCCGGCGGCCCAAGCTATCAACAGTATCCCTCTGCTACTGCTTCTCTGGGAGATCCAGCCGGCAACATAGCCCTCGAGTCCCTTGATCACCAGCGTAAACGGCGCGAAGGTCCCGAAACCACCCACAGCATCAGACAGTGATGAGCCAACTCCGCCTGAGAACCCACCAATAGTTGGCCCGAAGGTCAGCCCACTGATGAAGATCATTATGTCTCCCAGATTGAAGTATCCTTGGGTTGATGGAATCGGAATCTGAAACAGAAAAGTTGAGGCAGAAACGAGGGCTGTGAACACGGCTGTTATGGTTATCGTAATGACGGGGGTCCGATGCCCCTCTTCTACTCTCGGCCCTGTTTCGGCTACTGTTTCCATTCCTGTCATCTAGTGGGAGACCTGACTGCTAGCGACGACCTGGTCGGATTCCAGAGCAGGTCTCTTAGAAACCGCTGCTCGGACGAGACCAACGTATGGAGGTGAGGGTCGTCCTGGTCGCGACTTGAATTCTGCATGATACTGGGTTGCAAAGTGAAAACGCTCTTTTGGCAGTTCAAGAATCTCCATTCTACGGTTGGAATCGCTCTTTCCAGAGAATCTCAATCCTCCAGAGGTCAATTGAGCAATGTATTCTGGATTGACTTCGTACCGGTGTCTGTGTCTCTCCCAGATCTTCGTCCTCTGATAGAGAGAATATGCTAGAGTTCCTTCATTGATGAGTATCTCGTGGGCGCCGAGCCTCATTGTTCCGCCCTTCTCCAAGACATTGTTCTGCTCTGGCATAAGGTCAATGACATGATTCTTGGACCCTGGGTCGAGCTCCGAGCTTCCCGCATCCTCTATGCCTAAGCTACGGGCGTACTCTACAACGGCTAGTTGGAATCCGAAGCAGATTCCTAGGAAGGGGATGTTGTGTGTTCGAGTATACTCTATCGCCTTGATCTTGCCTTCTGACCCTCGGGACCCGAAACCACCCGGAACGAGAACTCCGTCGAATCTTGACAATGATCTGACCTTTAACGGGTCCTTCTCGAAATCGTCTGTCTCGATGAACTCTAGGTTAACCTTCGAGTCAAGAGCCGCTCCGGCGTCACGGAGAGCATCATTTACGCTGACATAACAATCTGCCAGCTCCGCGTATTTTCCACAGATCGCGATCGTTACCTGGCCCCGCGGGCTGAGGTGGCTCTTGAGCATCTTCCTCCATGAGCCCCAATCGGGGGGATTGGCTAGTAGTTGGAGCCTAGATACGAGATAGTTGCCTAAGCCCTGCTCGTCCAGGAGGAGGGGAGACTCATAGATGCTGGCGATATCCTGTGACGTGAAGACCGCGGACTCCTCAACGTTGCAGAAGAGGGCTATCTTCTTTCTCGGTTCCGGTCTGAGAGGCACCTTGCTCCGTGCCACTATGACATCAGGCTGGACACCTATTCTCCGCAGCTCTTGCACGCTGTGCTGTGTGGGTTTTGTTTTCTGCTCTCCCACGACGTCGAGCATTGGTACGAGAGTGACGTGGACATCGACGACATTGCTTACACCTTCGTCTAGCCTGAACTGTCGGGCTGCCTCGAGATAGGGGAGAGATTCGATGTCTCCGACGGTCCCGCCTATCTCGACGATCACAACATCAACTCCCTCGCCCGCGACGTTCCTGAGCCGATCCTTGATCTCGTCGGTGATGTGGGGAATTATCTGTACGCATTTTCCGAGAAAGTCTCCTTTTCTCTCACGGTCGATTACAGAAGAGTAGATCTGGCCGGTCGTTATGTTGTGGCTCTTTGGTTCGTTGATGTCTAGGAACCGTTCGTACGTTCCGATGTCCATGTCCGTCTCTCCGCCGTCTTCGGTGACGAAGACCTCGCCGTGAATGTACGGGTTCATCGTTCCCGCGTCGTAGTTGAGGTAAGGGTCTATCTTCACCGCGGTGACTCGGAGTTTTCTTGCTTGGAGGATCTTGCCGATGGATGCTGCTATGACGCCCTTGCCGATACCTGACATTACTCCGCCGGTGACGAATACGAACTTCGCCAAAGGGTAACAGTGAGAGGATTCAGAGCTTCCTCAAAAGATTGACGGCTCTAGAGGCAACTGTAGAAAGGGGTGTGAAGAATAGTGTCCGAAGAACGCCCAGCTCGCGAGTTTCTACGCTCGCTGGACCAAGGGCTTCGGCTTCATCGGCGAGGCTCTACCTTCCGGGAGTCTGAGGCCTGCCTTCTCCCAATCATCCAGGAACCGTTTCAATCCGATATCCGTCAAGGGATGCTTCACCATCTTGTCCAGAACATCGGGCGGCATAGTGGCAACGTGCGCTCCCAGCTTAGCCGCTTCCACAACATGGACGGGGTGGCGTATGCTGGCTACTAGCACTTGGGTCCCGAAGCTATAGTTCTGGTAGATCTTGAGTATCTCTTCGATAATCTTCATTCCCTCGTGTCCCGCATCGTCCAGACGTCCGATGAATGGACTCGCATAGTCCGCGCCAGCCTTCGCCGCTAGAAGTGCCTGGTTGGGGGAGAAGACGAGAGTCACATTGGTCTTGATGCCGTCTTTGTGGAGCCTCCTCACCGCCTTGAGCCCTTCTCCGGTCATTGGACATTTGACAACGACATTGGGTCCGAGGCCGGCGAGATCATGGCCCTCTCTGATCATTCTCTCCGACTCTTGGCTGACTACTTCAAGGTTCACTGGACCCGGGACCAGTTTCAATATGTCTTGGACTAGTTCGGTGAACTCGCGGTTCTCTTTCGCGATCAGCGTCGGGTTGGTGGTTATCCCGTCGAGAACACCCATGTCGACGAAGGTCTTGATTGACGGGATGTTGGCGGTATCGAGGAAGATCTTCATTCCAAACAATCACCTCGAAGCGACGAGCCTTCTGGAGGCTTTCACGATCTCTTGTGGGGTGAGACCGTACTTGTCCATCAGCTCCTTGTGCTCGCCGGACTCTCCGAAAGTGTCCCGGAGGCCGATCCTCGAGACGGGAACCGGGTATGAATCTGAGACAGTTTCGGCGACTGCGCTTCCGAGACCTCCGATGATGCTCTGCTCTTCTGCCGTTACTATCCCGCCAGTCTTCTTCGCAGCTTTGAGAACTGTATCGGAATCTATCGGCTTCAGCGTGTGAGAGTCAACGACCTCTGCTGATATTCCTTCCTTGGACAGCGACTCTGCAGCCTCGACCGCCTCATTCACCATCACTCCACATGCTATAATCGCAATGTCGGACCCGTCTCGCAGGACCTCAGCACGGCCGATACGAAGGTCCGCGGGGGATGAGTAGACCTCCCCGACCGCGGCTCTGCTGAGACGTATGTAGAAGGGCCCGGGAGTCTTCCACGATTCAGTCACCAGTGACCTGGTCGAAGACGCGTCTGCGGGTACCACGACTCGCATGTGAGGAATCGCTCTTATCGAGGCAACATCCTCGACCGTCTGGTGGGAGGCCCCGTCAGGACCCACGGTGAGACCCCCGTGTGATGAGACTATCTTTACGTCGAGGTTAGGGTACGCAACTGCGTTTCGGATCTGGTCGAGGCACTTGCCGGGGACAAAGGCGGAGTAGGTGCTGACATAGGGAATCTTTCCGGCGAGTGCGAGTCCGGCTGCGATTCCGATCATGTTCGACTCTGCGATCCCGACGTTGAAGAACCGCTCGGGATAACGGTCAGCGAACAGGCTGGTCTTTATCGAAACGGAAGTATCGGCTCCAAGCACTACGACCCTCGTATCCTTGGACCCTAACTCTAGGAGAGCGTCCGCGTAGGCGTCGCGCATGGAACTCAGCTGGAGCAGCATCAGATAATCCACCATCGGTGGGATCGTAGGACGTGTTCCACGACGATTCATTCCTGTCTCATGTGTTCCACGAGCTTCCTCACCGTGTCCTTGTCGGGGGCTTTGCCATGATAGGCCGGGTCCCATTCCATGAACGAAACGCCCTTGCCCTTGACTGTGTGAGCGATTATGACGGTGGGTCTGTTTCTCATGTTCTCAGCCTTCTCCAACGCCTCTATTACCTGGCGTAGGTCGAAGCCATCAACTTCCAAGACGTGCCAGTTGAAGGCTTTCCATTTGTAGCCGAGGGGTTCTATCGGCATTATCTGCTCGGTCAGACCGTCCTGTTGTATTCCATTACGATCAACGATGGCGGTCAGATTGTCCAGTTTGAACTTGGAAGCCGCCATTGCCGCCTCCCATGTCTCGCCTTCGTCCATCTCGCCGTCCCCGAGGAGGGCATAGACCCGGTAGCCTCTCCTGTCGAGTTTTCCCGCCAGTGCCATGCCGATGGCTGCCGAGAGTCCGATCCCGAGAGAGCCTCCGGGGAATTCGACTCCGGGCACTTTCATGTCTGGATGGCCTTGGAGTCTACTGCCGAGTTTTCGTAATGTCTTGAGCTCGCTTACTGGGAAGTATCCGGATTCTGCGAGTGTTGCGAAGAGTACTGGGGCTGCGTGTCCTTTGGATAGTACGAATCTGTCTCTATCAGGCCAGTCGGGCCGTTTCGGGTCGTGTCGCATCTTGTAGAAGAAGAGGGAGACGAGGACTTCGACTGCTGAGAGGCTTCCGCCGGGGTGGCCCGACTTTGCTTCGGCCACCATTTCTAGTATGTCGGTTCTTACCTTGACGGCTTTCTGGAGGAGCATTCCAGTGGGGATCTGGGCTTGCTCCATGCCTAGTGGACCGGAACCTGAACTATTCCCTCTGCAAGCTCAAGAGTTGTACTAGCTTGAGATCGAAGCTCGTTCAGATCCACTACAACCGTGCCTATCTTGTCGGCCTGCTGTGCAGCCGCGAGACCCGCTAGGAGGACTGCCTCCCGGACCGGGGCGCCTGATGCGATGGACATTGCGAGAACCGCAGTCATGCAGTCTCGAACTCCTACCGCGTTGAACCCGGGCTTTGGTCCCTTGAACGGTGGGAAGCTGGTAATGTTCCTCTTCTCGAAGAGAATCATCCCATGCTCACTCCGGGTGAGGAGGAGGCTCTCACACTCTAGCCGACTCATGAGATTATGACCCATGTTCCGAAGGGACGTGTCATTGATCATGGAAACACCAGTGGCGATGCTGCCTTCTCGCGCGTTGGACTTGACCATCGAGACACCGATATAGTCGAGATAGTGTCTGACTTTGGGCTGGGCTAGGACCTTCTTGTTCTGAACCCGACACTCCTCTACTACGTTGCTGATCAGTTCGGGAGTTATCACGCCCTTGTCATAGTCTGAGAAGGCGACGCCGTCGCTCCTTTAGAGAGCCTAGGAACTGTTTTGTGATGTGAGGCTCGACATCGGATCGGTACTCCTTGTCGATTCTGAGGTACTGTCGGTGGTTCAGTATGAACCGGGTCTTTAGGCTGGTGGGCCGGTCGTTGACAATGACGCCTGAGGTATCCACTCCTCGTTTCTGGAGTTCTTCGAGAAGCCATCGTCCGGCATCATCCTTTCCAACCACGCCGAGAACCTTGACTTTGGCTCCGAGGGCCACGAGGTTGTTGGTGAGGTTGGAGGCTCCTCCAAGGACCAGTTCTTCTGATGTGAAGTCTGCGACGGGTACCGGGGCCTCTCGGGAGAGCTTTCTGCCTTGAGAATGGACGTACCGGTCAACTATCAGGTCCCCAATCACGAGAATGGATTTTTCTCGGAAGCCGTCCACCACCTTGGTGGGATCTGACACTGCGAGTGTCAACTGGGGAACCAGAACAGTCTCGATGGTCGAGACTCTATTTAAGATTGTCAGAGTGCGGAGGTGCGGATTGTGACTGAGCGATGATAATGAACGCTATTTTACGTCCTCGGCCCGCTTGACTAGCCTGACACGGCACATGACATGATCGCCATCTTTGACGCCGAATATTTTTCTGATCTCTTCCGGGATGGTTATGCGTCCGCCTGCGATTACTTCTGCGAAGAATGGAATGTCTTCTTCCTCGACCTGGATAGGCAACTGTTGGCCTCTGGGGCAAATGGCTAAGAACCCGATGATATAACTTTTGACAAAAATAGAGCGTGAAAGATCTCGATGGAGTGAATTGTTGGCTTGAAGACTGTTGTTGACACTGGCTTCGCGGATCTTTCGCGGATGAACTTTGACGTGTCAGATGAGCAGAAACTGGTCTTGGAGGAGGTTGACCGGGCCTGTCGGGAGCTTCGACCTTTCGAGGACGAGGCCTACTTGGCCGGCAGATTCAACCAGCATCTCGCGCCGATATTCAAGAAAGCACAACTGCTAGGCCTGCCGATATCGCGGAGGTATGGCGAGGGGCAAGGGGCAGACGTTCTAACATATGCACTTGCGCTTGAAAGGATCGGCCGCGAGGGCACGGGTGTCAGAACCTTTCTTTCTGGCCACGTCTCTCTCGGCCAGGTGACGATTCAGAAGTGGGCGAACGAGGAGCAAAAGCAGCGTTACCTTCCTCCGGCTACGAGGGGGGAGACGATCATGTGTTTCGGTCTTACGGAGCCGACAGCGGGAAGCGATCCAACGTCGCTTCGGACAACCTTTGAGGATGGGGAAAGCTACTATGTTCTCAACGGGAGCAAGGCCTGGATATCGAACGGTAGCATTGCTGACGTGGCCGTTGTGTTTGCCTATCCGAAGGGAAAAAGAGATGGTATGTGCGCGTTTATTGTTGAGAAGGGATTTGGGGGATATTCGAGCCAGCAGCAGAAGCACAAGCTTGGGATGCCCACCTCGGACACCGGGTCTATCTTCCTAGACAACTGCCGGGTTCCGAAAGAGAACCTCATGGGTCCTCTGGGGAAGGGTTTGAGCATCGCCTACTCGGGTTTGATGAGTGGTCGGTTGAGTGTCGCGGCTGGCTGTCTTGGGGTTATCCAGGATTGTATAGACGAGGCCGTCGCGTATTCGAAGCAGCGGGTCCAGCATGGGAAGCAGATTGGCAAACACCAGCTTGTACAGCGGCATATTGGGGATATGTCGACGAGTCTTGAGGCCGCGAAGAACCTGGTCTACAAGGCGGCCTTGTTGAAGCAGCGGAGCGATTCCAGTCCGGAGGATAGGGAATTGAGGGATGAGGCTGATGTGATGATTGCTAAGGCGAAGTACTTCGCCTCGAATGCTTCGTTTGAGGCTGCCGACCGGACGGTCCAGATTCTCGGCTCTAGCGGATATAGCTTCGAGACGCGAGCGCCTCGCCATCTGGTCGATACGAGGGTCTGCAGAATCTACGAAGGCACGGACGAGATCATGGTCCAGAAGATTGCGGTCAGCCTCCTGGGCTCCGACTACGAGGCCTACAAGTAGCAGCTGGACGATCGTCCCGGACGGGATGTATTCCCAAACGGCGCTCTTGTGTCGCGAGAGTTTTTTATTTTCAAAATTCTGGAGGGGTCGTCTCGCCGTCTGAAACGTTTCTGCCCGATATTATCGGTTTGTCGCGCAGAACGGGCTTATCGGCTGTTTTCAGTAATTGCCGTGCGGTGCCCTTCAAGCGTGCGAAACCCGCCGCCTGGGACCCCCCTCCCGGATTGCTGATCCAGGCTTATTCTGGGCGATTTTCCAGATTGGATACCTTCCAGAAGAGCTGTTCCGTGTCGTGAGGATCAACTGCTCTCGGGATTTTCTTCTGGTAACGGTTTTAGTAACCGTGGATGGTTACAGCGAGAAGTCGTCTTTGCTAGGGGCGGTGGGAGTATGGGTCAAGTCCGAGTTTTCGGGAAGGAGGTTGGAAGGCGAGGCTCGTAGGGATTGTCGTGTGGAGTCCCGGCTGAGGCAGGCTTATTTTCAAGATCGGACAATGCTGATACTGGGGATCGGATAGAACCGGTCTGGGGAATTGTGGCTATTGGGAATTAGGCTCTCTTCAGTATCAATCTCCCGGTATACGTTGTTGGTTGGCGCGCAGCTTGTTGTGAACGTGACACTTGCCTTGTGGCTGTACAATGAGTATCTTCACAATCCATTCATGCAAGTATACATGTCATCCTTGTGGTCCATGATCTGGCCGGAGGTAACGGTGGCCGCTGGTATACTGGTCGGGGTTGTTGGATCGTTGACGGCCTACAACAGAGGCCATCTCAGGCGACTGATCAAAGTCCCCTCTCAGAGCATTGCTCAAGGAGCTGCTAATCTTGCAACGATTGACGTCTGCCCCTTCTGCGATCTGCCGCTGAAGACGATCTCGGAGGGGAGACTGCAGTGTCGAAACTGTAGAAGGTACTTCAAGAGCAACCTGCCCAAGGTCTCCGTATAGCTCTTCGACCAATTCTGCCCTTGTCCTTATTACCAGTCCAGACGATTCCTTCTCCGAGCGCGAGGCAGAGTGGGCGCACCTATCGACCCGGACATGATACCCTATCTCCAAGAGGCCTGCTACTACCTGAGAAGGAAAGGACTCTCATTCAGGGAGCTCTCTAAGGCGTTGGAGATCTCCGAGGCTCAAGCAACGCGATTATTCGAAGAGTACGCATCCAAGATAGCTGCCGGCGCGGCGAGCGAGAACGAGGTGGACAAGAACCTCTGGGAGGACATTCACAATGACTCTTTCGGAAATGAGAAGATTACTTTCGCGAGAGATGACGGTTTCTATCACTGCAGACGTTCTGACCTGGACCTGATGGAGAGCTCTGCGCTGATGAGTATCTTCGAATCGAGCAAGAAATTCCTCGACTTCGACATGTACAAGCCATATCTAGACACAAAGCCCCCAGTCGGGTACGACCCCATGGCGCTTCAGCGGCAGGTGAAGAGAGCGATCGAGCTCATCCAGGAAATTCTGAAGCAAAGATGGAAGAGAGAATCAGAACACGAGTGATCGACCGCATCTCCTCAAGACCCAGAGTCAAACTGAATAAGCCACCCATCATCGCAAACGTTGACCTTGTCGCTTGAAGGATTCGAAGTAGCGGTAGTCGGAGCAGGGCCAGCGGGAAGCGCCGCCGCGTTAACCCTTGCCCGGGAAGGAGTCCAGGTGCTGCTCGTTGAGCGCGGGACCTTCCCAGGGGCAAAGAACGTCTTTGGAGGCAGAATCTACTCTTACGCGATCAAGAAACTCCTGGGGGATTCTTGGAAAGAGGCTCCGATAGAGCGTTTCGTCCGGAAAGAAGGCATCACGTTCATGACCGAAGAAAGCGCCTTCACTATCGAATACGAGTCCAGGGACCCGGAAGGCAGCTTTACTGCCAAACGAGCGAGGTTCGACAAGTGGCTGGCAGACCAGGCAGAGAAGGCGGGAGCTTCACTAATCACGGAGGCGAGGGTGGACGACCTCATGATAGAGAATGGCAGGGTCAAGGGCATCGTGGCTGGTCAGGACAAGATTCCCGTCAACGCAGTAATCGCCTGCGATGGAACCACTACCGGCCTGGCGCGAAAGGCAGGGCTGGTAAAGATGCTTGAGCCCTATCAGATCTCCATGGGAACCAAAGACGTCGTTGAACTTCCCATCGAGACCATCGAGGAACGACTTGGTCTCGACCCGGGCGAAGGAGCCGCCCATGTCTTCGTCGGCTCCTGCTCCAACGGCACACGCGGTGGTGGTTTCATGTACACCAACAAAGATAGCGTCGCACTCGGGATGGTTGTCGGTGGAGAAGCCACCTCCTCAAAGCAGATCCAGTCTTCAACCTTCATGGACAGGCTACGAAAACATCCCAGGATAAGGCGGCTAATCAAGGGTGGAAAGACGGTCGAGTATGACGCTCACATGATTCCTGAGGCGGGACCCAAGATGCTCACCCGCCCATACACAGACGGGATGCTTGTGGCAGGAGATGCTGCCGGTCACCTTCTAAACAACGGTTACACATTCCGCGGCGTAGACATCGCAATCCAGGCAGGAGTAGCCGCTGCTCAGACGGTGCTCGAAGCGCGCAAGAAACAGGACTACTCTGCAGGTACACTTCAGACATTCGAGAGAAGGCTGCGGATGGACCCGGCACTCAAGGACATGTACACTTTCAACCGGGTCCCGGCCTACCTGAGGAAGAGCCGCCTCTACAATATCTACCCTGAGCTCGTCTGCGCAGCCGCAGAAGCAGTCTACAGAGTAGATGGAAACGGCAAGAGAAAGATCTTCAAAGAACTACGCTCCCAAGCGAAAGGCAGAGTATCGCTCATTTCGCTGGTTCGAGATATGATCGGCGGAGCTAGGACATTCTAGCCTTGTCAACAGAAGAGACTATGACTCTTGACAAGCGACTGGCACTGGTCAATTTCACGAAGGACCCTGAACCCTTCATCGTAGTTGACACAGAGAAATGCGAGCAGTGCAAGATGAAACCCTGCCTCTACATCTGCCCGGCGGAGGTCTACACCTGGCAGGACAAGCTCAACTACAACACCGAGGGGTGCATGGAGACCGGCGCCTGTCTGATAGTATGCCACAAGCTAGGAGCAGGCGCGATAACCTGGAAGTACCCATCAGGTGGCAAAGGAGTCACATTCAAGTCCGGATGAGTCTCGCGGGACCGTCCTAACAAACAAATAGGCCCACGAAACTACCCCGACGGGTCAAGTAGATTGTCAATGGTCGAAATTGCTCACGAACCGCTGAAAAAAGTAGTCGTCCGAGAACTGGTCAAATACGATAACGCACAGCAGCTTGTAGGGTCTCTCGCAATAATCATGAAGATGGGTCAGCCGATCCTCCTCAACTGGTGCGAGGGCATGGTCTTCGTCTCGCAACCGATACCTCCCCCCGAGATGCCCGAGGAATATGCCAAGGGAGAGCTGTACATTGCATCGATCAGCTTTGCGCCAATGCC
>WNGN01001968.1_pt1 | contig 13736 bp, 13 predicted proteins | sample 5400561 | NCBI WGS metagenome assembly WNGN01 (sample SAMN13153379, study PRJNA577476) | soil metagenome | isolation source: 115 cm soil or saprolite under Garry oak tree replicate 2 | place: USA:California | collected 2016-06-15
CGAGACCCGTAGCTTCTGGGCGTTGCCCTCGGCTTTAACCGAGCGGCTGGAGCGCGCGTAGAGAGTGATAGCGTGGTCGAGGAGGGTCTCCCCGCTCGGCCCCGCTACGCGGTTCAGCGCCGGAGGCGGACGATCGTCGCGCCCCACCCTCCCCGCTCCGACGGAGCATCCGCGAACGCGGCGACGAGCGGGTGGTGCGCGAGCAGCGACTGGACGATCCCGCGCTGGACGCCGATCCCTCGCCCGTGGATCAACCGCACCTCGGTGAAACCGCGCGCGTGGGCGGCCTCGAGGTACTCGGAGACGACTGACGGAATGTCGCGCGGGGCGAACGCGTGCAGGTCGAGCGCGTCCTCGATCGGGACCCGGACGGGCTCGTCGCCGGCTACAGCCGTGGCCCGCCCGGCACGTGCTGCTTCCAGTGGTCGAAGCTCAGGAGATCCTCCCCCGAGAGCTTGCACTGTCAGAAGGTCGCGGCGCGCTCGAAGAAGGTCACGTCCACCAGCGCAACGTTCTGGGCGCGCGCGGTCTCGGCGACCTTCTGCAACACCATCTGGCGCACGAACGGAATCGGGATCCGCCCGAGACGGTGGATGACCTCCTCGGTGCAGCGGATCCGCGTGCCGGGAAGCACCGGGCCCTCGACGATCGCCGTCGCCGCGTCGCGCTCGGGGTGCTCGCACGTCTCGGGCACGAGCTGCTGGAGCCGGAGCGACACGTAGTCGGTCACCCACGCCTGGATCCCCCGCTTCGCCGCGTCGAGGTCCGGCGCCATCCGCTCGAGCGTGTCGCCGAGCGCCGCGAGCCGCGCCTCGAGCCGACCCAGGCGCGCCTCGAGCGCCGCCACGAGCTGGTCCAGGTTCGCGTCAGCCACGAAGCCCCCGAACTCCTCGCGCCTTCACGCGAGCACTGGGTGTCGTGTGTGCCAGTCCGTCGAGCGCTGGTAGGCATCGGCGGCGCGGAGGACGGTCGCCTCGTCGAAGGGCCGCCCGACGATCTGCATGCCGATCGGGAGGCCGCGCGTGGTGAAGCCGCACGCGACGGAGCATGCCGGATGGCCCGAGAGGTTGAAGGGGCGCGTGAAGCGGATGAGCGCCGACCGTACGTCGGATTCTCCGTCGCCGAGCGTGGTCTTCTTCTCGCCGAGCACGGGCGCCGGGATCGGCGTCGCGGGCGCCAGGAGGACGTCGCGCCGTTCGAGCGCTGCGTCGACCTCCTGGCGGAGGAGTTGACGCGCCTGCTGGCCGCGTACGTATTGCACACCGGTCACGAACGCCCCGATCATCAGTCGCTCGCGCACGTCCGGCTGATAGTCGGCCGCGCGTGTCCGCAGCCAGTCGGCGTGGTAGGCGAGCGCCTCGGCTGGGACGATCGCGAGGGAGGCCGCGGACACGCGCGCGACCTCGGCGAGGTTCACCTCGTCCACCACTGCGCCGGCGCGCTCGAGGGTCCGCGCCGCGGCGAGCACGGCGTCACGGACCTCGGGGGTCGCCACGTCGGTGAAGTGCGAGCGCAGGAGGCCCACGCGAAGCCCCTTCACGTCGCCCGTGAGCGCCGCCAGATAATCGGGGACGGGCAGGACGCTCGTCGTCGGATCGGCGGGGTCGTAGCCGGCCATCGCGCCGAGCATCAGCGCGCAGTCCGCCACCGTCCGCGCCATCGGCCCGGCGTGGTCCATCGACCACGCGAGCGGGAGCACGCCCGCCCGGCTCACACGCCCGTACGTCGGCTTGATGCCGCTGATCCCGCAGAGCGAGGCGGGGATGCGGATCGAGCCGCCCGTGTCCGAGCCGAGCGCCGCGGGCGCGAGCGCCGCCGCGACCGCGACGCCCGAGCCAGACGACGACCCGCCCGCGATGCGATGGGTGCCTGCGTCCCACGGGTTCACCGCGTCGCCGTAGTGGGCGTTCAGCCCTTCGGGCCCGTACGCGAACTCGTGCATGTTGAGCTTGCCGAGCACGATCGCCCCGGCCGCGCGCAGCCGCCTCACGACCGTCGCGTCGTCCGCGGGGACGAAGTCGGCGAGGATCTTCGAGCCGCCCGTGGTCCGCACGCCACGGGTGTTGTAGAGATCCTTGGGCCCGTAGGGCACGCCGTGGAGCGGCCCCACCGCGCGCCCGGCCACCAGCTCGGCCTCGGCGGCGCGCGCCGCCTCGAGCGCCGCGTCGGCGCAGACCGTGATGAACGCCTTGAGCTTGCCGTCGAGCGCCGTGACGCGATCGAGGAAGGCGCGCACGACCTCGACGGGCGAGACCTCCTTGGTCAGGATCATGCGTGAGAGCTCGGTCACGGAGCGCCACACGAGGTCCGGCATCTCAGAGCACCCGGTACTGCGTGGTCGGCTCGACGCTCGCGAGCGGCAGGGTCTCGAGACGCGCCAGGAGGTCGAGGGTGCGCGCCACGGCCGGCCGGACCGCCTCGAGCTCGGCGTCGCTCCAGTCGAACCCGGCGAGCTGACTCAGGCTTTTGAGGGTCTCCAGGCGTATTTCCATGGGCGGGAGCATACCACTAGAATGAGGGAGCATGGCCGTCCTCCTGACCATCCTGACCGATCCCCGCGACCCCACGCCGCGACGGACGCTCGCCCTCCCGCCCAACACCTCTATCCTGAAATCGGCGCACGCGGCATCCATCGAGATCACCGCCACGTGCGGCGGCCGGGGCCGATGCACCTCCTGCCGGGTGAAGTTCGTCGCCGGCACGATCCCGCCGCCGACGATCATGGACGAGATCCAGCTCGGTAACGACCTTGTCCGCGAGGGCTACCGGCTCTCCTGCCAGTGCGTGCCGAGTGAGGCCGTGACCGTCCAGGTCGCGCCGCCGCTCGAGGAGCGCGCGTTCCAGATCCTGGGCGCCGGGCCGGGCGTCGTTGGAATGGGTCGCGTCACGCTCGACTCCGGGATCCGGAAGCAGGTCGTGAAGGTCAGCCTGCCCCGCGAGGAGCACCACCAGATCTCCGACCTCGAGCAGCTCGCCGCCGCCCTGGGCGTGACCCCGACGGACGTCGGCCTCGCCGTGCTCCAGGGGCTGCCGGCGGCCCTGCGCGACGATCCCGCGGGCGTCACCGTCACGACGTTCGCCCCTCCGGGCGGCCGCGGCAGCGAGCGGGTGGTCGCCGTGGAGCGCGGCGACACCGCGGGGATGAAGTTCGGCCTCGCCGTGGACATCGGCACGACCAGCGTCGTCAGCACGCTGATCGAGCTCGACTCGGGCGAGCAGCTCGCGTCGGTCTCGAGCCTGAACCCCCAGGCCGTCTTCGGCGGCGACCTCATGTCGCGGATCGCCTTCGCGCAGTTCGACCCGGGCAACCTCAGGAAGCTCCACACGCGGATCATCGGTTTGCTCAACCGGCACATCGAGGAGACCTGCCGTCAGTCGGGCGTGCTGGCCAAGTGGATCTACAAGGTCGTCGTCGTCGGCAACACGTGTATGCACCACCTCCTCCTCGGCATCGATCCGTCCTTCGTCGGGCTCGCGCCGTACGCCCCCGTGATGCGCCACGCGCTCGTCCTCCCCGCGCGCGAGCTGTTCCTGAAGGTCGCCCCCGAGGCGCGCGTGTGCCTCTTGCCCCTCGTCGCGGGCTTCGTCGGCGCCGATGCCGTCGCCGTCGCCCTGGCGACCCGCATCTACGAGGGCGCCGCGATTCGCATCGCGGTGGACATCGGGACCAACGGCGAGGTCATCCTGGGCTCGCGCGACCGCCTCTGGGCGTGCTCGGCGCCCGCGGGCCCGGCGCTCGAGGGCGCGCAGATCCGCCACGGGATGCGCGGCGCCCTGGGCGCCATCGACCGTGTCACCGTGGACGACGACATCCACGTGCACACGATCGGCGAGGCCGACCCTCTCGGGATCTGCGGCTCGGGGCTCATCGATCTCCTCGCCGGGCTGCTCGACACGGGCGTGATCGACTGGACGGGGCTGATCCGAGTCGAGGCGCGCGAGGCGTTGCCGCCGAAATTGCGCGAGCGGGTGGTCATGCGAGGCGAGGAGCGACAGGTGATCGTCCTCCGGCCGGGCGAGGCCGGCGCGCGCCAGGAGGTCGTCCTCACGCAGGACGACGTGCGTCAGGTCCAGCTCGCCAAGGGCGCCATCGCCTCCGGCGTGGCGATGCTCCAGCACGTGGCGAGCGTGTCCGACGAGACGGTCGCCGAGCTGATGCTCGCGGGAGGCTTCGGCAACTACGTCTCGATCTCGAGCGCGTTGCGCATCGGGCTGATTCCACCGCTCCCCAAGGAGAAGATCCGCTACGTCGGCAACGCGGCGTCGCTCGGCGCCCAGCTCTGCCTCGTCTCGGAGACCGAGCGGCAGCGCGCCGAGAGCGTGGCGGCGCGCATCGAGCACGTCTCGCTCGCCGCGCACCCGGACTTCGAGCGGATCTTCGTGGACGCCATGAACTTCCCGCGACCCGGATGACCGGTGTGATTCCCGCGAAAGTCGTCGGCCGCGAGGTCGGCGCGGTCAGCCAGGCGATCGACGCGCGCTGGCTCATGGCGTACGCCGCGTCGCTCGGCGAGACGGACCCGCGCTACTACGACACGAGCGCGCCGAGCGGCCCCATCGCCCACCCCCTCTTCGCCGCGTGCTACGAGTGGACGGTGGCGCAGACGCTCCGCTCGAAGACGATCAAGCCCGACTTGCTGCCGCGCAGCGTTCACACCAGCCACCATCTCGTGATCCATCGACGCCCCGAGGCGGGCGACCGGCTCCTGACGCGCGGGCAGGTGCTCACGGTCCGGCCGAGCCGAAACGGGACGTTCGTCGTCATCCGCTACTCGACCGTGGACCGGAACGGTCGGCCCGTCACGACGACCGATTACGGCTCGGTCTTCCGCGGCGTCACCACCGACGGCAAGGCGAACGCGGCCGCCGTCGTCCCCCTCGAGCGGCTCGAGCCGCCGGGCGGAGACGAGCTCCGCTGGAGCTCGAGCGTTGCGGTATCCGCGCAGGCCGCCCACGTCTACTCCGAGTGCGCGCGGATCTGGAATCCGATCCACACCGACATCGCGGCGGCGCGAGCGGCCGGCCTGCCCGGCCCGATCCTCCACGGAACGGCGACGCTGGCGCTCGCCGTGTCGCAGGTGATCCGCCACGACCTCGGTGACGACCCGACGCGCGTCACCGCGCTCGCCGCGCGGCTAACGGGGATGGTCACCCCGCCCACGAGCTTCGTCGTGCGCGGTCGCGGTCGCGCGGGCGGTGTCATCGGCTTCGACGCCGTCAACGAGCGCGGCGAGTCGGTGCTCAGCGACGGGGTCCTCCGGGCGTGAAGCAGATGGGCCGGCGCGAGCGCATCCTGGCGGCGATCAACCGCGAGCCGGTCGACCGTGTGCCCTACGCCGTCTGGCGCCACTTCCCGACGGTGGACCGCTCCGCCGCCGGGCTCGCGCAGACGACGCTGCGGTTCCACGAGCGCTACGGCTCGGACTTCCTCAAGATCACGCCGCGCGGCGGCTACGCGGTCGAAGCGTGGGGGTGCGTCGAGGGCGACGAGCTGCGGGAGGACGGACACCGGCCCTGCGTGAGCTGCGCGATCCGCGCGCCCGAGGACTGGAAGAAGATCCGCCCGCTCGATCCGGGGTCGGCGCCCGGCTGGGTCGAGCACCTCGAGACGATCGTGCGGATGGGCTTCGACCGGCGCATCGGCGACTCGCCGGTCCTTCCAACACTCTTCTCGCCGCTCTCGCTCGCCCGCAAGCTCTCGGGCACGCGGCTCACGCACGACCTGCACGAGCACCCAACGCTGGTGACGGGCGCGCTCGAGGCGATCACCGAGACAGTGATCCGATTCGCGGCGCTGGCGCTCGCCGAGGGTGTCTCGGGCATCTTCTACTCGATCCAGGCGGCCAGCCGAAGCGTGAGCTCCGAGGAGGACTATGCGCGCTTCGGCGAGCCCTACGACCGCCGCGTCCTGGCATCCGTACAGGGCAAGTCGGTCCTCACGATCATCCACTGCCACGGCGACCGGCTCATGTTCGACCGGTTGGCGGCGCTGCCTGGCCATGCCTGGAACTGGGACGATCGGGCCACGCCGCCCTCGCTCGCCGAGGGCAGGGCCAAGACCGTCGGAGCCGTCGTCGGCGGGCTCGACCAGTGGAAGACGCTGAGGGACGGCACTCCGGAGCAGGCTCGGGCGGAGGCGCAGGACGCGATCGCTCAGACGCGCGGGATCGGGCTGATCGTGGGACCCGGCTGTGTCCTGCCCCTGGACACGCCCGATGCCAACGTCGCGGCGGTCGTGCAGGCGCTCGGCGGGCCGCTCAAGAAGATCCCCGGCGTCGCCACCTAGGAGTAGATCGCCCGCCTAGCCATTGCCACGCCTAAGTGGCCACCAAACCGAGGTCTACGGCAACCCGTTCGGCGGGGGCCGGAGCCCCGCTCATCAGCCTCACAAGCTCCTCCCCAAATCTATAGGGGGTGAACATCTGTATGGGATACGTTGGTCTAAGGGATGCCCTGAAACCAGGCGAAGTTCCGGAAAAAAAGACGATGAGCTACGACAGGGTTCTCAGCTCTGACGGGCCACGCGAGAGCCTCGCGGGCCGTGAGCCGCGACCGGCCCTCGTGGTCGACGACGACCCCGAGGCCCGCAAGGTCCTCAAGGACTTTCTCAGGCTCCGCGGGCTCGCGGTCCTCGAGGCCCGGAACGGTCTGGAGGCGCTGCTGAGTGTGAAGCAGCATCGCCCGGGGGTTGTGGTTCTCGACCTCAACATGCCACGGCTAGGCGGCCTCGAGACCCTCAAGCGCATCCGCCCGTTCGACCCGACGATCAGGGTCGCCGTCGTCACGGAAGACCCTGACGCCGCAATCCACCAGCAGGCGCGGGCCCTGGGCGCGACCGTCGTCCTGATCAAACCCGTCGACCTCGCCCGACTCGGGACCGCGCTGGACCTGACGCCCGGCGACCCACGATCCATCGCCCCCGTGACCGGATCGGCCTCGCTGTTGCCGGAGGTGCCACCGCGGCGCTCCGCGTCCGAGATCCACATCGTGGACGACGATGCATCGCGGCAGGACAGCGCGCCGGGTTTTACGGCGGCAGTGGGTCTCGACGCCGGCCTGGAACTCGGCGCGGAGGACGTGAGCCCGGTGGTTCATCTCCAAGACCTGCCCCGCGAAGGCGAGGTAGGCGGCGAAGACGTGGCGGATGAGCGTGGGACCGCGCGCCGAACCGGAGGGGACCCCGCACCAGGTCTGGCGAAGGATCACGAGACGGGCGAGGCTGCCCGTGGGCTTGCGTGGCTGATGGGCGGGGCGCGGGCCTTCCTCGGGGCTGCGCCGGCCCGAGAGGGCGTGGAGTCGGAGTCGGAAGGAGAAAGCCTGCTTCAGTCGGCGCGGGGCGTCGGTGACGCCTCTCCAGGCGCCACGACTGCTTTTAGACGACTGCGGGAGAAAGTCGATGAGAGAACTCCGGGTAAAAGGACGATGAGCTACTACGGGGTTTTGGGGCTCAGGGCCGAGCCATTTTCAACCAGTCCAGATCCCGCCTTCTTTTACGAGTCGGCCTCGCACAAGGCGGTCCTTTACCGGCTGCAGATCGCCCTCAAGTTGAAGCGCGGGCTGAGTCTCGTCTTGGGAGACGTCGGGATGGGCAAGACAACGCTGAGCCGGAGGCTCTTCCAGCTCCTGAAGCGGGAGGAGAAGGTTTCCTCGCATCTGATCCTCAATCCCGTCTATGAGACAGAGGCCGAGTTTCTCACGGCGCTCGTGAAGCTCTTCGGCATCGCCCCTCCGTCCAGTCCGCTCCCGGTCGCCAGGTCCCTGGAAATCCTCGAGGGATATCTCTTTCAGAAGGGAGTCGAGGAAGAGCGGACGGTCGTGCTGCTGATCGACGAAGCCCAGCGGTTGAGTTCGGCTGGGTTGGAGCTCTTGCGGGCTCTTCTCAATTATGAGACCAATGAATTTAAGCTCCTCCAGCTCATCCTGCTGGGGCAGATGGAGCTGCTGCCCCGGATAAGAGAAATGAAGAACCTCTGGGATCGTATCAGCCTCAAGTCCGTGATTGATCCGCTCGATGAAGCGGACACGGAGGCGATGATTGCGTTTCGTCTCCGGAAGGCAGGGTACGCCGCCCGCAGGAATCTCTTTACGGCGGACGCGATCCAGGAGATTTACCGCCACACCCAAGGCTCTCCCCGGCGGATCACGACCCTCTGTCATGATGCGTTGGAGCGAGTGGTGATATCGGACAAGGACGAAGTCGATGCGGCAATGATCCGCGGGCTGATCAAACGGGTCTTGGCCTGAAAAGGTGCTCAGGGCAGTGACGCCAGAGGAACGGCTCCTGCGGCTCATCGAATCGGGGGAAAAAGGCGGGGGGAGGCTCGCGTTCGGGGACGTCAGAGCATGGGCGCCGTTCTTCTTCCCGTACAAGGAGAAAGCCAGGCGGCTCGTCGCGTCCTGGTTCTCCGGAAGGTTGGCGCCCAGAGAGCTTGACCTCAAGCTCATCAACCGTGGCCTCATCGTCCTCCTGGTTCTCGTGGTCGCTGCGATTGCGCTGAACGCGCAAAGAGTCCGGCCCAGCGCGCTGGACTTCTCTCGGGAGGCGCGGGCAACCAGCCTCCCGGTCAGGGAGGCGCAGCCGTTAGCGGCTCTCCGGCCGGTGGAAGACTATCTGAAAGAGGTCGAACAGAGGGACCTCTTCAATCCCGTTGCTCCCTCGGCGCCCCAAAAGGCAGAAGCAAAGGCGGAGCCCGTGAAGCCGCCAGAGGCGACGAAGCCGCCGGAGCCGACGCCTCTCGAGGTCTTGCGGGAGAGAGCGAAAACTCTGAAGTTGGTGGGGATCTCGTGGGGATCGGTCCCTGTCGCGATGATCGAAGACACGGCCAAGCATGAGACCTCTTTCCTCAAAGAGCGGGAGTCCATCAACCAGATTCGCATCAAGGCCATCTTGCGGGATAGAGTTGTTCTTAGTTATGGAAACGCGGAATACGATCTCTTCTAGCGGGCAGAGTTTCTCCATGGGGAGAACCTTGGTCAGCTTTGGGGTTGCAGGGCTGATGACAGGGTCGCTCCTGCTCACGTCCGAGTCGCGGCCAGCTCACGGCGAGGCCGTGTCTTCCCAGCCGGCTATCAAAGCCCCGGAGAAGTCGGCGTCCCTTCCAGGGCTTGCCAAAAGGATCTCGCTGGACCTGCGGCAAATGGACATCCTGGCCGTGCTCAAATTTCTCTCCGAGCAGGGGGACTTCAACGTCGTGCCCGGGAAGAATGTGGGGGGACGAGTCACACTGGCCGTGAAGGACATCACCATCCAGGATGCCTTCGACATTATCGCGCTGACCAACGAGCTCGCCTACGTGGTTCAGAACCGCGTCGTCCACGTGATGACAGAGGCGGACTACCAGCGGCTCTTTGGCGCCGCTTTTGCCGATCAGCGTGAGCTCAAGACGCTCTACCTTCAGCATGCCGACGCGACCACCGTGGCGACGGTCCTGGGAAACATGAAGTCCACGGTTGGACGGGTCGTCGCCGATCCCCAAACCCGTACGGTCATACTGATCGACGTGCCGGACAAGCTTGGGCAGATGGTCGCGGCCGCCGAGGGCATGGATCGGGTTGCCGAGCTGCAGACCCAGGCCTTCGAGTTACGGTACGCGAAAGCAGCGGACGTCAAGCCCGAGGTGGAGAAGGCGCTCACGCCCAAGCTCGGAGCCGTCCGGCTGGATAAGCGAACGAACACGCTGGTCGTGACCGATCTGGTTTCTCAGATGCAGGATATCCGGCGGGTCATCAGCGCGTTTGATCGGAAGACCCGGGAGGTTGTCATCCAGGCGAGGATCATGGAGGTCCGCCTGGATGATCGATTGCAGGTCGGGGTCGACTGGGAGGCGCTCTTCAAGACTGTCGTGGACGTGCGCGTGACGCAATTCTTTCCCATCGTGCCGGCGCCCGGCGCGTCCGGCAAGTTGACCCTCGGCACCTTTTCGTCGGATAAGTTCAGGTCGGTTCTGGAACTCCTCCAATCCGTCGGCAAGACCAACATCCTCTCCACGCCGCACATCGCGGTCGTGGAAAACGAGGAGGCAAAAATCCTGGTGGGGACCCGAGAGGCCTACGTGACCTCTGCGGTGACCCAGACCGCGAGCGCCGCCACCACCGCCGAACAGGTCACCTTCGTTGATGTGGGCCTCCAGCTCAAGGTGCTCCCCACCATCAACGAAGAGGGGTTTGTCAGCATGAAGATCAAGCCGGAGGTCAGCTCGGTGAGCCGTTTCCTCACCACTTCGGCGGGCAACAATGTCCCCATCATCGATACCTCCAGCGCCGAGACCACCGTGATGGTCAAGGACGGCACCACCCTCGTCATCGCCGGATTGATGAAAGATGAGAAGGTCGGCACGGAGAAAAAGCTCCCTCTGTTGGGGGAGGTCCCCATCCTGGGAGCCCTCTTCCGGTCCAGAGACGACCGAGTGGCGAAGACCGAGCTCATTTTCTTCCTCACCCCGACGATCATCTCCGGCGGGGAATCGGTCGGCGTGACCGGTCTTGAACTGCGAAAGGAAGAAGGGCAGAAAGAAGAGACGGATAAAGAAGAGACAGATGAGTAAGGAGGGAATGACCGAGGGAGAAATGCCCGACGAAGGAATGCTCGACGTCGGCATGACCGATGAGAGCATAAGCAAGCCGAAGCCAAGAAAGATGCGGGTGGCGGTCGTCATCAGTGCGCTCGCCCTTGGACTGGCCGGCGGCGGTGGGATGATTGCCTACTTCACCCACACGAGCCTCGACCTCACGGTCCAGGGTCTCGAAACGGCCTATACCGCCGAGCAGACCGCGGCCAAGAAGCTCGTCCGAAGGGCGCAAGAGTTGTCAAAAACATCGGCGCAGGCGCAGGCCCGGGTGAAGGCCCTCGAGGAAAGCCAAAAGGCGTCGGAGGCCGAGCGGGGCAATCTGGAGGTCAGGAACACGAAGCTCGCGACGGCGTATCAGGGGCTCCAAACGGCCCATGCGGCCGAGCAGGCCTCGACCAGGAAACTCGGCCAGACGACAGAGGAGCTGTCAAAGGCCCTGCAGGAGGCGCAGGCCCGGGTGAAGGCCCTGGAGGTCAGCCAGAAGGCCGTGGAGCAGCAAAAGAGCGAGTTGGAGGCGCGGAGCGCGAAACTCGAGACAACGGTTCAGGGGCTGCAAACAGCCTACGCGGCCGAGCAGGATACGGCCAAGAAGCTCACCCAGAAGGCAGAGGAGTTGTCGAAAGCCCTGGAGCAAGTCCAGGCGCGGCGGGTGAAGGCTCGGGAGGAGAAGCCGGCTGATTTGCCCGGGTTGAACTATGCGCTGGGCGTGAGCTATAGCAAGCGTCGAATGAAGGAGGAGGCTCGGAACGCGTTTCAAACTGCGCTGAAGTTCGATCCGAATTACGCGGAGGCGCACTTCGAGTTGGCCAAGCTCTACCTCGCGAGCTTTGATGACACCCGGTCAGCGACGCGGCATTTCCGACAGTACCTCGCGTTGAAGCCCACGGCAGAGGATGCCGAGCGGGTCAAGGGATGGTTGATGAAGACTGAAATGGAACTCAACGCCGTCAAGGAGCGACAGGGCTGGGGAAAAATGGGGCTCGTCGGTGGGCTCCGAAGGATTTTCGAGTAGCCCTGTGGCCCAAGGAGGGTTCAAATGCCTAGGGTAAGCCGGTTTTCTTTAATCGCGCACGTTGTGGTCGCCTTCGTGGCCGTCGCATGGCTGGCCGTGATGGCGGACGCGCAGCCAGAGGTTCAGGACGTGACCCTCAGGCTGAGCGGGCAATCCTGTGAGGCGAACATCGTGAACGTGGAATCCGCGCTGCTCCATCTTCGAGGCGTCACGACGGTGGACATCGAGGCGAGAAAAGGCCACGTGGTCGTGGGCTTCGATCCCTCGAAGGTGTCCATCCCGCAGATTCTCCAGACCGTGGCCAACCAGAAGGGCAAAGACTGGTTCTGTGCCGCCCAGCTCGCGAGCGGTTAGCGATCCTAGATGGGCCCCAGCTACCAGATCGTGCGGAGAAGCGGACTGTCCTGCATGTACTGATCCTTGGTGACCAGCCGCAAGCCATGTGCGCGCGCGGTCGCGCTGATGAGCCGGTCGGCAGGATCGTTGGGGAAGTCCGGCGGGACGTGGAACGCTAGGGCTGCGATCTCGGGTGTGATGTCAAGAACGACGAGACCCGAGCGCTGGCAGATCTCCTTCAGGAACCCTTCCGTCGAGCCGGGCAGCCTTTGTCCCAGACCGTTGGTGAGGGCAGTCGCGACGTGGGTCCGACAGGCCGGCGCCCCGTGAAAAGTGTCCATGGAGCGGCCCTGTTTTCTGGCGGGACCTCAGGGTGATGTAGGCGCCTTGGGCTTAGCCTCGGGAGTCTTGAGCTTAGGTTCAGGAGTCTTGGGCTTAGGCTTCGGCGCTGAGGGCTCCACCACCTTGCTCCCGGCGAAGTTGTAGTCGACGACGACCCCATCAGGCTTTCGCCAGCTCGCGACGCCGTGCATGGCGTCGCCGCCCAACTCTCCGCGCCAGGACAGCGTGCCTTCCGCCTCGCTGGTCTGCATCGTCTCCCAGATGACTGGGCCGTCTTTTTCTTCCGTGAGGGTGTAATTGGAAGTTGAAAATCCCTTCGGTCGAAAGAGGGGCGAGGTGAACCGTCCCTTTTCAAAGCGGATCCGATCCTCGGACGGGGTCTTGACAGCACCGGTCGTCAGCTTGATCTGCCACTGAGTTCCGTCCAATGGTGAGGCGGCGAGAGCGACGCTGCCCAGCATGCAAAGGGCGCCCAATCCCATGAATCCCGATATTCCACGCATCGAATACCTCCGTTCGTGATCGGTCTTCGGACTTACTTCTCACACTAGGCTTACTTCTCACAATAACGGTCGCCCGGCCTTCGGGTCCAAGAAATAGGCTGGAACCTTTCTAGCCACCCATGTTCCATTTTTTCCCGGTGGCCGTTGGCCCATCACGGTCGGCTTCTCCCCGAAAGGTTCATGCAATCACGACCTTAACGCGACAAAGACCCCTTGGCAGAGACCTTGCGATGGGAACAGCCCATGCGACCGGCGAGGCGCAGATCCCACAACAGCCATGCGCACGGGAGGACTGGCACCCGCGCGCGCGTGCTCGGCGGCGCGACTCTCGCGCTGATCCTCGCCGGAATCGTCTCGGTCACGTTAGCCAGCCACTCGACGACCACCTGGGATTTCGGCACGGCCTCGCAATACACCTACGACGCAACAAAGATCGCCGTCGAGACCGGTGTGGCCCACCTCAAAAAGTCCTTCACGGTAGCCCACACGACTCAGACCGATTTCAATGCCGGGACCTACAGCAGCAACACCGGGTACGACATCCCCTTGACGGCGGTCAAGATGACGAACGTTGCTACCGCGACGATCTCCGCGCCCGTGACTGGCACCTACACCTCTCCCGTGATCAATGCGGGCGTGGTGACGACGACCTGGAAGACCCTCAGCCACACCCGGGTACTCCAGCAAACCTCGCCGCCCAGCTTTGGGGCAAGAGCGACTGTCGCGTCGGGGCTCTCGGGGACCCTCAGCGAGGTCGGCGTGGCTGACTTCAACCGGGACGGCGCGGCGGATATCTTGGTGAACAGCTCGAGCGGTGGGACCAAAGACCTCTACATCTATCAGAGCAACGCCGCGAATCCACCGACGTTCAGCCAGATCAAAGTCACCGATGATGGCGCCACGACATGCCTAGGCGGCGCCGACATCGCCTTGAGCCCCGTGGCTGCGGCACGGTACGGCATCGCCGACCTCGAC
>WNGN01011528.1_pt1 | contig 13729 bp, 3 predicted proteins | sample 5400561 | NCBI WGS metagenome assembly WNGN01 (sample SAMN13153379, study PRJNA577476) | soil metagenome | isolation source: 115 cm soil or saprolite under Garry oak tree replicate 2 | place: USA:California | collected 2016-06-15
AACTCTGCCTCGCAACAATTCATCTCGGCCGGCCCGTACAGCTGGAACGCGAGCTATAGTGGGGACTCCAATAACAATGCTGTCTCAAGCCCGTGTGAGCCCCTAGCAGTCACCAAAGCCAATCCAACCGTCGCTACAACCCTGTCGTCCAGTTCTCCAGTTGTTGGCATTACGGTGACGGACTCTGGGACCCTTAGTAGCTTCTTCCAGGCAGGGGGCACGGTTCAGTACGATGTATATCCTAACGGTGCTTGCACCGCAACTTTCACCATCGCTTCCGTTGTGACCGTAGTGAATGGCGCTGTTCTCAATTCTCGCGCTGTCCTGTTCAACTCGACAGGAGCTTTTGGATTCCAGGCAGTCTATTCAGGTGACGCCAACAACAATGGTGCTAATTCGGCATGCGAGCCTCTCACAGTCCGGAAAGCTAGTCCCACTATCGGTACGGTTATCTCCTCGACGAGCATCGTGGTTGGAGCGAATGCAAGCGACTCTTCGATCCTCGCCGGAAGCTTTAGCGCAGGCGGCATCGTAACTTATAGCGATTTCACTAATGGCGCGTGTACTGCTCCTGGGAAAGTCGTGTCGACCGTCACGGTCACTAGTGGACTTGTTCCTGATTCCCGAGCAGTGACGTTCAACGCGACTGGCAGCTATAGCTTCCAGGCAGTTTACTCTGGTGACGTGAATAACAACGGAGCAACGTCGTCGTGCGAGCCCTTGACAGTCACAAAGACTAGTCCAACCATCACAACAACACTTTCCTCTTCAAGCATCGTTGTAGGAACCGCAGCTACCGACTCTGCGATTCTGGCTGGTAGTTTCAGTGCTGGCGGATCAGTAACCTACTCGGTCTTCAGCAACAACGCATGCACCGCGCTCGGAACGGGGGTCTCTATTGTCACAGTTACTGGTGGTGTTGTGCCAAACTCTCGTGCTGTCACCTTCAACGACACCGGATCATTCAGCTTCCCAGCCATCTCCTCTGGAGACACCAACAACAACGGAGCCACGAGCGCTTGTGAGCCTCTAACCGTCAACAAAGCAAGCCCGACGATCACGACGAGTGTTTCTTCCACGAAACCGGTGGTCGGAACCGCCGTAACTGACTCGTCCAGTCTTACGAGCTTCTTCCAAGCAGGTGGAACAGTCCAATACAACGTATATGCGAACGGTGCATGCGGCGCACCCTTCAGCGTCGCATCGACAGTCATGGTAACCAGTGGAGCAGTACCGGATTCTCGTGCCGTCACATTCAACGCAACGGGATCTTATTCATTCCAGGCCGTGTACTCAGGCGACTCCAACAACAATGGCGCGATCTCACCCTGCGAACCTCTGACCGTCAGTAAGGTCAATCCGGCAATTACTTCTGTCTTATCGTCGACGCTCGTGACAGTAGGCGGGTCCGTCAGTGATTCTTCAACTTTGACAGGGGGATTCAGCGCTGGGGGGACTGTGACTTACGCGTTCTTCGCAGGTTCGACATGTGCGGGAACTGCAACGACCGTCGGCTCTCCCGTAACCGTTACGAATGGCGTCGTTCCAAACTCAGCTACGCAACCATTCAACTCAGCAGGCTCATTCAGCTGGAACGCGGTTTACTCGGGAGACGCCAACAACAATGGTGCGACGAGCGCCTGCGAACCCCTTACGGTGCAGAAAACAAATCCAACCATCACGACCAACTTGTCAGCACCCATGATAACCGTTGGCGCTTCGGCGAGCGATTCCGCAACCCTGACCGGGGCGTTCCAAGCCGGTGGGACGGTAACCTACGAATACTTCACTGGCTCCAACTGCGCTGGGACAAGCACGACTGTCGGGACACTGGTCGCCGTAACAAACAGCATCATCCCGAACTCTTCCCCGCAAACGTTCAACGTTGCCGGAGGCTTCAGCTGGAATGCCATTTACAGTGGAGACCCTAAAAATAGCGGTGCCACTTCGCCCTGTGAGCCCTTCACTGTCAACAAGGCAAGCCCAACCATTTCCACAACGCTGTCACCTAACCAGATTCAGGCCGGTCAATCTGCAACCGACTCTGCCACTTTGACCAACTCCTTCCAGGCTGGAGGGACACTAACGTACAACGTTTTCACAAATAATGCATGTACTGCCCCGGGAACTATCGTATCGACGGTTACCGTCACCAACAGCATCCCTCCGAACTCGCGAGCTGTGACCTTCAACGCCACTGGCCCTTACAGCTTCCAAGCAGTCTACGGCGGCGACTCTAACAACAATGGGGGTACAAGTGGATGTGAACCGCTGACAGTCAATCCGATAACAGGCGTTGCGGTTTCCACGACTCTCTCATCCAACGCACCCGTCGTCGGAAGCTCCGTGAGTGATTCGGCCGCTTTGTCAGGCGCAATCAGTGCCTCTGGAACTGTAACCTACACGGTGTTTGCAAATTCTGCCTGTACTCCTTCCGGGACTGTTGTCTCGGTTACAAGTGTCACAAATGGGGTCGTCCCCAGTTCGAGCGCTGTAATTTTCAACGCCACCGGCCAATACAGTTTCCAGGCGACCTACTCGGGAGACTCTAACAACAACCCCGCTACATCCACCTGCGAGCTTTTAACAGTCCAGAAGGCTACTCCCTCAATTACTACGAATCTCTCCGCTGCGACAGTCGTTGTAGGAAACTCTGTCACCGATTCTTCAACATTGACGAGTGGATACAACGCCAGTGGTTCGGTCGTCTATGAATTCTTCACAGGAGGCACGTGCCTGGGAACCCCAGCCACTGTAGGGTCCCCTGTCGCCGTAACCAACGGATCAGTTCCTGATTCATCTTCCCAAACTTTCAATCTTGCAGGGGCATATAGCTGGAACGCGATTTACACTGGCGACTCCAACAATAACGGCGTAATCAGCCCTTGCGAACCCTTGACAGTGAGCAAAGCCAATCCAACGATCTCAACGACCTTGTCCTCAACGGCCCCCATCGTCGGTACAGTCGTTTCGGACTCATCTACTCTCACGAATGGCTTCAATGCCGGAGGAACCGTAACCTACAGCCTGTTCGCCAACCTCGGGTGCACGAATCCAGGAGCAGCCGTGTCCACAGTCTCAGTCACCTCGGGAATCGTCCCTGATTCAAGAAGCGTACTCTTCAACTCCACTGGAAGCTACAGCTTCCATGCAGCCTACTCGGGCGATCAAAACAACAATCCAACGATCTCGGGCTGCGAACTCCTAATCGTGCAGAAAGCGAGCCCCACAATCATCACTGCTCTATCGTCCTCGACTCCCATCGTGGGAACTGGGGTGACGGATTCAGTCAGCCTAACTGGAGGATTCCAAGCAACGGGGACGGTTGTATACACAATCTACAGCAACGGCGCTTGCACTAGCACAGGTGCGACAGTTTCCACGGTTAGTGTGACAAATGGTGTCGTTCCTGATTCCCGTACAGTAATATTCAACGCCACAGGCCAGTACACGTTCAGAGCATCCTATTCTGGAGACTCAAACAATAACGGGGCCAGTAACGATTGCGAACCCCTGAGCGTTCAAAAGGCAAACCCGACCATCACGACGCAGCTCACATCAATTACGCCTACCGTTGGGACGTCCATTAGCGACTCAGCAACTCTATCGGGAGGATACAATGCGGGAGGGACAGTAACCTATAGCGTTTTCACAAATGGGTTCTGCATTCCATCGGGAAGTATCGCTTCTAATGTTGCTGTAGTCTCTAACACTGTGCCCAACTCTCGGGCAGTATTCTTCAACGCCACAGGCCCCTTCAGTTTCCAGGGAGTCTACTCTGGAGATGCGAACAATGGTGCCGCTTCACCGCTATAATCACCAATGGGTATTTGGCAAGGGGAACGGTCAGCTACGAGTTCTTCGCAGGGTCCAGCTGTTCCGGAACCGCTACTAATGTCGGCACACCTGTCACCGTATCAAACGGAGTGGTCCCGAACTCTGCGTTTCAAGCCTTCAACTCTGCTGGACCCTTCAGTTGGAATGCCCTATATTCCGGAGACTCCAATAACAATGCAGCCACATCACCTTGCGAGCCACTAACCGTCAACATGGCGAATCCGACTATCGCAACAACCCTCTCGTCTACCAACCCCGTTGTAGGGACGAGTGTCTCTGACTCTTCCAGCCTCACAGGAAGCTTCAGTGCCAGTGGTACGGTCACATACAGCATCTTCACCAACAATGCTTGCACCGCTCCTCGGGGTGTTGTGTCCACTGTCACAGTGATAAGTGGCAGTGTCCCGAACTCTAGGCCAGTCGAATTCAACTCTACTGGTGGCTCCAGCTTCCAGGCAGTGTACTCTGGAGATGCGAACAATAACGGGGCCTCTTCGTCCTGCGAACCACTAAACGTCCAGAAGGCTAGCCCAAGCATCACAACAACCCTGTCTTCCACATCGATCCAGGTCGGCCAATCAGTAACCGACTCTGCTTCTCTAGCCAATTCCTTCCAGGCTAGCGGCAGCGTAACCTACACCCTATTCGCGAATAGTGGATGCACACCTTCAGGGACAACAGTCAGCACAGTTACAGTAAGTAACGGCGCTGTCCCCAATTCTAGAGCCGTACTCTTCAACAATACTGGATCTTACAGTTTCCAATCCGTATACTCTGGTGATCTCAACAATAATGGCGCGATCAGTAGCTGCGAGGCATTGACGGTCAGCCCAGCAGGCGTCACGATAAGCACGAACCTGTCGACAGCGAGTGTACCTGTCGGCGGCTCAATAACTGACTCTTCAACACTTCAAAGTGAGACTACGACTGCAGGAGGAACCGTCACCTATGACGATTTTGCAAATGGTAACTGTGCCGGAACGGGAACTGCCTTCTCAGTTGCTATTGTCACAAATGGGGTCGTACCTAGCTCTCGAAGCATAACTTTCAACAACACAGGTACCTTCAGCCTCCAAGCGGTCTATAGCGGAGATGCTAACAACAATGGCGCAATCAGCTCATGCGAGCCGTTGACGGTCCAGAAAGTCAGTCCCACGATTACTACGACACTTTCTGCAACGACGATTACCGTAGGCAATACCGTAACTGATTCTTCGACTCTGATTGGCAGCTTCAGCGCGGGTGGAACCGTCACTTACTCCGAGTTTGCCAACGGTGGCTGCACCGCCTCAGGAACTGTTGTCTCGATAGTAACCGTCGCCGGTGGAGTTGTACCTAACTCTCGTGCTGTAGCTCTCAACGGCACTGGGTCGTTCAGCTTCCAAGCAGTATACAGTGGCGACTCTAACAATAGCGGCGCGACGTCACCTTGCGAACCTCTAACTGTTAACAAGGCCAGCCCTTCGATCGCAACAACATTATCGGCAACTACGATTATCGTCGGTAATTCAGTATCTGGATCTTCGACTCTCTCGAACTTCTACAAGGCGACTGGAACAGCTACCTACGAATTCTTCAGCGGATCTGCTTGCACGGGAACAGTGACGAGTGTCGGGACACCCCTCACAGTAACCAACGGAGTTGTGCCCGACTCTGGACCCCAGGCGTTCGGTTCAGCTGGGTTGTTCAGCTGGAACGCAGTATACTCTGGTGACGCGAACAACGGCGGAGCCACGAGTCCTTGTGAGCCGTTGAGCGTGAATAAGACAAACCCGACATTAGCGACTACACTCTCCTCAGCTTCGATAACTGTAGGGAGCAGCACAACGGATTCAGCAGTTCTATCCGGCACCTTCCAGGCTGGAGGAACGGTCACCTACTCGTTCTTCACCAACGGTGCGTGCACTGCACCCGGAACAGTGGCTTCCATAGTAACCGTAACTGGTGGAGTGATACCTAACTCCCGAGCAGTTACATTCAACGCGACTGGTAGCTTCAGCTTCCAGGCGGTCTACCCTGGAGACTCCAATAACAACGCCGCGATGTCGCCTTGCGAGCCTCTGGCGGTCAACAAGGCTGGTCCGACAATCGGAACGACTCTGTCTTCCACATCGATCCAGGTCGATCAGTCTGTAACTGACTCGGCTAATCTTACAGGGTTCTTCCAGGCAGGTGGCACTGCAACCTACAGCGTCTTCACGAACGGTGTGTGCACTGCGCCCGGAACCGCAGTGTCGACCGTGACAGTAACCAATGGTGTTGTACCGAACTCTCGCAGTGTTCTCTTCAACGCGACCGGGTCCTACAGCTTTGCCGCGAGCTACTCAGGTGACGCAAACAACAACGGTGCGACCAGCGGCTGTGAACCCTTGATCGTCGGCCCAGTCGGTGTGACCATAACCACAACTCTCTCCACGACCACCATCACGGTTGGTGGATCCGTGTCTGACTCTGCGACTCTGCACAGCCAGAGAGCGACCGCGGGCGGCACGGTTACTTACAGCAGCTTCGGCAACGGCAACTGCGCGGCTCCCGGAAAACTTGTTTCAATCGTAACAGTCACTAACGGCGTCGTTCCAGACTCCAGAGCCGTGACGTTCAACGGCACAGGCAGCTTTAGCTTCAACGCGGTCTATAGTGGAGACACTGGCGATAACGGTGCCTCCTCGCCTTGCGAGCCCATTACTGTTGCCAAGGCGAGTCCTGGCATCGGCTCTCTCCTCTCTGCAACTACGATAACCGTTGGCGGCTCAACCAGTGACTCAGCAACTCTCAGTGGAGCGTTCAACGCAGGCGGCACTGTGACTTACGAATACTTCACGGGCACAGTCTGTGCTGGAACGCCTACGCCCGTCGGCACTCCTGTCACTTCAACCAACGGACTCGTGCCAAACTCTCAACCGCAGAGCTTCAGCGCCGCAGGCGCCTACAGCTGGAATGCCATTTACAGTGGGGACCCGAACAATAACGGTGCTACATCACCATGTGAGCCTATGACCGTTAGCAAGGCTAGTCCAACTCTAACGACAGCTCTTTCTGCTTCCAGCATAGTTGTCGGGATGACGGGGGTAGATTCTGCAAATCTCAACTCCGGTTTCCAGGCTAGTGGGACTGTCACGTATCTCGTTTTCACAAATGGTCTCTGTAGCTCCCCTGGAGCATTCGTCTCTCTCGTGACTGTGAACAATAATGCCGTCCCCAATTCTAGAGCCGTGACATTCAACTCGACCGGACCTTACAGCTTTGACGCAAGCTGCGGCGACGCCAACAACAACGGCGCCGCAAGCTCCTGTGAACCTCTAACAGTCATCAGAGCAACTCCAACAATCACCACGACGATCAGTCCAGCTTCAACAATCATCGTCGGCAATACGGTTGCAGATCAGGCGACACTGAGTGGTGGTGCAGGAGCAATTACTGGAACGGTCACCTATGAATTCTATGGACTCGGCGTCAGTGATTGTAGCGGCTCTCCGGTCAAACAGTCTGTGAATGTCGGCAGCCCGCTCCCGGCATCCAACCCCCAGACGATCACCGTCGCAGGCCAATACAGCTTCGATGCGACATATAGTGGAGACGCAACCAACAATCCAGCAACAAGTCCCTGCGAACCTCTTACGGCACTCAGAGCTTCTCCCACCATCGCGACTAGCTTGTCGTCAACGACCATTAACGTCGGAACCATCGCAACCGATTCGGCTACCCTAACAAACAGCTTCAATGCTGCAGGAACCGTCACCTACGACGTTTTCACGAATAGCGCTTGCACATCCCCCTTTTCGACCGTTTCGATTGTGCAAGTTACGAATGGAGTGTTTTCTAACTCTCGCCCAGTGATGTTCAACGCCACCGGAAGCTACGGCTTCCAGGCAGTTTACAGCGGCGACGCCAACAAGCTTCCAGGCAGTTTACAGCGGCGACGCCAACAATAACGGAATCGTGAGTGCGTGTGAGCCATTAGCGGTTCAAAAGGTCAGTCCAATTCTCTCAACATCGCTCTCGACGTCCAGCATCATCGTCGGAAACACGGCAGTAGACTCGTCTGTTCTTTCGGGTGGCTTCCAATCTAGCGGCACAGCCACATATACAACGTACGGAAATCAAGCCTGTACTGCTCCAGGAAACGTCGCGGCAACTGTGACAGTAGTCGGCGGAATCATTCCAGATTCCCGCGCGATTGTGTTCAACGCAACAGGTAGCTACAGCTTCAAAGCGACCTATAGCGGAGACGCCAGCAATAACGCCGCAACATCGACCTGCGAGCCGCTAATGGTAGCGAAGGCTAACCCGATAGTCACAACCTCTCTCTCATTAACGAGCATCACGATCGGCCAATCCGTCATGGACTCGGCCAGCCTCACCAACGGATTCCAATCAAGTGGAAGTGTATCCTATTACTTCTTCAGCACGAGCGGCAATTGCCTTACGACCGCCACCCTTGTAAAGACGGTGACGATTGGAGCAGACGGCTCTGTACCCAACTCAGGACCCTTCGCTCCACCTGGAACCGGGTCCGTTAGCTTCGACGCTCTTTACAGTGGAGACGCGAACAATAACCAGTTCACCAGCACATGTGAGTCTCTGACAGTCAACAAGGCCGGTCCGACTATCACTGCCAACCTGTCGACAACCACAATAACAGTGGGCCAATCCCTGACCAACTCTGCATCATTGACTGGAGGATTCCCGTCATCAGGGGTCCAGGGCATCGTCACATACAATTACTTCAGCTCGACTCTCACTTGCACAGGATCTCCCAGCATCTTGACGACTGTCATCGTAGGCACCAGCGACAGTGTCCCAAGCTCGGGACTCTTCACACCACCCAACGCGGGAATCTTCAGTTTCAATGTTGTCTATGGCGGAGACGCGAATAACAATCCCGCAACCTCAGGATGTGAACCTCTGACCGTCGGAAGAGCCAGTCCAACGATCGCTACTGTTCTCTCACCGTCAAGCATCATCGTGGGAAACACCGCCACCGATTCTTCGACATTAGCCGGAGCATTTGGTGCAGGAGGAACCGTAACCTACAGTGCCTTCGGGGACTCAATTTGCACTGCTCCCGGAACGGTCGTATCGATCGTAATAATCACCAGTGGAGTAGTTCCAAGCTCGCGTTCCGTAACATTCAACGCCACAGGCAACTACGCATTCCTGGCGTCTTACTCGGGTGACTCGAATAATAATCCCGCAGCGGGTTCATGCGAGCCCCTCGCCGTCGCAAAGGCAAATCCTACAATTTCGACTCTGCTCTCAGTAACAACCATTACTGTCGGAGGCTCGTCAAGCGATTCCGCGACTCTCCGTGGCGGATACCAGGCTGGAGGCACCGTTACGTACCGATACTTCCTTGGATCTTCGTGCGGCGGAACCGCCGCTGTTGTGGGCTCACCGGTCACCGTAACGAACGGTGAGGTACCTGACTCGGTTGCACAAGCCTTCACTTCGGCTTCGTCCTACAGCTGGAACGCTGTTTACAGTGGGGACTCGAACAACAACGCAGCGACGAGCCCGTGCGAGCCATTGACCGTGAACAAGGCTAGCCCCTCCCTCTCTACATCTCTATCGTCAACATCCATCCAGGTGGGTCAATCCGTAACGGACTCAGCGACTCTCAACAACGCCTTCCAAGCTAGCGGGAGTGTCAAATACTCTGTCTTTGGAAACGGTGCCTGCACTCCTTTGGGAAATGTCGCTTCCATAGTGAGCGTGTCCAACGGACAAGTCCCGAACTCGAGGAGTGTGCTCTTCAACGCGACCGGCTCGTTCAGTTTCAGCGCATCATACTCAGGCGATACTAACAACAATGGAGCTGTAAGTAGCTGTGAGTCTCTTCCGGTCAACCCAGTCGGTGTTGCGATAACCACAACTTTGTCGGCTACGACGATAAGCGTCGGAGGGTCAACATCTGACTCAGCTGCTCTCTCGGGTGAGACGAGCAGCGCAGGTGGAACAGTTGTCTACAACTACTTTGCGAATGGTAGCTGTGCTGCACCAGCCACGATCGTAGGATCGCCGGTAATAGTAACAAATGGTGTAGTCCCGAACTCGCCCATTCACAGCTTCAATACAGCGGGTACGTACAGTTGGAACGCAATCTACAGCGGAGACTCCAACAATAACGGGGCGACCAGCGGTTGCGAGCCACTCTTAGTAATCAAAGCAAGCCCGACCTTGACGACTACTCTATCCGCCAGTTCCTTGATCGTTGGAACTTCCGCAACAGATTCTTCAACCCTGTTGGGCGGCTTCGGGGCCACCGGCACGGTCAGCTACAGCATGTTCACCAATGGCGCATGTCTATCGTCAGGAACTTTGACTGACTCCGTAACCTTGAACGGCGGAACAGTTCCTAGCTCAAGAGCCGTGATGTTCAACGTCACCGGCGGCTACAGTTTCCAAGCTGCCTACTCCGGAGATACCAACAATAACGGAGTCACGAGTGCATGTGAAACATTGGCGGTCACCAAAGCCAGTCCCCTAATCTCAACTTCACTCTCCGCAAGTACTATCGTCGTGGCAGGGTCCATTCATGACTCCGCGACGATCACTGGAGGGTTCCAACCAGGGGGTTCAGTATCTTACGAGTATTTCTCAGGATCCGGCGCTTGCACAGGGACGCCAACGGTGGTCGGTCCGCCGGCCAGCATAACCGGCGGTGCCGTGTCCGACTCGTTAACCCAGACCTTCAACTCGGCCGGTCAGTTCAGCTGGAACGCATTATACACAGGCGACATCAACAACAATGGAGCAGTAAGTCAATGCGAGCCACTGGCTGTCAACAAGATTACTCCAGTGATAGCCACTTCGTTATCCGCGACGACGATAATCGTGGGAGGATCGGCTGTCGACTCTGCAACTCTCAGCGGAGGGTACAATCCAAGTGGCACAGTCACATACGAGTTCTTTTCCGGGTCGACATGCACTGGGATCGCGACTTCAATAGGAGCTTCTGTAAGCGTGACGAGCGGAGTGGTTCCGAACTCCGCATCTCAGTCATTCAGCTCGGCTGGCTCGTTTGGTTGGAATGCCGTTTACTCGGGAGACTCGAACAACAACGGAGCTACGAGCCCCTGCGAGCCAATGACCGTGGGTAAAGCCAGTCCCAACATCAGTACGACTCTGTCGTCCAATACGATTGTGGTTGGGACAACTGCTACCGACTCAGCTTCTCTTGCTAACAGCTTCGACGCGAGCGGAACAGTTACCTACACTCTCTTCGCCACAAGTGTTTGCAGTGGTCAGGCAACGACCCTTCCCAATGTTATGGTTACGGGTGGATTAGTTCCTAACTCGCCCACCATCATCCTCAACTCAACAGGTAGCTTCGGCCTCCATGCAGTGTACTCAGGAGATCAGAACAACAACGGCGCGACTAGCAACTGCGAGGCTTTGACAGTTCAAAAGACCAGCCCGACAATCCGTACGACTTTGTCAGCCACCGCGATCACGGTCGGCAGCTCAGGAAGCGACTCTGCATCCCTTACAGGAGACTTCCAAGCGGGCGGTACCGTGACATACAGTCTGTTCACCAACAGTGCATGTCAAGCCCCTGGAACAGTATTCACAACTGTGACAGTCTTCAATGGGCTGGTTCCAAAATCAAGATCGATCGTCTTCAACGTAACAGGAAGCTACGGCTTTGAAGCGGCATACTCCGGTGATGCAAACAATAACTTTGCGACTGGCAACTGTGACTCGTTGCAGGTGAATCCGAAAGGAGTGCTGATCTCTACCTCTCTTTCTCAGACTGTGACCACCGTAGGCGGGTCGGTATCCGACTCCGCCACGATGTCAGGTCAAACAAGCAGTGCTGGCGGAACCGTAACCTACAACATTTTTGCCAACAGCGGTTGTGCCTCCCCAGGAATCATTGTGTCTATTGTCGCCGTCTCAAATGGGATCATTCCGAACTCTAGAACCGTGGTGCTCAATCTCACACTTTCCTACAGCTTCAATGCTGCGTACTCAGGCGACACTAACAACAATGGTGCGACGAGTGGTTGTGAGACTCTGACGGTCGGCAAAGCTAGTCCAACTATAACAACGACTTCGTCCACTACGACTCAGCTCGTGGGCAGAGCAGTCGTAGATTCTGCAGCACTTTCCGATAGCTTCAATGCCGGAGGAACGGTAACGTATACCCTCTTCACTAATGGTGGATGCACAAGTCTAGGAACCGTGGTCTCCATGGTTGCAGTCTCCAATGGTGCAGTCCCTGGCTCACGCGCCGTAACTTTCAACTCTACGGGGAGCTTCAGCTTCCAGGCAATATACTCAGGTGACACTAACAACAATGGTGCAACTTCGCCATGTGAGCCGTTGACAGTCCAGAAATCTAGTCCAACGACCGCAACCACACTTTCTGCCACGGCAATCATCGTAGGCAATACCGTCACTGATTCTTCGACTCTGACCAGTAGCTTTGGCGCTGGTGGAACCGTGACCTACTCGGACTTCACTAACGGTGGCTGCACCGCACCCGGATCAGTCGTCTCGACAGTAACCGTCACTAGCGGCGTTGTGCCTAACTCGCGTTCTGTAACTTTCAACAGCACTGGATCGTTCAGCTTCCAAGCAGTATACAGTGGCGACGCCAACAATAACGGCGCGACGTCACCTTGCGAACTCGTAACGGTCAACAAGGCCAACCCAACGATCGCAACAACGCTATCAGCAACTACGATTATTGTGGGTAACTCAGTATCTGGCTCTTCGACTCTCTCGAACTTCTACAAGGGGAGTGGAACAGTTACCTACGAGTTCTTCACCGGATCCGCTTGCACGGGAACAGCGACAAGAGTCGGAACACCCGTCACGGTGACCGACGGTGTCGCGCCCAACTCCGGATCTCAAACATTCGGTTCCACTGGTCTATTCAGCTGGAACGCAATTTACTCAGGTGATGCTAACAACAGTGGCGCAACCTCAACCTGCAAGCCTTTAACAGTCAACAAAGCCAGTCCCGCTCTCACCGCGACTCTGTCGTTCACGAGTATTACGTCGGGAGATTCTGTAACTGCTTCAGCGACCCTCACCGGCGGGTTCCAGGAGGGCGGGACCGCGACTTACGAGTTCTTTACGACTTCGACTTGCACCGGTACTCCTTCGATCGTCGGTTCTCTAGTCACAGTGTTGAATGGGATCATTCCTCGCTCCTCGTCACACACGTTCGCGACCGCAGGAGTCTACAGATGGAATGCAGTCTATAGCGGGGACAGTAACAATTCACCAGCTACCAGTCAATGTCTGGTGTTGACCGTCCTATCGCCTCCAGCCCTGACCGTCCCGGGAACACAGACGATAACAGCGGGTTCTATGATCCGCTTCCTCGTCAATGCCACGGACGGTTCAAAGACGGTGACTCTAACCGCTTCCGGTCTGCCTCCAGGTGCCACGTTCTCATCGACCCAGTCCTTCACCGGGGGAACATCCTCACTCTTCCAATGGACGCCCTCCGATACCCAGGCCCCAGGTAATTACAACGTGACCTTTACGGCGGTGGCTGAGAGTGTTTCGACAAGCTCTGAAGTTACGATACACGTAGTTGCTCCAGTAAAAGCCGCTCCCCTACCGATAGTCTCCTACTCGATAATTGGGCTGGTAGGATTCATAGCGGTCATCTCAGTAGCTTTTCTACTGCGCCGGTTCCAGAACCCCAGAAGAAGATCGAATTCCTAGCTGGTTCAAACACGGTAGCTGAAAAGGGGAAGGATCCTCTGTTCAACTATCGCAATTAGTCGTCGTTACTCGAAGTTCGCCTGCGGTGCATTGGAGCCACCGTTCTCCGTGGGGCTTGGTATCTGTCGGATGTTCGGCTAACTTGGTTCTGCGCATTGAGCGACCTCATTCTCCTCTTCGCAGCCGCAAGATCTGCACTGGCTCTGAG
>WNGN01001971.1_pt1 | contig 13724 bp, 14 predicted proteins | sample 5400561 | NCBI WGS metagenome assembly WNGN01 (sample SAMN13153379, study PRJNA577476) | soil metagenome | isolation source: 115 cm soil or saprolite under Garry oak tree replicate 2 | place: USA:California | collected 2016-06-15
TAGATCGGCCAGCCGTGCTCCGAAACGTCCACCCGATTGCCCTCGACGTCGCGGATCCAGCTTTCCGCCACAGCGCCGAATGTATTCTCTTCCGCCTTGGTTTGCGCGACTTCTTCAATCCCTTTGACGCTCTCGACCTGAAAGCCGAAGTGATTGATGCCCCACGGGTATTTGTCAGTGCTGATCAAGGCAAGATCCAGATGGCCGTCGGATAGATAAATCGTCCCGCTCGGACCACGGTATTTTTCCTCCATGTGGAAGACTTTCTTGTAGTACTCCGCGGTCTTCTCACGATCTTGTACATTGACCGCAATGTGTCTGATTCTTGGTTTCTCCATTATAATCCTCCTTATTTGATCTCGACTATAAACTCACACAGAACTGTTAGCGCTGGCCTCTTGTCAAAGCCCCCTCTTCTCTATCCTCTCCCCCCGCGAGACTTGTCGCAATAGGAAAATGCGGTGTCTGTTGCGCTTCTGTCATTTCGAGCGGAGCGAGAAATCTTTGTTTCGACTTAAGGGAGAAATCTGTCTTAGATCCCTCACATTCGTTCGGGATGACAACTGGATGCTCAGGCGCATTCCGACACAGTCTCCAACGGGCCAGAGAGAAGGTGAGGGGATCAAATTTCAAAAAATTCAATTCAGTGGAATCCTTTCCATCGCAATGGCGACGCCTTCACGATACAAACCAAAAAGCTCCAACGACTCTTTCACCGCATCCAGAGCCAATTGTTGTTTCTCGCCGGTCGCGTACTCGGAAAGAAAAGGCAGAAACATGTCGCTGTGTTCCTCGTCCGCCTGTCGGTGCGCATCGAAGTTAGGCATGTCACGCCATTTGAGTCCCAGGTCCTCCATCCAGCGTTGGCCCATGCGGGTGGAATGACCGCCGCCGATATCTTTCAGGAGACGATCATCATTGGTCCATTCGGTCACGGTCAGGGAAGACAGTCCTTCGATCCAACTCTTGGCATGCGTAATCCAACCCCAGGCATAAAGTGTTGCGTTCGTCGTAGGTATCGGTTTGGTATTCAAAACCTCTTCCGCGTTCATACCAACCCGTTTTGCCTGCTGCACGATGAGATGAAGATGGCCGTACTCCGAATACTGGTCCTTAATGACTTCGCCAAACTCGTGCTGAAGAATTTTCTGCTTGATCGCCATCACCGGGCAGTTGGCCGAAACGTGGGCCCAGCAGTCGCGACGGTGGCGGATGTAGAGGCCGAGCTGCGCGATCATCAGTTGCGCCCGGCGCTGGTTCATCTTGACCGAAAAATAGTGCTCCAATTCAGGCGAGCGCATGTGGTCTCGCACCATCTCGCCTATAACGTTCCGCCACTCCGGGACTTGCATTAGGACTCTCCTTCGATCTTAATCTGGTTCCGCAGGTATCTTTGGTATATAAAAATTCGCCCCGGCTGCCAAACGGACTCACGTCTATAGCGTAGTCTGATCCGTCATCTGGTCACAGCCGAGGACATCGCCTACGTAGTCACATCCCTCTGCTCACCGCTAGCGATCGGTATCACCGGCGAGCCGATCTCCGCCTCCGTCGGCGGCAACGCCGGTATGCGGTACTAAAACTCCACGCCACTCCCAAGGAGGGAGTAGATTGCTCTTTAGCCTCGCGGCGATCTCACCGTTCATGGTTAAAAACCGAGGACTAGCTTTTCAACGTCGGCTACGATATGTTAATTGTTTCACACCAGATCAAAAGGAGACAAGCATGAAACCTACTGCATGGGAGTTTCGAAACAAGCTCACGGTTATTCTCAATACAGCGCGACAAAAGGGGCAATCTTACGTGGATATAGAATCAGGTAGTCTTCACAAAGATGTAGGAGGCGATGCAAACGCGCATCACAGGATGCCCGTTTGCTGTGAAGTGATGATGAAAATGATGCGCAATGGCGATTCGATTCTTAAGGAGCCTTCAAGCGGGCACGGCGCAACGCTGACGATAAGATACGTCGTGTAGCGACGAGCAATAGCTGTTATCTTCCCTTGCCCGCGCTCGCCAAAGACTTTTTGATGATGTCGCGAATCGGGTCGAGCTCTTCGATCCATTCGGGTTTCAACCAGAGAAATTTGGCTCCCTTAACGCGGCGCGCTTGGTCGCTTACTTTTTCCTTGGAGATATCCTCCCTCAGAGAATCATAGAGTCCTCCGGTCTTTTGATTGGAGTCGAGCCACGCCGTTTGTCCCTCCCGAGACAATAGCCAGTTGACGGCGACCTGCGCGGCGTTGGGATGCGGCGCCCGGTTAAAGAAGCTCAATGTGCCGTTATACGCAGTCACGGAGGATCCTTCTTTGAGCGATCCCGGCAGAAATTGATTGAGCGGCAGTCCCTGCATCATTGCCGTATCGACTTGCCTCGCGCCGATACCGAACGAGTATTTTCCCGCGCTGAGCCAATCCAACAACTGCTCGTTGGAGCGCACGATGGCCATATCCGTATCGGCGTGGAACCGGCGGAGAAATTCCGGCCCCAGATCGGGTTGCTTGTAGAAAAAGATCTGCGCCGCGCTGATCGGGCCTGAGACCAGCGGGTCGACGGAGATGATCTTTCCTTTCCATTTCGGGTTTAACAAATCCCAGTAAGATTTGATCTCCGACGGATTCACGATTTTGGTGTTGAAAGTAATCTCGCCGCTACGCGGCGTGCCTTCGAAGACGAAGATGTAACGGTTCTCGGGATCGTCATAATGATGCTTGCCTTCGTACCAGCCGGACGGGTCCACGACTTCGGGCAAAAGCAACAAGGGTTCAACCGGTTCCAAAATCTTGGCGCGGTGAAATACCGTCAATGGAGTGATGTTTCCCGATACGTATAGGTCGGCAATGTATTTGCCGCCTCTGCGCTCGCTCATGATGCGCTGACTTAGCTCAGGGCCTCTTCCCGTCACCGTGGTCACTTTGATTTTGGGATATTTCTTCTGAAAGGCCTCTCGGAACACCGGTTCGAAGGCGTTGGTCATGTAGATGACCACCGTTCCCTCTTCCTCCGCCGCTTTAACTGTCTTTTCCCACTCCGCCTGCCACGCTGGTCTCGAGTCGGCGGCGATGGAAGTATTTGGGGATGAAACCCCGAGGCAAAATAGCAGGGTGCAGAGGAATGCGATGATGAACCGTGTTGGCTCTGACAAGAGAATTCTTTTGTTCAGTGAGGTCATTCCAGATTCAGCAGCCTTTATTTCTTGCCTGGAGCCGAGTCAAGAAGAGATAGATCCAGCACCTGGCTGGCCTTGGCGCGGTTTGGAATCTGATTGGTCTGATACACCTGATCGAGGTACTCCTGGACGGCCGGCGCTTTCGCTTTGGTGTTTACGCGGTGCGCGCCGCGGAAATGATCTTGAAAGCTCGCCCTCGGATTGGAATCGGCTCTTGCTCTTCGACCTGCGTTATTTCTCTGCAGGCCGAGATCAAGTTTTTAATGGCTCTGAGGGTTTGGCGGAAACGGAGTCGATCTCTGGGCAGTTTATAAATGAGATCCCAATGGGGCAATTGACCCCGGAGCGGTTTGTCGGTGGTGACTTCGACAATCAAGCCGTTCATACAATGGATAAACGCATTGTGAGGGTTTTTCCATCGATCTTCCTAGGGCATCTGTTCTTGGCAATCCTCGCAAGTAGTCGCCATACCGAATGCCTATTATCTTCTGGTTCTGGGCGGGCGTCTGAAGTAGGATCCTCTGGATTCGTCCTCGGCCCCACCGGACTGTTTTAACATTTTCGCAACCTTTTTCCCCATGACATCCACGACATAATTCGATAGCAAATGATCGCGCGTGCTCTTTATCTTTTGCCGGATCGCATTCTTGCGCACGGCGTCCGTCTGAGCCGACTTTAGGTCTTCGGTGGACAGCGAAACGGTTCCTTCTCGCCCTCGTGTGGAGAGGCGAAGAGCAAATTTTCCTTCATAGGCCGGGTCGATGAAGCTGTAGTCAAGCTTTTTGTCTATGCTGCGGACAATCCCTCTTAGCAGTTCTTGGTCCTGTTTGAGCACGTCATGTTGAATCATTTTAACCTCCCTCGGTTCCCGCTCAAAAAAAACCCCCCCAAGCTACACAATGTTCTCGGGGCTCGAAACAATTTTGAGCTAGCACTACTTTACGCGGGCGCGGTTAAAAGAGCAAACCGGTACAGGCAATAGCGCGTAGAGCGCGAGCGGTGGACCTGCGTTTTTTCGCTGCTGGATATGAGCGCCTTGCCGGGTCCTGCGGGTTGCGGTCGCTCGCCTTTTGCGATATTCTAGTGCGCAGCATGTGGTCACGTCATACGTATTCGAGTGCCCTGCGCTCCATCGGCCAAGTCCTAGAAAAATGGGACATGAACACTTTCGATTTGAGATGCTCCGACAGTGAGTTTCGTCTCCACTGCGGCGATCCGACTCCGCCTCATTTGACGCTCATAAAAGTACGCTATACTTCTGACGACATAAGCGGTCTTGAACTTAAGGGCCGGGCAAAGCGCGGCGGTTCGTTGACAACGGCGAAGTTGGATAGTCTGCCCGAGATACTGCGCGCGCTTGGGCACTACGTTGACAGTAAAGGCGGACGCTTGGTGCGGATTTGCAACGGTGACGTTGCCCTCGATAGCAGCCTGATCATGCTTGAATACGAAACCCGCCATAGACAAGTGCGGCGGGAAGATTTTTCCATCACGTCCATTTACAAACATACCCAGGACATGCACCACGAACGGTCTCGAATCTCGCCTGATATTCGGTGGGCATAACTCTTCGTTGCGGTGGGTTAGGCGGCGATCAAATTTCTGTAGTGTCCCGCCTTGGAGATCGGCGCCAGACCACTGATAATTTTTTCCCAGTGCTTGCCTAGATCTTCAGAGCAGAACACCTCACCGGACGTCGTTGCCGCGAAGATCGAGGAGGAATTCCCTGATTCTTCGAGGCAGAAAGCTTCGATGCTGGCCTGCAACCGATCCGGCAATCCATTATGCAGGATCTCCCAGCTTCGCCCGCCGTCACGGCTCCGCGAGATGCGCGCGCCGGCGAAATGAGTCGTGCGCCAGGTGCCCGGGGCGTCCTGCGCCGCCGTCATAAAAATCAGCTTCGGATCCGACGGACAAAACACGAACCCGTCGGGGTAGCCGCCGATTTCGTCTTCCCTTCCGGTCCATTGCTCCCAAGTGGTGCCGCCTTCGGGACTGACGTAAAGTCCCCTTCCGGTGACCGCATAGAGACATCTGGAATTGCTCGGATGAATCATCAGCCGGTGGACGTCTTCATAGAGCTCGGGGAACTCTTGCCAGCTCTGTCCCGCGTCGGTGCTTTTTAACAGCCCGCCGACTTCAATCGAAGCGTATATCGTCGTCGGATTACCGGGATCGAAGTTGATATGCTTCACGTGGCCGATATGAGGCGGAGCGGGGAAACTCCATTTCGGCACACTGGGCACCGACCGAAGCGATGGCACTTCAGTCCAGTGGAGACCCAGATCGTCGCTGACGAACAGGTGTGCCGGCTCCGTCCCTGCATACAAACGCGCGTGTCCGTCGACGCGCGCCGATGCCAACGAATAGACATTGGTTTGGGTCAACCCATTGCCCCTCGGCTCCCAAGTTCTACCGCCGTCGGCGCTAACGTGCACTGAGCCGTGAAACGCCCCGGCAATCGTCAAGCCGCTTTCCGACTCCATGATGATCGCGCTGATATGCCTGTCGGTCAAAGCCTGGTGCGCTACCCGCCATGCGGACCCCTCGCGCGCGATGATGGCGATGCCTTCTCTCGTTCCCACCAACACCTCGTTCGAGCGGGATGGGGAGGAGTAAATAGTGGTACCACCGTGGGACAATCCTATCGCCATTTGCTTACCCTCCTGATTCGTTAGTTTGGGTTGACGCGATCAGCAATCAATCTCGAAGCGAAGCTTCCCACTTCGGTTTTTGGCTGTCAAGGCGCTGCCCGGCGCTGCTGGTCTAACGACAAAGAACCTAGCGCGGCAAAAGCCGCAACCAAAGAAGAGTCAAGATATCCCCCTCTTACATCTCCCCCGTCGCGGGGGAGAGAAGAGAGGGGGCACGTTATTGAGATGAATAGCGTTTCGTCGAATGAGAGCACCGTAAGAAATTTGCGCAAGCCGCGCAAACTTTCAAGGATAGGAGTGCAAAGCTCACATAGAAAAGATTTGTTTGAGTTCTCTGCACTACTATGCCTAAAAGTTTTCGCAGCTTGCGCAAAATGTTCCGGCGGCCGATTATCAGTGAAAAGATGTTGTGGACTAATGAACAGGCTTATGTTTTATTAATTTCACGAGGTCGAGGCAAAGATCATGAGGATCGGGGCTTTCGGATACCGGAGCGTTGATGGAACCAAGCAATTCTTCGCCGCCGTTTTTGTAACGGCATGGTGCGTTATCGCTGCCGCCCCGTCGTGGGGAGAGACAATCAAAGGTAGTGTCCGGTACGTGGGCGCGCCGGTTGATAAGAAAAAAGTCTCCGTGACGATTGATCAGTACGTCTGCGGCAAAGAAAAAGAGCCCGAAGACTTGGTGCTCTCCTCCAACAGCGGCATTCGGAACGCTGTGGTGTCGCTGCAGAACCTCCCACCGGGGGCGAAGTGGGATTGGAATCCCCCTCCCGCAAAAATGGATCAGAAGCAGTGCTCGTTTGTCCCACGCGTGGTCGTCGTGCCGGTAGGTGGAACTGTGGAATTTCTAAATAGCGATCGGTTGTTGCATAACGTCAAGAGCGCCGGCAAAGAAAATCCTCCTTTCAACCGAGCCCAGCCGCACGCACGGGCCATTTCATTCGTGTTCAAAAAACCTGAGATCCTGCGGGTGGACTGCGATCTCCACTCCTGGATGCGTGGTTGGGTGGTGGTTGCTGAGCACCCATTCTATGCCGTAACCAACGAACAGGGAGAGTTTATCCTCGAAAACGTGCCGCCGGGCAAGTACACCCTGCAGGTCTGGCAGGAAAGCTTGGGAAACGTGACCCAGGAATTGGTCGTGGGAGACAAAGGCGCCACCACGGTCACTGTGGGGATGGGCAAGAAGTAAAGCGCGCTCTCCTTGATACGCTAAGGAACCACTGCGATTTTTTTTGCGGCTTCCCAGCCGGCCGAGTGGTTTGGCTCCGCGATCGCCCGAAGCGAGCCTCCTTCATCAAGCGCGATCGTGAAGGTAACTTTGGGAAAAGAATAAACCGGGTGGAGATAGACCCGTGCGATCTCCGCGGTGTTGATGTACAGAGCGATGTAGCGAATGGAGTGCTCGCTCAGGGAAGGATGTTCGCCGCCAGCGCCTATGTTGACGGTAACGTCGAACCATTGGCCGCGCTTGACTGAGTCCGGCGCGACGATTTTCGGCGTATGTTTCGGATCGAAGGAGGTGCGCAATTGCTTGTACTCGGGAGTGAACTGTTCTTCCTGCCCACCCCACACGGGCTGTGTCACCGCTCCGATGATAGACACGCCCAGAGCAACTCCGACCGCCACGGCAGTCCACCTAACCCACGGCGTAGAATCACTTCGCATATTTCTTCACCTCTTGCACTGAATATTTGCGGCAACGCTGGCCCCGCTTCGGAACCGCCGCTTATGCCCCGCGCCAGCAGAGCACGTCGTAGGCCATGACCCCTTCCTGTTTACCCGTCACTCTCAGCAGCCCGAGCTCGCGAACCTGTACCGCGTCCTTCACTCGCTCGTAAGTGCTCCCGGTCATCAGAATCTGTCCGGGTCCGGCGTTCGATTCAAGTCGCTGGGCCACATTCACTTCGTTGCCGATCACCGTGTAATCCGTCCTCCGTTCGGACCCAATGTTTCCAGCAATCACAATGCCCGTGTTAATTCCGTTCCCCATGTGTAGACGGAGATCAGGAAAGCTCGCAAAAGTGATGCGTTTTAACCCCTCCTGCACGGCGAGGGCACAGCGGACCGCGTTGGCCGGATCATCTTCGCGACGGACGGGAACCCCAAAGAACGCCATGAACCCATCTCCCCGAAACTTGTCGAGCGTGCCTCCGAACCTAAAAACGGTGTCGATCACGAGCGTCAGGTAGATATTGAGGATATCAACGGCATCTTGCGGATCGAGTTGCTCGGCAAGCGGCGTGAACCCACGCAGATCGCCAAAGAGAACGGTCACTTCCCGCTTCTCGCCGCCCAACTTCAAGTGACGTCCGGGATCGGCGACGATCTCGGCAGCCACCTCCGCGGAAACATACCGGCCGAAGAGAGTGCGGAGCAGACGGTTCTTCGTCTCAATCTCATCGTGGAGCGCCTTGATCCTGAGAAGCGACTTGACCCGGGTCAGGAGCTCCTCGCGGTTAAAGGGTTTACTCAGAAAATCGTCGGCGCCCGTTTCGATCCCGCGAATCCGGTCGGTGACCTCGCTGAGCACCGTCAACATCACGACCGGCAGGAGGCGACTGGCCTCATTAGCGCGGATACGCTCGCAGACCTCGTACCCTGACATGTCCGGCATCATCACGTCCAGAAGGACCAGGTCCGGCGCGGCGCTCTCGATGAGGCCAAGGGCCGTGGGACCATCGGCCGCGGTGATGACCTCGTACTCCGCAGCCGTCAGCGTCTTCTGCAAGATCTCGAGATTCTGCTTGTTGTCATCGACCACTAATATGCGAGGCGGTCGACTCGCCATGTCGGTGCTCCTTTCTGGACCCCAAAAGTCAGTTCTCGGGCACAAACTTCCGAATCATCTGAAGCAGCTCGCGGGGGCTATACGGCTTTGCCATATAAGCCGAAGCGCCGGCATCCTTCGCCTTCTCGTCGTCGCCGCTGAGCGCGAACGAGGTGATCACGATGATCGGGATGGCGGCGGTCTTGGGATCGGTGCGAAGCCTGCGTGTAGCGTCCAGTCCAGACAGCTTCGGCAGCTGGATATCCATGAGGATCAGGTCCGGCAGCTCTGTGAGCGCCGTCGCCACCCCCATCTCGCCGTCCGTCGCCTCAATCAACCGATAGGAGGTGCGCGCCAAAAGCTGCCGCACCATCTTTAGATTGAATTCGTTGTCCTCCACGTAGAGGACGGTCTTGCCGCTCATGTGGTCACTCCATGATTAACGCGCAAAGGGATTGAAAAGAAGAAGGTCGATCCCTTTCCCAGTTCGCTTTCCACCCAGATCCGGCCGCCATGCATCTCGACGAACTTTTTGGTGATGTTAAGCCCGAGTCCGGTCCCGGCAAACTCCCGGGTCATCGCCATGTCCACTTGCTGGAACTCGTTAAAAATGTTTTCGAGCTCGTTTTTTGGTATGCCAATTCCGGTATCCGAGACGCGATAGAGCAGGTTCTCTCCCTGCTGTTCCACCCAAACCGCAACCCGCCCGCCCTTGCTGAATTTCAGCGCGTTCCCTACCAAGTTCGTCAGACATTGCGTGATCCGCCTTCCGTCCCCGAAGGCGAGCGGAATATCCTCCTGTGCCGCCGCGACGAATCCCAACCCTTTTTCCAGGGCCAGCGATTGAAGCGAGGCCCGGACGGTCTCCACCACTTCCTGCACCGAGTATTCGCCCAAAACCAGCTCCATACGGCCCGCCTCGATCTTGGAAAGATCGAGGACATCGTTGATCAGCCGAAGCAGATGCTTGCCGTTGGTCTGAATATCCGTCAGCGGCTCCTTCAGATGGGCCGGAACATCGCCGTAGATCTCATCGAGCACCATCTCCACAAAGCCGAGGATCGCGTTCATCGGTGTGCGTAGCTCGTGCGACATGTTGGCGAGGAAATCCGATTTTGCCTTGCTGGCCTGCTGGAGCTGCTCGTTCAGTCTCTGCAGCTCATGCGACCCGCGCCGCTGGCTCTCGGAGAGACGCTGCAGCTCCCGGCTCATGTGGTTCATATGGTCGGCCAGCGCGCCGAATTCATCGCGATTGGGGACGTTAATTGTGGCACCAAAGTTTCCCTTCGCCACCTGGCTGAGGAAGCCATGGGCCTCCTGAACAGGCAGGATAAAGGACCATGAGATGACGAACCCGAGTAACAACGCCAGCAGTATCAAAGCCGCCGCGCTGCTCGCCATCAGGATTAGTGTCTTCCTGTTTGCAGCGGCGACACTTGCCCGAAGACGGTCCATCTTCTCCCGTTCGCGCTGGACCAACTGATTGACCAGCCCTTCGATTTGCAGATAGAGAGGATACTCCTTGTTGAGCTGCAGCCGCATCGCATCATCAATCTTTCCATCGCGGACGAAGTTTGCGATATCAGCCACAGTGGTCAGCGCATCGCCCTGGGCGGCGCGGATGCGCTGGATCAGCTGCACCTCTTCGGGTTGAGCCGCCTTCTCGAGGCGAGCCAGTGTATTGCTGAAACGGTTGTTCTCGCGCAGGATGTTTTCGACTGTAGACTCGTCTCTCAAGAGCAAAGCCATGGCGGTAAAGTTCATCTGCAAGGCCAAGGCGTGCTGGATCTCTTGCGACCAGTGGACTCGTTCGTGAACCTCATCCAGGAGCTGGCTCTGACTGGACATTTTGGTGATGGTCTGAAGGCTTATCACTCCCATGCCGATGAAGAGCAGTGTGACCAGGAGAAAACCCGCGAGCAGTTTTGCATGAACCGAGGCCTTGATGGCCGCAACCCACCGAACCAAGTCTCCTAACGGTGAGCGGGTCAGGAGAAAGTGCGCGAGCCTTTCCTCCCAGCCGGTTAATGTCGGAGCGAAGGCCAATGTGCCGTCAGAGATAGTGACTTCTGGTTTAGGCACGTATCTACCCTGGGGCATAGCGTCGAAGCTAGCAAAGGCGAATCAACTTCGTCAAGGCATTGTTCTGATCTAAGTTCCAAGTTTTGCGTTTCGAGCTTTGTACCTGCGATCGGAATTTTAGGGAAGCAAAGGGTCGAGAGTCTTTTCCAGCTTACTCGCAGAGAGAGCAGCGAATGTGCTATGACTCAGGCTGAATTCGTAGGAACAGGAAGCGCAAAGGACGCAAAGGCACATAAAAAGCTCTTTGAATTCTCTGTACTATTGATTCTTTTGATTGCGCCAAGACGCCAAGAAAGCAAAGCTCGGAATCGTCTTTTTCTTGGCGCCCTTTGCGCGCGTCACTCCGATTTGGTTTGCGGGGTAGCCGCGCTAGGGTCAAGTCGAGTTTGCGAGAGGAGCACGCATGCGGTTTGGGACATTCAGTTACAATCAAGCAAGGCCTTGGGTGCCGGAGCGTCAGGCCTTCGACGAGCTGCTTGAACAAATCCAACTCACCGAGCGGCTGGGCTTCGACGAGGCGTGGTTCGCCGAGCATCACCATTCAGACTACGGCATGCTGGCGTCTCCCAACCTCATCGTCGCGGCCCTCGCGCACCGCACCCGGCGGCTGCGCCTCGGAAACTTGGTCAATGCATTGCCGCTACACGATCCGATGCGCCTCGCGGAGGAATGCGCGATGCTCGACATCCTCACGGGCGGACGGCTGAACGTGGGGTTGGGGCGCGGGGTGCCCCGCGACGACCTCAAGCATGGGCTCGATCGCGACACGGCTCAAGCCCGCTTCGAGGAGGGCGTTGAAATTCTCCAGCGCGCCTGGAGGGAGGATACCTTCACGTATTCCGGTAAGGCCTGGAACTATGTCGACATCACGTGCCGCCCAAGGCCGCTACAGCGGCCCCATCCGCCTATTTATTACGGCGCCACTTCACCGGAAAGTCCATCGATGGTGGCGCGCCGCGGCTGGAACCTGGCGCTGTCGCGCCAACCGCTTGCCAACTGCGCTAAGGCAATTGCAAAGTACCGCGCGGAACGGGCGGCCCTTGAGACCCCGCCGGGTGGAGGAGACGCGATCATGGTCCGGGATATTTATATCGCCGAGACCGACGAGCAGGCGTGGGCGGAGGCTGCTCCTGAGATCACTCGCTTCTGGCAACTGGCCACCGATAACGTCTGGCGCGGCAACTCTATCACCACAGATGATCTGCCGAGGTTCACCGAACGCTTCGCCTATTTCCCTGGAGGCCTCACAGTGAAGAGAATGGACGAATGGGGCACCTCGCTGATCGGCAACCCGGAAACAGTTCTCAAGAAGGCACGTCAGATGATCGAAACGGCGCGACCGGACTGCTTGGTCGGCATGTTCAGCTTCGGGGGTTTAAGTCATGAGCAGGTGATGCGCTCTATCGAGCTGTTCGCGACCAAGGTGAAGCCGTTTTTAGACGGGATTTAACCGCAAAGGCCTGTCCTGAGCGAAGTCGAAGGAACGCAGCGGTCGACTGGAGTTTTTTAAGGATCTCGTCAAAAGGAGTCGGTTTTTTCCAACCCCCCAAAGAAAAGGGACACGAATGTCCGCCGTCCATTTTATGAAACGCAACGCTACTCTTTAGTCTCGTAGCCCATCTGTACGGCGTGCTCAGCGCAAAGGACCGAATTGTCCAGAACGTACTTTGCGTGAGTGGCCTTCTTCCCGCACGGTTTCCAGTCCGTCGCAGTGGGGGCGATATAGTCACAGGTTTCTCCCTGTTTGATTGGACGGATTTCGAATTGAGAACTGAATCCGGCGCCTTCTAAGAAATCCGCTAAACCTTCTTCCATCTCTTTCTCCGTTTGGTTCTTGTGAGCGTCGCACAGGTGATCCTCGACGTACCATGCGGAGACTGAGTAAGCCGCGGCTTTATGACAGGAGCCGGGACTTTCTTCTTCCGAAAACCATTCACAGGCGGACTCTTCATCATCATCCAGTTTCGTCACGTTCACATCGGTCCTGCTACAGTACTCACACATGAAAAAGCTCTCCTTTCTAAAGCAATCCGAGGCAAATTCCCAGCCAAAGAAGCTCTGGCAACGAATTTTTTATCGTCGGTTCGAGAAGTGCTTGAGCTCTCTTTGCTCGGTCCACCGAGGGTAACTTTTTCGTCACTTGCACGTTGATGCCGAGACGAGACGCTAGAGGCTCGAAGAAATCGCGCAACTCTTTTTGGCGAACCCACGACTCGCTCAGAAGAAAATTATGGTCTTCGACACACTGCAGAATGCTCGATGCAAACTCAATTTCCCATTTCGAGGGTTTGGTTTATATGCCATCCCCTTCCAATCTGAGGGTCACGGAAGCCGCAACGCCGCCCGTTACTTCTTCAGCTTGGCACGTTCCAACGCGAGCGCAATCGCGCCGCCGGGCTGTGCCTTGGGTTCCAGAGCACGCTTGGGTTCGGACTGGCGCGGGTCGCGCGAATCGGGTGCTACGCCACCTGAGCGCGACGAGGTGCCGGCTGTGTCGTCGAGGCGCATAGTTAGGGAAATGCGCTGGCGCTTCACGTCGACATCCATCACCTTCACCTTGACGATTTGGCCGGGCCTGACGATTTCGTGTGGGTCTTTGACGAATTTGTTCGCCAGCGCGGAGACGTGCACGAGGCCGTCCTGGTGCACGCCGATGTCGACGAAGGCGCCGAAGGCGGCGACGTTGGTGACGACGCCTTCGAGGATCATGTTGGGCTGCAGGTCGGCAAGAGACTCGATGCCGTCCTGGAATGTAGCCATTTTGAATTCGGGGCGCGGATCGCGGCCGGGCTTTTCCAATTCAGTTAGAATGTCGCGCACCGTCGGCACGCCGAATTTGTTCAACTTCCGTTCCGGCATCTTCGACGCGATCAGCTTGATCACCTCGGCGGCGAGCTTGTCGGTTTCCCGGCTGGCGGTGCCGTTGCCGATGGAGATCAGCTCGACGCCATGCTGCACCGCCATTCGCGCCAGCGTCGCCAGCGATCCCTGCCAGTCCTTACGCGGTTCGTGCGGATAAATGGTGGCTGCCTCCAGCAGCTTACCCG
>WNGN01002128.1_pt1 | contig 13711 bp, 22 predicted proteins | sample 5400561 | NCBI WGS metagenome assembly WNGN01 (sample SAMN13153379, study PRJNA577476) | soil metagenome | isolation source: 115 cm soil or saprolite under Garry oak tree replicate 2 | place: USA:California | collected 2016-06-15
ATCCGCAATGTCAGTCACAGTCGTTGAACCAGCACGAACCAGGATGTCATTATCATCAAGGTCCGCAGTGTTCGTACCAACTGTGATGTTCGCAAAGTTACCGGCTGGTGCAATGCCCGTCACCGTAAGTGGTGTGTTCGCAAGAATCGCACCGTTACGAATGGCAGCAATGATCTGACCAACCTGGAGGAACCTAGAACCGTTCGTCACGCCCGTAGGTAGCGCAACTCCACCTGGAGAGTCAACTCCGATAGTGGTAGCGTTAGCCGCAGAACCGGTCGCCAGCGCAAGAATGTCCGCGCCATAGTGACACATAGCCTTGTTCCGAATATCAACAAGGTTCTCAACCAGATGGTCCATGATGTACGAAAGAGTCCGCACAAATGAACCGCGATTGGTCTGTGCCTGGTCAATAGCTTCCTTGGTGATCTGGAAGCGGGCAGCAGATTTACGGAAAGGAATGGTGTAGAACGCCGACTGCTCAGCAGCCGGGGTAGGAAGCTGGCGACCTTCACCAACGAACCCAACACCTGCATGGTCACGACGAAGGTGGGCAGGAATAATCACGCGCCGGCCATCCGCACTCTCAGTATCGCCCTCAGTAAACAAGTCAAGGGCGGTAGTCTCAGTGTGAACTAGCTCAGCAACGTAATCCTCATACTCAGTAATCTCCTTTAGGTTTTGGCTACCCGGCTGCTATGGCTAGCAACGGGACTGCTCAGAGTGTTAATGTTACTCTTCATCCCTCGACGCAATCTTGTCGAAGAATCTAGCTGACGCTTGCTTGTGGAACTCCGCACGCCCCTTTGGCGTACGAATATCGGGCTTATTCTCAGACTTACTATCACTCGTCGCTTGAGGTTGCGCTTTGCCAAACGGCGGTGTCTTAGTTACATTTGCTCGTTGGGTACGAGTCTGCTTCTCCCGCAACCGCTGTGCAATGTGTGGGCTAACCAGCGAGTTGAACACTTCGTCAATCACGTCAACATTCCCCGCTTTGAAGGCATCCGCCAGTTTAGGGTTAGCATTGATGACTTCGGTAATAGCCCGCTCGAATGGGAACACCATCTTGTTCATATCAGCGTCGTTACCAGCTTTGAAGCCAGCCTTTGACGCCAACTCGAGGACTCGATTATGCGCCTGGACGTTGATCCCAACCAACTGGTTCATTCGTAGGTCTTGAACCGAATTGGTCATCCGGTCTACACCTTCTGGATCGTTTTCAAGTAACTCAAGCAACTTGCGCACACCAGGCGGTGAGATACGCTTTAGGTCATCAAAGATAGCTTTGTACTGCTTAGGGTCACCAACAGCATCACTATCTCCACTAACGGCCTTGACCACTTTGTCAATGACCGCCATTTGCTTCTTCATGCTATCAGTGGCCTTAAGCTGCTCACCCATTGAAGCAATGGTTGATTCAAGGCCAGCAATCTTCTCAGCCATCGGGTCAGCCTTAGGTTCAACAGGCTTACCAGAAAGCGGATTACCCTGTGCGTCTAGTCCATATGGCGCATACGGGTTATGTTCCGGAACTGGAGGTTTCTCAACAATTGGAACAACTGGTGCAACTGGAACGACTGGCTCAGGCATACGTATCTCCTTTGCGATTTAGCGCAATCGGAGGCTACTTAATCCCCCGATTAGACGCTCAGGGGTTAGCGCGTTATACTGGAATAATTTATTGGGTTAGCCCGTCAAAGAAACATTCGCCTGCGTACACCATCTGTGCGCGGACGGCTTCACAGTTAGTAACATGTGCAAATGGACCAGCCAGATATTTACCAGATGTACCAATCGGCTGATACAAGAACCACCACGCGAACACGAACGCTAACAACTGCTTCATTAATTAGACTGATGCTTGTACTTGTTGCCTTCACCAAGATAAGACTTCACTGAGGAAGGCGAAGTAGCTTTCTTGAACATCCCGGCTGCATCACGCCCCGGTCCCTCTTTAACATCCTGCTTACCCTTCTTACCAAATCCCATCCCAGCGTCCTTGTCACCATTCTTAGCCATTAGAATCTTAACCCCACTGTCATGCCATGTTTGGCAGGTTTCTTTGCGTTTGATCCTTGTGGATCTTCCATTGAACTCAAGTCTTGCTGTTTCGTCGGCTTACTAGTCCTACCGCCCATGCCAGAAGCAATCCGCTTCCGTTTAGCCTTCTTACTTCCACTATTCTCTTGCTCGTGCTGATACTGCTGACCGGGCGTCATTCGCGGCATTAGCTTTGGCGGCACTGATACCGAAGATCAGTGTAACTAGACGCGGGAGAAGCAGCTTTCAAGTTATAAATCTTCGCAGCAGTATTATCCCCCGAAGCAATAGCTTGGAAGTGATACTGTGCACTTGCAATCGGGAAGCCACACCGCGCACAAGCAGTCCTAGAATCTGAGGGAACGTACGGGAGTGCCATTTTAGTATCCTCCTCCGGGGTTCATTCCAACACCCATCCCACCACGAGAGCGCTTAGGAGCGGGCTTGGAATCACCATTACCTTGCTGCTTCTTTTTCTTGTTCTTCGTAGCATAGAAGACTTGTTCGCCTTTATCAGCGCCATAGGAATCTTGCATGGCAGACTTAGCTTTAGCCGCTGCTCCAGGCTTACCACCGAACTGTGCGTTATACTTAGATAGAGGCATTATTTCTTACCGCGCGGCTTAGTCTTGTACGAATAGGGATAAACCCACGTATGCAACGCCCATCCTGCATACACAAGCGCAACAGCAACAAGCGCACTATACCAGTGATACATTACGAAGACTCCTTCATGGGATTCTTATACCCAGCGTCTTTCTTGACTTCAGGCTTTCCACCAGTCCAGCCATCTTGTCTGTGCGACTTATGGACATCCTGTGTACCATAGCCGCAATCAAGCGCCCCAGCCTTAGTCAGTCTCTCAGCCGCATTAGCCGCAGATTGAACGTATCCAGGCGTACCTTTTGCCATGTTGTAGCCGGGAACAGTAACTCTACTTGTAACCTGTCCTTTACTATCCCATCCAATCTTAGCCCTACCTTCAATCATCACGTTCTTAGACGTGCTGACATGACCAGACTTATTCTTCTCAGTCTTGATCGCTGGCTCACCGTGCCGCTTCCACGAACCAACGTACGGCTTCTCACTCTTAGCCATTCTTAGCCTCTCCAGCGGTCCAACGACCGCGCTTCCATGTAAGTTCGATATACTGACCGGGCTTGACTGGATCTTCGTCTTTAGCAAGCCATGTAGACGGTGGTTGCTTAAAGACTCCACTCATACCAGATTCAATCCACGTCAGAAAAACTCTAATAACTCTTGTATGCGTCACGACTACAACAGGAAGATTACTGGTCAGTGCAGCGTGTGTGATCTTATCAATCGCCTTCTTGAGACGATGGATGAATTCAGAGAATGACTCACCGTGAGGAGCCTTCACACTTGAATGAATGACCAGATCAGCAACATTCTTTCGCACTACAGGAGTTAATGTAACTCCCGCATAATCTCCTACATGCCACGGGCGTAACTCTTTCATCTTCTCAACAGGGACTTTCAACTGAGCGCTAAGCATATCCGCCGTAGTGACCGCACGGTCCAGATCAGAAGTAAAAATGCGCGATGCAAGAGTATGTTTGCTAATAGCCTTAGCAACTTCACGTGATTGCTCCTTACCGTGGGCATCAAGTGGAACGTCTTTCCAGCCTCTAATCATCTCTGGAGATGTATTCATCCGCGTCTCACCATGGCGCACTAGGATAATACGTTCCATCTTACAATCCTGGTGAACTTGGTCCCGCCCCGCCAGTCATAGCCGATTGTGGTGAGGGCGGCGAAGGCGCTTGAGGAACCATCATGCTCATCTGTTGGTCCTGTTTATGCTGGAGCATGTGCTGGAACATTACATTCTGTGCAGTATCTGGTAGAGCCTTGAACTCTTCAGTCAAACACAGTCTACGGTGCGTCAAGAAGTGTAAGGAATGCTCATCAACCAACGGGTGTACCATAATAGGCATCTGACTCATTGCAGTCTGAATAGCTTGTTGGCCTTCAGGAGTATTAATTGCTGCTCCAACTGTTGCCTGAGTAACTTGCTGTGCCCACTGCATGAAGTCAGCGTTCTCTTTGTATGCAGCCTTAGTATCTTCCTCGACACCTGGCAACAGATTACTCATCCCAACATCTTCCAGAATCTTAATCTTCTGTGCGGAGTCAGCTATGTTCAAAATTCCTGCTTGGGCCAGATACAGGTAAGTCTGGAGTTTCTGCGTCTGTGTCTTAGGCCGCGCTGAGCCAGACTCAACCTGGATATCAACTCCATCGTCCCAATCACTAGCCATAAACTCAGTAAACGTCCAACTCCCAATAGCATTCTTGACTGCACGTACTCTTGGTGAATTAGCATTCTGTCTCCAGACTTCAAGACTTATTCTGGCCAGATCCTCGTATCCCTCTTCAAGCTGGTCAAATACCGTTGCCCAACGTCCAAAGCCTCTATCAGTAAGCTGCTGCACAGTTGAAGCAGGTGTACGAGTTCCAACCTGCCGCCCACGAATGGCGCTAAATGCACCGCTGAGTTCGTCAAACGACTGACGAATGTCCGTAATGTATTTGACAAGCGATTGCGGAGCTTCTGCACCAGGGACACGTTCTGGTTTAGCGCCTGAAACCGGCGTATACTCGATCTGGATTCCAATTTCACCTGTAATCCTCGTTGGATTGGCATTGGACGGAATCAACCAAACCGGGTTAGCCATCCGCGCCATAATCAGTGTAAAGAGAGATTCGGCTTTATTAAGCTGGTATTGTTTGGGCAGTAGGTCATCAGCCGGGGTATAACCCCATGCTCGACCACCAATCTCACCAAACTTAAACTGGACCATTGGGTAGAACTTCTTACCCGTCAACTTACGCTTCCAGGGATACGGCTCAACCTTCTCTAGAATCTTGCCCGCAGCAGTCATCACGATGTACGCGCCATCTGGATACTCTTTGTGGTGCTTAATAAAGGCGCGGTAGACAGTGATCCGGTTCATGCGATCCTGTGCGCTCAGAGCACCAAGAGGTAGCGCAATACCTGGACTAGCTAGTGTCGCTGCGTTCTCTTTGAACATCTGACCAGTACCAGAGTATTCATAGTCAGCTTCTACGTCGATTGACCACTGCATCACAACCTGTTCCTTGGTGTAAGATTCAACTAGCAGAAGGAACGGGTTTTCCTCAAGTTCATCAATCGCAGGATCAATGTATACTTCAAAAGGTGAGTGCGTATCGAACCTAATTGATCCTCGTGGCATCTCAACGAACAATGACTCAGAACTAGTCAGCATCGTACTGCCGCATTGCGGACAACTAGGCTTCTCAGCATCAATCTCGTCAGGTGGATACTGTGCGCCGCACTGTGAACACTTCTCATATGGAACCTGGTCCATACCGGTTTCAGGCGAATTGTCCCAGATGACTTCCACAAACGCATTGCCGGTTGGGATCAACCAGTCCAGCATTCGTCTACGAGCTTTACGGAATCCGCCCTCTTCCAGAATTACCTGTAACTGTTGATCCGCAGTACTCGCAGCTGCGATTGCTTTAGGATCATCCCGCATTGGCGTGCCAAGGAATCTCGGCTCATGTTGCGCAATCGCCGACTTGACCGTATCAAGCGTAGCCCTAAATAGGTTAGTGATCGGCGTAGGCACGCTTGGCGAAAGCTTACGCTGCCTCCACCTGCGAGCATTGGTGTCATAAACAACCCATTGCACTCCCAAGAGGTAAAGGATATTTCCCCACCAGTTCCGCTCGACCAGCCATCGACGTTTACTAAGGCGTTCCTTAATTTCACGCACGAGCGCTTGGTCAAGGTTGGTAGCTGGCGCAGCACCCTTAGAAGTATTGGATGCCTGCTGACTATCGCGGGATGTCTGCCTAGACGAGCCTTTAGACGCTCGTGTAGACGAGACTATTTCGCTAGTCGGCATTAGCTTGAGGCTCCATTTCGTCTTCTAAGTTTCTAACGTCCGGAACCTCATCTGGACCCGGCGTCATCCATTCATCAGGTAGCTTATCGTTTTCTTTATAAGGATCGGATTCCAGTTCAAGTGCTGTTACCGGGCGACCAGCAAGCATATTACCCATCTGGTCAATCACACGCCTGAAGTCTACTTGAAGTAACTCATGCTCGTGCCGTAGGCGCTCATGCGCGGTACGTTCCGCAGCGAGTTCAACTTCAAGAACTTCAACTGTCTTACCGTCTGGCGCAAACAGCCACTCAAGCATTAAATGTGTATCCACCACATGTCTTGCAGGCACTTTCAAATCCAGAACTAGCCATAAGCCAGCGATGACCAATTAACTTACATACAAACTTGCGCAATTTGAAGAAGTGCCAACCTTTACAAGAAGGCGAGCAACTTGGATAGTACCAAATCGTATTAATATGCTTCATCTTCCGCTTCCTTCAAATCATGGGTACGGTCAGCAAAGTCATCTTGGCCTAATTCGTCAACGCCCCAAGCAACCACAGACTCATTACCTTTATACATCGGGAGATTCTTGCGATACTCTTCCCAATGCATCTTTGAGCCACGATCTAAGCCTTCAGGAATATCAAACGCATACCGAGTTTCCCTTCTATCCACAGCCACTACTTTGGTCGGGATTAGGGATAACGCATATCCGCCAGCATCTACAGAATGGAATCTAGCCTTAGCTGCGATTCGCATTGGTCGGCCTTCAAGAGATAACTGGCCCTTTAACCGATATGCTGGACCTTGTTCAAGTAAATGCTTACAAGTATCTGCTACAGTCAATCCTCTACGGTGAGCATTGATGAATAACATCACTCTCGCCCATTCGTCTCCAGTTGACGGTACAACGCTCAATCCCGCACCGATATATAAGTCTGCCACACTTAATTGACCATACTTGCTGGACTTGATCCCTGATGACCAACTTGTCTTATCCATCACCTGTGCACGCGGGTTCCAGGGACCATTCATGCCGTTTATTGCCTTGGCGTGAAGTTCAGCGTCTCTACCTTCAACCCAATACTCGTTGAAGAAGTGTGGGGCGTTAGGCGCTACCCCACGATACTCTTCACGATCTGGATTAACCGTTACCCATAAGGCGCATGTAACACCTGTTGATCTGGCCGGATCAATCCCAATCCAGCGCGGCCAATGTCCAGGTATGTCAAAGGTCGGGATAACTTTGAAGTCCGGGATCAATCTACTTGCTGTAGCGTCCATCGTTGCAAACACCCAACGACGCTGTAACTCAGGCGCAAGCATCATGTATTGCGCCCGTACGCCTTCATCCAAATGCGGGTTCTCTAACGACGTACCACGAATCAATCTGCGCGATGCACCGGCTGTAGGGCGCCCATGTGGCGGTTCCATTGTGAGGAAACGCCTACGAATCCAGTTATCGCCTTCATCGTTAGCAACGCCTACAACATGCCGTTCAGTCGGTGGGCATATGCCTAAGCGACACCGCAGCAGAAGTATCTGGTAGACTTCAAACTCTATCTCTTCCAACTGATCTATGAACACGAATGAATACTCGACGTTCTTATGTTTGTCTAGTGACTTGTCCAGGTTACTGAAGAAGAACTCTGATCCATTCGACATCCGTGCGTAGTTTGTACCTTCACGTACGTCCCACGTCTTTGGTTTGACGAAGTAACGGCTTAATCCTTTGGACTTAACGATCTCGAAGAAGAGATGCTTAGTCGTCTTGATAAGCTCATCATACGTGAAGCGTGCAATGAGGACTCTAGCTCCCGGATATTTTGCTCCGTGGCGAATAGCCGCGAGGCAGGCCGCATAAGTCTTCCCGGCTCCCATTCCACCGACAGCACAGACTTCAAACTCTTTAGCAAGGATTAACTCGGGTTGTAATGGGTGATACGCTTCGCCGAGTAAGTGACTGAGTGACAGTTCGTTCTCGGACGGATTCATTACACCCCGACACCCATGCCTCCACTTGGACGCTGTAACGGAGACTGTGGGGGTTGAATCAATCCCTTTGAAGGAGACTCACGTAGGTCAGGCGACCCTCCACCAAGTACGGGACTCACATTGGTTCCAGGTAGCGCTGTAGGCTGTGTAGTCGATGGAGTTGGCTGGGCAACTATAGGATTATTAGCCATAGAAGCATCGTATTGCTTCTGCTGTTGCTGCATCTGCTTATTCTGCATGGAACGTTGCTCAGATGCGTTATACATCTGTGCACCAACTCCAAGTAAGCCAATTACTGCTGGAATTGCAGCTGCCATTGGCATATCAGACTCCTACACCCATACCGCCACGATTAAGTTGATTCGCTTGATCCGGGTTCATCTGCCCCGTTTGTAATGCGCGCGCCATTATACTCTGTAAACTCTGCGCCATTCCCATCCCTGATTGTGGGCTCGACATATCCGCTGCTCCCGCCGTCAATGGGGATTGCGGAGTCGTCACTGATGGCTGGGCTGGGGATTGAATCGACTGACCCGGATTCTGCGTTGTCGTGGTTGTCCGGGAGTACATTCCCATCTGTGGTCGCTGTTGGTCCTGTCCCTGGCCCCCAAATGCGTCCTGGCCCAATCCCCCCAGAAGCCCTTGTCCCGCTGTTGGCATCTACGTCATCCTTAAAACCGCTTAGTGCAGCGGTGGGTTTTTGGTCTAGATCACCAGGTTCGATCACTTTAAGCTTAATACAGATATCAGCGAATTCGCTAATAGCACGAATTCTTATTAGCGGCTTCTCCACGTCATCTCTAATAATACGATTTAATACTGTCAGATTCTCATACAGATTAGAGCGAAGTAGATTTGCTACTGCTTTGGTTCCTTTGGCCGCAGATACCAACTTCTCGTTTAATAGCGCGTCTACCTTAACATCCCATTTGTCTTTGGTACACCAATAACGAACGGCATTCTCAGTAACGCCTAAAGCCATTGCGATAGCGCGGAAGCTTGGCTTGCGGCCTTGATTCTGATGGCCCTGCAAGTAGCCTTCAAACGCGCGTACTCGTAAGGACTGTTGTTCTCTAGTCTGAACCGGCTTACCACCCGGCATTATTCTATTGTATCGCTCGAAGGAGGGGAAATCTCTTGAGCGGGGGCTCGGTCCAAGAGGATATCTTGGCGTGCCTCCTTGCGAGCGACATCCTTACGAGCCTTCTGTAACCGTTGCGCAGCTTCAGAGTTACGCTTACGGCGAATGTAGGGAATCATATCACCAACGTATTCAATAGCTGTCTCTAAGCTCTTCCATATTAAGACGAAGATAACTGCTTCCTTGATCGTATGGAAGTCATCCCCTGAAAACACTATTCATCAGCCTCTTCATCAAAGCCATATAGCAACTGATCTGATTGACGCCATACACCATCTTTATCTTTGACGATGATATTGTCGTCATTGATGCTATCGTCGTGTTCGTCAACTTTAGGCTTACGTTGCTTGCGTCTCATAATAACCTACTTCAATATCTTCTACTGTTTTGACGATCACAAACTTACCCGGTGCATCCGCTGGAAGCTTGCAACTCTTAGCTGTACGGCGTGCTGCACTTACGGAGCCGTGCCAACTCCAGACATACTCTCTGGCAGATCCATCAGTTACCCAAATTAGGCGATATTTAATTGCCACAGGTACAATGGGCCCATCTAGTCATAAGCTTCATACAATCCGATTTATGACTTATCTCGTACTTCAAACTGCACGTAGCGCATTCACCGTAACTGGTGTGATACCACGCAAACGAGGGTGCAAGATCAGCCATACATACATTACAAAGTCTTGCTTCATATATAGGCTGATGCACCGCACACCTGATTAACTGATCCATTGCATTCATAAACAAAAAAGGCCCATAAGAGTAATCTAAGTTGTGAACCAGATTGCCCTTATAGGCCCTGATTGTTAGTCAACTTCAAACTACGTTACGAATTACAGGTTCTGAACGTGAATCCCCACAGCCGCAGACGTGGCACTGTTACCAGCGTTGTCTGTGGCAATAGCGGTCAGTGTATGCTGACCGTTGTTGTAAAGTTTGGTATCGAGCATGAATCGGTAACGGCCCTCAACAGGAGTCGATGAGAACCCTCGGGAGGTTCCATCCGTACGAAGCTCAACCTGTTTGATACCGTTCTGATCCTCTGCCCGCACTTTGACTTCAATGGTTCCGCCAACTGACGCACCGTCACCCGGCGCTGTAATTAGAACCAGCGGGGGCGTGGTATCAGGCGTAGAGATGGTCAGCAGCGCACTCGCCTCATTGGAGAACGGGCTGTGCTGCATATTCACGCCATGAGCAAGTACACGATAGGTGTACAGGATGCCCGGCTTAACCTTTGTATCCTCATACGTGGTCACCGTCAGCTTATCACTATGCTTCACGATTAGCTGAAACGGGCCAGCAGCCTCACGCCGCTCCACATGATACATCTGAACCGGCCCACCAGTGGTCGGTGCATTCCACGTAAGAACGATCTTATCCGTGGCTGGAGTAGCTGTTAGGCCACTAGGCGCTCCAGGCGTCTCAATAGGGCGCGGGACTGGACGGGGCCTACGCTGGGGGGCAGGCACCGGTTGAGGAAGCTCAACGATGTTCGTATTGGCAGAACTGTACGAGAGCATGTTACGCGCAGCTTCAATAGCAAACGCGTGGCTCACGTACGCTTCAGCCGAGTCAGCGACAGTCTTACCATTGTTGGCCTTCAGCCTCCAACGCCAAGTACCCTTATCACCAACAGACTCGGTAGTCTGATAGATTTCAACAGTTCCAGCACCGGGGCCACCATTAGTGGCTTTGTGCAGCATCTTTGGACCAGCAGGCTTAGCAACAGCCTTCTTGGCTTTCTTAGCAGCTTTCTTCTTGTAATCGTAAGGCATAGTGCCCTCCTCCGTTAGTTATGTCTTACTTTCGGCCGAACAGCGTGCAGACAAACTTACTGACCGCATCGAGCAGCGCCTTTGCAGGCTCAGCCAATGCAATACCAACAGCGATCTTAGCTGACAACTCAAACCACGTTAGGAATTCCATTTGATTCTCCCTTTACTTTTTGAGGAACATAGCAACTGCAAGTACGGTTGTTGTAACAGCATTCACGAGCATATACCACTGGACGATATCAAGACTATGTATGACATCTTTACATAGAGGAAACATTGATTAACCCCGCAATAGATAGTATTAACGCCATAAACAATAACAATATCAATATGATATCTTTATCCGTCGAGTACTCTTCCATTATTTTTTATTGCGTAAACTATTGATTTTATTTATTATTGCAAGTGACCGTATGATTCGGGGCTGGGTTGCATCGTGTGAGGGGGCTATCCCCCGTCCATCGCCCATTTGCCAGTTGCTCGTGCCAGTATGACATGATGCATAATACATTCCACTCATACTATATACTCTGGTGGGTCAGTGGGATATCAGGAAAGATAAATGAGCAATCACCTGCTCAGACTAAGTATACTTAGTTGACCCAAAAGGGGTTATTAGGGGAAAGGAATGAGGTAAATGATAGTAGAATGGAAAGTGTCTCATTTAACCAACACTGGCGGTATACCAGGTTCGATTGTGAGTTGTCGATTCTGTCATCGTTCATCAATGTTATGGTATAAAAGTCATATCAAAGGTTGGAGAATGTATGATCCTCAAATCGGCCCGGATATAACTAAACTTTACATAGACTTAGACAAACCGCACTATTGCCGGAAAGCTCAACAAGGTTACTTTGTCGTGAATGCTAAACGTGGCAAGAAACGTATCAAGTCAATATAACCTGATCGCGCACTCCACTTCAGGTTCCGTGCGCTCACTTAATCAACTACTTAGAAGCGATATGCCACTGGCATAGCGCGCCAGTATGACACACAACTGACACAATTAGTGTCATATGGTCAAATCTAGCCCACCTAATCTGATTGACGAAATATTACAATTCAATGAATTCAATGTATTACTATGTATAGTCAAATGGCATTTGGTATGCAATATAGAATGGTGTGTTTAGCGAAATCATGAACCGAGCATATCCAAACTTGAGGGAGACAACGAAAACTCCAAAAGGCTATCACATTCATCTTGACAAATTCGTGAAACTGACTGACTGCTGCCCGTTCTGTGGCAAGCCAAACAAGGCTTACAATGCTTAAGACTCTTTACATCGTTGAGGCTACACAAGGTGTGTTTGGCAAGCCTGAAACAATGCGGTCTTGCTTTCTTGTTATGCGCCCGTTTAGCTTTGCCGGGCAGGACATCGGCGAGCTAGTTGCACAGTTTGATACTTTTAAAGAGGCAGAGGACTACATCAATGCTTAAGACTCAATGCGCCTGGTGTAATCGAATGACTACAGACGGTGTCGCGTATGGTCTAATCTTGAAGAAAGATCTTGACGCATCACATGGTATATGCGAGGATTGCACTGTGGTCATGATGAAATCTGACGAGGGAGGGCAAGGATAATGAAAGTTACTGTCAACTGTGCTGGGTGCAACAAGGCAATTAAGCGTCTAGCACCCGCACTACCATATTCTTACTGTCGTGATTGTAGGGGTAAGTAACATGACCCGCAAAGACTACATCAAACTCGCTGACGCATTGCACCGTGAGAAGCCCGGTAACAACTGGAATCCAAACAAGCTTGTACAATGGGAGTTAGATGTTAAGGCTATTGCGTCAATACTACAGGCTGATAACCCTCGATTTGACCGCCCAACGTTCTATGCTGCCTGTAACTCAGGCACTGGACATGAGAAGGAATCTGACAATGCTTGAATACATGATCGTCTGGTATACGCTGCTTGCCGCATTGGTGACCGTATTTCCACTAGTTGTGATAGTGCGTAGTATAGGATGTATCAGGTGAATTGCCCTACATGCGGCTGTGATCGGCCAAAAGTCAAGTGTAGAGAATTGCCGTAGTGTACTTAATGCACTGCGTAAGTGCGTAGACTGGTACATTGGTGAAAGTGCCGTACCATACCATATTCAGGATGCTAGAGAATTGATCACACAAGTAGATAAGACCGATGTTTAAGCGCCTAATTCACGCACTGATTCACAACCATCCATCGTATCGGTATGACGAAATACCATATATGGGAATCGAGACATATTGGTGTTTGGTGTGTCAAATGAGGTATTGGAAATGACTAACGGGACCAAGTTACGCCAAGCTAAGCGATTCCTACGTGATCTATGTGATGTACGTAAGTATCACGTTTGGAAGGGCGATAAGACGGTATATTGTGAAGTCTGTAGCAAAGTAAGAGAATAAGGATTGATTATGAGCGAGCAGAGCGTAGCTACTGTGAGCGATCAGGTTAGGTGTGGCATCCATTCTGGAATACCCTCATGCTGTATTAGTTACTTTCTACAGGCGAAGTATAGCGAGAGAGCTAGAGTGTTAGAGGAGTATAACGTTGGTTATTTACCTTGCCCGTATTGCCGCGAGCGTAAGGCATTCATAAAGGTTAAACCATGCGAGTGTTAGTTATCGCATTACTGATTGCTACAATGCCAAATATAAAGCTTGCATTTGACTTTCAACCTGTTACAATCGAGCCTATGATCGAAACATGGCCACTAGATGACTCGCTGAATCCTTGGTTAAACAATGCCAAATAACGCCGAGCATCTGCATTACTACATATTCAGTAAGGGAAAGTATAAGCGTAAGCTTATCAGTAAGCTAGACTTTAACTTGTTAATATTGAGTGGTGCTAA
>WNGN01001973.1_pt1 | contig 13709 bp, 15 predicted proteins | sample 5400561 | NCBI WGS metagenome assembly WNGN01 (sample SAMN13153379, study PRJNA577476) | soil metagenome | isolation source: 115 cm soil or saprolite under Garry oak tree replicate 2 | place: USA:California | collected 2016-06-15
CCGAGCACGCGCTTAACTTTATTGCTCCCTTGTCGATCATGATCGCGAACTTGAATCCCGCATGCTGTTCCGCTTCGGTCATCACTCGAAGCGTGGTTGTATTCGTGAAGCTGTCCCTCGACCCGTACCAGTCAATAATCATGCCATCAATTCCGCGGCTGATCATGTCCCCGATCTGACGATGAATCTCCGCTGGATCCTGAGAGTTGTAGCCCACGCTCATGTGGCGCGGATCACCAAACCAGGGCATGAGGTGCGTATAGATCTTTGTGCGAGGACTAGGAGCGTCGCAAACAGCAGCGGTACCACACGCACGTCAATGTCCCAACTCTCGCCGATTTCGTCGGGCAGGGCGCAGTAGAGCACCAACAGCCCGACGAAGACCCAAACCCACGGGCGCTGTATGCGGAACTCGGAATTGCGCACCCATGCAAGGACCACACAGGCGACGATCGCCCACAGTGTTAACGTCTCCAGCCGCGGGGAATACCCGTGCCGGAGGGCGGCAAGTCCCTCGTGATATTTCTCAGTCCAATCGCGGAAGTACAGCTCGGTGCCGTCATACTGCGCGATTCCTGATAGAAAGTACAACACCACACCCGGCGCGAAGAGCGCTCCCGCTATGCCCACGTCGCGCAACCGGCGTCGATCTGCTGCCGTATATGCCAACACAATGAATCCAGTCAGGACAAAAGCGATCAAGTGGACAAAATAGGTTGCCGTCGCGAGCGCCAATACCGATAACCATCGCTTTTTCGCTTTTTCGTCGGATGTTCGAGGTAGCGCAGCCACAGCCCGACGGTGACGAAGGAGAACGCCAATCCAAGCTGAAAATTCACGAAACCTTCGAGGAAGAAGGTGTTGTAGGCGAGGAGGAGTCCCCAGAGCGCCAACGCGTCGTGCCCCGGATTCGCTTGTCGCATGAACCACCAGGCGGCCATTGGAACTGCGAGCACGCACAGGCTGAGGAAGACTTTACCCGCCACCTCGGCTGGTAGGACGCGCTGCAAGGTGACGAGCGCGAGGTCCATGCCAAGGTAGGGATAGGGACCCCACTCGGCGCGATAGAACCCGCGGAAGTGAAAGGCGGGATCATTCAGGTGCGCCAGAACAAAGCCACGCGCGAGATGATTGGGGTAGTCCAGCAGCGGAGGATATCTAACGAGCCATACGGGGAACAGCAGCGCGGCGCCGATCAGCGCCATCAGCACGACACGTAGCAGTGTGGTCTTGGACGTCAAAGTCAGTGCGGTATTTTCTTCTTTGTTTACCGTTTGTACCTAAAGAGAGCGTCCAGAGATATTGGGACGGCAGTTGCGCAGGATGCGAAGATCATTACCACAAATGGCGTGCTCAGAGCGAGGCGTATTGTTTGTCCTTGACGCCCATCCCGGGGTGAAAAAGTGCGCGGCATCGTCTCGCGACAGCACAGCTAACAGCCCTCCGAATGTTCGCCGCTGCCCCGAGTGTTCAGTGTAGGACATTGATGGCGGTGTTGTGTTGCGTGCCTCACATTCGCGAGGGCCTTCCAAGCTGGACGTGTTCTCCGAAGACCTTGGTCAACATTAGAGTCCTAAGTTGTTCAGTTTACAATGACTAGTGAGCGTGCCCAGACTGTTTGAAAAGCACAGGTTTCATCGCACTCCGTTACCGTGCCAGCCGCATTGTCCGTTGCACGACAGACCGCAGTGGCACTCTCATACGGGGCCGAGGGTCCGACGATGCCCCCTTTCGAGTCTGTTTCCATCATCTTTGCAGCTCGGAAGTCCAGTTAAGCACTATGTTCAAAGGCGGCGGATTGCTTTGTTCTAAGTTGACATTGATCAGGAATCGCTGCCCGTCGGGTGAAGCGTCGTAGGTGAAGATCTCCTCCGCCGAAAGGGGCGCACGGGCTCGCGTCTGAAACAACTCGGAGGGCGCGCCGAATTCGAATGTTGTGCCGGCCTTTACCGGCACTGACATCAGCTTCTTGTCCTTGGACAGGAAGAACAGCTCCTTGCCGTCCTGTTGCCATCGTGGTTGCTGTCCACCATCTTTCGAAATCTGATACTTGCCTCCCGGCCCCGGAAAAGGTGTCACATATACCTGCCACTGGCCCGACTCGTTCGACGAGTATGCCACCCAGTGCCCATCGGGCGAGAACTGTCCCTCCACCTCGGCAGATTGGCCATGCACGAACGGATGGGGTTTCGATTCTCCAGTCATCGGCAGGATCCACATCTGCCGGATCCCATCAGGTCGTGATTGCGTATAGAGCACAAAGCGCCCATCCCGAGACCAGTCGTTCGGCACAGAAAGGGGCAAATCTCCAGCCGAACGGAAAATGGCGTCTTCATTCCCCGATCCAGCGGCAGCCTTCACATAAAACTTAGTTTCTTGTCCACGTTGGGACATCCACAAGATACGGCCTCCGTCAGGTGACCAAATCGCTGTCTCGTCCTGGGCTGGATCAAAAGTGAAGCGGGAGGGTACTCCGTGGCCAAGATCGACAACCCAGACATCCGTGCTGGATGATTGGGGGTCATCAATGTCTAGAGCGACCTTCTTCCCATCGGGAGAGATGCGTGGATTGGCGTAGCTGGCCGGCGAGCCTATAGTGGCTAGTCGCTTACCATTGCGGTCAAACCACTGAAGCTGTGAAAACGCTGCGCTTGAGCCGGTCTGATACACCAGTGTTCCGCTTTCCGAGACGGAGAAGAGAGAGCGCGCCACCGTGCTTAGGTATCCAGCGTCATCCGCAACTGCAAAGGCCTCGCCCGCCAACTGCAGGCGGTCGGCATCAAAGCGTTGCGCCATTAAAGTCCCGCTCCGAAAGAAGACTAGGTATCCCGGAGGTACGTAAACAGCATTGGAGTTAGAGGTTACAAGCCGCCGTTGTTCCTTTGAACCGAGTGTTCCGAGGTAAATGGCATTCGTTTCGCTTTGCAGATCCGCAAAATCCGCCACGCTGTAAAGAAAGTGCTTTCCGTCTGGCAGGAAAAACGGCCACCGGTGGCTCAAGTTGGGCGAATAATTGCCTAAACGAATCTCGGCCACGCGCGTAACCGCCCCTCCCGCGGCGGAAACGCGGGCAAGACCCCCAGCCGCGTCCGGTGCGAAAACGATCACTCCGTCGCGATTCCAGGTACCGCCCCGGCCAAAGGGAGCATCGCAGAGGACCTGCACTGCTCCACCGGCGGCCTCGATTCGCTTCAGCTTGCCGTCGGCGAAGAACCCAACGGACCGGCCCTCCGGGGACCAGAAAGGAAACGACGCGCCTTCCGTGTTCTCCAGAACGGGCATTGCTGTCGAGCCAATCTCGCGAACCCAGAGCACATTCCCGCCTCCGTTCGGCCGCGGAGCAATGAATGCCAAGGTACGGCCGTCGGAGGATAGCGCCAGGTCTCGCACAGACGAGGGCAGTGCGATGGAAAAGTGCATCGCCCGCTCCGGCCTCGGAGCGCGACGGAAATAACCGAGACCGAAAACGGTTGCTAGCACCAAGAGAACGGCTGCCAACAGCCACGCCGCTCGCTCCCGATACTTTCGCGTGCTGATCATCGGCCCGACGGCACCTGCTTGCAGTCCTGCCTCGCCCACCCACCTCAGCTCACTCGCCAGGTCTGCCGCGCTCTGCCAGCGGTCGTCTGGGTCCTTCGCTAAACATCTCTTGACTACTCGCTCGAACGCTGGAGGTATCGTAGGTTGAAGGCTTCTGATTGGTGTCGGCTCCGAGGAAAGAATCGCCGCGATGAGACTTGCCCGGCTCTTGCCACAAAAAGCCGGCTTTGCCGTCACCATCTCGTAAATCATTTCTCCCAATCCAAAGATGTCTGTCCGGGCGTCGGCTTCTTTACCTTCGAGCTGCTCGGGCGCCATATATTGGAGAGTCCCGATAATCGTCCCCTCCCCCGTCAGCTTGCTCTGCTCCATCGTCTTCTCGGTCAGCGCAACTGCAAACGGTGCTGCCTCCGCCTGCTTCGCCAAGCCAAAATCCATCAGCTTAGCTCCCGACTTCGTCAGCATGATATTGGAAGGCTTTAGATCGCGATGGACAATGCCTTGCTTATGTGCATTCGCCAGCGCATCGGCAATCTGCGCCGCGTAGCGGATGGCCTGCTCTATAGGAACTGGCCCGTGTTGCAGCCTCTGCTCCAGGGTTTCACCTTCCACGTACTCCATGACCAAAAAGTCCACATCGTCGTAATGGCCGATGTCGTGGAGCGTGCAGATGTTCGGATGAGAGAGCTTGGAAACGGTCTTTGCTTCCCGTTCCAGCCGCTGCCGCAGATTGGGATCAGAAGATAGATTCGATGGAAGAATCTTGATGGCTACGGTGCGTTCGAGGCGTGTGTCTCGCGCGCGATAAACTTCCCCCATTCCTCCGGTGCCGACGGCGGAGACGATCTCGTAAGGCCCGAATCTCGAACCAGAGGAGAGGGCCATGAGTGGAAATTATAGTAGCTGCCCCGCCCAATGAGCTAGTACGTTCCCGTCCGGTGGCATTCGTACAAGTCGAAACCTTCCCTTTTTCCACACAGACCGGGGCGAGTGTGTTTGATATTTGACAGAGCGCGGTACTCAGTCAAGGATTGACTTTCAGCGCGAAGGCCCCACAACAGAAGCTCTCGGAAGAGTCTCCTTTCCGGGCGTATACAGTGCTCATAATATTTTCATCCAGGAGGCAACAAGCTGGTAAGGTTCGCCAAAATCGCGCGCGTATTTACCATTCTCGGCGTTATTGGACTGTTTCCCGGCTTTACGCTGGCCCAAACCACTGATCGCTTAGTCGGCAGCTGGAATTTCAAGGTGACAGTCACCGGCGAGTGCACGACCGACTGTAAGTACATTGGCATGATCGCCTTCAACCAAGGCGGTACGGTCGTCGAACAACGCGGTACGGTCGTTGAATACAGTGGGTTGGGATACGTTGAACGCACTGCGTTAGGAACATGGCGATCAACCGGCACGTCTGTCTACAGGTTCAGAATGAAATCTTTTCCTAAATTTCGTTCGAGAACCCCCAAAATTCGTTTGTTCGGTGATCTTGTTCGCCTTTGCTGCTCTCCTGTGCAGCTTTTCAGCTTGTTGGGCTCAGGGTGGATTGCCCCCTGCGGCAAACAGAGTCTCCGGGGTGCCGCACGCGGACTCGAAAACGTTCCGGATTCTGCGGCCGGGGACGATGTCAATCATTGCACGCGATCCGCAGACGGGTGAACTAGGGGTGGCAGTTGAATCCCACTATTTTTCGGTGGGTCCTGTTTGTCCGTGGGCAGAGGCCGGCGTTGGCGCTGTCGCAACCCAAGCAACTGCCGAGCCGCTGTATGGGCAACTTGGCCTTGAGATGATGCGGTACGGGAAGGATGCTCCTGCAGTCCTTAAAGCCTTGCTGGCTGCGGACTCAGCATCAGAAACTCGGCAGGTCGCGATAATCGATGCCAGAGGAAATGTGGCTGCACATACGGGCTCCAGAATTGCTCCCGCCGCTGGCCACTTGACGGGAAAGAACTATTCCGTTCAAGGCAACACGATGTCCAGCGAGAAAGTCTGGCCCGCCATGGCGCGGGCATTCGAGCAGAAGACAGGCGATCTAGTTGATCGGCTCTTGGCAGCTCTTGAGGCGGGGCAAGAAGCGGGGGGAGATATTCGTGGGCAGCAAACCGCAGCCATCATCGTCGTGAGCGGCACTTCCACCAGACGACCATGGAAAGATCGTATTTTTGACCTACGTGTTGAAGATTCTCCCCAACCGATCACGGAGCTAAAGCGCTTGGTTCGATTACAGCGTGCATATCGCCTTGCATTCAAGGGCGATGATTCGGCGAGTGAGAAGAATTGGGATCAGGCTATCAACTCGTATAGGAAGGCAGTCGAGTTGGCTCCCGAAAAGGAAGAACTCAGATATGGTCTGGCGACAGTACTCTTGCAAGCCGGTCGCGATGAAGAATCGTTGCCAATCTTCCGGCAGGTTTTTCGCGAGCACCCTATATGGGTTGAGATCACCAAACGAAATGTAATGTCGGGAGACCTACCCAATGACACAGCGAGGATTCAGCGGGTTCTAGATCAGGCGGTAGTAGGAGACCGGAAATGATGAAGAGCATCGGCCTAAGCGCCATGCACTCGGCCTGATTCGCGCCTTAAGAAGAATTTTGCTGGCCTTTTAATGCCGGACGCTGCTCGCGAGTTTCTTCCGTGATCGCAATCTGCTTCCATTTGCGATAAACACTGATGACCGCCAGCGTCCAGAAAGGAACCAAATCGACTCCGGGCACGAGTTCGGCAGCGAATGCTGGCAGAAATTCCCAGTGCCAGCCGAGCAGGTGAACCAGCACGGCTGCGACTGCGATATCCAGCACGTCATCAGCAGGTGACAAAGCGCCTTCGGCGAATAACGGAAACACAACAATCTGAAAGTGCATCGGCCGCCATGGCCAGAATCATGGCGGCTCGCAAACGCGAGCGTGGCGAGTGCGGCGAGTTCAACGGCAGCACAGATGCCAGCAATTTGTCGTGGAGCGGCAGCCACCAACCGGTGGGCGAAATCAGTGTTAGCTGCCTCTGCCAAAGAATACCGTGCCCGCGCTGCAAGAAGAATTTGATTCACCGGCCCATTTCAAATGCGTATTACCCGACCTCGAAGCGAATCGAGCACTCGCCGTACTTCGCCGGATTGATTGTCTGTTCCGAGTGCCGGGCAAACTGAGGCTTCCGTCGCTGCGTGCCACGCCGCAATGCCCGCGTTCTCTTCAAAGTCCCTCCGCACGGCGTTGATTTGCATTAACAATCTATTAATGGACTTTTAACTTTGTCGTAACGCAACCGGCCTACCATCATCGCCAAATCCCAGAACACAAAACGAAGCCAATCAATCGATCACGCAGTCCCGACCACTAGCCGTGAGGAGGTCCCTATGCAAGAAAGGCATTCACCCAAAGCGCTTGCTTATCGGTTAAAGTCCATGTCGTGGATGCTATTCACAATCTGCATTACCGGCGCGATTTGCGTGGCGCAGATCGACCGCGCTGCGTTCACCGGCACGGTCACGGACGCAACTGGAGCCGTCATTCAGCATGCGGAAGTTCAGGCAGTGGATCTCGCGACCGGTCTCAAGAGTGAAGCACAGACAAACTCAAAGGGCGTGTATTTGGTCCCCGGCTTGGCGGTCGGGACATATGCGGTCACGATCTCGCACCAGGGGTTTGGCACGGTCAGCTTCCAGAACGTGTTACTCGAAGTGGGCTTAACTCGGGTGTTGAATGCGCAACTAAGAGTGAGCGTCCCTGGCGAAAAAATTCAAGTGGAGGCCGCGCAGCCCCTTGAGCAAACTTCACCAGAAGTTTCCGGAGTGATTACTGAGCAGGAGATTAAAGAGATTCCCATCAATGGGCGGAACTGGGCGACGCTACTGGTTTTGGCTCCCGGCGCCATCGATGACGGCGGCGGCGATCAACGCACCATCCGCTTTGCCGGACGTGGCCGCGACGACAACAATTACATGATCGATGGGGTGGACGCCACGGGCATACAGGAGCAAGCGCAGAAATCAACAACGCGCTTACAGATCTCCGAAGATGCAGTTTCCGAATACCGGGTCAGTTCTTCTTTATATACCGCAGAGTATGGGGCTGGCGCCGGCGGCCAGGTCAATATTGAAACCAAGAGTGGAACCAACGAATATCACGGCAGTGTGTACGAGTATTTCCGCAACAACATACTGGACGCGCGCTCGTTCATCGATTTCGATCCGTTCGGAAATCCGGTACGGCCACCTTTCCGGATGAATCAGTACGGATTTACGCTGGGGGGGCCGATAAAAAGAAACAAGACCTTCTTCTTTCTGAATTACGAGGGCCTCAGGCAGCTCGAAGATTTTACCCAGGCCGGATTTGTTCCAAGCGCGCCGCTCCGTGCCGCCGTGCTGGCGAAGTCGCCTCAATTGGCGCCAGCTATCGCAGCATACCCAAAAGGAAATACAAACTTCGGGGTGTGCAACGATCCAGTTAACGACCCCTGTGTTGACGAATTCATCCACGAAGCGCCGAACGTAGTTAACGAGGACAGTTTCCTCGTTCGCCTGGATCACCAGGTTTCGACAAATACAACGTTCTACGCGCGAGCGCAGCGGGATGTCTCTTTCAGCAAAGCTCCTTTGGGAGCGCCGAATGCCCTGCTCGATACGCAACAGGTCATGACGCACCCAGCGAACTACATGCTAGCTCTGGCGCATACTTTTTCGCCGACGCTGTTCAACGAGTTCAAATTCGGAGTGAATCGAGCTCCCTTCCATAATCCCCAGGCGAGCGTTCTCCCCTACGATGTGACCCTTGACTCGGGACAATTCACGGAGCTGTTCAATAACAACACTGATAATGAGGTGGGCACCACCTTGGGGTGGATCGACAATCTGTCGCTAACGCGCGGTCGCAGCACATTCAAAATGGGTATTGAAATCAGGCGTGTTCGTCTGAACCAAGGAATTACCGCGGATAATAATTACGCCTTTCCCGACGCCTCAGGCCTGATCAATGATCAGTTGAGTTCTATCGCTTTTAGAGCGAGCTGGTGCTGCCATGGTCTCAGGCACACCTTCGTGCTGCCGTACTTTCAGGATGAATGGAAAGTCAGGCCGAACATCACCCTGAACCTCGGCATCCGCTGGGAATACTATTCGGTGATCACCGAAGCACATGATCGCATGACGATTTTTGACCCGACCTGCACAGGAGGCGTCCTGCCGGGCACGAACATGCCAGTGCCGAACATCTGCCCTAAAGGTGCTCCCGCATACTTCCCGAGCTACAGGAATTTCGATCCGCGCGTGGGTGTCTCCTGGGCTCCGGGCGCATTTCACGACAAGACCGTTGTCCGCGCAGGCTTTGGAATTTATCACGGCGCTGGACAGAACGACGATCTGAATGCATCACTCGAAAGCGACACCACTAGAATCAATGTCACGAACGTCGAGTTTCCAACCCTCGCGTATCCGGTCAACCCTACTCAGTTCGCTAACGATCAGTTCCTTTCGCCGCGCGCCCTTGCTAGACATCGTCGTGATTTGTACGTCGAAGATTGGGGCCTGTCGGTTCAACAGCTCCTGCCTAAGGAGTTCACTTTGCAAGCGGGATACTTAGGCACGCACGGGGTTCGTTTGTTCGCGCGGAACTTCATCAATCAATGTGAACAGTTTGATAGCGTGCTAGCTAATCCTAGCGACCCATCGAGTCCCATTCCCAATTGCACGCGACCTTATCCCAATTTCGGCGAGATCGATATCAAGCGCGACGCCGGCACCAGCCACTTTGATGCGCTGCAGCTTTCCTTGCAAAAGAAATTTGCCCAGGGCTGGATGTTGAACACCCAATATATGTGGTCGAGCTCGCGCAACGATGGCTCCGTGGGCGGAGGCGAAGCCAATGCGCCTGAAGACAAAAACTGCTTGCGTTGCGACTACGGTCCTAGCGTGTTCGATGTCCGGCATAACCTGGTCATAGCCAGCGTTTACGAGCTTCCGTTTGGTCCTGGAAAGAGATTTCTTCAATTTGACGGTGCAATAGGCCAAGTGCTGGGCGGCTGGAGCTTGAGTGGTTTAGGCGTGTTTCATACCGGCCATCCCCTAACCGTCACCATTGGCTTGGATCCTACTCAAGTGCCATTCGGAGACTCCAGAGCGAACCAGCGGCCCGACATCGTTCCCGGCGTACCGATTGTTCCTCCGAACCAGAATCCAAACAATTGGGTAAACATCGCGGCTTTCGCGCAACCTCCTCAGGACGCAAATGGCGTTGATACTCACTTCGGGGATGCGCGGAACGGGATTGTTCGCGCTCCCAATGTTTGGGAAGCGGACATAGCTCTTCACAAGAGCACGAAGCTGGGGGAGAAAACTGCGCTCGAATTCAGGGCTGAGGCATTCAACATCTTCAATCACAGACAGCTTGGAGATCCGAGCCATCTCGATATTTTGTCAAGCTCCAATTTTGGACAGATTGACACTCCGGTCAGCTTCAACCCGAATAATGATAATTTTGTCGAACCAGCAACCGGTTTGGGGCTGCCGCGAACCTTGCAGCTTTCTTTCCGCGTGAGGTTTTAGCCACTGCTTGCGACTGCAGACTGCCTGACACCAAATTCAGGCTCCCGGCATTAACGGAAGGTTCATCTTCGTTGTCTAGACTTGCTATACGAAAAGACAATGATGCACTACTGGGATATTCTTCAGAGATAGGACTCTATGTCTTCCAAGTCTCTTCCACTTGTTGTGTTGCTGTTCTGCGCTGTTTTTATGTGCTTCGCTCAAAACCAGCCAGTTGAGCTGACGGCACAAGTAGGTAGCACCTTCCGCTTTGCATTTCTTGGGGACACACGTTTCACCAATCCTAAGGACACAAGGGACTCGAATGCTACCGTGCGGCAGACGTTGGTTCAAGCCATAGCCGACGCTCGCCCCGCATTCGTTTCAATAGGCGGAGACATCGTTTATCACGGCGATGATGCCAATGACTGGAAAACATGGGATGTGGAGACCGCGATCTGGCACAAGCACGGTATTGCCATGTACCCGGTACTCGGCAACCATGACTTGAGCGGGGGTAAGCTTGCGCTCGACAACTATTTTCAGCGCTTTCCTGAATTGAAAAACAGCCGCTATTATGCTGTTCGCGCGGGGAATGCGCTCTTGCTCGTGCTCGACAGCTCGCTAGCAGAGTTGTCAGGACCGCAAGGCGAATGGTTTGCCAAGAAGCTGGACGCCACGCCTTCGGATGTTGAGTTTGTTTTCATTTTGCTCCACCACCCGCCTTATACCAGCTCATCGGATGAAAAAGTGTATGGTGGAGGCCACTCAGCGCGCTCGGAGGAGCAGGAGCTGGGCCAAATGCTGGAGCAGCGGCAACGGTCTGCGCGCACCCGCTTCGTGGTGTTCTCCGGCCATGTTCACAACTACGAGCGCCACGAACACAATGGGGTCACATATTTTGTCAGCGGAGGCGGTGGGGCACACCCCTACCGCATTACGCGCGCTGCGGGAGACCCATTTCCAGACAACAACATCAACTATCATTTCCTGCTTGTCGAGGTCGAACACGGCAAGCTGAATGTGACGATGAACCGATTGCAGATGGAAAGAGGGAAGCCTAACTGGACGAGACCGGACACGGCGACTATCTCGGTCCCCACGGTTACGAACGCCGCAGCCGCACCCGCAAACTGATCCGCGCCTTCGTTAATACAGCGGAATATCCGACAGTCTTGGGTCTTCGGTTACCACAGCGGTTGCTTTCATATCGTGCTTCTAAAGGCTCGCGGCTCTACTCTTGGGTCAAGTTCGTGATGCACCACGGACGATTTAGCGGGGTCATCCGTGAGGGCGCAAATGTCCCACTATTATGTCCCAATTGGGTTCGGAGATTCGCCGCAGGAAAGTTCTGATCAGTGTGGAATGCAGGCGTCCACTCGACCAAAACGGCAAACCGCGTGAGTCTCGCTACCAGCACTCGTGCCCGAGTTCTAGAACGGAGATCCGTTTTCATCTTTCGAGCTGCGCTGGCAAACCAGAAGCTCGCTAGCCTTTTTCTGCACAGAGCAGCATGTCTCATCGCCCTCTTCTGTACCGCCTGGCACGGTCGTGCAAATTGACCTCAATTCCGTCTCGGAAATAGATTCTGGTTATGTTCAAGAAGCAGCACGTCGCCTCGGTTCCCGATGTGCCCGACTTTGTGCACATTCGCGCGCCACACACGTTCGCAATTTTTCGAATACCGGGGGTCTTTCGGCTCCCCCTGGGGTCAGTTCGACTGTGCCCAATTTTGTGCCCAGTACCAACCCAGATGGAGTTGGACTGAATAGCGTCTCCTGCAATGCAAGTCGTTGTTGCACCTCACTCCTGCTACTCAGTGCTCTCGGTGCTCATTCGGTGCAAGTGGTTGATTCTCCGCTCGTGAGGAACTCAAAATCCGCCGAGGTTCACCCCTCGTGGGGGTTCAACTCCCCCTCCCGGCACCATGACCCAACCCATTCAGCCGGCACTAGTTGATTGGCAGAGTGGTTGATGATGAGGTCTCGTTGGGATCAACCTTCTCGGATGCGATTCTGCCCAAAGTCTGACCAAACTGTTCCTCTGCTGACTTTTGTTCGAGGGCCGCTTCGGCATTGTCCCGCTGCTGCCCAGCTTCCAGCCTGGTCATAGCGTCACGAATGTCGGATTGCGAAACGATTGCATAGCGCTCGAACACACTCCGTGTTTTCCAACCGCCGATCTTCATGATGACACCCTCAGCGACCCCAGCGCGGCGTAGGTTCCTCGCTGCTGTCCGCCTCAGATCGTGAAAGAGCAGGTCGGGAGCCTTAGCAGCTTCGCACGCTTTCAACCACGTTCCTCGAAAATCGCGAACGGGCTTGCCATCTTCCCGAGTGAACACGTGGTCGTGAGAGCTTTTGCCGTTGACGCATTGGGTCAGCAGCGCCTTCACGGGCAGTGTCATGCTCACCTCCCGGCCTTGCAAGTTCTTTGTGGTTCCCGGTTCGAGTCGAATCGTACCGGCTAGTAGGTTTACCTGATCGACACGCAGGGCCAATAGTTCTTCGTGACGCCAGCCATACGTGTAACCCACTTCAAACATCGCTCGGAGCCAAAGGCCGATCTTCCCGGTTTCCGCCGCTAGCCTGTCATGCTGCGTGGATTCAAGGAAACCAGTCCGGATGTTATCCTCGCGTAGCATTGCGATGTAGGGAACCATGTGGACTTTGGGTGGGGTGGACTGACGCGCGAGATTGAACATGCGTTTTAGTGCTGCCAGTTCACGGTTGATGGTTGCATTCTCTGCGCCCTCCTGCTGCCTAGCGTCGATATAATGAGCCACAATCTGGCTCGTTACCTCGACAGCCATCATAAGGCCAAAGAATGGCTTCAGGTGCAACTCCCAGCGCGCTTTCAAGTCCTCGATCGACTTGCGCCCATTGATGCGATATTCGCGAATTAGATCGTCGGCCAATTCGGATATACGCATCTTCTCAAGTTTGAGGGCCACATAGGTCCCGGTGGAAATTGCTGCCAATCTCGCCCGCAGGAGTTTCTCAGCTTCCTTTACTTTGACTGTGTGGGCACTTTCCCTGATTGGCTTGCCGTTGCGGTGATACTTTATCCAGAGAACGTTGCTGCCTCTCATTCGGAACACACTACCGGTCCCGCGCGGTCTTTTCATTCTTGGCCTCCCCTCTTTGCTTTTCCGCACGCGCCTTTCCGCCCTTGCGTGCCCGTTCAATTCGCTGTTCTGGTGTGAGGCGGCTCGCCGCAGCTTTTCCACCTTTTGCACCGAGTGTCGCCAAATATTTCCTAAACTCGTTCCTGCCCATCGGTTCTCCCTCCAAGACCGCCATCTTAGCGGCTTAGCTGAGGATTATGAATCAACCGTCTCCGCCTGTAAAGAAAAAGTTTGAACTGTTCAGTCAATAACACGCTTGTTGCGGTCAACCCATGTGTCCAAATCTCGCAAGTCGAGCAGCCAGGGTGCGTTTTCGTTGTACTTAATAATTGGCAATTCGCCGGACTGGATGATGTGACGGAGCTTCCACGGGCTGAGGCAGAGGTACTGAGCTGCCTCTCTGATCCGCATCAGCCTCCGCGCACTTGGCTGCAGCTTGGTCATAGTTTAGGCAGAGCCCCCTGAACAGCCGCATCAACACTGCCCGCAATGCGGCGCGGCGGATTCACAATCCGTTGAGCCCGATCA